>WNGR01007963.1_pt1 | contig 11213 bp, 11 predicted proteins | sample 5407581 | NCBI WGS metagenome assembly WNGR01 (sample SAMN13153383, study PRJNA577476) | soil metagenome | isolation source: 80 cm soil or saprolite under Garry oak tree replicate 2 | place: USA:California | collected 2016-06-15 | reverse complement strand
GGAGGCGTGCCGCGGCGGGCTGGCCAGCGCCCCTGTTGCTGGCCAGCTTTCGCCGGGCTCGGCTGGGTCCGGGCTCCCGGCCCCTGGGATTCCCGGAGACCCCGGGTCAGGAGGCGAGGGAGCCCGGGGCAGGCAGCCGGAAGACGCGCCTGCGCGCCATGTCGAGCACGGGGACGGCCAGCCCGCCACGGAGGAGCTACGAAGAGCTCGGCGCCGCCCGCGCCCTGGCCCGCACCGAGGCCGCACTGCGCGAGGCGGGCGGGCGGCGCGGCCGCCGCGGCAGCCGGGGCCGGCCGCGGTCCGGCTGGGACAGCCTCACCCGGACCGAGCATTCGATCGCGGGCCTGGTCGCCGAGGGGCTGTCCAATCCGCAGATCGGCGAGCGCCTGTTCATCTCCAGCCGGACCGTGCAGACGCACCTCGCGCACGTCTTCGCCAAGCTGGACATGTCCGCGCGCGCCCAGCTCGCGGCCGAGGTGACCCGGCGGAGCGGCGTCTAGCCGGCCTCGGCGTCTGCCGCCGCGTGCTGCAGCAGCCGCCAGAGGTGCTCGACGTCGGACCGTTCGGTATTCTCGGCCCCGATCGAGACCCGCACCGACCACACGCCGTCCAGTAGCGACGGGGTGACCAGGGCCGCGCCCGAGGCGTTCACCGTGTCCACCCACGCGAGCGTGTGCGCGTTCAGCCCGTCGGCGTCAAGCCCGGACGGCTCGTGCCTGAGCACGACCGTCTGCAGGCCGACCGGGGCCAGGACCCGCCAGCCGGGGGCCGCTTCGACCTGCCCGGCGAGCCAGCGGGCGTTGTCCAGGTCCCGGCGCAGCCGGGCCCGGATGGCCTCGACCCCGTCCAGCCTCAGGTGGAACCACAGCTTGAGCGCGCGGAACCGGCGGCCGAGCGGGATGCCCCAGTCCTTGTACTGGGTCACCTCGCCGTCGACGGAGGACCGGAGGTAGGACGGGTTCGTCGACATGACCCGGATCAGGTGGGCGGGGTCGGCGACGTACAGCAGCGAGCAGTCCAGCACGGTCCCCATCCACTTGTGCGGGTTCCAGCACAGCGAGTCCGCGCCTTCGACGCCGTCGACCAGCCAGCGCATTTCCGGCAGCAGCAGCGCCGAGCCCGCCATGGCCGCGTCGACGTGCACCCACATCCCGTAGCGCTGGGCCAGCGGGACGATCTGGGCCAGCGGGTCCACGGCCGTGGTCCCGGTGGTGCCGACGTTGACCACCACGGCGGCCGGCCGGCGGCCGGCTTTGACGTCTTCTTCCAGGGCCTTGGCCAGTTCGTCCGGGCGCATGGCGTACGTGACCGGGTCGACGCCGACCAGCCTGAGGTTGTCCCGGCCGTAACCGGCCAGCGCGACCGCCTTGACGATCGAGGAGTGCGCGTGCTCGGTGGTGTAGACGGTCAGCGGCGCGCTTTCGGCCTGCAGCCCGCCGTGCGCTTCGGAGTAGTCCGTCGCGCGCTCGCGCGCCGCGAGCAGGGCGACCAGGCACGCGGTGGACGCGGTGTCCTGGATGACGCCCCGCCACGACGGCGGCAGCGCGGTCAGCTCGCGCAGCCACTCGACCACGACCTCCTCGACCTCGGTCAGCGCCGGGGCGGACTGCCAGGTGATGCCGAGCGCGCCGAGGCCGGCGGTGGCCAGGTCGCCCAGGGCGGAGCTAAGCGTCGCGTTGGAGGGGAACCAGCCGAAGTAGCGCGGATGCTGCACCTGGGTCACGCCCGGGACGACGATGGCGTCGAGGTCGGCGAGGAGGCGGGCGAAGGGTTCGGCCTCCTCGGGGGCGTTCTTTGGCAGCTGGCCGGCCACCTCGCCCGGACCCACCTGCGCCTGCACCGGCAGCTCCGGAATCCGGGCGCGGTAGTCCGCGATCCAGTCGATCAGCTCGTGCCCGGCGGCACGGAACTCCTCAGGTCCCATAGCCCGCAGGCTACCGAAGGGTTCCCTGGCGTTGCGGCAGAGGGCGCGGGGGTGAGGGCTGGCGATCGCCGCGGGCTTCGCGGCGGGCGCGGCGGTGTTTCGCGGCGGGCCTTCGCGGCGGGCGCGGCGGGCTTTCGCGGCGAGCGCGGCGGTGTCCGTGGTGCCGCAGGGTCTCCGATGCGCTGCCGTGACTGCTGATGCCGGGCCGACGGGCCTGCATACGATGTGGATGCCGCGGCGGGGGTCAGGCGGGCGGCGGGGGCGGAGGCGGGACCGGGATGTGCCGTGCGGCCATGCCGGCTTCGATGGCCGCGACTACCGATTCGACCACCTTCACCCTGGCCCACCGCTTGTCTTCGGCCTCGACGAGCACCCAGGGCGCGGCCTTGTGATCGGTCCGGTCCAGCATCTCCTCCACGGCCGCCTTGTACTGGCGCCGCTTGCCGCGGTTGCGCCAGTCTTCCGCGGTCAGCTTCCACGTCTTGAGCGGATCCTGCTCGCGCGCCTGGAACCGCTTGAGCTGCTCGGCGGACGACAGGTGCAGCCAGAACTTGACCATGATCATGCCCTCGTCGGCCAGCGTCCGTTCGAACTCGACGATCTCCCGGTAGGCGCGCTGCCACTGCTCCTTGGTGGCGAATCCCTCGACGCGTTCGACCAGGACGCGGCCGTACCAGGACCGGTCCAGCACCGCCATGCCGCCCCAGCCGGGCAGCGCCGGCCAGAACCGCCACAGGAAGTGGTGGCGTTTCTCGTCGTAGCTGGGCGCGCCGAACTGGGCGACCCGGACGTGCCGCGGGTCCAGCGGCCCGACGAGCCGTTTGATCGCACCGCCCTTGCCCGAGGCGTCCCACCCTTCGAAGACCACGCAGACCGGCGGCCCGATCCGCGGATCCTTCCCGATCAGGCCGCCCAGGACCAGCCTCAGCTGCAGCAGCCGTTCCTGGGCCGCGGCGAGACGGGCCTCTTCCTGCTTCGGGGTGAGCTTCAGGCTGAGATCCAGCCTGGCGAGCGCGCCGTCCTTGCCAGCCATCCGCCACGCTTCCGGTTACTCGGAAGGGGTGCGGGGCTCGTCGAGCGCGGAGAAGATCAGCCCGCCGATCATGGCCAGGTTCTTGTGGAACTGGATTCGCTGGATCTTGCGGGTGGCCGGGTCCTCGATCGTCCAGTACGAGTGCCCGGCCAGGGTGGTGGGGACCAGCGAGCCGGCCAGGGCCAGCGAGGCCAGCCGCGGAGCGCGCCCCATCGCCAGCAGCGCGCCGCACACCACCTGCAGGGCGGCGTTCGCCCGCACCACCAGCTCATCGTCGTCGGGGAGCGGGACTGCCTTGCGCATCGCGGCCAGCACCGGGCCGGCCTGCTCGACGCGCGCGCCCGGCGCCCGCAGGGCGTCGAAGCCGAGCAGCACATAGGTGGATCCCGTGAAGCTGCGGGCAACGGGCCGCAGGGGGGCCAGCACCCTCGTGCACATAGTCATAGCGCCTCGGCAAATGTTCGGAGGACCTTCACTGGTAGGACTGTACGCGCCGGCCGTGCGGCGACGGCGCGGGGTACACGTGAGGTTCTCCACACCATCTACACGAGTTCTCCCCGGTGCCTGCATGCCGATGCCGCTTGCTGATGGGCCAGATGGCCGAAGACGAGATGCCGCACCAGCAGGACCCTCCGCCCGCGCCAGGGAGCGGAGGATCCGGCGCGCGCCCGGGGTGCCGTTCGCGGTGCCGCTGGCCTTCGCCGTCGCGCTGTGCGACCTGATCCCGATGGTCGGCGCGACGCTTGGCGCGGTCATCTGCATAGCCGCCGCGCTGCTCACCACCGAGCTCTGGCCCACCACCGTGGTCGTGGCCATCTTCTTCGTGGCCTACCAGCAGCTGGAGAACTACCTCCTCGCCCCGCGGATCCTGCGCCACACCGTCAGCCTCAGCGCAGCCGCCGTACTGCTGGCCGGCCTGATCGGCGGCACGGTCCTGGGCCTGATCGGCGCCCTGATGGCCATCCCCATCGCGGCCGGCCTCAAGGTCGTCCTCGCCGAACGGCTGCAGGCACGCGACTCCGCCGATCCCGATGCCGATGCCGGCCTTGACCACGACGCCACTCTTGACACCGACTCTGCCCTCGACGCCGATGACGCCGACGTAGCCGCCGGGCGCTAGAACGCGAGGGCGGCGACGGCGTCCGCGGTGGCTTCGCCGCTGCGGACGGCGCCTTCCATGTAGCCGTTCCACTGCGACGCGCACTCGGCCCCGGCCCAGTGGATGCGCCCGGCCGGGGCGCGCCAGGCCTCGCCGTAGGACGTCCAGACGCCCGGGGCGAAGTGCGCACCGTAGCAGCCGCGGGTGAACTCCTCGGCCATCCAGTCCCGCTCGACGTACCGTTCGGGGCGCGCCGCCGCCGGGCCGAAGTAGCGGACGAAGCAGCCGATGACCGCTTCCTGCCGTTCGGCCTGGGTGCGGCGGGCCCACATGCGTGCCTCCCGGCCCTCGATGAACCCCATCAAGACGCCGGGCGTGCCGGACGGCGGCGAGTTGTCGAAGGTCACCTTCACCGGCCCGGTGTCCGAGGCGGCCTGCCCGTTGAGTCCGTCGCCGCGCCAGAACGGCTCGGGGTAGATGGCGTACGCCTTGATGACCGAGCCGGCCGGCATCCGCTGGGTGAGCTGGTCGCGCCAGGACGGCAGCAGCGGGTCGTACTCCAGCCGGCCGGCCAGCGTCGGGGGCAGGGTCACGATGGCCGCGTCGGCGGGGTACCGCGAGCCGTCGCGGGCGACGACGCGGACCCCGTCGCCGTCGTGCTCGATCCGGCGCACCGGGCGGCCCAGCACGACCCGGTCGCCGAGCGCGGCGGCCATCGCCTCGGCGACCAGGACCGAACCGCCGGTCACCCGGTCCTGCTGGGCGCCCCGGTCGACCGCGAGGAGCGTTTCCAGGTCGGCGTTGGAGTGCGTGTAGAACAGCGCGTGCAGCAGCGAGATGTCGCTCGCCTCGGCGGCGAACACGGCCTCGCAGGCGACGTGGAAGTAGGCGCGTCCGGCCTTGGTGCGCAGGTTGCGGCGGATCCAGCTCTCGAAGGTCTGCCCGTCGAGCACCTCGGCGCGCGGGGTGAGCCACGGCCGCTCCAGGTCGGTGCGCGCGGCCAGCCGGGCGAAGCGCAGCAGGCCCTGGCCGAGGTCGGCGAGCGCGAACGGCGACAAGCGCGGCACGGCGCCCTTGTCCGGCTTCATCGTGGACCGCTTGCCCTGCAGGTCCAGCAGCAACTGTCCCTCGTCGTTCCAGGTGCGGAACGTCGACAGCCCCAGTTCGCCGGCCAGTTCCCGCATGCGGGTGTGGCCCTCGCCGAGCCACTGCCCGCCGAGTTCCAGCGGCGTGCCGTCCTCCAGCACCATGCCCTCGGTACGCCCGCCGACGCGGTCCCTGGCCTCCACCACGGTCACCTCGTGCCCGCGCGCCACGAGCCGCCGCGCGGCGGCCAGTCCGGCCAGCCCCGCGCCGACCACGATGACGGTGCTCATCCGGCTCAGCCCTCCGGCAGCAGTCGCGGCGTGATCCCCGGCATCGGCTCCCGGGTGCCGTACTCGTAGGCGCCGCGACGGCTGGACAGGGTGAGCCCGCCCTGGCCCGGGCGGCGCACGGTCAGCTCGACGGTGGCCAGCGCGGCGTGCCTGACGGTGCGGGTCCCGCCCCGCGGATCGGTGTAGGTCACCGCCACCGGGTCGTCATCGTCTGTGGTCACGCAGACCTGCACCCGGGCTTGCGGACCGGGCACGCTGGCGCTGAGCCGGGCCGGGCCGGCCACGACCCTGGGCCGCCGGCCCAGGCCGCCCAGCACGATCCGTTCCCCGCCGACGCCGAGCGCGCCCATCGCCGTCCATGGCGACCGCGCCGGGCCGACCCTGATCCTGGCGAGCACCAGTTCCAGCCACGCCTCGGGGGCGGCACCGAACCCCGCGGCGTGCAGCCACACCCACGAATCGGCGTGCTCAGATCCCCAGTTGTGGCCCACGGTCCCCCGCCACCCGGACACCGTCACCTCGCGGCCGTCGACCTCGAGCGTCCCGGTGACGTCGCCATCCGGGACCGTGGCCTCAAGCTTGGTGCGCGGCAGCGGCGCCTGGTACAGCACCTGCGGGCGCAACGGCCGCAACGGAGGCTGCTCGCCGGTGATGGTCAGGTCCCAGCGCGCGCCCTGGTCTCCCAGCGCGGCCTGCCCCTGGAACCGCCGCGGCCCGGCCACCGCATCCGGCGGGAAGGCGGCGAAGACCTCCTTGACCACGACCGGCGGCTGATCGCCGTCACGATCCACGACGGTGCACCACAGGGCGGCCGACACCCGACCTGGCCCGGGGCGGTGACGGGTGTGGCGTATCCACAGGGCGCGGGGCGAGGCAGGGTCGCGAGCGCTCACGAACCACGACTCGTACCCGCCCGCACCCATCTGCCTATCATGCCGTCTTGCCGCATCAGCTCAGCCACCCGGGCCGGGCATCTCCCGGCGGCCTGTTCTGCCACCCTGGGGTCTTGAGGCCCCGGCTGACGCGAGGAGAACACGATGACCCCACCGCCGTCTGGCCCCGCGAACACCGCGGGCACGCAGCGCTCCGGCCGCGATACGGCCGGCGCAGGCAGCGGGGTACTCGGTGCCCGGCCGGCCGCGGGGCAGACCCTGCACGGCCAGGATCCGGAGCTCGTGGCGGCGTCCAGCATCTGCCAGGTCAGCCCGACCCGGTGCCAGGCGCGGACCAGGCTGTACCGGGACGGCAGGCTGGAGCTCGAGGGCTTCCCGGTTGCCGACATCAGCGATCACCTGGCTGAAGGATCCGTCACCATCTGGCTGGACCTGCGCGACCCCGACCGCGCCGACCTCGCCGTGCTCAGCGAGGAGTTCGGCCTGCACCCGCTGGCCGTCGAAGACGCGCTGCACCACAGCCAGCGGCCCAAGCTCGACCGCTACCCCAGCCACCTGTTCCTGACCGCCTACGCGGCCCGGCTCGACGCCGCCACTGGCGAGCTGGCCACCAGTGAGCTCGCGGCCTTCATCACCAGCCAGGCCCTGATCACCGTCCGCAAGGACGACGGCCTGGACATCGGCGCGGCCGTCCAGCGCTGGGACCAGAACCCCGACCTGACCAGGTTCGGGGTCGGCTACCTGCTGTACGGGCTGCTGGACTACATGGTCGACAGCCACTTCGACGCGGTGCAGAGCCTGGACGACTGCGTCGAGGAAATCGAGGACCGGCTGTTCGACGACATCCCGCACAGCATGGAGGTCCAGCGGCGCAGCTTCCAGCTGCGCAAGAGCCTCGTGCTGCTGCGCCGGGTGGTGCTCCCCATGCGCGAGGTGGTGAACGCCGTGATGCGGCGCGACCTGCACGTCGTCGGGGACGACCTGGTGCCCTACTACCAGGACGTCTACGATCACGTGCTCCGTGCCGCCGAGTGGAACGACAGCCTGCGTGACCTGGTGACCAGCATCCTGGAGACCAACGTGACCATCCAGGGCAACCGGCTCAACATCATCACCAAGAAGGTCACCGGCTGGGCCGCGATCATCGCCGTCCCCACCCTGATCACCGGCTACTTCGGGATGAACGTGCCCTACCCCGGCTTCAGCGACAAGGCCGGCTTCACCGCCTCCCTCGCCGGCATGATCCTGGCTGCCCTGGTGCTCTACATCGTCTTCAAGCGCAAAGACTGGCTGTAGGCCAGTAGGGTTCGGGGCTGTGCGAATTCTCGTTCTTGGCGGTACGTCTTTCGTGGGCCGGGCCATCGTGGAAGACGCGCTGCGGACCGGGGCCGAGGTGACCTTGTTCGGCCCCGGTGGAAGACCGGGACCGACCTGTTCGGTGACCTGACGCGGCTGATCGGCGACCGGGATACCGGCGACTATGCGGCGCTCGGCGCCGGTAGCTGGGATGCGGTCGTCGATGCCAGCGGCTACGTCCCCCGCCACGTGGACCAGGCCGTGGATGCGCTGGGCGAACGGGCCGGACGGTACTTGTTCATCTCCAGCCATGCGGTGTACCAGCTCGACGGGGTAGGGCCGGGCTCCACCGAGGACGCCCCGCGCCGGCCGCCGGTCCGGGACACCGAGGAACTCACCAACGACACGTACGGCCCGCTCAAGGTCGCCTGCGAGGACGACGTGGTGGCCCGGTACGGAACCTGGGCGACGATCCACGCGGTCGGCCCCGCGACGCCGGTCACGCTGGGCGGAGTCGTCGAGAGCTGCGCCCGGGCGGCCGGTACCGAGGTCGAGATCGTCGCGGTGCCGCTCGAGCTGGCGCCGCCGTTCTTCCCGTTGGTCAGGACGAACTGGCCATCGCAGCAGCGCAGCCCGGCGCGGGCCAGAGTGGCAGGCATGCCCGCCACTGCGCTGGAGGTCACGGCGGCCGACGTCCTGGCCTGGGACCGCCAGCGCGGCGAGCCGCCGCTGGACGGCGGCTTCACCCCCGAACAGGAACAAGCGGTCCTCGCGGCACGACAGCCAACCATCCCGGCCGGCGATTGACCCGGCGTCAGCTCGCGGTCCAGGGCCGGAGTTTGTCCGGGTTGCGTATGGCCCAGATGCGGCTGATCTGGTCGTCCGTGACGTCGAAGGCGAAGACGGTGACGGTGGTGCCGTCGTCCTGGACGATCAGGCCGGGCTGGCCGTTGACGGTGCGTTCGAGGATGGTCAGGCCTGGTGCGTGGCCGACCAGGCCGGCCAGGTAGCGGGCGATCTGCTCGGCGCCCTCGATCGGGTGCAGGGCCGCGGTGACCAGGCCGCCGCCGTCGGCGGTGATGGTGGCGTTGGGGTCGAGCAGGCCGATGAGGGCGGGGATGTCAGTGGTTTGCCAGGCGTTCTTGAAGTCGCGGATGATGGCGGCCTGGCGGGCGGTGGGAGCCGCCGGGGCGTGGGCGGCGCGGATGCGGCGGCGGCCGGAGGAGGCCAGCTGGCGGCAGGCGGCCGGGGTGCGGCCGACGATGCGGGCGATCTCGGTGAAGGGGTAGCCGAACACGTCGTGCAAGATAAACGCGACCCGCTCGGCCGGGGTCATCGACTCGAGCACGACCAGGAACGCCATGGAGACCGACTCGTCGAGGGTGATGCGGTCGGCGGGGTCGGCCGGGCCGCCGGGACGGCTGCCGATCCATTCGGCCGGTTCGGGCAGTGGCTCGGGGATCCACTGGCCGACGTAGCGCTCGCGGCGGGCGCGGGCCGAGCCGAGCTGGTCGAGGCAGATGCGGCTGGCGACCGTGGTCAGCCAGGCGCCGGGGGATGCGATCGCGTCGCGCTGGTCCGGGGTGAGGGCATACCAGCGGGCGTAGGTTTCCTGGACGGCGTCTTCGGCTTCGGCCAGGGATCCCAGCAGCCGGTAGGCGACGTTGATCAGCTGCCGCCGCTCGCTCATGATCGCGGCCAGACCCGGGTCGGGCTGGCCCGGGTCGGGCTGGCCCGGGTCGGGCTGGCCCGGGTCGGGCCCGGATGGAATGGTCATGGCGCAGCTCCTCTGGTCACATCTGCCCTCACCCTTCCGACGAGAAACCGCGCCCGATTGTGAGGCCGACACGCCGCCTGACATCCGGGCGGGCTGTGTCGTCGGAGGGGTAGAAGAACAGGAATCTCAACGCAAAGAGGACTGAAAATGAAGGCAATCCGCACCCACGAGCCAGCCGGCATCAGCGGGCTTGTCTACGAAGAGGTGCCCGATCCCACGCCCATGATCGGCGACGTGCTGGTCAAGGTCGCCGCGGCCGGTATCACGCACAACGAGCTGGACTGGCCGCTGCGGACCGACCGGAACGGTCATCAGCGGGACGTGATCATCCCCGGCCAGGAGGTGTCCGGAGTGGTCACCGCGCTGGGCGTGGGCACGGCCGGGATCGCCGTCGGCGACGAGGTGTTCGGGCTGACCGACCCCTACCGGGACGCGGCGGCCGCCGAGTACGTCGCGGTCGAGGCCCGTAACGTGGCCCCCAAGCCGCAGACCGTCGACCACGTCCACGCCGCGGCGGTGCCGCGGGCCGGCCTGACGGCGTGGCAGGCCCTGTTCGACCACGGAAGGCTGGCCAAGGGGCAGACCGTGGTCATCCACGGCGCGGGCGGCGCGGTCGGGTCGACGGCGGTTCAGCTGGCCCGCTGGGCCGGCGCCGAGGTGATCGGGACCGGGCGCGGCCATTCCCGGTCGCTGGTCATGGACCTGGGCGCCGACCGCTTTATCGCGCTCGACGAGGACCGGCTCGAGGACGTGGCCGGATCAGGGTTCTCAGGGGTCTCAGGGTTCTCAGGGTTCCAGGCCGACGTGGTATTCGACATGGTCGGGGGCGAGGTGCTGGCCCGGTCGGCCGCCCTGCTCAAGCCCGGGGGCACGCTGGTCTCGGTGGTCTCGTGGGAGTTCCCCGCCGACCGGGACGACATCAGGACGGTCTTCTTCATCCAGGAGGCCAACCGGGCGCAGCTGACCGAGCTCGCCCGCCTGGTCGACGAGGGCCAGCTGCGCCCGCAGGTCGGCGGGGTGTATCCGCTCGCGCAAGCCGTCGAGGCGTACAGCGCGAAGGCCGCCGGCGGCATCGCCGGCCGGATCGTCCTCCAGCCCTAGGGGTGCCGCCCGACAGACATCCGCGCATCGGGGTGGACCTGATCCACGAGAGGGTGATGTGCCTGACTGGCTGGCTCGTCGGTCGGCTCGCGGCCCTGCGCCATGGCATCGGCGAGCCGATGGCGCGCATGCACGGACCGGCCAACACCCGAGCTCGCGGTGGCTGCTGAGCGCCGTAGCTGACCGCTCTCCTGGAGGGCCCATGAGGCATAGGTACGCGATCCTTGAAGCACCGTCTGCGCTAGGGCACGTCCCGGAGCACCTCGGCGTGGAGCGCGCGCCTGGGGTCCTGCTCGAGGCCGGGCTGGCCGAGGGTCTCGATGCACGCCGGGCAGGCCGCCTTCTGGCGGGCGGTTACAGTGGCGTGCCCGATCCGCGGACCAAGGTGATGAACCCGCAGCCGCTGCACGACTATTCGCGATCGCTGGCCGATCAGATCGAAGCGATCCTCGACGACGGGGAGTTCCCGGTCGTGCTGGGAGGCGACTGCTCGCTCTTGCTCGGGGCGATGCTCGCGCTGCGCCGACGTGGACGGTACGGCGTGCTCTACGTCGACGGCGACGCGGACTTCTACCAGCCCGAGGTCAACCCGCGTCCCGCAGCACTCCTGCTCCCCCGCGCCGGCCACCCGGCCGCCCCCGGGAATAGCCGGACAGCGTCCTGTGACTGGTGAGGCCCGTGAGGCCAGGGCGCAGACGGGGACCGCCGGGGCTG
>WNGR01013171.1_pt1 | contig 11214 bp, 7 predicted proteins | sample 5407581 | NCBI WGS metagenome assembly WNGR01 (sample SAMN13153383, study PRJNA577476) | soil metagenome | isolation source: 80 cm soil or saprolite under Garry oak tree replicate 2 | place: USA:California | collected 2016-06-15 | reverse complement strand
CGGCGCTCAGCAGCACGCGTCGGATAAGCATCGGTGATGTATCGTCCTACTTCTGCACGGGCGGCACCACGGGACTCCCAAAGATTGCGATGCGCCGGCATGGGAACGAGGTGGCCAATGCGTGGAACGCGGGGCAATTCTTCGGTGAAACCATTGGCCCGGGCAAAACAATTCTATGCGGATTGCCGCTTTTCCACGTCAACGCCGTGACGGTGACGGGTCTGCTGGCGTTCTCGCGTGGTGCCCACGTCGTGCTCGGCACGCCGCAAGGGTATCGGGGCGAGGGGGTTGTCAAGCGCTTCTGGGAAATTGTCGAGCACTACCGCGTCAACTTCTTCAGCGGTGTGCCAACGCTCTACGGGTCGCTACTGGATGTCCCGGTTGGAGAGCACGATATCGGCTCGCTCGAGTATGGCCTGTGCGGGGCTGCACCGATGCCCGCCGAATTACTTCGCACCTTCCAGCACCGTACAGGAATAAGAATCCTTGAGGGCTACGGTCTTACCGAAGGGACCTGCGTTAGCAGCGTTAACCCGTCGCTTGGCGAGCGCAGGGTCGGTTCGATTGGTCTTCGTTTGCCCGGTCAGGCAATGAAAGCAGTGGTGGTCGATGAAACCGGCAGATATGTACGGGATTGCGTTGCCGATGAGGTCGGCCAGCTGGTTATCTCCGGTCCAAACGTGTTCGCTGGCTATATCCGGCCGGAGCAGAACAGCGGCATCTGGATGGAGTCAGGTGATGGCGGCCGCTGGCTCAATACCGGCGATCTCGGGCGCTGTGACGCCGACGGTTATTTCTGGCTCACCGGCCGTAAGAAGGAGCTGATTATCCGTGGCGGACACAACATCGATCCGGCGGCAATCGAGGAACCACTTCACCGCCATCCCGTAGTTCAGATTGCCGCAGCCGTGGGTCGCCCCGATATCCATGCGGGTGAGTTGCCGGTCGCCTATGTCCAGCTAAAACCAGGCACCACCGCAACCGAAGCGGAACTGGTGGAGTTCCTGCGTCACGAGATCAACGAGCGTGCCGCGTGTCCGAAGGGAATACGGATCGTGGATGCGATGCCACTGACAGGCGTCGGCAAGATATTCAAGCCTGCGCTGAGACGGCGCGAAACGGAAGACGCGCTTAAGTCGGCACTCGTCGCGGCCGGTGTCGAGGATGCAACCGTCAGCATCATTGAAGACAGCTCGCGCGGGATTTCACTGCACGTCGAACTTCCCGACCCCGCGCTGGAAGCCTTGGCGACTTCCGCGCTCGGACGTTTTCCGTTCGCATTTTCCGTGTCGGCTGCCGCGAAACCGCAGAACAATCGTGATAGTCCGGAATTGACCGAGGTGCCTGGCAGGCCAAGGTAACAGGAGCAAAGGCATTGGCGGGAACGTCAGTCACGTGCAAGTGGCCGATACCGTACCCCAGACGCCGGTGGCATGAGTCAAGAGCTCGAAGCGATTTTGATGGGAAAGAGAATGAGTACTACCTCGGAAAGGTCCTTGCGTTCGCTTGTTGAAAAATGGCTCGGGCCAACTTCTGCAGCGCCGGTTCGGGTTACGCGATTCGGTCATGCGGGCTCGAATCGGAAACACTATGTGCGTATCGAACTAATGCTGCCGACAGGACCGGTTGGACTGTTTTTCTTCCGGCACCGCGACGGTGCGTGGTGTGTGTTCCCGCCCGAGGCTGAGCGCCTTGCGATGCGCGCTTACTAGCCTGCATGGCGGTGGAGGGGGAATCTGTATCAGTACCTATACGGAACGTACAGAGTACAGGTAACTGGACGGATTTAAATTAGGCTACCGGCAGGTACGGTGTAGACGGAACCGCAAAAGGTCACGCGTAAGTTTTTTACAAGACGAGTTTGAACGAAGTACCGGTGCTCGAAATATCGATACCGTCATTGATGTATTTAGTATGACTACGTAATAGAGCACACCGTTGACCTTCATAGCCGGACGAAGACTATGGAGAACGACACAACCCCACGGGCAGAGCGCGGATTGGTTCCACGGGATGCACTGGTGTTCATAAAAAATGTCCAGACAACGAGACAGGAGACGACACGTGAAAAATTGCAGGCGAATAATCAGCGCCGCCGGTATGGCGGCTTGTATCTGCTCAGCCGCGCTTACCGACGATGCTAATGCGCAATCGGCCGGAAGCATCACGCTGTCGACGGGATGGCTTCACATTGCGCCGCAGGGCGATGCATCGCCACTAACCGTGCAAAGCATTGGCGGTGTAACGGTGAACCAGCAACTGCCCGGCAGTGGGGCGCATCCGACTTCTTCGGATACTGTGGGAATTACCACCGAGTACTACGTCACGGACAACATCGGTGTCGCCATGCTTTTCGGTCTGCCACTCAAAGTAAATCTGGTTGGCGATGGGACGCTACAGAAGTACGGCAACCTCGGCTCGACAAAGCCGATGCCGCCCGCCATCGAACTTCGATACCACCTGTTTTCAGCCGCGTCGAAATTCCGTCCATTCGTTGGTCTGGGCGTGAACTATACGTGGTTCACCCAAGTCCGGATTTCCAATAGCCAGTTTGTTACTGACAGCCTCGGACCGGGCGGGTCGGCACACGCGGAACTCAGTTCATCGTGGAACCCCGTGTTCGAGATCGGGGCAAATTATGCGTTTACCAACCACTGGTCCCCACCTCACGTTATACGGGCAGACAGCAACGGGAACGCAGGTCGTTTCAAAGTCGACGCTCCGACTTAATCCCCTTAACGTCTTCGTGAACGTCGCCTATACGTTCTAGCGTGCACAAGTCGCGGGCGCGCTAACTGAGACGTTTGAATGCTCATCAAAGACATGGGATACGACATATCACGGCACATGCTGCTGCAATGGAGCCCGGCGTTCCCCGGTCGCAAATCCACAGCCGGGCATGACAGCTCGCTCGGGCGGTTCGCACGCCCGGGAAGGCGGTCGGTTGTGCCCTCATGCCGCCCCTTGTGCAACAGAGTTTTTTTGGATCGAATATGAAACGACAGGTCCTCAAGACCATTCTTTTTGCGTTGCCCAAGCTCCTTGAACTGACGGCACGCCGGTTTCCCGCCTATCGTGAACGCCTGAAGGAGCGCGATCTCGTCGTTTCGATCGGGCTCATGGACGGAAGCATCAATCGGATCATCGAGTTCAAGAATGGTCACATTCGGTTGCGTGCCAGCAATCATCGGCGCTTCGACGTGCGCATGGCTTTCAAGGATGTCGCCACCGCGCTGAAGTTCTTTTCCCCCAAGCCGGACCAGGGTGAGATTATCCACGCCGCGAAGAACTTCAAGGTGGTGACCGAGGGCGAGGACGAACTACTCGTTTGGGTCATGCAAACCCTGAGCATGATGCAGACCATCGGTTTGCCGATGGGCACGCGGATGCGCGACGGTACACGCCGCTACACTACCTGCACAAACGGCGGTCCGCTGTTCGTCTATGTCAAGGATGGTCGCGTCGTCCGGGTGACGCCCATCGATCTGGACAGCACGGATGCTCCAAGCTATGTGATCGAGGCGCGTGGACGCCGCTTCAGTCCGCCACGGCGTGGCCTGGTCGCACCCCACGCGTTGACGCTCAAGTCGCTCGTCTATTCGGACAAGCGCATCCTTCATCCGATGAAGCGAGTCGACTTCGATCCTGACGGCGAGCGCAATCCGCAAAACCGCGGCAAGTCCGGCTATGTGCGTATCAGTTGGGAGGAGGCGCTGGACATTGTCGCGAAAGAAATCAATCGGCAGAAGCGCGTTCATGGACCCGGTTCGATTACGTTCCCGCTGTCGTCCCACCACCAGTGGGGCAATGTGGGCTACTACCTCAGCGCGCTGACACGTTTTGCCAACCTGATCGGCTTCACTCGAGTCGCCGCGAATCCGGACAGCTGGGAAGGCTGGTACTGGGGCGCCATGCATCATTTCGGCAATTCAATGCGGATCGGCGTTCCATCCGGCTATGGCGGTGTCGAGGATTGCCTGAAGGAAGCGGACATGATTGTCTTCTGGTCCTGCGATCCCGAAAGCACCAATGGCGCTTATGCGGGATTCGAGGGGACGCCGCGACGCCTGTGGGCCAAGGAACTCGGCATTGAGTTCGTTCATATCGACCCGCACTGCAACCCCACCGCGCAATTGCTCGGCGGGCGATGGATTCCGGTCCGACCGCAAACCGACGCTGCGCTCGCCACCGCCATTATGTACGTGTGGGCCGTGGAAAATCTGTACGACAAGGATTACGTCGCTACCCGCACGACCGGGTTTGACGAGTGGAAGGCCTACCTTCTCGGCGAAACCGACTGCGTTGCCAAGACACCCGAGTGGCAGGAAAGCGAGACCGGCGTGCCCGCCAAGGACGTACGCGCGCTTGCGCGCCGCTGGGGGAACAGGAAGTTCCACCTGGCTGTCGGGATGACCGGTGCGGGATTCGGTGGCGCGGGCAGAGGCGCGACGGGAGCGCAATGGGCGCGCTGCATGATCATGATGATGGCGATGCAGGGCTGGGGTAAGCCGGGCGTGAACTTCGGCTGCCTTGAAGTCGGTGTCCCTCACGACCTCCATTTCTATTTCCCCGGCTACGCGGACGGCGGCATTTCCGGCGACCTGGCGTGGACCGCCAATGCGGTAAACAATTACCAGCGCATGCCGCACATCCTGACCATGAATCCCGTCAAGCAGATGGTGCCGCGGCAGCAACTGCCCGATGCCATCATCAACGGTCACGCCACGGGCTACCTGTGGGACGGCATGTCGCAGGAAGCCCAGTTCGCGCCGTTCACCTATCCGATGCCCGGGTATTCGCCGATCCACATGATCTACCGTTACGGCGGATCCGCCTTCAGCACGGTGACGAATTCCGGACGCTGGGCCGACGCCTACCGGCATTCGAGCATCGAGTTTGTGGTCAACCAGTCCATCTGGATGGAGGGTGAGGCTCAGTTTGCCGACGTCATCCTGCCTGCCTGCACTTCGCTGGAGCGCTGGGACATCGGGGAATGGTCGAATTCCGGCGGCTACGCCCATCATGGCTACAGCACGGTCAATCATCGCATCATGACGCTGCAGCACAAGTGCATCGAGCCTTTGGGCGAGTCCCGTTCCGACTACGACATTTTCACCGCGATCCTGACCCGGTTAGGCTTGGGCGCTGTGTTCACCGAGGGGTGCAGTGAGCTTGACTGGGTCAAGCGGGTCTTCGATTCGTCGGATTTGCCCGATCATATTTCGTGGCGCGAGTTCTGCCGCAAGGGCTATTTCGTCGTGCCACCCGAGAAGCCCGAATTGCGCCATCCGGTGGACATGCGCTGGTTTGCGGAGGGCCGGCGGAAGGATCTGCAGGAACCCCACCCACTGCCGTCCCAGTTCGCCGAAAAATTCGGCACGGGCCTGCAGACGCCGAGCGGCAAACTGGAGTTCGTACCCGAGTTGCTAAAGCGGCACACGGCGGACAATCCCGAACGGCCGGCGCTCAATCGCTACATTCCATCCTGGGAGGGAATGCGTTCCGAGCTCGCCGAACGGTATCCACTCCAGTTGATTGCCACGCACAGTCGTTACAGCTTCCATACCCACTGCGACGGCAAGAACTCCTCGGTGAACAGCATCGAGGACCATCGCGCGTTGATCGGTGGGCACCGCTTCTGGCTGCTGAGGCTTAGTCGGGCAGACGCGACAATTCGAGGCATAGCCCATCGCGACCTCGTCAAGGTTTACAACGACCGGGGCGCAGTGATCTGCGCGGCCGACGTCTCGCCGCTGGTCAACGCGGGAGTAGTCAAGTCGTACGAGGCGAGCGCCGAATTCAAACTGATTGAAATCGAAGGCGAGCGCGTCGAAATCGGCGGTTGCATGAATATGCTGACCCCCGACCGGTCTCAAACTGCCGGCACGAGCAGCATGAGCCCCAACTCCTGTCTCGTGCAGGTCGAAAAGTGGAGAAGTGCCGAGGCGTTCAGGCTCGGTCGCGCAGCGTGAGGAACATGGAATGAGCAAGTGGAATCTGGTTATCAAGGTGGGGCGTTGCGAGAACTGTCAGAACTGCGTCATTGCTGCGCGGGACGAGCACGTCGGAAACGACTTCCCCGGTTATGCCGCGCCCGCCGCGCCAGACGCCGAGAGCCCCGTTCGCATCCTGCGCCGTGTTCAGGGAGACTCGCATATGGTCGAGACCACGTATCTGCCGGTCATGTGTAATCACTGCGACGAAGCACCGTGCATGCGTGTGGGTGGGAGCGCCATTCGCAAGCGCGCCGACGGCATCGTCATTATCGACCCGGACAAGGCGCGAGGCCGGAAGGACATCGTGAAGTCGTGCCCGTACAAGGCGATCGTCTGGAATGAAGAGCTGCAACTGCCGCAGATCTGGATCTTCGATGCCCATCTGCTCGACCAGGGTTGGCCCCAGCCGCGTTGCCAGCAGTCGTGCCCCACCGATGTCTTCGAAACAGTCAAGCTCGATGACGCAGCGATGGCCGAGAAGGCCCGGCGCGAGGGGCTCAAGGGTCTGCGGCCCAACCTGGGTACGAAGCCTCGCGTCTGGTACAGCGGCCTCGAGCGCTGGGAAACGTGCTTTATCGGCGGAAGCGTCAGCGCGCAGATTGAAGACGTAGTCGAGTGCGTCACGGATGCGTCAGTCGCCCTGTACGTCGGCAGTCAGAAAGTGGCCGAAACCGTCTCGGACAGCTTCGGAGATTTCCGGTTCGGTGGTCTGGTCAAGGGCAGTGGCCTCTACCGGGTCGAAATCCGTCATGCCCTTGGCAAAGCTTGGCGCGAATGCGAACTGGGTGAAAGCGTTTATCTGGGCGAGGTCAGCCTCGCCCAGTCGACCAATGCCGCGGAGGTGGTGTCACCGTGAGCGCCGCAACGAAGCTGCTTTGCCTGGGGACCGACAGACCCTCCAACTGTAGACACGAGGGACCGCGATACCCCGACCGGGGAAATGGCGAGTTTCTGGTCGGGAGGGTCTTCAATCAATCTCCATTTTAATTCTTTATTTGACAATATCATCAGATATGAATTTAATGTCGTTATACGGGGTCGACCGGAATCACAATGCGGGGCAATGTCATGGACGCAGCCGTGCATCTGGCTCACAGTCGGAAATTTGCGGGTCCCTCATGCATGTACCGAAAAAGCATACACGCGGTCACTGAAGTAGTATGCACTCCATATCAAGTGTCAGCCGCAGCTACAGCGTTAAGCCGTTCGTGGCGCCACTCTTTCCTTGGACATTTGGCATGACACCGTCGAATTCTCGCGGTCCCTCCGTTTCGCGGCACGCGCCTTGCACCCGGCGCTCGGGCTTTGCTCGACTTACGCAGAACCGCAGGTTCCGATCCGACCGTTCCGTTATGCCATGAAGCGGGAACGCCTGACACGCATACAGCGCAAAGAGCAGACGCTTGAGAATCTGCTTGAGGCCGCGCGGATGATGTTCGTCAAAAAGGGATTGGCCGCAACGAGCGTTGAGGACATCGCCGAGGCAGCCGGCTACACGCGCGGCGCGTTCTACTCGAATTTCGATGGTAAGCCGGAACTGCTGCTTGAGTTGCTTCGCCGGGACCACGATAGCGCACAGGCCAAACAGCGGATATGGCTAAGTTTCATCTAACGTAGAGCTAAGGTCATCCGCGTACGCTCGTGCATCGCCAGTTATTCGTGATGTTCGAGGGCAGCGAGGAGATTGCTGAGCAGAGAAACGCGACGCTCATCGTGCCTTAGGTCGCGGCTCCACGGGGCGGCCGAAGTTCTATGAAATTACCGCATGAATATCCTGTTCGCCCCTGCGCGGCAGCGACAGATACCTGAAGAATTAAAAACAGCTTTCATTTTTCAAAGTCTATTGCACGGCCATTCAGTGGCGTTTCTGAGTCTATTGCTCAATTTTTGCGGTCTATTGTGCAGGGACAACCGATCGGACCGACTCTTTTCCTTGAATTATTGAACGCGCAGTCATAAACTGCGGTGCATGACTGATAACACTGCACCCCCGCGCACGAGCGCCGGCAAACCGGAGGCGGCGTGCCCGCGCGGCCGTCCGCGCGAATTCGATACGGCCGCCGTGCTCGCTGAAGCCGGCAAGGTGTTCTGGCGCAACGGGTTTCACGCGACCTCCGTCGACGATCTCTGCAACGCGACGGGCGTGCTGCGCGGCAGTCTGTACGGCGTGTTCGGCGACAAGCACGGCATCATGATGGCCGCGCTCGACTATTACTCGGAAGGGGCGATTGCCGGCCTCGTCGAGCGCCTGAACGCAAATGTCCCGCCCGATGTCGCGCTGCGCAATGCGCTGCTGCACCACACGCGCACCACGTCGACGCTGACGGGCTGCTTCATCACCAATAGCACGCTCGAACTGCAACCCGACGACGAAGCGCTGCACGCGAAGATCCGCGGGATCCAGCGGCGCATCGTCACGCTGCTCGCGGCGGCCGTGATCCGCGGGCAGGCTGAGGGCGTGTTCAACAGCGACCTCGATGAAAAGGCGGTCGCCGATTTCCTGCTGTGCATGACACAAGGCCTGCGTGTGCTCAACAAATGCAAGCGCAAGGAAGACGAGTTGAAAGCAGTCGTCGATGTGGCGATGCGCGCGCTCACCTGAAATTTTTTTCTCGAATTTTTGAACGATCAGTCATGAATGATAGATGCATGAAAGCGTCGGGCGTGAGTTTGCCGTCCGCATCCCGCCCAGGCGTCGACAAGCCGGAGCCGCGCGCCGAAGCGCAAGGGCAGCAGCGCTTCGAGCGGCAAGGTCTCGCGCTGACCGTGCTGTTCGTCGGCGCCTTTCTCGCGCCGCTCGACTATTTCATCGTCAATCTGGCGCTGCCCGCGATCCACACGGGCTTGAACGCCAGCGACGCGCAATTGCAGCTGATCGTCTCCGCCTACGCGTCAGCGTATGCGGTGTTGCTGATCACGGGCGGGCGGCTCGGCGACCTGTTTGGCCGGCGGCGCATGTTCATGACGGGGATGGCGGGCTTCGTCGTCGCGTCGGCGCTGTGCGGCTTCGCGCCGAATGGCCACGTGCTCGTGATCGCGCGCATCGTGCAGGGCATGGCGGCGTCGGTGATGGCGCCGCAGGTGCTCGCGACCGTGCGCGCCGTCGTGCCGCTGCATCAGCAGACTCGCGTGATGGGCTTTTACGGCTTCGTGTTCGGACTCGCGTCGATCGTCGGGCAACTGGGCGGCGGCGCGCTGATTACGTACCAGCCGTTCGGGCTCGACTGGCGCGCCATCTTTCTGATCAACATTCCCGTTGGCGTGCTGGCGTTTATCGGCGCGTGGAAGTACGTGCCAGAGAATCAGTCGGCGACGCGCGAGGGCGTCGATCTGAAAGGCGTCGCGCTGCTGTCGCTGGTGCTGATCCTGCTGATCTATCCGATGACGCACGGCCGCGAAGCCGGCTGGCCGTGGTGGACCTTCGCGATGTTCGCGCTCGCCGCGCCTGCGCTTGCCGCGTTCATCGCCGTAGAGCGTCGCGTCGAGCGCAGCGGCGGCAGCCCGCTCGTCGATCTGCAATTGTTCCGCAATCCGGCCTTTTCGACGGGGCTCGTGCTGGCCTTTCTGTTCTATTGCAATAGCGCGTTCTTTCTCACGTACGGTATCTATCTGCAGACGGGCTTGCACTGGACGCCGCTGCAATCCGGCATCGCGATCATGCCGTTCGCGCTCGGCTTCGTTGCCGGGCCGCTGACGTCGCCCGCCGTCGTGCGACGCATCGGCGGTCATGTGCTGACGCTCGGCTTCTCGATGATGGCGGTCGGTTTCTCGGTGACGGGCTGGGCCGCGACGCACGCTGCGCTCGGCACACTGTTCTACGCGGGGCTCGTTCTTGCCGGGGTCGGGCAAGGGCTCGTGTTGCCGTCCATCATGCGCATCGTGCTCGGCGAAGTGGAACCGGCGAAGGCAGGGCTTGCGTCGGGCGTGGTGACGTCGACGCTACAGATCGGCTCGGCGTTCGGCACGGCTGCCATTAGCGGCGCGTTCTTTGGCGCGTTGTCGGCGAACGCGTCGGCGGCGGGCTATGCGTATGCGTTCCAGCGTAGTCTCGCGATCAATGCGGTATTGATGGTCATCTGCATTGCGCTCAGCGTGACGCTGGTCCGGCATCAGCAGCGCGCATCTCTGCGCGCGATCAAAGCGGCTTAGGGAAAATCCCGAGCGGCTGCATTTTTGTATTTTGACAGAACAAAAATACACGTGAAAATCTTCGGATAACGTTTTCACTGTTTAGAGTCATACGATTGCAGTCGCGGTGTATTGCGCATTGCAACTAATCTTTCCCGTTCAGCAGTGATGCGCTTATTCACAGATGACACCGGTTAATCGCGCAGCATAGCTTTTAAATCCGTGATAACGCGCAGATGTCAGCATCATGACAGCGGGTGATCGGGCGTATTTACGTATACCCTGAATACGCCGCCTAAACTTCGGTTTGAACCGTGCTGCGCGACAGCATGCCGCCTTTCCCGGCAGGCGATTGCCGAACTAAACAATAACGAACGAACGTTCGCGATATCGGCCGTTCTATTTCGTTTTTGCTGCAAACGCTTCCAATAAAAATTACTTGCTGTCGAAATATTCAATTGTTAATCTTCCCCCACTCTTAATAATTCGTTGGATCGCGGTGCGTTTATGGCAGTGAATTTTCAGCCAGCCTAATGCTTATAACGGGGACAACCATGCTGACTGCTACTTTCGACGCATTTGACACGACGCAAACGGTGCAAGTCATTGTCGGGGACGTGGTGACGCTCAAAACGGGCGGACCGCGGATGACGGTAACTTATGTCGGTGCGATTGCCCGGAAAACGGGTGAATGGCTCGTTTGCCAATGGTTCGATGACCATGGCGAATTGCGTCAGGAAACTTTCGCGCAGGATGAGGTGTGGCGGCAGCCGCGGTCGATTCCGGCCGGGTTGGTGCATAAGTTTGTTCGTGGTGCGTCGGTTTGAATTTGGCGCCTTTGCGGCGCATGCGGTGCCGTTGTGCGGGCGGTAGCTGCTTTGTCTGCGACGGCTGGTTGGTTTGCTTGGGTTTGTGCTGGCATCCGCGCTTTGCCTTCGCGCTTCAAGCGTTGCCCCTGTGCGGGGCGGCACCTACTTTTCTTTGCCGCCGCAAAGAAAAGTAGGCAAAAGAAAGCGGCTAACACCGCTAATTCTTGTTCCTGCCTGAGGGCCCCCAAAGGGTCTTACGCTTCACACGGCAATCACGTGAC
>WNGR01007961.1_pt1 | contig 11214 bp, 15 predicted proteins | sample 5407581 | NCBI WGS metagenome assembly WNGR01 (sample SAMN13153383, study PRJNA577476) | soil metagenome | isolation source: 80 cm soil or saprolite under Garry oak tree replicate 2 | place: USA:California | collected 2016-06-15 | reverse complement strand
CGAGCAGTAATCTAGCGCGCTATGACGGCGTTCAGTACGGGTTGCACGTTCCCTTGCCGCCTGGTGCCATTGCCCGTTCTCCCGCAGACGTGTATGCGCATTCGCGCACCGCTGGCTTCGGCGCTGAGGTGAAACGGCGAATCCTGCTAGGCACATACGCCCTCACGGCCGAGTACGCTCTCGCGGCGCTGTCTCCTCGACCATTCATTTTTATTGATGCCTTATGTGCAGTGCGTTTGACAATTACTTTTTGCAATCCCAACGCCTGCGCCAGCGTATTCGCGACGATTTCATGCATGTCTTCCGTGTGCCCAACCCGCTCGCGGTATCACCTGCGCGCATCGAGGCTGGTGTTCACGTCCTTCTGCACCCGTCAGCTGTTCGCACAGCTCCGCACTTGGACGAACAAGATGGACTAGACGCGTACACTCAAGACGTTCTTACTGTTCCTGCTTCCCTCGCGGGCCTTCCGGCCCTGAGCGTGCCGATCACGGCTGGCGCAGAGGGAGATGGCTGGCCGCTAGGCGTGAGTATCGTGGGGCAATGGGGGAGTGAGAAGATGGTCCTAGCCATCGGGGCGGCGATCGAGGATGTTGAACTCAAAAGCCTCAGTCGGGACAGTCTCGAGTAGGGAACAGATTATGTGTTATTAACAATCACGGAGCCTACACTAGGGACGCATACTAGAGCAATGCGTAGATAGCGTGAGTGGTGGTTATCAAGTCTGTTTGCTGGCGATGAATTATACAAATGCGAATATTGTTGAGAGTACTCTCGGTAATGGGGATGTAAACAATGAGGGTTGAGATGAGTGGCTGCAGGTTGTTCACCTACGTCTACGCTCTAAAAAAAGCAATAAAATAAAGACGTGGGACGATACGGGGTCAATGGCTAGCACCCCATCGAAGAATACCTTCATAGATGGAGTACATAACAGCAGCGTTGGGTACAACGCGCATGAGGTGAGCGCTGAGACCGCCATACAATGACCGTGCACCCTCTTCTGCGATGACAAGGCGGAGGGTTTGGATCAAGCCCGTATATTTTTTCTGGCCATTGACGAGGGGTTGTCGTAGCCGCGTTCGGAGAACCTACGGAAGTCAGAACCAGACATGTCAGTCCTCGTGTGCGAAAAACTGCTGGGGAGAGAGGGCGCGGACCTCGTGAGGATATGTAATGAGGCTTGCAACACACTTCGCCGTCCCAGCGGAGCATAACATGCCGGCCCATTCTTGCAGGCCACTCTTGCTCTCGTTACCGGCGGTGAGACGCTTGAGGCGTTCATAGAGGACCCACTGGATGGTGCCCTCGGTGACGCCGAGATAGCTGGCGCTGAGGCCCTTGTAAAAGCCGCGGATGCCCTCTTCGCGCGCTATCTGCCTGATCATCGAGACGCTTCCGCCGAAGAACGAGGCCGGGGAAGACGACGCAGCCACGGTCCCGGCGACTTTGTGTGACGCAGAGAGCTGCAGTCGCGTTTTTACGACCCAGATAGGGTTCGTCGCCGTGCCCGTCGCGATGCCCGCGATGGCAGCGGCGCAGAGGTGCACGTAGGAGTTTTCCTGTCCGTTGTTGAACTGGTTGGCGATGACATGTTTGCCGTTGCCATACGTGAAGAAGTTTATCGAGCGCGCGGGGATGACGCCAACGAGCGTGGGCCCGAGGCCCTTGAACAGCGCGTGAGGCGACTCGTCTCGCGCGATATCTCTGCGTTTATGTGAAGTCAGAACATCGGGCGGGGAGGAGGATCTTAGGGGACGCACCGGATGATGTGTGCTGTCTCGACGAAATGCCATAATAGCCCTCCTGGCCGCCGAACGAGTACGACGCTATCTCCTACGACGGCACCGACGTCGGCGTGTTTTTGACGAAATAAGTCTGATTGAAGGCGGGTCTTGACTACGTCAAAGGGGCTTGTGACGACGGCGCCGCACATCCCCCCAAGGCTATTTTTTTCGGTGTGCGATCGCGTCAATGGCTAACGAGTATTTTCATTTTTCGGTGTGCGCACGTACCCTCCGGCGATGAAGTGCTGCCATGATTTGGCAGGTAACCAACTTGCTGGTGTGGGTGGTTGTGCTGGCACGGCCATTGACGTCGTTTCGCGGTACCGGTGTAGCGCTCTAAAAGTATAACCGTGACCGCCACTGGCATCCGCCGCTTCTTAATTTAATCGACTCTGCTGAGCGCTAACCGCGGAACAGTAACGAAAATAAGAAACTTGGATCAAGACTTTCATGTTCATCTTGTCCATCGTGAAGGTAGTATTATTTGTTTGTATCTTCTCCACGATTTCTCATACTCAGCTAACACAGGACAAAATTCCGATACATCCTTCTCAGTTTGGCCTTCCCCCAGAACAGGCCCTCATCAATGAGCTCAACAAAAAATACGCTAATCGCGTCCTTCACGACGTCGGCCTCTGTATTTGTGTGTTTGACATAGCCGAGGCAGGGGAAGGTAAAGTCAGGTACGGCGATGGTTTCCTCTGGTATACAGGTCAGTCCCAATTTAGTGTGCACCACCACCTCCGACGCGACGCTTTCATCATAGTCGTATTCAGGTTGACCGTCTTTCGGCCCTTCCCCGCCGAAGTAATCCTGGCCAAGGTCAAGTCCTCGGACGAGAACGGTATACAGTGTGCGGGTTCCCCCCAAATCCGAGGCGGGGCCGACACGCAGCTCACGCCTGCTTAGTGTCAGTTGGGTTTTTCGAAGACATGTGGATTCCGCTTGTCTATCTTCCCCAACCGTGCGCGTTGTACGCCTCTCCCTTCCTTCCGTTAGCACCTACACCCGCTTACATGGTTGCACGCGCAGTGACCCCAACGAACGTGCATACTTCTGGCTCCCGGGTTCAGATGCGACTTCGGCACACGAACTGCTCGACTCTCCAGTAGCGGACCGCTTGTACATCGACCAAGGCGAAATTGTGCGTGCCCGGGTGGAGAGTGATGAATTTTGTGATGACGAGCCGGGACCACCAAAAGCAAGCGAGGGTGTCCTCATCAGCGGGGAAGCACGCCGGCTACCGTACACGGTGACCGTAAGCCTCCGGCTCATTCTGATTGCCCACACTGCTCGACGCTAACTTTTCTTGTTTCGTGACCCTCACGCAGTGCACCATTGCCGAGCAGGGTCTTGGGCCAACATCATGGTGGAAAGCGGTGGAAGCCACGTTAGACGAAGGTTAACAGAATCGCCTTTTCTCACTGCATGCAGCGAGAAAGGCTCTAGTTGCGTTGATGTTAGTATTCCACACGCAGTACTGTGCGCAAGAAGCTTATTGCAATTAATTCGAACTTCGTGTTATCGACACCCCAATCCGCACCTTGGAGAAGGTCTGCACCATCTGCACCACCACGCCACAGCTTGATCCACGGCTCAACCTGCACGAACGATGCGATGTCTCAGTGCACGCGCGACGCACTCCACCTTCCGCGTTCCAACATCCGCCCACGCGGCAGTCGCCTGGCTGTTCAGACAGGAGAGCGTCACGTAACGGGCATCAACCAGCCAGAGTCGAGCAACCTCTGAGCGCGCAAGCTCCCAACACCGCCCTGTGCATGCGCGCGACGCCCTCACAGAAGAGAGCAAGGTTCGCGCGAGTTTCGCTGAATGTTCCGTGTCACGTGCAGGGGCGGTCTGTACCACTTCTGGCTTCATCTGGCAGCTACTAGGCACCTATACAACGACTACTGGTACTGTATTAATAGATTTCTACATGTGCGTAGCTGAAACGTGGACGCATTATATGCTACGGCTCGGGCTTGGCACCATGTTCTGACAGCAATTTCGTAATTTCATGGTGTCCTGCTGACGAAGCCACTTGCAGTGGCGTCCTGCCCTCCTTATCCTTCTCATCTACGTTCGCACTGTAATTGAGTAGCAGGCGAGCGACCTCGAGCGACCCCCGGGACGATGCTAGATGTAATGGAGTAGAGTAGTTGCGGTCGGGTGCATTTATGTCCGCCCCATGCTCCAGTAGTCGCCTCATGACGTCGAATTCCTTTCGGTCCGAAGAACGGAATAGGTAGAATAAGGTCTCGTATAACGGAGTTTTGCCTTCGTTATTCCGCGAGTTGACGTCTGCGTTGTGTTCGAGCAGCACCTGAATAGCCTCGAGATGCCTATCGAGTGCTGCCAGATGTAACGGTGTCCAGCCGTCATCATCCCGGACATTTGCATCCGCGCCGTGATTGAGTAGCCACCGCATTATATCGATGCTTTCATGAATCGACGCACTGTGTAATGGAGTCATCCCAATAAGGCCTCGAACATCCACGACTGCACCATGTTTTCGGAGCAAATCCGCAACGCGGAAGTGTTTCTTGTACAAAGCTGCTGGGAGCGGGGCAAGGATGAGACCACCAACTGCATTTACTTTTACTTGTTCGGGGTGCTTGACAATCAGACGTTCCGCCAGGTCATAGAATCCACAAATTGCAGCATGGTAAAGGGGGGAACCACCGTGACTGTGGTCTTGCGCCCTGAGCGTGAAGCCGGGTCAGTCTTCATCTATGTCGTGTACCTGGAGCCACGCTACGAAATATGGCTTGGAGGTGTCAAATAGATCGTCGGTTCCATCTTGTACGCGTGATGACACTTTCTCGAATCGCGCATGGTCCACCCAGTGTTGAGCAGCGTATTTGACGAGAGGAAACCCTTGGGCACCATTGTTGCCAGCGTGATCGTCCAGCCGGAGCAGTGTTCCCAGGCACGCCTGTGCCAGGATCGTATGCGCCGGCTCCAGTCGAATATGAAACCGTGAAACATCGCCACGTGTCCGTGCGAGACGAGGCGAGACGAGGTATTCTTTCACCGAAAATTGTACGACCCGCGTACTACCGTGAGGGACGATGGCGATCAAACTGGAACACGTCCAAAGTAAAGCTTCCTCTTGATTATCCCACCGCCAGTCCTCCTTCAATTTCGGGATCCCTTCCTCGCTCGACGCCTGAAAATCGAACGCCAGTAGTTCTGTGAGCTCCTCGACACGAAGTGGTCGGACAGCTACGGTAAGGCACTGTAACAGTCGATGGGCGTGAGCCTTTTGAGCCCTATTGATTCCCTTCAGTATCCGCTCGTATGTTTCGTCCAGAGTTTCAGGCAATTCATTAAGAAATTGACGGATGTTCGGGGGGGAGCAATGTTGCAGCGTGTCCAATTGGCAGAATACCCATCTGAACCTGTATAACAAGTAAGAAACTGCTGTTAGCACAGTATAGCTCGATGCTCTCACATTCCATCGACCCTTTCTGTCAGCGTTTCGATTACAAGGTTCTTTTCATCCGTCCTCCATCTCCTCATCACTGTATTCGAGTCCGAGTAGACCACGCTTCTCACATAGTCAGCAATATCCGTTTTTTGTCCACTTTCGTCGTGCAAGGAAACCGAACGAAATGCCAGCGGCTCGAGAACAGCTCGGATGTCGACCTCTGGGCGACTGGTGGCGCAAATGTGAAGTTCTTGGAGGCGAAGGTTGACGAGTTCCTTCACGAGTTGGAGGACCTCATTACGAGGGGATGGAATCCCAGGCGAATCTGGAGATTCGTCGAGCGCATCTAGGATAATGAAGATCTGACCCTGTCCCGACAGTCTCAGCATATCTTTAAGGCATCCTTTCAGAGCATCGTCACTGGGCTGTCGATCACCACTTTTGTGTCCCGAATAAAGGCGGTGGAGAATGTCACAGCAAGGACCAGAGAAAGTAGAAAACTGGTATACGAGAGAAAGCAGCAGATCGCGACAGCTTTGCTTGTTGAGATCCCTAAAATCGAAGTGAAAATAGGCCACGATGGCTGATCCAGCTTCACAGACGGCCATAATGTCTTGAATAACGGAGGGACTGGCGAATATAAGTCCCTACTAGAAGCAAGGCAGAGATCAACAAACCAGATAATGCTTTTCCCAGAATCCGCTATAAAAATCGGAGACTGTCAGAAGGAGCGGGCCCGAAACCTGCTGACAGTAATGCACGTTTTCCGTAGATCCACAAGAGGGAGCAAGTAGACTCCCACTCGGCGAAGATACTGCCTTGAAAGAACCACGTCGCCGTTCCTTTGTATTGAGCTCTTCGCGCAATGTTATGATTTGTGGACGGATCTGGGGGAGACAACCACGTTCGTAGGAGCTGTTTTAACTGGTTCCCTATGCATAGATTTAAGTACGATCAACGAGCAATGGCAAAGTTAGGAGATCACGAACACTTAACCTCATCTACGCTGATTGATGACTGCTAGATAATCAATTTTGCTTCCTTCGCCACCACTCTTGCCTCCTTGCCATCTAAAAGCATAAATGTTGGCAGGTGTCGGTGACTGGTTGGACACGTCTCGCGCACTATCGATGACTACTTGGACCTTTTCATCAACGCTTTGCACTTTGTCACCCATGCTCTCCATTTTACCGCCGACTACTTTTACTTCGTCGCGGACGCTGTGCGTGATCCTCAGGACCTCTGCGAGCGCCATCAGAGCCTCCTCTTGTGTCAATTTGTCTAGCCTCTCGAGTGCATCTTCGAGGTCGGCCCTTCCTGTCAATTTCTTCAGGAACTTTTCTATGCGTAGTTCAGTGCCAGTGGATATTCATAGACAACCAACCAGAAACTCACTTGCTGATCCTCGTCTTAGCTCTTTCGTCGCAATCCCAAATATTGTAAGCACCTCCACCATTATCTTCGTAATCATGTCCATCATCGCCGCAGTTGGTGTCACCTCAGTATAAGTTTCGAGCCGTTTAAAGAAGAATTCCAAGCGTTCGAAGGGGTCTGCGAGGGCATCTTTACTCGCCACAACATCCTTGGCCGCCTATGAGACCTTCTATGTCAATATGATCTGCCCAAAGAAAAAAAGAAAAAACTTGCTAAAAGGAAGACACCAATACCTGCAAAGATGACTTTCGCAGGCGAAAATACCTACAAAATATATATTAGGGGGAAGCTTCGAGGCTTACATTACCCCGAGTGTCGAGACTTACCAGGCCAACGCCCTCTCCAAGGGCGGCAGAAAACGCGCACAGGACGGCCACAGTTGGGTTCAACCACATTGTCAATCTCTCGTCGCCGCTGCGAGATTGGTCAAATTCCCGAACTTGATCTTGAAGCACGGCAGGGATGGCGCTAGTAGAGTCGCATGTTTGCAACTGGGAGGCAAGGGGATGTGCGATAAGGTCTTTCTTGGTCTGCTGTTCGTACGATCTCAAGGCGGCATTGAAAACGGCTTGGAAGCGTGAGGAAGCCGCGGCTGTGGATGGTGTCTGGGACATGGCAAGAGTGGCGACTGTGGAGGAATCAATCAAGTTATGGGGAGGATGATCTGCCTATAGGTGCGGGTGGGAACGAGGATAGTGAACACTGGGCAGAGGGTGTACACCGCCTGATGGCCAGGCCTTACTCTGAGTCGGCGACCGCCGATGTAGACGTGGATATACGCGCAGATACTGTAAAGTCATGCGCATGCGGGGTCGCCAGCCCCCCCAGAGATGTGGAGGCAAAGATCTGTTAGAGACGCGGGAACGCGCGACATACATCAGTACAGTACGAAGTATACAGTATCAACTTCGAGTGGCTGCGCTGCGTAGTCGTCTTGGCGATCAAGCGCCTGTAGGGGGGAGAACATCGCGCTTATGTCACACAAAGTGGGGACGAACACTTCTTCCTATTGCTGCAGTGTTAAGGTTGGGACTGACTACTTGGTCGGTTTCGTTTGGCGCACCGTGTACTACAAGCCCGCGCTACGAGCCCTGTGTATCTGCTTCTGAGAGCGGGACAACGGCTTCCACGCGTTGAACCCTCTCGTATATTTCCCGCTTTTGCTGTGATCTTAGAAAATCCTCTTCCCTTTCTTCCATTTTGCGTCTCCGTCTTTCGTCATCCCTAAGGACGCCCTTGTACATCGTCTACAGTGCGACAATCAATAAGGCCCACGGGCACGTACGAAAGGTACGCACTTCGTGTTCTTGTCGTTGAATGTAATGAACACCCCACACGGTGAGTGAGGATATGATGATTGAGGCGGCTAGCGTGGCCTTGGCCGCTCGAGACATGTGTTCACTCGAACTGCTCAAGCTCAAGGCGTTGAGTCGCGGTCACGCGGTCTACGCGAACTTCGGTTCCCCTGGGCGAGCACGTGATGGACTTGTTTTTAAAATGGAACACGTCGGACGAAAGATCGTTCGACTATGTCTGGCATTACGACAGCGACAAAGCCGACCCAGCTGCGTCAAAGAGCTCCCGGTGGCTCAACGGAGGTCACCGTCACCGATGAAGGCCGCAAGATTGATAAACTCCTCGACTCCCATACGAGGCAAGTTCTCCCTCAGCTTTTTTTTCTTTCGCCCTAACTGAGCCCGTTGACCGTTCTCAAGATGGGAGTTTGGCGGTCCATGGGGCGTGACTGCGATGATGGTCGGATTCCCGATACTCATGTACTACCTGTGGATATGTCTGTGGTTCTACGATGGCCAGCTTGTCTTTCCAACTTCTATTGGGGGAATCAAGCCTTTCTTGAACAAAATGTGGGCACACGTTCGCGACGTCAGTTATCTCCTCTTTCCCCCCTAAACGGCAGACTCACTTGGCCTACTCGCACCTTTTTCCGCAGGATGCTAGCCCTAACCTATATGCGTGGAAGGTGTATTCCGGCCTCATTTTCTACGAGCTCTTTCTTGCTTGGGTTATGCCTGGCTATATGCAAGAGGGCTTGCCTGTCCCATCTCTCGGTTATAAAACTCTCATGTACAATTGTAATGCTCTTTTTTCGGTCTACTTTACTCTCATTACCGCTGCAACCCTGCACTATTACCACATCTTCCGCCTCACGGAGATCATCGACAACTATGGCCATATCATGTCCGTCGCCATGATCTGGGGCTTCGCTATATCCTTTGGAACTTACTTTTGGACCGTTGCCCGCGGCGAACAAATGCGCATGTCGGGCAACTTCATATACGACGTATTCATGGGCGCCGCACTCAACCCTCGTATTGGTCCGGTTGATTTGAAGATGTGGGCGGAAGTCCGTATCCCTTGGGTAATTGTATTTTTCTTGGCAGTCTCGGGCGCGTGCAAACAGTACGAACAATATGGTGCTGTTACTCCCGTGTGTAGCACTCCTCGTCATTCCGGATGGCTCGCGCTGAACAATTGTCCCAGAACATGGCTTTTATGTGTCTCGCGACATGGCTCTACTTGAATGCGTGGTGAGTTCTAGTTTTCATGAACTACCCTCTGGTGCCTACTCCGAGTTGCAGCTGCAAAGGCGAAGAGTGTATCCCACAGACTTGGGATATGTTCCATGAGAAGTGGGGTTTCATGGTCATCTTTTGGAATTTTGCGGGTGTCCCTTTCGTGAGTCTATGAAGTCGTCCAATTCAATGCCGTTCTGTTGTTCATATCGTGACAGACCTACGTTTATTCGGTTGTCTACATGGCCTCACATGAACCAGAAAAGTACCAATTCTCGACGCCGTCGTACATCGCGCTATTCGCCACTTTAATTACAGCGTATTGCATGTAAGGCGATGAAGGCGTCCCACTCCCGCAGGAGATCTGACATTGCAACTCCAGCTGGGACACCTCCATGTCGCAAAAGAGTCGCTTCAAGATGCAAACCCAGGGCATTTACAGCTACCGTTGGACATTCCCTCAGCTACCCTGGGGCACAGCCAAGAATCCCACATACATTCAAACTGCGCATGGGTACCGAATTTATTAATGTCAAATGTTTCCGGTCTAAGAACTCCGCTCCTACAGCAATCGACTTCTTACCAGCGGCTTGTGGCAGTTCTCTCGTAAACCCGTGCGTTACCTCGAACGCGATTTTTTTTGCGCAGATAAGGATTAACCTGAAAAACACAGAACTATGTAGCCGACTGGACCATGAGTTTCACCTGGGGCCTTGTCGTCGGCACTGCGTCTCCAATCCCTTATTTCTACAGTGTTTTCTTCATCACAGTGCTCATCCACCGTACGACGCGCGATTTCGAGAGGTACGCCAACTTTTTTTTTTGTGACATAATTACATTTAATCAATCCATCTCTAGGTGCGCTCTCAAGTATGGCAAAGACTGGGAACGTTATTGCGAGGTTGTGAGATGGAAATTCATTCCTTGGGTCTACTAAGCGATTTCCCGACTTTGGTTATCTGCTTTGGATTGTATTTGGCCTTGTAAACGTGCTGAAGCAGATGGCCTATGCTGGGACTGAACAGAGATACCTCCCGTTTTACGCCCGCTCAATGATGAATGAACTGAGAAAGTAAGCCATTTAGTGGCCGCTCGGACCACTCGTCTTGTGATTGCAAGAAGGTAGAGATCATACATCATCAAAGCAGATCGTAAAGCAGATCGTAAAGCGATCGCCAATCTTGGCAATTCGCCGTTCATTCAAAAGGCATACCCTCCACCGCTTGCGCCAAGGACGCCCAATTTGCCGCCACCGCATCCGCATACTCCTGTTCCTCGCGGGCGAATGACTGCACGGCTTGGGTGAGAAGCGTGTTCTCTCTGTTGTGCAACACCACGCGCAGCTCGTGCCACATGCTAGCTCAACCAACCAATTATTAGCTTTTTTTCTTTTCGCGATTTTCGGTGCAGGGGGAGTGTGTGTGCGGGGCTTACCATGCGCGAATGAACACCCGCCGACTGAGCTGCGCCGTGATCGTCGCCCTGTCCTTATCGATGCTCCCTGCGATCTTGTCCGCCTCCTCCTCCCAGCCCTCCTTGGCGACCACCTTGATACTCTCGAGCTTGAGCGCGTTCGCGTCGACCCGTTTCTTCAGACGCTCGACCTGGTCGACGGAGAGCCGCTCGTGTCGGACGAACAGGTCGCGCATGGCGATGTACAGATCACGTTGGCTCTGGCGGTTCGTGCGCACGGGGGGTCAGTAAAACGACAACACCCAAACCGGCAAGTAAAGGAAGCGCGGAAGAGGGCCGACGAACTTTCAATTCTTCCAGTGTGTTCTGCATGAGTACACTAGTCTAGAACCCTTGGGTCAGGCAAAAGAAGTTTACAATGCGGAACAGGGGTGACGCACCCGTTGCTCCAGCAGGTCTGTGTGACGCTGGGTGTGTGCGGACAACGCGACGATTCCCTGCGTGACGCCTTGGGACAAGTCGCAGTCCTCGCCCTTCCAACATTGCCCGTTGACTTCGACGAGCGTCTTGAGCGTGTTCGTCAGGCGCGAGAGGTCAGCCTGTGCGGTCGAAGGCG
>WNGR01042133.1_pt1 | contig 11216 bp, 12 predicted proteins | sample 5407581 | NCBI WGS metagenome assembly WNGR01 (sample SAMN13153383, study PRJNA577476) | soil metagenome | isolation source: 80 cm soil or saprolite under Garry oak tree replicate 2 | place: USA:California | collected 2016-06-15 | reverse complement strand
ACGGCCCGGCGCCGACCCGATCACGCTCGACATCAGCGGCCGCGATCTTGGCGGTCTGATCGGCTGGAGAGGCGAGACCCTTCGCGCGCTTCAGTCCGTGACCAACGTCATGGTCGGAAAGCACCTGGCCGAAGGCGAGCGCGTGATCGTCGACGTCGAGCGCTACCGGCAGCGGCGGGAGCACACGGTGCGCGAGATCGCGATGCGGGCTGCGCGCCAGGTCAAGATGACGGGCGATGCGATCACGCTCGACGCGATGCAGCCGTTCGAGCGGCGGGCCATCCACCTCGCCCTCGAGGGTGACCCGGACGTGACCAGCTCCAGCATCGGCGAGGAGCCGGAACGGCGGGTCGTCGTCGGCCCGCGCAAGCCAGGTGGAGAGTAACGGGGGTTCGACTTCCCGCCGGGCCGCCGCGGAGCGGATCCGCAGGGCGATCGCACTGATCAATGCGGTCGCTGACGAGGCCGGTGACGAGGAGATAACGCCGACCGAGATCGCCGAGGCGATTCGCGACTGCCTCGAGCTGAGCGAGGTCGATCGCGCGCCCAACGTGCGGCGGTACCTGGGCGAGGCGCTGGACGCGGTCTCCGACGGCATGCCGGCAGACTTCGTGGCCATGATCCTGTACGCGGCGCTCGGTGCTCTGCGGGAGGGCGTTTAATCCAGGGTCTGCGGCCCGGTCATTCCTATACTGACCAGTCCATGTCATCCCCTCATCGAGTCCATCAGCTGACGGGAGGAGCACGGATGGTGATCGAGCCGATGCCAGAGCGGCATTCCGCGAGCGTCGTCCTGATGTTTGCCGGAGGCTCGAGGCTCGAAGACGAGCGCCTCGCCGGCGTGTCGCACTTCATCGAGCACCTTTACTTCAAGGGGACGCAGCGGCGGCCTTCTTCGAAGGAGATCGCCGACGCAATCGAAGGTGTCGGCGGCTTCATCAACGCATCCACCGACAAGGAGCTGACCGCCTACTGGGCGCGCGTCCCCTCCGAGCACATGGAGCTCGGCCTGGACGTCCTTTTCGACATCGTCGCGAACTCCAGGCTTGACCCCGCGGATGTCGAGCGCGAACGGATGGTGATCCTGGAAGAGCTGCGGATGTACCAGGACCAGCCGCAAGATTACGTTCAAAACCTCTTCGAAGAGCTGATCTGGCCGGACCATCCGCTGGGCCGCGACATCGCAGGCACAGAGGAGTCGGTTTCGCGGTTGAATCGCGAAGACATCCTCGAGTACGCGGACGCGCATTACAGGCTGCCCAATCTGGTCATCGGGGCGGCGGGATCGCTGGATGAGGAACGGACGCTCGTCGAGGTGAAGCGCGGTCTCTCGCTGAGGCCAGGCCTGGATGGGGCAACGCCTGCCACGTCGCCGGCCCAGCTGACGAGCCCGCGCGTGCTGGTTCGCCGGCGCGAGACGGAGCAGGCGCACATCTGCCTCGGCGCGCGCGCGCTCAGCTACCTACACCCGGACCGCCATGCGCTCGACCTTCTCAACACGGTGCTTGGTGAAGGCATGAGTTCCCGCCTCTTCTTGAACATTCGCGAACGTCTTGGTCTCGCCTACGACGTGCACAGCTTCACGCAGAAGCACCGCGACACCGGATACATCGGTGTGTATATCGGGGTCGATCCGAAGAAGGCGGTCGACGCCGTGAACGCTGTGATGGGAGAGCTGCGGAGCCTCAGCGAAAGCGAGGTTGCGCCCGAGGAGCTCGCGCGGGCCAAGGAGTTCACCAAGGGACGCCTGCGGCTGGAGCTCGAGACGACCAACGGGGTGGCCTTCTGGCTCACGTACCAGGAACTGCTACTCGGCGGGATCAAGAGCATCGACGAAGAGCTGGCGCTGGTGGACGGCGTGACCGCCCTAGACGTCAAGCGGGTCGCGGACGAGCTCTTGAAGGAACCGATTCAGATGGCGGTGATCGGACCGTTCGCCCGCGACAGCGCGTTTCGGCTCGCGATCGGGGCCTGAACGTTAGTTCTGTGCGGGCGCCGTCTTCGTCGGGAGGACGCCGACTGAGGCGGAACCGGTCTCCAGGGTCGGCATCTCCGCGTAGATAGTGCCGAAGTGGTCGAGCGGCCAGATTCGGAACCACGCCTTGCCGTCAATGCGGTCGCGGCTGATCGGTCCGAAGAAACGTGAATCCTGCGAGCGATTGCGGTTGTCGCCCATCACGAAGTAATCATTCGGAGGGATCACCTCACTGTCGGTTCCGTTGGTCGGGTAGTTGTTGTCCGTGACCCACTCTTCGGGCAGGTAAGGCTCATCGAGCCGGTGCCCGTTGATGTAGACGACGCCGCTGCGGATCAGAAGCTTCTCACCCGGCAATGCGATGACGCGCTTGATGAAATCCGTCGAGTTGCTCGTCGGAGGACGCAGGATGATGATGTCGCCGCGCTGCGGCGCATGCAGCCGGTAGTCGATCTTGTTCGCGATCAGATAGTCGTTGTTGTCGAGCGTCGCGAACATCGAAAGCCCTTCGACATGCACTGCCTGAACCGCAAAGCTGATGCCGACGTAGAGGATGACCGCGAGGACGACGACCTCGGCGAGCTCGCGCAGCAGCGATGACACAGCGGAGCGTTCGGTCGAGGCGGCGCCGGCCGCTGGTTGGTGTTGGGCCGCCATGCGTCTCAGGAAACGAGCTTAGCGCAGACCCGTTCGAGCTCCTCGCGACTCGAGTAGCGCAGCTCGATCTTGCCCCGATTGAGACTGCCGCTGATCTTGATCGGCAGACCGAGACTCGATTCGACGTCGGCCGCGATGGCGCGCAGCTCGGATGATGAGTCCGCGTGACGGCGGCGGCGAGGACGGTAAGTCCTGACCCAGTTCTCGGTCTGCCGCACCGATAGATGTCGCGCGACCACCACTTTCAGGCCATGCTCCTGCGCGGGCTGGCTCTCGAGCGCGATGAGGGCACGCGCGTGCCCCGCGGTGATGAGACCGGATGCGACCGCCGACTGCACCGCCGCGCATCCCCCGAGCAGACGGAGCGACTGGGTGACCGAGACACGATGCTTGCCGAGGCGCTGAGCGACGTCCTCATGCGTGATGCCGAACTCGTCGATGAGCCGGCGCAGGCCACGAGCTTCCTCGATCGGGTCCAGGTCGGTGCGCTGCAGGTTCTCGATCAGGCCCAGGACGAGCTGCTCGTCATTTCCGGCCTCGAGCCGGATTGACTCCGCCAGCTCGCCGAGCGGCTCCGCATCAAATCGCGAGCGGAGCTGCTGGCGGGAGGGGCGGATCTGGTCGACCGCGATCATCTGCGGCACGAGCGCTTCGCCTTCGCTCGACATCGGGATCAGGGCATCCAGTCCGCGTCGGAGTCCGCGCGGTCTTGATTGGCTCATCGTTCAAGCAGCTCCTTCGCGAGCGCGCGGTACGCGGCCGCGCCTCGGCATGTGGGGTCGTATTCGATCACGGACTTGCCGTGACTGGGGGCTTCACTCAATCGCACGTTGCGCGGTATCAATGTCTCGAGCACGTGGTGCGGATGCGAGCGGCGGACGGCCTGAAGCACGTCCCAGGCGAGCGTTGTCCGCGCGTCAAATTGCGTCATCAGGATGCCTGCGATCGCCAGCTTCGGATTGAGGCGAGAGCGCACCAGCTGGTGGGTGTACATGAGGTGGCGCAGCCCCTCCAGCGCGAAATACTCGCATTGAGTCGGAATCAACATGCTCGTGGCCGCGACCAGGGCGTTGAGGGTGAGGAGACCGAGCGAGGGGGGACAGTCGACGATCACGATCTCGACTCCGGCCGGGATGGAGGAGAGCGCCTTGCGGAGGAGCTGCTCACGGTCGGCCATCGTCGCCATCTCGATCTCGGCGCCGGCGAGGTCGATGTTCGCCGCGATCAGCGTCAAGCCGGTCATGCCGGCAGGCTGGGCGACCTCCTCGATGGTCGCCTCGCCGATGAGCAGCTGGTAGACGTTCAGCCGCACTCGGGCCGGGTCGAGGCCCAGGCCCGAGGTCGAGTTGGCCTGGGGGTCCAAGTCGACGAGCAGAGTTGGATGCCCGACCTCGGCGAACGCGGCGGCCAGGTTGATCGCCGTCGTGGTCTTGCCCACGCCGCCCTTCTGGTTGACCACCGCCATGATGGGAGGGGTTTTGGTGGCCAATATGTTGGGTCTGAGCTGGCTCGCTGATCCTACATCTGGGGCCATCATGCGAAATTCTATGTCCGGGTCGACCGGATGGCCAGCCCTCCTGTTAAAGACTCACTGGGGCCGCCCGGCGCCGGTTGGCCCACAGGCCATAGGCCGCGGCCGCGATCAGCGCCAGCTCGACGACCGCCGCGCCGTAGAGGAGCGAGCCCGCAAGACCGATGCCAGCCAACAGGTTGTAGCCGGTGTGGCAGGCACACGAAGCAGTGGTGTTGATGTACTTGCGGATCAGGCCAAGCCCGATCGCGAGCACGAACACGGCCAGCGTTTGGAAGGAGAGGGCGTACTGGGTATGGATCGAGGTGAACAGAAGCGCTGTCGCCGCGATGCCGAAGCGCGGTTGGAGAGCTCCCCGGAAGAGGACCTCTTCACAGAACCCGGGAAGAAGCGCCAGGGCCAGGATTCCAAGGCCACTGAGCTGGCCGTACAGGTGCTGCGTCGTGACGTCGACGCGTTGAGTGACTCCCGGCGTCAAGTCCTGGCCGAGCCCCGCCATCGCAATTGCGAATACGACAAAGACACCTACCGCCGCGAACGCGAGCGCGATGTGCCACCAGGCTGGGCGGACCAGGCCGAGCCGCACCGCAGTCTGGCCGACGTTGCGGCGCATGAAGAGTCCGACCCCGGCGAGACCGAATATCAGGAGAGGAATCTCGTTGGACACGATGTCGGCGACCGTGACCGAGGGCTGGTCCTGCATCGAGGCGAGCACGTCGGTGAACACGGTTTGGACAGCCGAAAAACCGAACCAGATGAGTGCCAGCACAAAGGCATACGCGTGGACCGGGTTGTCTGGATCGAAAGGGAGGAACGCCGCGAGCCTTCGGCGGATCGGCCTGAAGGCGAACCCCGCAGCTGCAATCCCGATGACGATAACGCCGGTGTCGAACCCGAACCTTGCCCCCAGAGTCAGATCCCTCGAGACGAGGGGGGCCAAGCCGGTGAGGTCCAAGACCCCGTAAAGGCAAAATGCACCGGCGGTCGATCCGCACAGGACGGCCGCCGCCATGCCCGACCACGGCTTGCCGACCGCGACGTTGGCCGTGATGATCAGAGGCAGCGGAGTCAGCAGGAAGGCGGCGGTGACCCAGTCGAGGACGGCGGTTCCGCTCAGTCGGTCGTCGAGCCTTTCTGGGGACGCGGGGCCGGCGGCGAGCCGTCGGCGCTTCGGCCAAGGTCGATCAGCGGCCGGATCAGCTCGATGGGCAGCGGCAGGATGATCGTCGTGTTCTTCTCCGCACCGATCTCGACCATCGTCTGGAGAAATCTCAACTGGAGCGCGCCCTGCTGGGAGGAGATCACCTGCGCTGCGTTGGCGAGGGTCTGCGAGGCCTGGAACTCGCCGTCCGCGTTGATGATCTTCGCGCGCTTCTCGCGCTCAGCCTCCGCTTGTTTGGCCATCGCCCGCTGCATGGTGCTCGGAAGCTCGACGTCCTTGATCTCGACAGTTGAGACCTTGATGCCCCAGGGCTCGGTTTGCTCGTCGATGATCTTCTGCAGGTTCTGGTTGATCCTGTCGCGCTCGGCAAGGAGCTCATCGAGGGTCGACTGACCCAGCACAGCGCGCAAAGTGGTCTGCGCGATCTGCGAAGACGCGTTGATGTAGTTCAGGACCTGGACCACGGCCTTGCGCGCGTCAACGACCTGGAAGTAGATGACGGCGTTGACCTTGGCGGTGACGTTGTCCTTGCTGATGATCTCCTGCGGCGGCACCTCGAGCGTGATCACCCGCAGGTCGATCTTGACCAGGCGGTCGACGCCGAACGGGATGATGAAGAAGAGCCCGGGGCCTTTGAGTGCGATGAGCCGGCCGAGGCGGAAAACCACGCCGCGCTCGTACTCGGCGGCGATCCGGAGGCTGGAGAAGAGGGCGATGAGGGCGACGAAGACGATCACGGCGATGACCACGAGCAGCCCGACGTCCACCTATTTCTTCTCCTTGACCTGTCCGTTCTCGGGTGCGACCTGCAGCTGAAGACCCTGACGACCGACCACACGCACCGACGATCCGGCGGGGATCGGCGCGGCCGCGCTGGCCTTCCACAGCGCGCCTCGGACAAAGACTAGACCCTCTGGAGAAAGCTCCTCGCGCGTCTCGCCGACGGCTCCGACGATGCTCTCCGGTCCGGCGAACGCAGGCTGGCGCCTTGCCGCCCACACCTTGCGAATGAAGAACGTGAAGAACCCGAGCGTGAGCAGGGTCGTCACCACCGAGACGACAGGATTGACCCCGAGGCCGACCGGTCCGGTGTTGATGAGAAAAGCCATGCCGAGCACCAGGGCGATCGCGCCCCCGACGCTGAGGAACCCATGCGTCGGTGCCTTGATGTCGGCGATGAACAGCAGCAGCGCGAGCAGCATCAACAGGCCTCCGGCGATGTTCACCGGAAGGTTCGCCAGCGACACGATCGCGAGCACCGCGGCAATGCCCCCGACCACGCCGGGCAGGATCAGGCCTGGGTTGGACAGCTCGGTGATGATCCCGTAGCCGGCGACGAGGATGAGAAGGGCCGCGATCGTGGGATCGATGAGCGCGTTCAGGAAAACCTGCCAGAAGGGCATGGGAAAGTCGTCGATCAACGCGCCCGCCGAATGGATGACAAGGCTCCCGTTGGTTCGCGGGACCTCGCGGCCATCGACCTGCTTGAGCAGTGTGGCGATGTCCGGCCCGTGAATCGACGCGAGGTTGCGCACGCGAGTCACGGCGTCGTTGAGGACCTTGGCTCCGAGGTCACCGGTGAGATCGGCGCCGGTCGCGTCGATCGGGTGCGCCGAGCCTATGTTGGTCCCAGGCGCCATGGCGAGGACGTCGGCCGCCTCGGCGACGAAGAGCCCGGCCGAAGCGGCCCGGGCGCCGCTCGGATAGACATAGGCGATCACCGGGACGCTGGAGTTGAGCAGGTCGGTGACGATCTGGTCCATGGAGGTGGAGATGCCGCCTGGCGTGTTGATCACCACCAGCAGTGCGTCTGCGTGGTCCGCCTCCGCGCGATTGACCGCGGTCTCGATGTAGGCGGCCATGATGTTGTTGATGTCGCCGTCGAGGTCCGCCCGTTCGACATGCGGGGAGGAAGCGGCGGCGTTGACCGGCATGAGCACAGCGGCGGCCGCGAAAAGCGCGGCGCCTATGGCGCCGGTCCAGCCGAACCGGAGCGCGCGGCGACAAGGTCGCCGGCCCCATGCGCGCATGTCCCGAGTATGGCGCTCCAGCGCTTGTAAAACGTGGAACATGGGGAGTCTGGGGTCTTTTTGGCCGGGCGTAAAATCGAACGCCATGGGGGCCGAGCCGGTACAGCCGACCGAGGATGAGGAGGTCATGCGCGACCTCCGCCGGCAGGCCAGGCTCGCGCCGCACCTCGAAGCCGGCGAGCAGAGGAAACTTCTCGAACGGTCGGCCGGCGGCGACCGCTCCAGCCAGGAACGCCTGGTCGCCGCGAACCTCGGGATGCTCATCCGGCTCGCGGAGGCTCGCGACGACAGAGGGCTCTCCGTGCCCGACCTGGTGCAGGAGGGATCGCTCGGCCTGGTCGAAGCCGTGCGCACCTTCGCGACGAGCGGCCAACCCGATTTTGCGGCCTTTGCCGAGCACCGGGTCGGCGACACGATGGAAGCCGCCATTGAGGCCGAGGCCGCCGCGGTCCACGACGCCGAGCTCCTGGTCGCCGCGGCCAACGATTACGAGAGGACGGAGCTGCTGCTGGCGCGCGAGCTGCATCGCCCACCGACCTCGAGCGAGATCGCCGAGAAGCTCGAGTGGACCGTCGACCGGACGGAGTACGTGGCCCGGGTCGTCGCCGATGCGCGGCGGCGCTACGACGAAGAGCTGCTCGAGTTCATCGACCCTGACGCCATCGATTTCGACGACACAGTTGACGGCGAATAGCGCCCTGAGACGCACCCCACTCTACGAACGCCACGTCGCCCTGGGAGCGCGCATGGTGGACTTCGGCGGTTGGGAGATGCCGCAGCAGTACACCTCCATCCGCGACGAGCACTTCGCGGTACGCCGAGTGGCCGGCCTCTTCGACGTCTCTCACATGGGACGCTTCCGGGTCGCCGGCGACTCCAGCTTCCAGTTTCTGCAGCACCTTGTCACCAACGACCTGGCAGTGCTCATGCACGGCCAGGCGCAGTACAACCTCCTCTGCAACGAATCAGGCGGCATCGTCGACGACCTCGTCGTGTACCGAGGCAGCGAAGGGTTTTTCGTCGTCGTCAACGCGTCCAACCGCGAATCCGACCTCCGGTGGTTTCGGGAGCATGCGCCTCGCGATGTCGAGATCGAGGACCGCACGTTCGAGCTCGGGCTCATTGCGTTCCAGGGGCCGCGCGCACAGGAGCTGCTGCCATGCGACGGACTCGATGCGATCCCTTACTTTGGATTTGGGCACGGCGACGTGGCCGGCATCCACGCGCTGATCTCTCGCACCGGCTACACGGGCGAGGACGGCTTCGAGCTGTTCATCAGCAGCGAGAAGGTTGGCGAGGCATGGGACGCCATCCTGCGCCATGGCAAATCGGCCGGCGTGCTTCCGGCCGGCCTGGGCGCTCGCGACGCGACCAGGCTCGAGGCGGCGCTGCGGTTGTGGGGCAACGACATGGACGAGACGGTCAACCCATACGAAGCGGGCTTGGGCTGGACCGTGAAGCTGGACAAGGGCGACTTTGTCGGCCGCGACGCCCTCCAACGCGTCAAGGCCGTTGGACCGCGGAGAAAGTTGATCGGGCTCAAGACCGAGCCGGGCAATATAGCTCGGCACGCCGCCGCCGTGAAGGCGCAGGGCAAACCCATCGGCGTGATCACGAGCGGGACTCATTCTTTCTTCCTCGGCTACCCGATCGCGCTCGCCATGGTGGAAGCCGCATCATTTCGGGTGGGAGACATAGTCGACGTCGATGTCCGCGGCCGCGAGGCCCCGGCCGAGATCGTCAAGCTACCTTTCTATCGGGGCTCGGCCCGCTCGGCGGTATCGCCGGCGAGGTCCTGAGCGGACGCATTCAGCGAGGAGAAGGAGGGCGCATGGCTGACCGTCGCTACACCAAGACGCACGAATGGGTCACGGTCGACGGCAAGCATGCAACCATCGGCATCACCGACTTTGCCCAGTCCCAGCTCGGCGACGTCGTCTTCCTCGAGCTGCCCGCCGCGGGTCGCAAGCTCGCGGCGAGGGAGACCTTCGGCGTCATCGAGTCGGTCAAGGCGGCGAGCGACCTCTACGCGCCCGTGGCGGGGCGCATCACCGAGGTCAACGAGAAGCTCGCCTCGAAGCCCGAGCTGATCAACTCCGATCCCTACGGCGACGGCTGGATCCTGAAGCTGGAGGTGGCCGGCGAGCTGCCGCCCGACCTGCCCGATCTGATGGACGAGAGCGACTACAAGAAAGTGACCGAGGCCGCCGCAAGCTAGGTGCCGTACCTCGTCCACTCGCCCGAAGACCGGGCGGCGATGCTGGAGACGATCGGTGTGAGGTCGATGGACGACCTCCTGGTCGACATCCCCCAGTCGCTTCGGCTTGACGGGCTGCAGCTTCCGGATGGCCTGTCTGAGCTCGAGACGATGGCCCACGTCTCGGCCCTGGCGGGCCGAAACCGCGTGTACCCCGATCGCCTCACCTTCCGTGGCGGTGGCATCTACCGCCGCTTCATCCCGGCCGCGGTGTCGGCGGTCACCTCGAAACCGGAGTTCTACACCGCCTACACGCCTTACCAGGCGGAGGCGAGCCAGGGCACGTTGCAATCCATCTTCGAGTACCAGACGCTGATCGCCGAGCTGACGGCGCTCGACGTGTCGAACGCCTCTCTCTACGACGGCGCCACCGCCGTGGCCGAAGCCGCGATGATGGCCCACGTCCACACCGGCCGCAACGAGGTCATCGTCTCCGGCTACGTCCATCCCGAGTATGTCCAGGTCTTGCGCGCTTTCGGTGACGGCCGCGGGATCAAGGTCCGCAAGGACGGCGAGCCGAACAAGAAGACCGCCGCGGTCATCTTTCAGCAACCGGATTTCCTCGGCCAGTTGATCGATCCGCGCGCCCTCACAACGGCGGCGCACGACGCCGGCGCCCTCGCGATCGCATGCGTCGACCCCATCAGCCTGGCCATCCTGGCGCCGCCCGGTGAGTACGGCGCGGACATCGCGGTCGGCGAAGGCCAGCAGCTCGGACTGGCGCCCAGCTTCGGCGGACCCCACGTGGGTTTCATCGCGTGCAAAAAGGAGCTCGTCCGCAAGCTCCCGGGGCGTCTGGTCGGGATCGCCCACGACGCCCAGGGCCGGCGCGGCTTCGTCCTCGCCCTCGCGGCCCGGGAGCAGCACATCCGGCGCGAGAAGGCAACTTCCAACATCTGCACCAACCACTCGCTCTGCGCGCTGGCGGCCGCCGTCTACCTGACCTACATGGGCCCCTACGGTCTGCGCCAGGTGGCCGAGGTCGGCTTCAGGCGTGCGCACAACCTCGCCCAGCGCCTCGCGGCGCTGCCCGGCTGGGAGCTCGCGTTCCCAGATCGCCAATTCGTGAACGAGTTCCCGATGCGCGTGCCGAAGTCGCCGGCGGTCTTGAGGAAGCTCTCCCGCAAGGGCATCCTCGGCGGCCTGGAGGTCGGGCGGTGGTTCCGCGAGCTGAAGGGCGTCGTCACCTTCACGTGCACGGAGGTCAACGACGCGCGGGCGCTGGACGAGCTCGTTGAGGCGCTGAGGTCGTGACGGAGGCGCTGAGCTTCGAGCTGAGCCGGCCGGCCGTCGATCCGCCGCGGCTGCCCGAGCCTGACGTCGCGGGACCCAGCCCGGCGGACGTCCTGCCCAGGGATGCACTGCGCTCCCGGCCGCCCGGCCTTCCCCGGCTGAGCGAGCCGGAGATCATGCGCCACTACAGCCGTCTGGCCTCTCTCAACTACTCGATCAGCGAGAACTTCTACCCGCTCGGCAGCTGCACGATGAAGTACAACCCGGTCCTCAACGAGGCGGCCGCCGCGCTCCCGGGCTTCGCGGCGCTCCATCCCTACCAGGACGAGGATTCGGTCCAGGGGGCGCTCGAGCTGATGTGGCGGCTCGAG
>WNGR01033668.1_pt1 | contig 11216 bp, 8 predicted proteins | sample 5407581 | NCBI WGS metagenome assembly WNGR01 (sample SAMN13153383, study PRJNA577476) | soil metagenome | isolation source: 80 cm soil or saprolite under Garry oak tree replicate 2 | place: USA:California | collected 2016-06-15 | reverse complement strand
CCAAGCTCTCCGGACTTCCCGGCGACCAGGATCTCCACCAGATGGCCGCGGTGTCGGACGCCGCCGATCGTCCTCCGCATGATTTCGCGCGAGCCTGGGACGATGACGACGAACACAAGGCGATCCTCGCCAAGATGCAGACTGCCGCGCGCGCCGAGCTAACCGCGTACGAAGCAGCCAACGGAGCCGCACCCGTTAAAGTACCTTCCCCTCCAGTTGACACACGCAGACCGAACAGCAAGCTCCGCCGCGCCGTGGTGAAAGAGACACCTCCGCCGCCTCCGGAAGCGCTGCTGGAGGAGGATCTGAAAGGATTCACGCTGAGCTACGGCGGCGCGGCAACCTATGTCTATTACGCGCATACGGACGGCCTGGGACCGACGCTTCGATACGTCACGCTGGTCGCCCAGGTCAACATGCAGGGCGAACCGGAGATCGCCATCAAGAACGTCACCGATGCGACGCACCTTGACCGCACGCCGAGGATGCGGCTGGTCGATGCCATCGATGCCGAGGCGTCCAACCGCGCAAGCCTGCTCTTCGAACTTCGCGCGCAGAATTCGCGGCAGTTCGCACTCTACCGCGTGATCGGCGCGCGGGCCGATCAGACCTTCATCACCGGATCAACTCGCTAAATATCCTTAATTCGATGGAGGCGTCGCCGCAGGAGGCATTGCTGCGGGAGGCGCTCCTGGCGGTCGGTTGCCCTCCTGCCGTGGTGGCGGAACGAAGATGGAGGGGTGCTTCTCGCCGCGGGTCGGGGCGGTGGGTGACGGGATCGGGGGCGGCATGACAAAACCCGCACTCGACGCCAAGCGCGCCGCTATACGCGCGCATGACCTTGCGGAGATCCACGTCATCCGGCAGCACCTTGAGGTTCTTCGGTTTGTAAGGCGCGGAAGCGCCGGCGGGTGCAGGCGCTCCGGCGGGCGGGGTTGCGGGTACGCTCTGTGCGGCCGCGAAGAGCGTGGGCATCAGACCCACGCAGAGCATGGTTAGGCAGGAACGGAGTTGTCGTCTCATTTTGCGGGGGCCTCGGCTGGATTTAGAAGTGGTCGTATTCAAGATGTACGGAGAGCCAGTCCGGCTGTCAAGTGAGGGGCGGCGCGGACGTCGCAGCGAAGAGCGGCTTCCGCCATTGCCAGGCGTACGGGAAACGGGCGCTCGGTTTCTTTTGACCAAGGTCTCAGCGCGTTTTGTTCATTTTCGTTTCACAGGAGCAGGTAAAAAAACAAGTGGGTATTTGGCGGAAAGACCGACTATTATTAGAATTCGATGTCACTTACCGATTCTCTGTTTGGCCGCCCCTTAGCTACGAGTGAAGAACGCGCCGAGCACATCGGCGTAGCTGTCGGAATTCCCATCTTCGGCCTGGACGCCCTGACCTCCGCCGCATACGGGCCCGAAACGGCGCTGGCGCTGCTCATACCGCTCGGGATAGCCGGCCTCAACCATCTCCTTCCCATCTTCACGGCCATCCTGATCCTGCTGGGGATCGTTTTCTTCAGTTATCTCCAGACCATCGCCGCCTATCCCACCGGTGGCGGGTCCTACACGGTCGCCAGCGAAAACCTTGGCACCGGCGCTGGCCTGCTCGCTGCAGCCGCGCTGATGATCGACTACATCCTCACCGCGGCGGTGGGAATTTCGGCGGGGGTCGAAGCCATCATCTCCGACCAGCCATCGCTGCACCCCCATACTCTGCTGCTCTGCATGATTGTCCTCGCTGTGCTTGCGATCGTGAACATGCGCGGCACCAAAGACACCGGCGCGGCGTTCATCATTCCAACCTTCCTTTTCGTCGGGACTCTGTTCGCCTCTGTGGCAGTGGGCGTCTTTCGGGTCATTCAAACAGGAGGTCACCCGATCGCCCGCGCAGAAATGCCGCATCCTCTGCCGGCCACAATCGGATATCTCAGCATCTGGCTCCTGCTCAAGGCGTTCTCCAACGGATGCGCGGCGATGACGGGCGTCGAAGCAGTCTCCAACGGCGTCATGGCCTTCCGTGAGCCAAGGGTCAGGAACGCTCAGCGATCTCTCACCGTCATCATGTGTACCCTCGTCGTCCTTCTGTATGGCACCGCCTGGCTGGCAAAAAAATACGGAATTATGGCGATGGACCCACTCCATCCCGGCTACCAGAGTCTGCTTAGCCTGATTGTCATGGCGGTCTTCGGACGCGGGTGGTTCTATCACTTCACCATGTGGTCCGTTTTCCTGGCCCTGGCTCTCAGCGCCAACACTGCCTTCGCCGGGTTCCCCCGCCTGGCCCGCTCCATCGCCATGAAGGACTACCTGCCCCATGTCTTCACCCTGCGCGGGAGGCGGCTGCTTTTCTCGTGGGGCATCTACGCGCTCACCGCGATGACGGCAGCCATCCTCATCATGTTTCATGGGGTCACCTCTCTCCTCATTTCGCTGTATGCCATTGGCGCTTTCCTTGCATTCACCTTGTCGCAGGCCGGTATGGTCATGCATTGGAAGAAGCAGGAGGGCAATCATAAGAGCCACTTCTGGCACATGCTCGTCAACGGCACCGGCGCGGTGGCGACCGGCATCACCACGATCATCGTCCTGATCGCAAAGTTCACCTCAGGCGCATGGGTTACCGCGCTGCTCATTCCCACGCTGATCGTGCTGATGGTCGTGGTCAAGCAGCACTACACTCGCGTTAAAGGCGAAGTCGCAGAGATGGCCCCGCTCAACCTGAACAACATGCTGGAGCCCCTCGTGGTGATCCCCATGGCGCGGTGGGACCGCATGACCGAGAAAGCTCTGCGCTTCGGATTGCTGCTCTCCAGGGAACTCAGGGTTGTCAACGTAGAGGGCGACGAAGGCGGCGAGGGAGACCAGGCGCTCGGCAGCATCTGGGAAGAAAACGTCCTCAAGCCCATCCGCGAAAAGGGCCTTCCCGAGCCGGAACTCATCACCCTGCGTTCCAGCTTCCGCCACATTGTCAGCCCGCTGATGGACTACATCCTCGAAATCGAGCGCCAGAACCCCGACCGCAAGGTGGCCGTACTTCTACCCGAACTCGTCGTCCGCCACTGGTGGGAGTATTTTCTCCACAACCAGCGCGTTCAGTTGCTCAAGGTCCTGCTGCTGCTCAAGGGAAAGCAGCGCATCATCGTCGTCAACATTCCCTGGTATCTGTGAAAACAGTTGTCAGTTCTCAGTTGTTAGTTGTCGGCACGGAGATACCTGAATGTTGGATCGTCTCAGCGAACTGATTGAGTTGTTCCTTGTGGGGCTCGGGCAGGCCATCTCCCGGCTTTCTGCGGAAGAGAAGACCATGATTACCCTTCTGCTGACCTTCCTGATCGTGGCGGCTGCCGCCGCTCGTGCGCTCGAAATGCTCCGCCTCTGAGTTTAGCTGCCGACTGAAGCTGCCACCAGCTTCCTGGGTACAAGCTCGCGCAGCCGCGCGACCGCCGCCGGCAGCATCTCCACCACAGCGTCCACCTCGGCCTCCGTCGTCAGTCGGCTCAACGAAAAGCGCACACTGGCCCGCGCCCGCGCCTCGCTCAGCCCCATCGCCGTGAGCACGTGCGATGGCTCGGTTGCGCCCGACTGGCACGCCGATCCACCTGACACCGCCAGTCCTTTCAGATCCAGCGCAATCACCAGCGCCTCAGCCTCCACATGGTCGAAGTACAGATTGCTGGTGTTCGCCACGCGCGCCGTCCCGCCGCCGTTGACGCCAGCCTCCTCGACTGCCGCCAATATTCCCATCTCCAGGCGATCCCGCAATGCAGCGAGCGCCTGCGCGCCATCCTCCGCGAGCCACGTCCGCGCGATCTCCGCCGCCCTGCCCAGCCCCACGATCCCGGCGACATTCTCCGTGCCGGGACGCCGTCCGCGCTCGTGCAAGCCTCCGAAAAACATCGACTTCAGCCGGACGTTGCGCCGGACGAACAGCACTCCCGTCCCCTGCGGCGCATACATCTTGTGGCCCGAAATGCTCAATAGATCGCAGCCCAGCGCGGAAACGTCGAGCGGCAGCTTGCCCGCAGCCTGAATCGCGTCCGTATGGAACAGCGCGCCCGCTGCATGCGCCCGATCCGCCAACTCGCGCACCGGCTGGATCACGCCCGTCTCATTGTTCGCCAGCATCACGCTGACCAGCTTCGTGTTCGGCCGCAACGCCGCCTTGAGCGCGGACACCTCAACCAGTCCTTCGGACGTACACGGCAGAAAAGTGACCTCAATGCCGCGTTCCGCCAGCTCTTCACCCGCATGGAGGACCGCATGATGCTCAATGCTGGTAGTGATCAGGTGGTCGCCCGGTGACAGCACGCCGAACAGCGCCATGTTGTCGCTCTCCGTGCCTCCGGAGGTGAAGACGATCTCCGCCGCCCGGCAGTTCAGCAGTGCCGCGACCGACTCGCGCGCGCGGTCCACTGCCGCTCGAGCCTGCTGGCCCCGCTGGTGGATCGAACTCGCATTGCCGAACTGTTCTGACCAAAAGGGCCGCATCGCATCCACCACCTCGGGAAGAACAGGCGTGGTGGCGTTGGCGTCCATGTAGATTCGCCGCATGCTTCAAGTTTACGCTGTTGCAGCCCGGCTTACATCGCCGGCGTGCCCACCTTCTGTGCCGCGATCCAGCGGTTGGTGCGCGCTTCGAGCAGGTCCAGCGGGAGTGAGCCGCCGGAGAGCATCTCATCGTGGAAGGTGCGCAGGTCGAACTTCGGACCCAGCTCCTTCTTTGCACGCTCGCGCAGTTCGCGGAACTTGAGCTGGCCAATCTTGTAAGACAGGCACTGCCCCGGCCACGCGATGTAGCGATCGGTCTCGGACTGGATCTCGGGCTCGTCCTCGTTGGAGTTCTCGCGGAAGAACGCGACCACCTGGTCGCGGGTCCAGCCCTGCGAGTGGATGCCGGTATCCACGACCAGGCGCACCGCGCGGAACAGCTCCGACGATAGCCGGCCGTAATCGGAGACGGGATCTTGATAGAAGCCGATGTCCTTGCCCAGTTGTTCCGAGTAGAGCGCCCAGCCTTCGACGTAGGCGGTAAAGTTGCCGCCACCGCCATGCAGCCGGAACTGCGGCAGCCCTTTGAGCTGCTGCTGCACCGAGAGCTGCATGTGATGGCCCGGAATGCCCTCGTGGTAGGCAGTGGCTTCGTCATCGATGAGGCTACGATGGGCAAAGTCGGAAGTTGCAACAGAGACGCGGCCCGGACGTTTGCAGTCGGGCGTGCCGGTCTGGTAGTGGGTGGCAGCTCCAGTCTGGTACGAAGGGATGGCCTCGACGGTCACGGGGCAATCGGGCAGCACCGTGAACAGTTCGGGCAGCTTCGGCCGCATCTGGTCGATGTAGTGGCGGAAGGTGTCAAGAATCTGTTCGGACGAGGTCGGAATGTACTTCGGATTCGTCTTCAGCGACTCCTTGAAGCTGGCGAGGTCCTTGAAGCCGGCTCTGTGCGCGAGGTCGGTCATTTCGCCATGGATGCGCTTGATCTCGTCCATGCCGAGTTGGTGAATCTGTGCGGGCGTCATGTTAGTAGTGGTCATGTTGCGCACGGCCACCTCGTACCGATGTTTGCCGTCAGTGAACGTGGCGAACTTGACGTAGGCGGGCGTCACCTCGGTATCCACGGCCTGCTGGATCGCGGTAGTGATGCGCTGGCGGTCCGCGTCGGAGAAGGTGGCGGGGATCTTCTTGATGGGCAGCAGAAACGGCTTGGAGTTGGCGACGTCCGTAGCCTGGACCGCGACCTTCTCCAGCAGGAAGCGCGGTTGCATCAGGCCGTCCTTCATGCCCAGTCGCAGGACGTCGGTGGACTCCGCCAGCACCCGTGGGATCTGGTGCAGACGCGCAATGTAGTCGTCGTAATGCTTGACGCTGTCCAGAGGCACAGCGTTGGGCAGGTCGGAGAGCGAAGTGTGGATGCCGTTCTGCTGGTTGACGGCCATCTCGTAGTTCTTCAGGCCGAAGTTCTCGATACTCTGGTGCAACCCGCGCTCCATCAGCTGATGCGAGAGCAGGTCCTGGTCGGGAAAGCCGGCAGTATCGATGTCGGTCAGTCGCTTGAGGTAGCCTTTGTTCTCCTCATTCACCGCGGCGTAGTGCGCGGCCGTGTAGTCGCCGAGCCGGTCGTTGTAGCGGTAATCGCCGACGGCAGTGGCGCGCTCGGGATTTTCGCGCAGCCCCGTCTGCCACTGCTCCTCAAAGAGAGCGTTCTGCGCTGTGATCCGCGCCTCGACGGGTTGCGGGGCCGCCGTCTGGGCAAGCATGGCGAGAGGCGTGGTGCAGAGCAGCGCGCAAAGGAGGAACTTGATCATAGAGTGTCTCCGGGTTTCGCAATCGGCATTCTGGGATCGGGTTTGACGGGGTACGGCGGACCTTTCGACAAAACTTCCTGCAGCTTCTGGTCATAGCCGTAAATGTCGTTGAAAAAATGGGTGTGGCCGTCCTCGGCGGCAATGGCCGTGACGTAGAAGACCACGATAGGCAGCGGAGTCTTCAGGTTTACCTGGTGATTGTCCGGACCGTTGGTCATGATCTCGTGGATTGTGTCCGGCTCCCAGTCCTTGCCCGGAGGCGCGGACGTGTCACTGTTTGCAAGCACCCACACCGCAAGGTCCTCGGGCTTCTGAACACGAATGCATCCATGCGAGAAGTCCCGCCGCGTGCGCTCGAACAACTCCGGCTGCGGCGTCGAGTGCAGATAGATATCGTACTGGTTGGGAAACATGAACTTCACCAGTCCCAGTGAATTCTTCGGTCCCGGCTTCTCGCGCGTCACCTCGAAGTTCTTGCCGGCCAGATAGCCGACGCCGCTGGCTCGGATGTGCGGCATCAGCTCCTTCTCGACGATATCGTGCGGCACGTTCCAGTACGGACGGAAGATCAGGTACTTCATCATGTGCGCGAAGACTGGTGTCTGGTGCTCGCCCACTACCTTGCCCACTACTACCTTCATGGTGAAGTCGAGCTGGTGCTGCGGGTTGTAGCCGCGAAGAATAAACTCCGGCAGGTTCACCAGCAACGGCGCGTTGACATACTGGTTCGGCAGCCAGCGCCACCGCTCCAGCGAGTCCTGCAACTGGATCACGCGTTCGGTCAGCGGCACGTTCAAGGACTGGATGGTCTCAGGTGTCAGCCGGCCGTCGTCGGCGACACTGTGCCGGTGCTGGTAGAGCTTCACCGCATCTACAAGCTCCGCAGAATAGACATGCGGCAGATCCGGCGGATCGAACGCCGGAGGAGCTGGGGAAGTCGCCGCAGGTTCTTGAGCCTTCGGCGCATGCTGCCCTCGATTGCGGTGCATCATGCGCTGGGCGCGGGCCATCGTCTTCGAACCGAACCGCGGCTTCCCAGCCGGCTGCGGCGATTGCGCCTGGGGCTGAGCCTGCTGGGCCGGCGCCGGAGCGTGATACGGATAGTCGCCCGGCGCATCGCCTTCAAGCTGCAGGCGCGCCATCAAGAGCCCCGTCTCGGAATACGAGCCACCTACGCCGACGCCGCCTTTCGGCACATCGGGCAGAGGCGGCGCCGCAGCGGCCTCCTGCAGCCTGGCGAGGTCGAGGTAGTGCGCCAACGCGGCCTCGGTCGCGCGGTACTGGTCGGAATCCGGCTCGACCTTGCGAATGAGGCCGGGAACATCCGTTGCGTCGACCGCGTTATCGGAGACAAACTCCGCCAGGTCATACTTCTTGTCGGAGATGTCGATATCGAAACTGAAGTGCGAGGGATTTACCCGCCCAATGCGCAGGTCGGAGATGTAGCGCATCACGCAGATCGTCATTGCGGCGTCGAACTGCCCGACCCTATCTTGCGCGGTATCGGAGGTGTCGTGGGCCGCGACGTCCTTGGCAATCTGAGCCACGCGGGCGGGCCAGCGCCAGGCATCGTAGTCGTCCGAGTTCAGGCCTTTGGCGCCGGCATCCTGAAAGGCGTGAATGAAGGCGATCGCCTGGGAAGTGGGCTTCAGATCGCGCAGCCATGCAACCTCGTAGTTACGGTCGTCGTAAAATGTCGCAACGGCCGTGTGATAGTCGGAGTAATTTGGCCAGCGCAGGATCGGAAGCTGCGGTTTTGCCACGGCGGCGCGGATATTATCGGCATAGTCCGTGGTGTTGGGCGCCGAGGTGGTCTTGCGGTGACGATGGCATCCGGTGAGGAGGATGAGGAGGAGCGCGGAGACGATCGTATAACGGCTGCGGCGCGAACTGGGGTTCAAGCGGAACTTCCTCTCAGAGGGTGAGGCAAGGGTGAAAAAGACCCCACGAGCGTCGTCTTCCGGGGCAGATGCTGGTTGTTAAGGTTCGAGATGAGGTTCCCACGCCGCTTGAAATTTCGCAAGCGGCATCGACTTGCCGAGGACGGTTCAAGTTCTATTAAGATAGATGCATGTCGAAGACGCAATCGAGCATGGTGGAGTTGGGAACCGAGGCGCCGGCCTTCGAACTGGTTGACGTCGTCAGCGGCCGAGCCATGGGGCGCGACGACGTGATGGCGCTGGTCTGGGACGATGACCTTCCAGACCAAGTCAACAAAATGACCGGCGGCGGCACGTCGAAACAAGGACGCCATGGACTGCTCGTCATGTTCATCTGCGTGCATTGCCCCTACGTCAAGCACGTCGAGCAGGAACTCGCCCGCATCGGTGCGGACTACGCCGGCAAGATCGCCATCGCCGCCATCTCCTCGAACGACGTAGCCGCTTATCCCGAGGACGGCCCCGACGCCATGAAGGCCCAGGCGCAGCGGCTGAGCTTCAAGTTCCCGTACCTCTACGACGAGACCCAGGAGGTCGCCCGCTCCTACAACGCCGCCTGCACTCCCGACTTCTTCCTCTTCGACGCCGAGATGAAGCTCGTCTACCGCGGCCAACTCGACGACTCCCGCCCGCAGCGGCCCAGCGGCGGCGGCAACGACATCCCCGTCACCGGCAAGGACCTCCGCGCCGCAATGGACGCAGTCGTCGCAGGCAAGCGCCCCGACACCAACCAGCGCTCCAGCATCGGCTGCAACATTAAATGGCGCGAGTAGCCCGCTTCACACCTTGCCAAGCGTCAGCTTCGCAATCGTGGCCAACTGCATAAACGACGTGCCCTCGTAAATCTTCCCGATCTTCGCGTCGCGGTACAGCTTCTCCACGGGATAATCCTTCACAAATCCCGACCCGCCAAACACCTCCACCGCCAGGCTCGCCACCTTCTCCGCCACCTGCGACGCCACGTACTTCGCCATCGCCGCTTCCTTCAGAAATTCGACGCCCCGATCCCGCAGCCGAGCCGCGTTGTAGACCATCAGCCGCGCCCCTTCGATCCCCGTCGCCATCTCCGCCAACTGGAACTGCATCGCCTGGAATTCCGCCAGCGGCTTGCCGAACTGCTTCCTCTGCTTCGCCCAGCGCGCCGCATGTCCCCACGCTCCATCGGCCAGCCCAACCATCTGCGCTCCAATCCCGATCCGCCCCTCATTCAGCGTTTCAATCGCGATCCTATATCCCTTGCCCGCCTCGCCCAGCATCTGTCCCGCCGGCACCACGCAGTCGCGAAAGATCAGCTCACACGTGCTGGACGCGCGTATCCCCAGCTTGTCCTCCTTGCGCCCCACCGTAAATCCCGCCGCGCCCTTCTCTACCAGGAACGCCGTAATCCCCTTGTACCCCGCCGCCGGATCGACGGTCGCAAACACCACGAACAGCCCCGCCTCCTTCGCATTCGTAATCCATAATTTCTGCCCATTCAACACGTAGTCGTCGCCGCGACGCACCGCCCGCATCTCCAGCGCGAACGCGTCCGACCCCGACGCTGCCTCGCTTAGCGCATAAGCCCCCACCGTATCCGCCGCCAGCCGCGGCAGATAGCGCCGCTTCTGCTCCTCCGTCGCCCACCGCACGATCGCATTGATGCACAGCGTGTTCTGCACATCGACCAGCACGCCCACGGCGGGGTCCACTGCCGAGATCGCCTCCACCGCCAGCACCGCATCGAAGAAGCTGCCGCCCGCGCCGCCATATTCCTCCGGCACGCCAACACCCATCAGCCCGAGCGAAAACATCTCCCGCACCAGCCCCGCGTCCATCTGCTGAGCCTCGTCCATCGTGCGCACCAGCGGCACAATCCGGTCCGCGGCAAACTGCCGCACCGAGTCCTGAAACATCCGCTCATCTTCGCTCAACTCGCTCAACGCCGCCCGCACTGCTTCGTCCGCCACTGATTCACCTCGGCTACTCTGTCTCCCGCCATCTTAGCCGCTCGGTTCCGGCTGCCTCGCATCCTGCGGCGCTTTCAATTGGGGAAATGTTTCCAACCATACGCTCCGCGATGTATAACGCTTGAGTCTGGATTGCCAAACTTTTTCATGCGCGGGAGAGAATCAATGCGCCGCATGTCGGTCACCGATGGGATTGCCGCGCTTATGCTCGCAGCAATGTGGATGGCGCCGCTCAGCGCCCAATCGCAGCAAACTCCGCTTCCGAAGCTGGTCGAAGAGCAAGGCCGCGCCACGCTGATGGTCGACGGCGCGCCATACTTCCTCCTCGGCGCGCAGGTCGACAACTCCAGCGGCTGGCCCGAACGCCTCGCCGCCGTCTGGCCTGCCGCCGAGCGCATGCACCTCAACACGCTCGAAGTCCCCGTCTACTGGGAGCAGATGGAGCCGAAAAAAGGCGCCTTCGACTTCAGCGTTGTCGACGCAATTCTTGCCCAGGCCCGCGCCCACAAGACCCGCATCGTCCTGCTCTGGTTCGGCACCTGGAAGAACGGCAAGATGCACTATGTCCCGGACTGGGTGAAGTCCGACACAGTCACCTATCCGCGCATGCTCTCGAAAACCGGCGTACCCATCGACGTTCTCAGCCCCAACGCGCCGGCTAACCTCGAAGCCGACGGTACCGCATTCGCCGCACTGATGCGCCACCTGAAGCAAGCCGACCCGCAGCACACCGTCCTGATGATGCAGGTCGAAAACGAATCCGGCTCGCTCGGCCTCGTCCGCGATTTCTCTCCGATGGCGCAGAAGATCTTCGACGCGCCTGTCCCCGCCGATCTCATGCACGCTCTGCACAAAAACGGTGCAGGGAACTGGTCGCAAGTCTTCGGCGATGCCGCCGACGAAACGTTCGCAGCGTGGAGCGTCTCGCGCTACATCAACGCCGTCACGGCCGCGGGCAAGAAGGAACTGCCGCTGCCGATGTACGTCAACAACTGGCTCAAGAGCCCGCGCGCCTTCCCCATCACCACCATCCCCGGCGA
>WNGR01022775.1_pt1 | contig 11216 bp, 11 predicted proteins | sample 5407581 | NCBI WGS metagenome assembly WNGR01 (sample SAMN13153383, study PRJNA577476) | soil metagenome | isolation source: 80 cm soil or saprolite under Garry oak tree replicate 2 | place: USA:California | collected 2016-06-15 | reverse complement strand
GGCGGGGTACCTGCTGGGCCGCGCCGGTTCCAGCGATGTGGTGGATGCGGTCGTCGCAGAAACCGCAGCCCGCCTGAACGCCGACGTGGTGACCGGCGACCATGCCGACATCGCCCGGCTTCTGGATGCTACGGGCGCGGACGCGCGCATCATCGACGTCTAACCCGGCATCGCGGCGGCTGCGCTGCGGGCCCGTGACCGTCACCTGGCTGACTGGCGTCTACTGTGCTCTCGTCCGCGGGGCCGGGGAGGCCTGCGACTACCCGCCAGGCTCTCGGGACCGCGGCAACGCGAAGCGAGCTCTCGGTGGCCGGGGACGCCTGCTGTCGCCACTGCCTGGGGCGTGTCACATGGTCTCTGCCTGTGCTTTCCCACCGCCGCACGCCGGGGCCACAGCCCGGGACGACGGCGGCGGCAGTCCTGCCAGAACGCCGTCCAGCGATTGAACCTACGCCCTTTCCGGTGGCATGCAAGTCCTGGTGTCCCTGTGGGGACGTTGCGCTGGCGTGAGAATGGCGGTCGGGGGAGCGTCGGCGCGGGCGGGCTGCCGCGCGGTGGTTTGGGTGGTCTGGCTGCGGGGTGGCCTGGGTGCTGGCAGGGTGCTGGCAGGGTGCTGGTGGCTGCCCGCTGACGCCGGTATTTCTCTCTGGGACGTGAGCCCGTATGCAAGTCTGGCGCCGGGGCCTTGACCCTCGGGTTGCGCGCTGTTGCCTTCGGGCACGCCGGTCAGATTCTGGTTCCTGGCTGAGGCCCCCGGGCATCCGCCGCGTGTCCTGATGGCGGGGCGAGGGAAGTGGGTGCTGGCGATGATGGTGCCGCGGGAGATCGAGGATGAGGAGTACGAGCAGGTCCTGGAGCGGGTGGCCGCGGTCGGCGTGGCTAAGGCGACCGGGATGGTGTGCACCCGGGTGCCGCATCCGTCCCGGCTGGGCAGGCGGCAGGCCAGGGTGTGGAGGGTGGACGCGGACACCGGCTCGGTCATGGAGCTGGCCGGTCACCTGGCGGCCGGGCGGATCGGGAAGGTCACCCTCGGATCGGCCTCCGGTTACTGGCGGATCTGGTTCTGCTTGCTCGAGGCACGGGGCCTGGACGTGCAGCTGGTCAACGCCCGCGAGGTGTCGAATGTGCCGGGGCGTCCCAAGAGCGGCAAGCTGGATTGCGTGTGGCAGGCGAAGCTGACGGAGCGGGGGATGCTGCGGCCCGGCTTCGTGCCGCCCGCGGAGATCCGCCGGCTGCGCGACTATACGCGGCTGCGGGCCGATCTGACCCGGGAGCGTACCCGGCACTGGCCGAGGCTGGAGAAGCTGCTGGAGGATGCCCTTATTAAGGTCACGGCGGTGGCCAGCAAGATCGGCAGTAAGCCGGTCCGGGACATGGTGGAGGCGCTGATCGACGGGCAGCGCGACCCGGAGGTGCTCGCCGGGCTGGCCCGCGGGAAGATGCGCGCCAAGCACGACCGCCTCGCCGGGGCGCTGACTGGCCGGTTCGATGAGTACCACGGCGAGCTGGCCCGGATGCTGCTGGACCAGATCGACGCTCTCACCGCCCATATCGATAAGATCACCGGCCGCGCCGGGGAGCTGATCATGGCTATGCCGGGGGCGTGGGGCGTGGACGCTGATGGTGTCACCGGCCCGGGCGCGGGCCTGGGCCCCGGCGCGCCGGGGCTGCCCGTGGTCGCCCGGCTGGACGAGATCACCGGCATCGGCGCCCCGGCCGCCCAGGTGATCATCGCGGAGATAGGCCTGAACATGGCTGTCTTCCCCACTCCGGGGCACCTGGTGTCCTGGGCGAAGCTATCTCCACGGACGATCCAGTCCGGGGCCAGGAGCCAGCCGGGGCGGACGGGCAAGGGCAACCCGTATCTCAAGGGCGTCCTGGGCGAGGCGTCCGCCGCGGCCGGCCGGACCGATACCTTCCCCGGCGAGCGGTACCGGCGCATCGCCCGCCGCCGCGGCAAGCTCCGGGCGCTGGCCGCCGTGGCCCGCTCCATCCTGGTGATCGCCTGGTACCTGCTCGCCGGCCCGGCCGCCCGCTTCCGCGAGCCAGGCGCCGGCTACTACGCCAGCCGCATCGACAAGAACCGCAAGACACGTGGCCACGTCCGCCAGCTGGAGGCACTGGGCTATACAGTCACCCTCGCCCAGGCTGCCTGACCCGGCTGCTCAGATCTTCCGCCGGGTCACCGGCCAGGGTTCGCTGCCGCGCCGTGGCTGAGGTTATTTTCCGGTCAGAGGCCAGGGGTTCGAGTCCCCTTAGCTCCACCCCAGGTCATGCGCATAATTCGAATACCAAACTGGTGAGTGGTCCCGTCCGAGGGGCGCTTTCGGGGGGCACGTCCTGTTCGCCGTTAGCCTGCTGATGTGCGGGAACGGGAACGTGAAGCTGAACCTGCTTTGGGCGGTGCAGGGTTTTGACATGTGCAACAGGTCATGAGCCCAGGATTTGAGGTTCCGCGATTGCCTGGCTGCGTACGCTGCGGGCGGCATGATCTGCCGCGGGGGGTCGGCTGTGGTCACCCCGGCCGTGAGTCCAGTTGCACGGCTGGTGGCTAGTCTGCCGCTAGTCCCTTGGGCTGCAGCGCAGCCGTTTGGACTGGTGGCTGCTTAGCCTTCTGAGGTGCGGTTAGTCACGTCCCTTGACACTTGTGGTGATGCGCGCATATCGGCCGCTGTGGATCGGCCGGCCCGTTCTCCGGTCCGCATGTGCTGGTCCAGGTCACCCTCGTGTTCGCGATCTTGCATGCCGGCGGGGCAGGCGGCGTGCAGGTTGTCCGGCAGGCTGCCCCGTGGCCAGTTTGCCCAGCGTGGCTGGGATCCGCGGTTGTCCCGGCGCAGATCACGCCTTCGGCCCGGTTGGGGGGGAAGCCTGTGAGCACTCCCGTGGCCGGCGGACGTGGTTATCACGGTGTCTTCTGGCCAGCGGAGCCACTCAAACGGCACTAGGAAACGCTGAACGATGGCCGAAACCCGCATCTGGCTAGCGTCCCGGACTCCTGCGGCCGAAGACCGGACATCCCAAGCGGGCGGACGGCCTAGCCGTAGCCGCCGGGCGGCCCTTCGGCTGTGGACCTTGCTGCACGCTCAGGCTCTCATCCGCGGAACGATCGGCGGGACGGACGACGTCGCCTTCATCGAAGATGATCGTCGGCGCCTAGCCGCACGGCGGGAGACCTGACCAAGTGCCTGCGCGCCGAACGGGATCGGCAGCCAGAATTGAGGCTGCAACCGACCGGCTGGGGCATGGACGACCATCAGGGCGGATAACGGTGGGCCGCGGCAGCTGATCGCCGTCGAACCCAGGCGGCCGACCAGGTTCGGCCGGTAACGGGGCACGATTGCCTGGCTGCGAACTCTGGTCGGCATGATTCGCCGGGCTGCCGGGACGTCGATCATGGAGTCGCTCACCGGCTCCGCGGGGGAACGGATCTGGCAGGTTCCGCAGCAGCGAAGGTTGGACAATGGGTCCCATGCCAGGCAGCCCCGCCGCAGACAGGCCGCGAGAGTGGCTTGCCCTGCCTGGCGGCCGCATCCGGCCCGTCGTCTCCGTCCCGGGCAATGGCGGCACAGCCGAACTGCTGGCGTATGCCGCGTGGCTGGCCCGCCTGCTGCCGTCCTGCCCGTGCGGCAGGCGGCGGCTGGGCTCTGGCCGGACCTGCGGCAGCGCGGAGTGCATTGCCCGGTTGCGCGGACAGCAGGCCGGCACCGCTACCTCTAGACATTGACCGGGTGATCATCTAGGACCCGGGCGCCGGAAACAAACAGTCCGGTTCTGCATGATGGCGGTCGTTCGCCGACTGGTCACCCGGGCGTGCTGGAGCCTGTGATGGGGAAAGCGCGCGGAGCCGATCTGGGCGCCATCCCCGGGTGGCCGCCTCGTGTCCGTTCCGCACCCGATCGGGCATTATGTGGCCCAACGTCTCGCTGTTGGGCGGTGTCAGCGCAGGTTTTGCGCTTGCGCGGACCTTCGTTATGCCGATGTCGGGGGTACCGTGAGCTTGCCCGTGGGCACGGAGTCCCCGGCTAGCGCTCGCCGCGAGGGCGCATCCCAGCACCACCACTGATAGCACGAGTGTCGCCGCCTGCGCCCCGATCGAGTCGAGGAGGAAGCCTGCCGTGAGGGATCCGAGGGGGATGGCGCCGTAGCCGACAAGCATGTCGGCGCTGGCGACTCGACCGAGCAAAGGCTCCGGCGTGATCGTTAGCTGATAGGCGCCGATGACGACGTTCCAGGTGGGGCCAATGAACGCCATGAGCGCAAAGATCCCCCCGAGCGCGTAAGGATCCGGGATGAACGCGATCGGCACAATGAGGACTGCCCATGCCCAGTTGGCGCCGATGACGACGATGCTGGCACGCAACCGCTTCTGAAGCCACGGCGCTGCGAGCGCGCCGAGGAGGCGGCCAATTCCAGCGCCGGCGAGCATGACGCCGATGACCGTGGAAGACGCGCCGCGGTCCCTGGCGATGACAATCAGGACCAGTACGAGAGCCTGAAAGACGAAGTTGCTTCCGGCGACGAGGAGCGATGTCGCGCGAAGGAACGGTTGCCGCCAGAGCCAGACGATGCCTTCTCTGATTTCTCTCAGCAACCGCCGGAATGGAGCAGGAGAGCGATCGGCCTGGAACTCCGTTCGGATCAGCATGAGAGTGCTGATCGACACGAGATAGGAGACGGCGTCCGCTAGGAACGGGACCGATCGGCCAAGGCCGAAGAAGAACCCGCCGAGGGGCTGACCTGCGAATGCTGCGCCTCGGTTCCGCGCCTCGTTTTGAGCGAGAGCCGCCGGAAGCTGCTCGGACGGCACGATCGCGCACAGTCGTGGCTTCAGCAAGGTTGTAGAAGACGAACAAGACCCTTCGACGAATGCCGCGATCATGACCTGCGCGAGCGTTATGCGGTGCATCACCAGTGCGACGACGATGCTAGTAAGGGCAAGGCAGCGCCCGACATCGCAGGCGATCATGGTTCGTTTGCGATTCCAGCGGTCTATGAGCGCTCCCGCTGGTAGCTGGAGGATCAAGTAGGGGAGCGTCGCCAGGAAACCGGCGAGCCCGGCATCGGCAGGCGAGTAGTGGAGTGCGAGCACGAGTAGCGGGTAGGCGATCGCGGAGATGCGTGAGCCCAGCAGGGAGGCCGCCAGGCCGAGCCAAAGGAGGACGAAGTCACGGTTCTTGCGAAGTGGCGGAGGAACTCCAACTGGGGGCCGGGTAGGGCGAGGCGAGATCATCAGGCGAAGCGTCAGTCCGGCGGGAGCGGGAAGGCTGCGTTGAGCATGCGCACAGGACGGGCCGCGTCCGGCAGCTTCTGCGCATGGAGGAAGCGGTAGCCAACGCCAGCAGGCTGACCGGAAGGGAGCGCGCCGTGCTCGCGCTCATCGCGCAGGGTTTCTCGAACCGCGAGATCGCAGACGCGCTCTCGGTTGCCGAGTCGACCGTCAAGACCCACGTTGGCTGCATCCTGAGCAAGCTCAGCCTCCGCGATCGCCTGCAACTGGCTGCCTTCTCGTACCGGACGGGCCTCATCCAATAGGAGGAGACGGGCGAATCTCCTCCTACTGAAGGAGTTCGCTTCGCCCGTCGGATGCTACCTATTGGTGCGTGGCTAGTGTTCTTGGGACCGGGCCGGAATCAATAGCATCAAGTAACCACCGGGTATCTGTGGTACCCAATGGGATCCTCGCGGCGCAAAATCTCGGCGGTCTTCCGCGTCTCCTCGTGCCGGGACAGCCGCAGCCACGTGATCACCCGCGTGATCAGGAGGAAGACGAACCGCAGGCACATGATCGGTGATCATCACGGCCGGGCCGCCGGCACCGTAACTCTGCTGCTCACAGCCACGGATGGGATTCTCGGCACGCACAGCTGCACTAGGTCGCCGTACAAGACCGCGCGCAGCCGGCTGTCACGGTCGGCGCGCAGGTCTAGCTCCGGCAGCAGGCCAACGACGCAAGTCGCTCACCAAGCAGCAAGCCGAGGCAAGCGAGTTCCGGGCACGCCAGACATCCGGACCCAGCTTCTCCTTATGGACTCCGGGAGATCAGGTGCCTCGGTTTCCGTTGGCTGGTGGGCGCACGCTGGATGGTGAGGCCGTACTGTTGACCCATGAGCGCGCACGAGGCGGCCGATCGCGGCCAGGTGGTGTACCTGACCGAGCATGGTGAGCGGCTGGCGGCGATTGTGCCGGCCGACGTTGCCGCGGAACTGGCCTCGCTTGATGACGACGAGCGCGCTGAGCTCGTTGAGGAGATCCTCGCTGCTGCGGCCGGCCGCCGCGGGCTGGAGTCCATTGCTGCTGGCGAGCCCGTCGTTCCGTGGGAGGACGTGAAGGCGCGGCTGGGCCTGTAGCCGTGCCCGCCTACAGCGTCGGCCTGAGGGCCAGCGCCGAGAAGCAGCTCGCCGCGCTGGACAAGCCCGTACGAGAACGTGTCGCGGCAGCCATCGACGCGCTCGCTGAGACCCCGCGGCCCTCCGGAACCATTGCCATGCAGGGCGCCGCCGGGCTGCTGCGTATCCGGGTGGGAAGCTACCGCGTCGTCTACGCCGTCTCCGACCATGAACTCATCGTGCTGGTGATCGATATCGGCCACCGTCGCGAGATCTACAGACGGCACTGACTCATGCACCCGTTTCGGCTTGCGCCGGCTTCTTCCGTGCTTGCGATGGTCACGTCTGTCCAGCCATGTCGGGCTAGGCGTCGGCGGGCACCCCGGATACGGTGGCGCCGATTCTAGGCGATGGCTGGGCCCTAGCAGGGGATCATGCGGAGGGGCAGTTTGAGGGGCAGAATCCCGCTGGGGTGTGCCGTTTCAGGCTGGTCTCTGCTGCCGCCAGCCAGCGTTCAGGCTGTTCAGGCCGTGTGTGGCGCGTACAGGAACCTGCCGGTGTTTCATGGCATGCAAGAGGCCAGGGGTTCGAGTCCCCTTAGCTCCACCCCAGGTCAAAGATGATTTTCGAACAGACCTCGTCGGCTGCTACCCGCCCGGGTAGCACGTTGGGTAGCAGAAGCCAGCCGGCAGGCATCCAGATCGGTGCTCCTTGGCGCGGTTGCGGCGGCCGGAATCGGGTCGCCTTTGCCGGCCCAGGTCTTCGGGAGCGGGCAGGATGCGGAGGGTCCGGGTCTCGACCCGGCCGCGGGTGATCTCGCTGGTAGCCGCGACCGGGGTGTTCTCCCAGTCCAGGGCATCGAGCGCGGCATAGGTTCCCGGCTGGTTGCCCAGCACCGGCAGCAGGTAGAACGCGTCCTTGTCTTCGGTCAGCCAGCGGGCATGCTCGCGCTGGGTCTGCATCGCGTCCGCGGTGATGACCACGTTCTCCAGGGGCAGCGGGTCCAGCAGCGGCCTGAAGTGCGTGATCTCGTTCGCCTTGCCGGCCTTGGCGACCTTGTCCTGGCCGATCACCAGCCCGGTGACATGGGTGACCGCTCCCAGCAGGTGCACCTTCTTCCCGCCGGCCTTGGCGAGCTTGCGTTCCTTGCCGTCCACGCCCACCGCGGGCCGGGCCGGGCGGTCAGCCGGGCCGCCGGTGACCGCCGGGTCCAGCCAGGGATGGCAGGCAGCGGCCCGGACCAGGCCATCAGCCCTGGTCTCGCGCAGCGCCTCGCCGGCCGGCGGCTTGCGGCGCCGCTTGCTCGTCCCGCCGCTGTTCTTCTTGCCTGCCGCGCGCGTGGCGACCCGGGCTGCCAGCGCCGGGTCCAGCGCCACCGGGGCCAGGCACCCCGACAGCCCGGCCTCCAGCTCATCAGCGTCCAGCAGGGCCGGCAGCCGGCCCAGCGTGGACGCCGACGGCGGCTCATGCGGGCCGGTCACCGGGTTGCGGCGGCTGCCGTGCGCGGCCAGCACGTCCTGATCCCAGCCCGCCGCCGCCCCGGCGATCGCCAGGAAGCTGGAATACCCGCACGCCACCCCCGCGACCAGCACCGACACCAGCGAGCCCAGCGAATGCCGGATCCCGCGCGGCTTGCGCGGATCGGCCAGCCGGGCCGCCAGCACCTCACGCAGCGACGCCCGCGCCGCCGCGGGCGGCGCCAGCGGCGCGCCCGCCGCCCCCAGATGACAGCGGACAACCTTGATCAGCGATGATGCATACACGGGCACGGCCCTTCTGATGATCATTCGGATTTCGACACCCAGATGATCAGCAGGGGCCGTGCCTCCAGATCAAGCACATCGGGCCGCACAAGAGCCCGTGTCGCGGGCGGTCCCCCCCGCCGCACCGCGAGCGCTCACACCATCACTGACCCCGGCGCCCGGGCACCCCCGCCGCAAACCGGCCAGCGCCGCGGACTACCAGGCCATCCGGTCACGCACAGTCACACCGACTTTGAGGAGTCCCTGCTTGCTGTTCATCACGGTTCCAGACCATAAGAAGGTCAAGAACCGGATGCACCTTGACCTGCGCCCGGCGGACCGCATTCGCGAGCAGGAGGCCGAACGGATCCTCGCGCTGGGAGCATCACACCTCGCCGATCACCGGCGGCCCGACGGCAGCGGATGGATCACGCTCGCCGATCCCGAGGGCAACGAGTTCTGCATCCTACCCAAGGACCCGGCCAGCTCCGGCGCCACCACCTGACGACAGTGGCGGGCCGTGCCGGGGCCCAGTTGCTCCTGCCACACCGGCAGTGCGCCACACCACCGCTCGTATCGCGCATGACAGAGCGTCTGCGTCCACAGTCACCAAGTGTGATTCTGCTCATGAGAGGCGAAGCGCCGGATCGCCGACTCGGCGCTGCCCGCTAGCAGGCCATTCTGTGGCTGGGCGGCTCACAGAACATCCAGTTCAGTGCGCGCATCTTGGCGGCGTTAGCACCGGATGAACGGCGGCTCGATGAACGACGCGCCGGTTCGCGGGCGTGCTCGCCGGTCTCGACAGCCGGGCGCCACCAGGCTACTATGTGCTGCATGGTAGATGGCGAGGCCCGTAACCTCGTCGCCCAGATGCGGCGGGGCGTGCTTCCCTTCTGCGTGCTCGCCATGCTCGGGGACGGCGAGCGGTACGGGTTCGAGCTGGTCCGTGCGCTTGCCTCGGTTGACGGGCTGGTGACCGGCGAGGGAACGATCTACCCCCTGCTAGCGCGGCTGCGGCGGCAGGGCCTGGTGGAGACCACGTGGCGGGAGTCGGATGCCGGCCGGGCCGCCGCGGCGCTATTACCGGCTGGCGCCGTCCGGGCGGGCGACGCTCGCCGAGTTCACCGGGTCCTGGACATTGTTTCGGGACAGCGTGGACGGCCTGCTGCAGGCCGGCGAGAAGGGCGGCACCACGTGAACGACGACGACCTGGTCGCCGGCTATCTCGGGCGGCTCGTTCAGGCAGCCCGCCGGCTCCCGCCGGACCGGCGGGCCGAGCTGATCGACGAGATCGCCGACCACATCGAGCAAGCCCGCGCCGTGAGCGTGGCCTCCGGGCCCGGCCTGCGGGACGTGCTGCGGCGGCTCGGCGAGCCGGAGGCGATCGCCGCGGCAGCAAGCGACTCAGCGCCCGATTTCGCCGGCGCCTTCGCGCAGCCCGGCGCGGTGATCACGCAGTCCCCGGCCGGCCGCGGGCCGCGCCGGCAGCGCCGGCTCGACGTGGCCGCGGTGACGCTGGCGCTGGGCAGCGCGCTGCTGGCGCCGGTCAGCTTCGTCCTCGCGCTGCTCGGCTGGGCAGCGGGCCTCGTGCTGCTGCTGCTCTCACCGCGATGGCCAAGACGCGCCAAGGTGCTCGGCGCCGTCACCGGAACGCTGGCGCTGCCGCTCTTCGGCGCGCTGCTCGCCACGCTGGCCAAAACCTGGTACTGGCAGCAGGCCGGCCCGTTTGGCTGGCCGACCGGCGCTGGCCCGTTCATCTCCACGATCGTGGTGACGGCCGCTGTGGTGGCGGTCACCCTGGTCGGCGTCCGGCTCCTGCGGTATCCCCTCTCCCAGCCCGCCGGACCCGGGCCAGCCACGCCAGCGGGCCGCACTGCCACAGGACCAGCGGCGGCCGCGGCGCCCGAGCCAGCCACCTCGGCCCGGGCGAGCCGATAGGTCCCAGCCCTCGGTGGTGCCACTCCGCCACCAGGGCGACGGCAGCCGATTCGCGAGCGAGTCCGCCCCGCTCAGCGCCCGAGGATCCCAGATCCCCAGGCTCCCGGCGACGATCTAAACAAGTTGCCCATTTTGGGTGGCTCAGACTTGGACCCGGCCGTGTCCTCGCCCACGCACATATCTGCCAGTTAAGTGCGGCCTGTGAGAACCGCCTCGCAGGCGTCATCGTCGCGCGAAAAAGGGCGGCGATGACTGGCGTCCTGAACCTGCGGCGGTCGCGGCATTCGCGTGCATGACCCGAGACGCCAATGCCGGATCATTCAGCGGATGGCGCGCGTGCTCAACGAATGTCCGGCGGCGGAGATTTCGGTCCGGGCAACGGTACACCCGGCAGGCGGTACGTTCGAAGATCGCTTCCTTCTCCGCTGTGCTGAGCTGAGCGGTCAGCTCCCGGCACATGTCACATACGACCGTAGGTCGTGGCGAAGCTAGATACCGGCCAGTCGGATCCGAACATGAGGCGATCAGGGCCGAAGGCGGCCAGCACGGTCTCGTAGTAGGGCCGCAGGCCGCTGGCGCGGGCCGGGCGCGTGTGCACGCCGCACAGCTTGCATGTCACATTGGACAGCGCCGCCAGGCTGCGGATCGCAGCAGCCCACGTCCCGTTCGTGCTTTCCGTCCGGAACCGGCGGGCGGCCCGCCCAGGTAGTCGAGCACGAAGCTGAGCTCCGGCACCGACCGGGCCGCGGTGACCGCGGCGGGCAGCTAGTGCGGCAGCGTCACGATGTCAAAGCTCAGTCCCTCCGCCGCCAGCGCGTGCAGGCCGCGGAGCACCGCAGGCTGCGCCAGCCAGCCCGGGTCCGCCTCAACCAGAACCGGGTGCCGGATGCCGCGCAGGAACTCCCCGCCCTGCAGCGCCCGCAGCCCAGCCACCGTGTCGGCGACGGCGGGGGCGGTCAGGTCCGTCCAGCCCGCCACCCGGCCAGCAGGCCGCCACCGGCCGCCAGCGCCAGCAGGTCAGGCGTCTCCCAGGCCTCGGCGGCCGCCTGGATGACCACGGTGCCGGTTATCCCGGCCGCTGCCGCCAGCGGGACCAGATCGGCGAGCGTGAAGGACCGGCGCAGCAGGGCGGGCTCGTCGTCGGTGGCCCAGGGCTGGGCGCCCATGAGCCAGCGATGCTCCCGCGCTGCAAGATCCCACAGATGGTGAT
>WNGR01007955.1_pt1 | contig 11216 bp, 8 predicted proteins | sample 5407581 | NCBI WGS metagenome assembly WNGR01 (sample SAMN13153383, study PRJNA577476) | soil metagenome | isolation source: 80 cm soil or saprolite under Garry oak tree replicate 2 | place: USA:California | collected 2016-06-15 | reverse complement strand
TCGAGGAACTGGGGCAGCTCGCCAAGGCGCATCGCGGCCACCAGTCGATCCGCCAGGCTGCGGCCGAGGCGGGCGTTAGCTTCAGCACGCTCAGCAGAGTGGAGGCCGGCGCGCACCCGGACCTGGCGACCTTCCTGCGGCTGTGCGCGTGGCTCGGGGTCCCACCCGAACGGTTCTTCCGCGCCGGCCCGCAACGGCCCGCCAGCACCGTTGACGACGTCATCAGCCATCTGTTCGCCGACCCCCGCCTCAGCCCAGATGCGGCCGAGCGCATCGCGGCGGTCGTCCGCGACCTGTATGCTGCGCTCGCCCGCGCCGTCGACGAGCCTGCACCGTTGGCGATGCACCTGCGGGCCGCGCCGGTAATGCGTGCCGGCGTCCCCGAGCGGCTCGCCGGGCTGCTGCATGACCTGCGCGCCGCGCTGGAACAGCGCCTCGCTGCGAGTGAGGGCACCCGGTGACGCTTCGCCGCGGGTTCGCTGCCGAGGCCGAGCGCCACGCCGCACGCCTCCGCGACGAGCTCGGCTTGGGCCCGGCCGACCCCGTCGATATCCAGGCAGTCGCCCGTCAGCTCGGGGTACGGGTGGTCGCTGCCGACGAACTCGTCGACGCTGGCCGGCTTCAGGAGCTGGAACGCATCCAGGCGTTCGCGTTCTCCGCCTGTACCTTCGACATTGACGGTGCCAGGGTGATCGTGTTCAACCCGCTGCGCAGCCGCGCGCGCACCCAAAGCGACATCGCCCACGAGGTGTCGCACCTGCTCCTCGAGCACGACCTCGACGAAGTGCGGATGGTGGCCGGGATGCCGTTTCGGACCTGCCGGCCCGACCAGGAGGAGGAGGCGACCAACCTGGGCGGCACGCTGCTGCTCCCCCGGCCGCTGCTGCTGCGGGCGGCCCGGCAGGGCCTCGGGGTGGACGAGATCGCTGCGCAGTACGGGGTGACGCTGGAGATGGCCCGCTTCCGGTTCAACAAGACCGGCGTCGCCCGTCAGACCGCCATCCCTAGCCGTATCGGCGCTGCCGCCCGAGGCCGGCGCGGGTAGCGCCGCTCAGACCGGACACGTGGCGCAGGCGGCAGGTGGCAGATGCGCCGCCGTTGCCTGCCGCCTGACGGGCAAGCCCGGTGCCGTCCCGCGCCGCCGGTGGCGCGGCGTACGGCATGAGCAGCCGGGCGCCTATCGACGTGCTTTCCTGGCAGAGCACATCTCCATCGGTAGGAGGCTTCGGTTCAGGCAGGCGGTTGACCCTTGGAGATGGTCCGCCCCGTCGATGCGCTCATTCAGGTGAGCCCCAGATGCCGAATCTGGTGCTCACCGCCCCGAGAACGCCAGGTTGACGGCAAATTTGCCGGAGAACGACACGACAACAGGCGGATCGAGGACGACCAGGCGGGCAGTTGTCAGTGGATGGCGAGGCGCTGAGCAGCGCAAACGGGCCATGGGAGCGCAGCCGGACGGGAATCGGCGGGCTACGGATCTGGCGGTTGGGGGTTCGAGTCCCTCGCGGCGTGCACCTGCTGCTGCAGGTCCGCACCCGGTCCATAACGACGAGCGCGCCGACGACGCCCGGCGCTGGTACACCGGCTCGGCGGCCGGCGGGCCGGTCACGCTGGCGGCGTAGCCCTCCCACGGTTTTCCCGGTCTCCGAAACGGCGCCACACCGCCACGTCAGGCTGATGGTTGCTGCGCGAGCGCGTTCTCATGCTGCCGAAACTCTTCAAGGTCAAGGATGGCACGCCGTAGGGCGCGCAGGTCCTGCCATGGCACCTCGACGTACTCGCCGTCGCCGCCTCCATCCATCCCCAACGGCAAGGTGCCCTGCGGTTCATACTTGGTGTGGATGAGGTCGACGTAGGCGCCGTAGTCGATCACGTAAACGTCGTAGCGCTCCCCTGGCTCGTCCTGCGCCGAGTAGCCCCGGCGGACCACGTGCAGCACCCGCGCATCAAACAGGGCGCGAAGCAGCGGCGCGCTGGTGGCCTTCTGGTTGACCATGAACCCGCGGGCGCGTTTCTGCTTAATGACCTTGTCAATGATCCAATTGAGCAGGCGCTGGGCCTCCTCCCGGCTGCGCAGCGCAGCTTCCTTGTCGGTCTGGAACCAGGAACGCGCCGCCTTGCGCACTTCCGGAACGCTGATGGTCCGGTCAGCGGCCTGGAGCGCTGCCTTGGCGGCGATGTTAAGGGCGTCGCGCGGGACCCCTTCGGCGGCGCGCACGAGCTCGTCGAACGCGCGCTTGTCGCTGAACGCCATGCTGACCAGGTGCGTCTCGCTGTCGAGCCCGTTGACTTGTTTGTCTTCCTCCACGCCGGAGGTCAGATGCTTGAACAGCAAGCCCCGGAAGAAGGATCGCGCCTTGTCCTCGTTCTGCTCGAACACCATGAACTCATCCAGGTCGAGGTTGGCGGCGACGTCCGCGCCGAGCTCGATCCCGATGGTCGCCCCGTCCGACCGAGTGACCCTGAAATTGCTCTGCTGTTCGATGGCCGCGATCTTGGTGGTGAACATCTGCAACGGGAACACGCAGCGGACCAGGAACTCACCGAGGTAGGGCTGCAGCTCCGGGGGGACGCTGCTCCACTCGTCGAGCAGCAGCCAGACCCGTTTCGTCGCCAAGGTGGCCGCCAGCTCGCGCAGGGCTCGGGCCACGTCGCTGAAGTTGAGGGTGCGCTGCTCGGTACCGCGGTGGGTCTCCCGCACGAGGTTCCGCTGCTCGTCGGTGCCTTCGGTCGACGCGTGCACATCGAGGCTGGGCAGGCCAACGCCGACGCGAACAGCGACGCCGGCCGTGTCCTTATCGGAGGTCTTCTGTTCGCCTTCGCGAGCGACCTCAACCTCTCCCGTGACACGGATCGTCGTGATTGATTCCAGCAGCGCGTCGAGCTTGCGGCCAAACATGGCGTCGGCGATCAGCGTCTCGTCCTCGAGCGCGGCCTCCAGCAGCGCGTCATGCAGTTGACCGAGAAGGTCGATGAGCAGTCGGGTCGCCCGCTCGGTCGGTGCCAGGGGTTGATCGCCGAACAGGCCATCTGGGGACCCGACGGTCCGGAGGTCGACGTACAGGGCGATCTGGTCCTGCGCCCGCATCTCGGTTTCCAGGTAGCGGAGCGCATGGGTCTTTCCGGTCCCTCGTCGGCCGTAGAGCACCTGGTGGTCGACCGCCTCCAACGCTGCGGCGACGCCGGAATCGACGAAGGTGCTCCGGAGCTGCTCAGCTTGGCGTGACTCTGCCCGCTTGGGGATCAGGTTGAGCGCGCGGTTGATTTGCGACAGGCCAGCCGACATGGACGCCAGCCTAACCTGAACGACCTGACGATGTGCGGGCGTACATCCGGATTGGCTTGTTGTGCCCAAAGCTCCTGGTTTGATCGGCACCCGAAAACGTCAGGTGGTGTGGATGCACAGACCGAATGCCGGCCAGTTGCCAGGGGTCGCTGATGGAGATCTTGTTGATGCTGGCGCCTTGACAGGCACGGCAGACCTGCCAGACGAACTGGCCGATGTGGTAGCCGTCCTGGTCGTACATGTGGATTACCCGCAGGCCTGCCGGTTGGTTGGGTGGCTGGTAGATGAACCGCACCGGCTGACCGAGGCTCAGCATGCGGGCGAGAAGCCATCGCAGCGCAGACATTCCCTGGGGCCGGGGCGGCATCCAGTCCTCCGAGGGCAAGAGGGCGAGGGTAGCCATCATGATGGCCGGGGGCCGTGACAACCATGACAGCGAGCGGTAGGGAGTGCGGCGCGGCCCGACGCAAGAGTCGTACATGGATGAACGTCCAGAGATGGCACCGGCGATCGTGCCGCAGCGGACTTCGGCCGCCGGGACCGCCACGTTGCTGACAGCAGAGGATGTCGCCGCGCAACTCCGCGTTCGGGCCGAGTTCGTGTACGAACTTGCCCGCAACGGGAAGTTGCGCTTCGTCCGGCTTGGCGCACGGTATGTGCGGTTCCGCCAGCGGGACGTCGACGACTACGTCGAGGAGCAGATCACCAGTCCCTCTGGGGCCGGATCCCACGTGGCCACCGCGGCGCCGATTCGGCGGCAGCGGCGACGGAGTCGGTCGGCCGCCCCACGTGGCGGCACGGCGACATCCGAAACCACGACGGGGACTGCGGTGGGGGAGCCGCGCTGGCCGATCGAGCGCCGCTCGCACGTTTAGGCCGTGCCTACTCGGCCTTGCCTGCGGCTGACGTGACCTCCGTGCCGCCGGCGAGGTCGTCTGCGGTGAGCTCGCCGCGGTCGACCATCTTCATCACGTGGGCATAGACCCGCATGGTGACCACGGCGTCGGCGTGGCCGAGCCGCTCGGCGACGGCGTTGATGGGCTTGCCGTCGGCGATCAGCCAGGTGGCGTGGGTGTGGCGCAGGTCGTTGAAGTGGAGCCCGTTGTACTCCGGCCAGAGCGCGTCCAGCTTGGCGCGGTCCAGCAGCGGCTGCCAGACATTGCGGTTGAAGTTGTTGTTGCGCCAAAAGGAGCCGTCGCCGCGCCTGCGGCCACCGCTGCCGCCTGGACTTGGGAACAGCAGCTCGTTGCGTTTGCAGGGCTCGGCTTCCAGGTAGGCGCGCAGGGCGTCGTAGGTGAGCTGGTCGAGCGCGATGGTGCGCTCGCCGGCCTGTGATTTCGGGTCCTTGAGTTCTATGCCGCCGCTGCGGGGATCGGAAACCGCCTCGACCACCACGAGCCGCGCTGGGCCGCTGACCGCGCGGTCGTCGAACGGCTTGGCGATGAGGTGGCGGGGTCGTAGGGCGGTGATCTCGCCGTAGCGCAGTCCGCAGCACAGCGCGATCAGCAGCATGGCGCGCACGCAGATGTTGGGAGCCTCGTTGAGGAGGCTGGTCGCCTGGACGTGGGTGAGCCAGACCTTACGGTAGCGGGTGGGCTTCAGGCGGATCGTGCGCTCGCGGCCGGCGCCGCTGCGGCGTTGCAGTGGGTTGCGGTCCAGCAACTCGGCGTCGACCGCTGCGTTGAGGATCATGTTGAAGATGGACAGGTAGGTCTTGATCGTGGATTCCTCGAGGCCCCGCTGGCGGAGGCTGACGATCCACTCGTTGGCCACGGTGGCGGTGATGTCGCCAAGGGCGATGTCGCCGAAGCGGGGGAGCAGGTGCGCCTCCAGGCACTTCTCGACGTTGGCGAGCCGGGCCCGGCCGACACTGTAGGACGGCCACCATCGCTCGACCCAGGCGCCGAACGGCGTGCGGTCGGCGTCGATCGGGTCGCCGCGCCGGAGCCGCTTCTCGATCTCCAGGCGTCGTTCCTCGGCCTTGAGGTCGTCGTCGTAGATCCCGCCGCTGGTCTGCTTGCCCTCCAGCGCCCGATAGAGGACCTGGTAGCGCCTGTGAGGGGTGCGCTTGGTTGGCGGAAGCACCCGGATCGACGCCACTGGTACCTGCTGCGCGTGTTCATCGGCGTCGCGCTGGCGCTGCTGTTCTACTTCGCCGTCCGGGGGAGCTTGCTGTCGGCGTCGGGATCGGCGGCCACTCAGGCTGTCAACCCCTATGGCATTGCCGCGCTGGCCGGGCTGGTGGGCCTGTTCTCCAAGCAGGCGACCGACAAGCTCCGCGAGGTGTTCGAGACGGCGTTTCGGACCGCCCCTGGCTATGGCGACGACCAGCGCAGGGACAAGGCCACCAACCCCAGGCCCCACCTCAGCGGCGTTACGCCACCGCGCGTCCAGCGTGGCACTCCCGACACCGAGCTGACCGTCCAGGGCCAGGGGTTCATCGCCACCTCCGCGGCGGAGGTCCGCCGCATCGGCGCAGACCCTCCGGTGACCGTTCCCCGGACGGTGACCGTCGTCAGCGCCACCGAGCTGAAGATTCAGCTCAAGGCCGCTGACCTTATCGACGTGGGGGAGATCGAGATCGCCGTGGTCAACCCGGAGCCGGGCGGGGGCTCCTCCAATCCGATCCGGCTGGAGATCCACGACCAGCCGGCAATGTGAGGTTCGAGGAGGAGCCCGCCCTCGCCTGAGGAATACTCGATAATCCAGGCTGGCAACGCCGCTCGAAGGGTTGCAACGCAAGGCCACGCTCACCGCGGCCCGAACTGCGACTCGACTCGAAACGGTCCGACCCGTCAGCCATCAGCGGTCGCGCTGCCGGTACTTCGTTGGCAGCGGGAGTTTCGCTGCGAGACGAACTGTTCGTGGCTTTGGAGGGGTTGTATCTCTGGTCTGGTTCGTGCCTTCGCCTCCCATAGTCAACTTTCTGTCACAACGCTGTCAGTCGGCGCCATCGCCGCTGGTCAGCGCAGGTGCCCGACATGGCGGAGGCTCTCAAGGTGGCATGGTCTTGTAGCCCGTGGGTTGTCAGTGTCGACAGTCAGGGGCCGCTGGAAACGGGGCGCAGCTCGCCACCATGGTAGGAGCAGGCCCCCTGCCGACCGCACGACATGCTGTACATGCCGTCTTGGCACTCCTCCATGTAGCCGACGCCGTTGTCGAAGTTCTGAATGCAGGCAAAGTAGCTGCAGATGCCTGCTGGTGGGCGGTACACGTGTGAGCCGCGCCCGCAGAAGTTGTAGCCGTACGGATTGTCAGGGGCGCCACACAGCGACCGTTGCACCGTGGTCTTCGGCGGCATCGATGTCGGGGCATGGGTTGCTGGCGGCTTCCTGACCGGCGCCGCGGTCGCTGGCGTCGTGGTCGGCGCCGTCGCGCGGGAGGGGACCGTGGTGGGGGCCAACTGGGTCGTGACCGGGATGGCGGGAGCCGGAGCGGGCAGCGCTGCGCTTGGCGCTTGGGTGACTGCTGGTGGTGACGGCGGCGCTTGCATGACCGCACCCGCAAACGCGGTGCCACCTACGAAACTGACCAGGCCAAGCGCCACGGCGCCAACGGCCAGGGGGCGGCTGGTGATCCGGAAGCGCGGCAGCGAGCCGCGGGCCAGGCCGATCAGGCCGAGGGCCATTACCGCCAGCCCGGCGGCGATCAGGAGCCAGGGCAGCAGACCAAGGAGCAGAACGATGAGGACGATCTTGGCCCAGAGGGGGCGGGCGCGAAACCACTGGAGGAGGCGGCGCCCGTAGTGGCCAGCGGGTTGTTTGCCCGCTGCCGGGTGTTCCCAAGGCTGCGGCTGACCGGACGGCGGGGTCTGGGCCTGGGTTGCGGTGTCCTCGATCCAGAACTGCCACCCTGGTGGTGGAGGCGGCCACGACGGGTCGGGCTGCCAGCCTGGGGGTGGCTGCCACCACGCGGGCTGCTGTGGCCAGCCGGGTGGTGGATTGAACCTTGGGGCCATGGAACCAATTCCTTTCACGCGGGCTCGGGGAAGCCGACTGGTATGACGATCGAGCGCCGCGTCAGCTGCCTGGTCACCACCGGAGCAGGACGCGACTGGCGTCATGGCGGTGCCGAAGGCTGGGCGGGGGTGATCCCAGACAGGAGGTGAGCAGCACGCGCGCTCCTACCAGAGCAAAGCGAGCAAATGCCTCCTGCAGCGCTCGTCGCTCAGTTACGCCTCAACTGGCCGATACGGAGCGGAATCGCAATTGACTCGTTACACGCGGAACGTGGCCATCCAAGAAGGCCGACGACCATAAACGGGGGGGCCAGTCAGTTCCCCTAGCGCCGCCGGAGCCGTCCGCCCAGCTCGTTGGCGCAGGAGGTCCGCAGGCTTGCGAAGCTGGCGGTCCAGGTGGGGATCAGCGGCCTCGATGGCAAGCAGGCTACGGAGCCGGGTGACCGCATCGCGATCTGGCCCGGCGGCGAGCCGCTGTTGCCAGTAGCGCGCGATCTCGGCGTGGTTGAACGTGGCGCCACCAGCCGTCCCGGCGAGGGCGCCAACAAGCTGGGCGAGCACCTCGGCGAGCTGAATGGCTGTCTGCCTCACCGACCAGTGGCGCGGTCATGACGACCGTTACCGTAGCGCGAACGCTTGGTGGCCCGCCGGTCGAGCGTGGCTGATCGCGTCGGCTGGATGCGCCGGCCGCTGCGGCTGCTGCCGCACGTCGTTCGCCCCCTCGGTTGCCTGCCACCTGCTGCCCTGCTGGTACTGATCAACCAGACGGGCGACCCTCCCGGGCCCCCGCCAACAACCGCAACAGGCTGAAGCTGGGGTTATGTGCAGCTCCAGCGCCCGACACCTGCCGAACTGGTGCCTGCCGGATCGAACGCTAACCCCAGACTGGTAGTTCTCCTCATGCCTCCCGTGCTGGGCAAACCAGCTACGATGACAGCCTTCCGCGGCAGCGTACAGCCGGGCTTATTGCTCAACGAGGTGGTGGGCAACATGCCAGAACGCAACCGAAACCGAGGCGGCTACCTGACGGCCCAGGAGGTGGCCGTGATCTTCCACGTCGGGCCGAAGACCGTTGCCCGCTGGGCCAAGCAGGGCAAGCTGCCGTTCATGCGCACCCTGGGAGGCCATCGGCGCTACCCGGCCGAGGTGATCCAGGCGCTGGCCAGGGAGCTGGAGACAGAAGGGGAGTTTCCAACGGCGACAGCGTGACTTTTAACCTTTTAACCTTCTGACCAGATCGGCTTGGCCCCCCCGGCCCGGTCCTCCTCTTCCAGGCTCCGGGGGGCGTCGATGCGGACTTCCTGGCGGCCTGGGGGCCGACCCGCGATGCCCTGCGCAGCCGACCTGGCTATCTAGGGACGCGGTTGCACCAGGGCCTGGCCGAAGCAGCGGACTTCCGCTCGTCAACATCGCCTCCTGGGAGAGCCCGCAGGCGTTCGCGCTGGCGCTGGCTGACCCGGGCTTCCGGAAGGCCGCTGCCGGCATCCACTACCCGGCGCATCCGTCCCTCTACCGAGTTGTCCGCCAGTAGCACCGGCTAGCCTGTCAATCTCATCCTCATCGCGGACTGGTGCGTCAGAGCCCTGCCGCACTACTGGCGGTCGCGCTGATGATACTTGGCTAGTAGCGAGATCTTCGCGGTGAGTCGTGCTGTTCGCGGCGTTAGAGGGGTTGTATCTCTGGTCTGGTTCGTGCCGCGGGAGCGAACCTACAACTGTCCAACTCGGTCCTCGCTCGGAGCGGATCGACGGTTGCGGGGGGCCGTCGTGGGAGCGCCGCCAGCAGCGTGGGAACGCCAACCGGCGCGGTGGGGGTGGTTCTTGCGGTCCTTGCCGACGTGAATCTTATGTTTGCCGATCTTGCCCCTATGGCTGGCTGGGCTGATGGGCGCTGGGCGAACTGCCGCGAGCGGTTTGTGTTGCGCTCAATTAAGCGGATTGACGCGGTTATCTGGAGCGGGCGTGGTGATCGTAGAACTTTGCACCCAACTTTGCACCCGCCGGGTGCAAAGTTGGGTGCACAAAGAGGCGATAAGCCGGTCATAACGGCGGCGTTTGTACCTTTTGAGGTACCCATTTTGTCTTGTTCGGGACTTCTACCGGGTCAAGTGGACTCCTCCCTACTTGGGAGACAACCAGCTGGGCTCCCGCCATGGCCGCTGACCTGCGGTTTCACTGCGAAGCCCACTGATCTGGTGAGGAATGAGGCGACCGCTCGTCGGTAGCCTCGCGGCCTGGTGCCTGCCTTGCTTCAGGGCCGCTGAGCTGCAGGTTTGCTTTGGGAGTGGAGGTGAGGGGATTTGAACCCCTGGCTTCCTCCGTGCGAGCCAAGAAACCCCCCGAACCAGGACAGGTCGCCTACCTGCGCAAACCGTGATCCGGGCAGCTCAGCGGCCATGTTTCGGGTGCCGCTGGGTTCGCTGTAGGCCGCTGAGTTCGCTTCGCGGGTGCAAAGTTGTGCTTCTGCCAAGTATCCACCAGTCGACTCCTCCCGCCGGCGTCAACGCGAGCCGTTCACAAAGCGTCACAGGGAAATTGGCTTTCCGGCGATGAGAGGTTCGAGTCCCCTTGGGCCCACAACAGATCATGAACACGGCCGCTGACCTGGGCTGTTGGCGTTCGGGTCGTCGGGGTGTTTGGGACAGCATAAGAACCTCTGTTCATGAACTGTTGCTGGGCTGGACTGCCTCCAGCCTGGCGGCGTTCCCGGAGTCTGTTGGTCCGACGGGAGCTATCCGACGGTTTGGCTGTCGGGGTACAGTACCGCTCCAGCGTCACAACCAGGACGAGCCAGCACGCCAACACCTTGGGGGCCTCGATGCTGACGCTCCGCCTTACCCAAACCGCCGAAGGTCCCAACCGTCACCGGGTCCAGCTGGATCTGGAAGGCGACGGCGCTCCGGTGGCGGCGACTTCCGAGTTCGATTTCGTCTTGGCGGATCAGGACCGCGAGGATCTGCGCTGGTATCTGGAGGACTACCTCGAATACCCCGTCGACCCGGCCCCGACCATTGCCGCCCGGGTCGAGCGGCGTCTCGCCGAGGTGGGGGTTGAGCTGTTCCGCGGCGTGTTCGCCAGCGACGATGCGCGGGATCTGTGCGCCACCATCCGTGACCGCCTTGCCGACATCCGGGTAGAGGTGGGCAGCCAGGTGGAGGCCGCTGCGGTGCTGCCCTGGGAGCTGCTCCGCGATCCTCGCACCGATGTGGCGGTGGCGTTGCGGGCGGGCGCGTTCGTGCGGGTCCAGCGCCACGCCGCCCAGCGGCCCCAGCTCCCCCCGGTCACTGGCGACACCATTCGGGTGCTGCTGGTGATCTGTCGGCCTGCCGGCGATGTCGATGTGCCGTTCCAGTCGGTCGCCAGCCACCTGGTCCGCCTGAGCGCCGAGGCGCGCGAGCTCCTCCAACTGGATGTGTTGCGCCCGCCGACGTTCCGCCAGCTCGACAAGGTGTTGAGGGACGCCAACGCCCGTGGTGAGCCTTACCACGTGGTCCACTTTGACGGCCACGGCACCTGGGCCGACGTGTCCAAAGTCGGCGCGGGAGGGGCGGCAGGCGGGTTCAGCCCGCTGCGCTATTCGTTGGTGTCCCCAGCCCGGAAAGGCCATCACGGCTATTTGGTCTTCGAGGATCCCGCCACCAAGGAGAACGTGCAGCTAGTCGACGGCCCGGCACTGGGGCGGCTGCTGGTGGAGGCCGGCGTGCCGATCCTGGTGCTCAACGCCTGCCGTTCCGCCCACACCGACACCGCCCTGGTCATCACCCCGCAGGACGCCTCCGGCCAGGCGCGCGGCCAGGCAGCCGACGTCCACGCCCACGTGCGCGCCTACGGTTCGCTGGCTCAGGAGGTCGTCGATGCCGGTGTCGCCGGGGTGGTGGCGATGCGCTACAACGTCTATGTCGTGACCGCCGCCCAGTTCGTCGGCGACTTGTACGCGGCGCTGCTTTCGGGCCAGCCGCTGGGGGAGGCGGTC
>WNGR01007952.1_pt1 | contig 11217 bp, 15 predicted proteins | sample 5407581 | NCBI WGS metagenome assembly WNGR01 (sample SAMN13153383, study PRJNA577476) | soil metagenome | isolation source: 80 cm soil or saprolite under Garry oak tree replicate 2 | place: USA:California | collected 2016-06-15 | reverse complement strand
ACGAGATCGGCTTTCATAATTTAGTTGGGTCAATAGAATGGATGTGGCGCTCCCTGTCTGACTTCCGTTCGCCACCGGCGGAGCCAAGAAAATGCCGGACCTCCGACTTTCTCCTTCTTACTTTGCTTCTGACTTAGAAACTGCCGAATTATCGTTGCTTTTTGGCAAAAGACAAATGCCTCGCCGGTAGTTTCCGCACTCGGCGATCCTGCTTGCCTCTTCTTTCTTACTTTCTACCTCAGCGTTCCCACATCGATCACGAACCGATATTTTACGTCGCTCTTCAGCATCCGCTCATAGGCTTCGTTGATCTTCTCCATCGGAATCATTTCGATCTCGCATGTGATTCCGCGTTCCGCGCAGAAATCGAGCATCTCTTGCGTCTCCGCGATTCCCCCGATCAGCGATCCGGCCAGATTACGGCGCCGCCGGACCAAAGGCATGGCACCAATCGGCGCCGGCTCCGGCGAGATGCCCACTAAAGTCAACGTCCCGTCATGCCTCAAAAGCTCGAGATATGTGTTCAAATCATGCTGCCCCGATGCCGTATCAAGAATGAAATCGAAGCTGTTCACCTGCCGCTTCATCTCCTCCTCATCGCGCGACACGACCACTTCGTGCGCGCCGAATCGCTTCGCGTCGTCCGCTTTGCCGGGCGAAGTCGTGAAGAGCACCACCTCCGCTCCAAAAGCGTTCGCGAATTTCACGGCCATATGTCCGAGCCCGCCCAGTCCGACCACGCCCACCTTCTGGCCCTTGCCCACCTTCCAATGCCGCATTGGCGAGTAAGTTGTAATACCGGCGCATAACAGCGGAGCTGATGCCGCCAGATCGAGCTTGTCCGAAATCCGCAGGACGAAATCCTGATCCACCACGATGCTCGTCGAATATCCGCCGTAGGTGACGCCACGGGTGTGTTTATCCTCGCTGTTATAAGTTAAAACCATTCCATCACAGAACTGTTCCAGCCCTTCTTCGCAGTCCGGGCATGTCCGGCACGAGTCGACCATGCAACCGACCGCGGCCAGATCGCCTTCTTTAAATTTCTTCACCTCGCGGCCCAGCTTCGTCACGCGACCGACGATCTCATGTCCGGGCACGCATGGATAAGTCGTAAAGCCCCACTCATTTCGCGCGATGTGCAGGTCCGAGTGGCAGACCCCGCAGAAAAGAATTTCAATCTGCACATCACTCGGCGTCGGATCACGACGTTCGAATGAGAATGGCTTCAACTGCTCGCGCGCCGCGTGCGTGGCATAACCTTTCGTCGCAAACATATCATTGACTTCGTCCGCCCGAGCGGACCGGATGTCAAAAATGATCTGTTTTGCAATCCGAAATTTCTTCTTCCTCTTTTCTTCCTCCTTCTGACTTTTGCCTTAGCCTCCCGCCAAGCTTTGCAGTGCGTCAGCCAGCGTCTCAAATGTGTTGATTTGAATTTCGGGACCGTAATGGAACTGCGAGAGAATATTGAGACCGATGTCTTTATGCGGATCAGGCATCACTCTCGTCACTGAGGCGACTTGTTTTTCAGTCAAAGCGTCCATGATCTCAGCTACATGACGCGCCGCCGCAGCGTCCATTGAGTCCAACCAGCGAAAATCCGCCAGGACCCTGAAGCCGGGCGCGACATCCGCCAATAGCTCGCGGACCTGCTGCGCGGCCTGCCGCGCCTGTTCTGCCGTGACTCTCTGGACCGCACTGATCACCAGGAGACGCTTCGATCGATCAAGCTCAACTGAATACATATTCCGTGATCATACTGTCGCGACCCTCTGCCCGCCACGCCGTCGCCGCTCTTACGTTTTACTTCTGCCTTCTTCCTTCTGCTCCATCCCTCGCCTGCGGTAGGCCGAATGTAGCGGTACGAGAATGACCATCGAAAAATAAACCCAGCCGCTCCACTGGATCTGCTCTCGCGGCAGGGTCAGAGCCAGGACAAGCGAAATGATTCCCACGCCGACCGGAACGCTCCATCCCGTTACCTCATAGAGCGTGATCAATTTTTCCCGTGCATTCAATCGTAACGGCTTCCGCAATTGCCAGGCGCGCAGATTCAACAACACCACTTCCAGTGCGATGGCAGTAAACCCGAGCGCGAAGACAGTAAAAAGAGAGCGCACTTGCGACGCGGAATGAGCTCCGAGGGTGTGGCCTACTCGACCGCTACTTAACAGAAACCACATAGAGCTAAAAATCGCTTTCAGCGGGTACATATAGATCAGGATTGTGACAATCATCGCCCAGCTAATGAAAATCGAGATGCCATCTTCGAGGCCATAACGCCGGCTCCATAACCAATGCCCTCGCCAAAAGATTCCGAGCACGAGGACGCTCGCGACAAAGGCCGGCACATTCTTGAAAGCGGCCAGGAGCGTTTCGATATCGTCCGGGATTTGCTGCGCGGCGATCACCAGCATCGTGATTGCGAAGGCAAAGGCTGCGTCGATAAAGGTTTCCAATCGCGTCATCTGCATACCGCGCAGACGAAATCCGCCGAGCCGCGGCAACGCATCCAACTCCGCCGGCAGCGCGGATGCTATCTCTTCCTGTCGCTCGTTCATCTGCCCGTCGATACTACCGCAATACTGGGCTGGGTTTGTAGGGGTATTTTCACCGCTGTCCTGCCTCTTTCTCAGCTCTCCGTCCTCAGATCCCTCAACTCCGATCACTGACCTCTGAAACGCTTCAACGATTCAACAATTTAGTTCTTCCGTTCTTCCTTCTTTCTAATCTTTAATTCTAATTTCGATTGAGTGATGATCACAGGAACGTCGATCGCAGTTTGGATAATTTGCGCTCTCCTCGCGGCCGGAGTCGCCTGGAGCCGTTACGAGAAAAAGAAAACGCGGGACAAAATCCTCCGCGAACTGGCCGCGATGGACCCCGGTCGACGCGAAAAGGTACTCAATCGTTTAAGCCCGAAACTGGCGACCGAGCTCCGCGAACATTTGATGGATCGCTTTCGCATAAGCTGACCTCTGCCTGCCACGGCAAAGGTCGCCCGCGGCGATCCAAGGCTTCTCTCCGAAATCCGACCTGCACGCAGTGCCGGAAACCCTTCACTCTTCCAAAACTCCGTCTGCTGCAGGACGTTATCCGCGAAACCCATTCGAGCGTCGCCTCGCGCCTACCGGTTAGTGCCTGACATCCGCTTGCGCGCTAAGATTCGAACTCCCTAAAACAACAAGCAACAAACAGGCCTTCGTTTCAAGAGATCGATCCGATTCCTCCTGAAAACCGGCGGTCCCCGGCTAAAAAGTCAAAGGGCACCTGAGGAAGAGTCAATCGATCGACGAGGGTTACGGGAAAACAATCACGAGGGGGAAACATGAAAACATCTATCGAAACGAAAGTGGGAATTGCCGTGGCATCAGGCTTTGTCGCGTTGACCATGTGCGTTATGGCTCAAGGACGTAGCGGAGGAGGAACTGGCGGGCCCAATGGGTACGGCCCGACAAATAATCCTGGGGTAAACAGCCATATGAGCTCACAAGGGCTGCAAAGCTCCGAGTTCGGGCGCACAACGGCGGAAGCGAACAGAACCAAGTTCTCTGACGACACGGACCAGACGATAGTCACCAAGAAGGGCAAAAAGAAGAAAACGTTAAAGTCTGCGAAGCACAAAACCGAACATGCCCGGGTGAATCAGCCAGTTGGGGATTAAATCCTCAGCGCGGGCGGGCGCGTTCGCGCAGCGACGGCTAACAATTCACGACCGCGAATCGCTGGGTGTAAAGCCAACAAACCGAACAGCGGCGCTGAAGCGACTTCAGTGCCGCTGTTTCATTCTCGCGAAATGTCTTCTGCCTGAGCCGTCCTTCTTCCGCTCGTCACTTGTCACTCGTCAGAATCCGACTTCTGACCTCTGCCACCCACTCCGCAGGGTCGCCCATGGCTCGCCGTAACTTTTAGTGAAGGCGGCGCGGCCACCAAAGGCTGTGTTCATGATTGTAATCATGCGGTCCGCAACGCAAGAGCGAGGTGCAGTCCATCCGGGACCGCAGCCGCGTATCCTTTGCATGCACGACCATCTCAGTCTTTTCGTTTTTCTTCTCATCGCATCACTCTCAAGCGCGGCTGAGCTACAAGAGGTCGCCAGCTTCGCCAGCCAGCAGATCACCGGCGTCGGCGTGTCGGTAAAGTCCGGCCGCATCTTCGTAAACTTTCCCTATTGGTCGGATGATCACTTCCTTTCCGTCGCGGAAATCGTGAACGGGCAGCCAAAACCATTTCCAAATGAGGAATGGAACAAGCCCGGTCCCGCCGACTCGCATTTCATCTGCGTCCAAAGTGTCATCGTCGATGACCACGACAACCTCTGGATCCTCGATCCCGCCTCACCGAAGATGCAGGAGATCGTCAAAGGCGGCCCGAAGTTCGTAAAGGTCGACCTCGCGACAAACCAAGTCGTCCACACCATCCCGTTCGGCGAGGACATCACGCCGGCCAAGACTTACCTGAATGATGTCCGCATCGACACGCGCGCGAACACCGCCTTCATCACCGACTCCGGCAAAGGCGCGATCATCGTTGTTGACCTGACGACCGGTAAAGCACGTCGGTTGCTCGATGGCCACAAGTCCACCCAGCCAGAGAAAGACGTGAAGCTCACCGTGGACGGCAAACAATTGATCGACCAGAAGACGAAAGGTCCGCCACAGATTGCGTCCGACGGGATCGCGCTCGATACGAAGAACGGCTACCTCTACTACCATGCGCTCACCGGTCACACGCTCTATCGGATCAAAACAAGCTATCTCACCGATGAGAGCCTCTCGAAGGGCCATCTCGAATCGAAAGTTGAGAATGTTGTGCAAACACCCGCGCCCGACGGCATGTTAGAAGCGCCGGACGGGAGCGTTTATCTCACTGACCTCGAAGACAGCGCGATCGTGCGTTGGAACGCAGCTACGAAAAACATTGAACCCATCGTCGCAGACAAACGCCTACTCTGGCCCGACACGTTGAGCTGGGGCCCGGGCGGCGAGCTTTACGTCACCGCGTCACAGATCGAAAACATGCCGCGCTTTAACAACGGCAAGAGCACCCGAACCGAGCCTTACAAACTTTTCAAAGTCACCGGTCTTCCCAGCTCGCGGTAGTGTCGGCAAAGGCGGATGCTCTTATCCTGATCTCGATGACAAATCAGACCGTTAAGAACCTCGCTTTTGGAATCGGCGGCACGCTGCCGGTTCTCGCGCTCACCACTTGGGGCTGGGGCAATTGGACAACTTTCTTTTCCAATCCGGCGCGCGTCGGCCTCATCATTCTCACGTTGGCCGGCGCAATCGCTTACGCCTTTTCCGGAAGCAGCGGTCTCGGAATCGGCCGGCGGGAAGATCCCTCCAGCCGCTGGATTTTTATTCCGTTGATTATCATCGCGATCGTGTTCGCGTGGCTGCCGCCACATCTCGATCGTCTTAACCGCTGGACCATCGACGGTGATACTGTCCGTTACCTCGGATTAATCATCACCGCGGTTGGCGGATTCGTGCGCGTTGCCACCGTGTTCGAGCTCGGTCATCGCTTCAGCATCTTTGTCGCGCTTCAATCCGATCACCGCCTGAAGACCGACGGCTTTTACCGTTTTGTCCGGCACCCCAGCTATTTCGGTGCGCTCCTCGCGATGGCAGGCTGGGCGCTGGTCTTTCGGAGCAGCATTGGTTTGCTCTTAACGCTCGCGATGTTCGTGCCCATCATTGCACGCATCCGTGCCGAAGAAGATTTTCTCGTGCGCGAATTCGGCGAACAATATCGCGCCTATCAACAACGCACCCGGTGGCGATTATTCCCGTTCATCTACTAAATTCAGCCCTCCCCCGCTTCAACGCTTCAACGCTTCAACGCTTCAACGATTTCGTTTCCGCATTCCGTATTCCACGATCCGCAATTTTCCCGTCCGCCTCAATTTCCTTTCGTTTTCGCAGCTCGCCGGTTAAAAGGTCAGTTCACCGATAAGACGGCAAAGACACGCCGCGCCTCGGAAGATGATTGAAAGCAAGAAACTTATGCATGAGACAAAACACGATCATGAGCACCACGGCGATCATTCCCATCGCCCTCGCTGGAAGCGAGTGCACCACAGTTGGATTTTTTGGGTCGCCGTATTCCTTATGCTGCTTGCCATGATCACTTACGTGATGACCGGCGACTTGTCCTGGGGCCTGCGTCGCCAGCCGAAACAGCCGCCAGCGCGCGCCACTGGAAGATAAAGTCTATTGCAATCGGCGCGACTCGAAGACGGTCGCCTTCTAATCACAGCTGGCAAGATGCACGGGTCCGCCGCTTTCGAAATGACCGTTCCGGTTCTGCCAGGCGACATCGACGAGCAGAATCACGTTAACAACATCGTTTACCTGCGGTGGGTCCAGGATATTGCGATCGCGCACTGGAGAGCAATCGCCAGTCCGGACGCTCAGGAAGCGATCGGCTGGGTCGTGTTGCGCCATGAGATCGATTACAAAGCGCCCGCCGCGCTCGGCGACAAAATCGCGCTTCGCACATGGGTCGGCAAAGCCACTCGACTCACGTTCGAACGGTTCACCGAAATCCGGCGCAAAAGTGATCGCCAGCTCTTGTCGCAAGCGCGCACGCTCTGGTGTCCCGTCAATGCGCAGACCGGGCGTCCAGTTCGCGTCTCGGCCGAACTGCGTGCGCAATTTTCCATCTGACCTAACCCCTCGATTCAACGTTCGATCCATCCGGCACGGAGAAAGAACATAATCTCATTCATATGTGATCGGCACTCGGACCTGCGACACTGTTCCCGGTTTAAACCGCCACCTTAGAAAAGTATCAGTCGTAACTTTATCGAGAATCGCATTCCCCGTGCTTTGCGCCATCGTCGCGCTCGTAACTTTGCCGGTCACGGTATCAACGACCATAACGCAAACGCCGCTGCCAGTGATGTTGGCCCGCATCACTTGGTAAGGAAACTCAGGCAGAGGGGCGCTGACTGCGATAGCTTTTGCAGCTGACATGGACACGGACATCAAACCCGCAACCGGAAATTCGGTCGCCTTTTGCGCAGCGGAAGTCGCGCGTCTTTTTACACGAGGTTTCTTTTCTGCGGTCGCAGTCGGTGTTGCCAGCTCTTCTGCACGGGGCGTCTGCTCGGCGACGGGAGCCGGCTTTTGACTTGGCGTCTCAGTTGAAATTTCCAAGGTCGGTTTTGACGTTCGCTTTTCCGGGCTGGGTATTGGTGTTGGCTCGATCGGCTGCGGTTGTTCCTGGACAGTTCCTGATGTCGCAGCATCCTGGGCTCGTGCTAACGATGACCCGGCGAGGGCAACACCAGTGCACAGAACGGAGAGGAGAATTCCTCTGGGGAGGCGCATCAAGAAAATTTCCGCCCCCATCCTAGTGAGGTCAAATAACGGGTGCCTTCCGCCTTCACCGTTTCAACGGAAATTTCGGGATCGCATTTTGTGATCTTAGATGCTCTTTACTGAGCGGCTGTGCCGAAGAAAACCAAAACTCGAAAACCAGCTGGACGGATCGAGGTTCGCAAGTCCGGCGTGCACGGTCGCGGCGTTTACGCCACTCAGTTCATCTCCGAAGGCACCCGCATCATCGAGTACACCGGCCAACGCGTCTCGTGGGAAGACGCTCCGAACGAAGAGAACAATCCGCACACATTCAATTTCGGCCTCGAAAGCGGCGAAGTAATCAATCCGGAGATCGGCGGCAACGAAGCGCGCTGGATCAATCATTCGTGCGACCCAAACTGCGAAGCCATCGAGGAAGACGACCGCGTCTTCATCTACGCGATGCGCGATATCGAACCCGGCCAGGAACTCTTTTACGATTACGCGTTGGAGATCGACGAACCCATCACCGAAGAATCAATGCAAGAGTTCGAATGTCATTGTGGCGCCGCACGCTGCCGCGGCACAATGCTCGAAATAAAAAAAGGAACACGCGCGGTCGGGCGCCGCGGGAATAGGCGGTAACTCAACTAGCACACTTCGTGCAGGCACGCCGAAGGGCTCCGTTCGATTTCGGGCGTTGGGGCGTTCGGCGTTTTCCCCTATGTTTAGCATCATGAAACTTGCGCTCGTCATCATTTTCGCAACCATCCTCGTCCACGCAGCAGATCTACCGATCACCCAAGACGAACTCGTCCGTCACACACAGGAGCTTTACGACGCCATCGTGCCCGGAAACCAAGCCCCTTGGAAAAAATATTTCGCCGACGACTGCATCTTCTCCGACGAGAAAGGGCGCACCATGGACAAAACGAAACTGGTTGCCGACATCACACCGGTGCCGGCCGGATATTCCGGCGCCATCAAAGTCGATAACGTCCAAAGCCGGATCATCGGCGACACCGCCGTTCTGAGCTACGACGCCAACGAAACCGAAACCATCTTCGGCCAGAATCTGACGGCGCGTTATCACATCACCGACACCTGGCTGCGGCGCAGCGGCGAATGGAAAATCGTAGCCAGCCAGGCACATCGTTATTACGAAGACCCGGCGATAGGAAAAATCGATCCGAAAAAATTCGGCGACTTCATAGGGATCTACGAGCTTGCGCCCGGTCAAACAAGATCGGTTACGGCCGAGGGCGAAAACCTATTCGTCGAACGAAAAGGCAAAAAAGAACAGTTGTTCCCCGAAACGTGCGATCTCTTTTTCCGAAAAGACGTCGAGGGCCGAATCCTCTTCCGTTACGACGCTGGCGGCAAAGTCGACGCTCTCATCGACCGCCGAAACAACGAAGACGTTGTCTGGCACAAGACGAAATAACCGCCTCAACCATCAAAAACTATTTGCCTAAAAAGTTTCAGTTAGCCCCCTAGATACCGCTTCTGCTTCGTTCCGCCGGTGTCGTTGGAATCTGGTCGCTCCTCGATCAATTCCTCTGCCGGAACGGTGTGAAAAGAAACAACCACCCAATCAAGACCCTCCGGCACCACAACTTGATGCCAGACGTTTCGAGGAATCGAAATCCATCGCCGTTCAAGTGGCGCGCCCGGCTCACTCACCAAAACATTGGATTGCCACTGGCGCTCGCCGCCGTCCGCCAGTCCGGCTCGAACTTGCAGATCTCCGGTCGCTTCGAACGACATCATTCGTTGATGACTATTCGGATGGCGTTCTGCTCCTGTGGTCGCGCCTGCCCGCAGGACGAAAACCCAGCTGGACCGAATTCCCGACGGCAACGCGCCACCGTAAATTGTTAACGGAATCGGCTCCCAAGTCATCTGCGCCTTCTCGTTTCGCACCAGCTCCGCGCGAACGCGCTCGATAATCGGATAAATCTGCGCACGGATTTCCTCCGATCCGACAATCGCGTCCAGCGCTTCCAACAATGATCTCTCTTCTGCCGTCATGTCCTGCTTTTAGAAACGCAGTTAATCCTGTTCATCCTGTCTGAAGGTCCGTTCGTTGTTGGATGTTGAGAGTTCGATGTTCGATGTTTGTTTCCCCTTCCCCTTCTTAATTCTTCCTTCATAATTTCTGCCTCCCCGTTTCCCGCACCGTCAGCGTCGGGCGGTCATCCACTTTGCCGTACGTTGCTTCGGCTTTGTGGTCGCTGCGCTTGAATCCGCGTTCTTTCGACTTCTCGTCCGGCATCCAGGTCGCGCCGCCGGCATTCGCCTTTAGGAATTTTGCGATCTCCTTTTCGGAAAGATCGGTACCCTTGACGTGCGAATACTTTTCCAAAACGCTCCGGCCCTCAGCGAACATCACGAAGTAAAGATATCGATCCTTATGGTAAAGGACGCTGACCGTTCCATCATCGAGTAAGTGACGCTCGATCAGATTGCCATATGAATCGTCAATTCTGTCGCTGCCATCGCCCAGATTAGCGCAAACAGAGCTCACGCCCGCCGAAATCGTCAGGAAGAGGATGAAAAATCGCTTCATAAAATAATCTGTCATTCGCCGAGTTTCCGAAGGTTCGCAATTTACATTCCGGGCTTTCCGCCGAGCCAATAACCGATAACCGAAAGCTTCGCTTTCCTAAAAAGTTTCAGCTAGGGTTTCGCCTCACAAATGGCTTCGTTGGTATCCAAGAGGGCAATCGTTTTGAAACCGGAAAACGTTGCGCAGTTCGTCTTCTTCATGCGCGGTGAAAAGGTGATGTTCGACGCCGACCTGGCGATGCTCTACGGAGTGGAAGTGCGCAGCTTGAATCAAGCGGTGGCCCGGAATCGCAAGCGGTTTCCGGCCGATTTCGCGTTTCAACTTACCGATGATGAACTCGCTGCTTTGAGATCACAACTTGTGATCTCAAAGTCCCCAACTTCTCAAGCTAGTTCCCGTTTGAGGTCACAGATTGTGACCTCAAACACCGGGCGCGGTGGCCGGCGTTACCTGCCCTACGCCTTTACCGAGCAGGGAGTCGCAATGCTCTCCAGCGTCCTCCGCAGCACACGAGCGGTGGAAGTAAACATCGCGATCATGCGGACGTTCGTGCAGCTCCGCCGGCTCATGGACGCAAACCGCGATCTTGCCCGCAAGATCGAAGCGCTCGAGAAGAAATACGACGAGCAATTTGCGGTCGTCTTCGAAGCGATCAAGCAACTCATTACTCCGCCCGAGCCACCCCGGCGCAGAATCGGTTTTCACCAATCCTAAATCACGCCGACCTCCCGCCAACACACGCGCCTCGACTCCTGGCGCCTAAAACAGAAAAGCCGCCGAGGCATTCGTGCGCCCCGGCAGCTTGTCGTCGATAGCTTACCTTATCCCATCCCGAGGGAATCGAGTGTCGGCTCGTCGATCGCCGCCGTCGTGGTGAGCCCCTGATCGGCCTGGTAGGCGGTGAGCGCCTCCCGGGTCAACGGCCCGAGCAATCCATCCACCTCACCCTTGTAATAGCCCATCTGTTGCAGCACGGCCTGCACGTCGGCGATCACCTTATCCGGCGGCTCAGCGCGGTGACCCACATAGATCGGTCCGTCGTAGGCATAATATTCGGCTGAAGGATTGTAACCCCAGGCGGGATACCAGTAGCCGTTGTTCCAGTAGTAGTAACCGCCACCGATCAGCTCCACGCGAGGGTAGCGCGAACGGTACCAACCCTGATCGTGGCGTTCCGGATGATACGAGCGGAATACTTCGTATTGCGAACCCTGCCACTGATCGCTTCCTTGAATCCGATAATTCTGGTTGAAGGTAACCGGCGGAACCTGCTGCGGCTTTGGCTGCGCACGGAAGTTCGCGTGCTGCGATTTGATCTGCTGCACCTGCTGCGGGTCT
>WNGR01016136.1_pt1 | contig 11218 bp, 9 predicted proteins | sample 5407581 | NCBI WGS metagenome assembly WNGR01 (sample SAMN13153383, study PRJNA577476) | soil metagenome | isolation source: 80 cm soil or saprolite under Garry oak tree replicate 2 | place: USA:California | collected 2016-06-15 | reverse complement strand
GAGGGGCTTTCCTTCGTTCGCGAGACCGAAGGCGCGCTCGAGATCGGGGCGATGGCGCGCCAGCGCGACCTCGAGTTCTCCGAACTCGTTCGCCGCCGATGCCCGCTGATGGCCGAGGCGATCCGCCTGGTCGGCCACCGCCAGACCCGCAACCGCGGCACGCTTGGCGGCTCGCTGTGCCATCTCGATCCCTCGGCAGAACTGGTCGCGGTCGCCGCCACGCTCGATGCGACCGTGACCGTGACCGGCCCCAATGGCTCGCGCGAGATTCCATTCGCGTCCTTTCCGGTGGCCTATATGACGCCTGCGATCGAGCCGAACGAGATCCTGACCGCGGTGCGCTTTCCGATTTGGCGGGAACGCCACGGCCATGCCTTCGTCGAATTCGCCAGGCGCCATGGCGATTTCGCCATCGTCTCCGCGGCCGCGCTCATCGCCGAGGACGGCGGCGGCAAGATCACGCGGGTCGCGGTGACGATCGGCGGCATCGGGGCCGCGCCGGTGCGGGCGCGGGAGGTGGAGGAAGCACTGGTCGGCAATGTACCGACCGATCAGCTTCTGCGGGACGCATGCGAATCGTGCCGAAAGTTCGATGCCATCGAGGACGTGCATGCGCCGGCGTCCTATCGACAGCACCTGGCGGCGGTCCTTTCGCGCCGAGCGTTGGAACAGGCGCGGGCGCGTCTGCCCAGTCGGGCGGCGGCGCCGCAGGCCAATTAGACGAGCGAGCTTCCAATGGGCGAGACACGCAAGATTGCACTGACAGTCAACGGCAAGCGCCACGAGGCCGAGGTCGAGGTCCGCCTGACGCTGGCCGATTTCCTGCGCCACGGGCTCGGCCTCACCGGGACCCATCTCGGCTGCGAGCACGGCGTGTGCGGGGCCTGCACGATCCTGTTCGACGACCTCTCCGCGCGCTCGTGCCTCATGCTCGCGGTGCAGGGCAACGGGCACGAGATCACCACGGTCGAGAGTCTCGCGCCGAGCCCCGACAAGCTCAATCCGCTGCAGGAGGCATTTCGCGACAATCACGGCCTGCAATGCGGCTTCTGCACGCCCGGAATGCTGATGACGCTGACCGAGTTCCTGCGCGACAATCCCAACCCCACCGAGCAGGAGGTGAGGATCGCGATTTCCGGCAACCTCTGCCGCTGCACGGGCTATCAGGGCATCGTCGCCGCGGCCCTCGATGCGGCGAAGCGGCTGCAAGCCGACAAAGGAGCACGCCCCTGAAACGTTTCGTTCGCACTGTCCTTGCGCTTCCCCTGCTGTTCGCCGCCAGCGTGGCTGTCGCCGAAGACCGCCTGAAGCTTGCGATCGGCGCGCGCGGCAATTTGGGAGACTGCGGCATCAGAGCTTGGGCAGAACGCCGGCTTCTTCAAGAAGCGCGGTCTGGCGCTCGAAATCCTCTACACGCAAGGCAGCGGCGAGACACAGCAGATCGTGATCTCGGGCAGCGTCGAGATCGGGATCGGGCTCGGCACCACGTCCGTCATGGGCGCCTTCGCCAAGGGCGCGCCCGTTCGCGTGATCGGCAACGCCAGCACCGGCTCGAGCGAGTACTGGTACGTGCCCGCCAATTCGACCTTGCAGAGCATGAAGGATGCGGCAGGCAAGACCATTGCCTATTCGACGACCGGTTCGTCGGGTCACATGGAGGTGCTCGCGTTGATCAAGCACTACGGCATCGACGCGAAGCCGGTCGCGACCGGCGGCACCGCCCCGACCTTCACGCAGGTGATGTCTGGCCAGGTCGACATCGGCTGGTCGTCGCCGCCCTTCGGCATCGACGCCGTCCGTGACGGCAAAATCCGCATCATCGCGCGCGGGAACGACCTGCCCTATTTCCGCGAGCAGACCATCCGCCTGATCGTCGCCAATGCCGGCTATTTTGCCAGCAACAAGGACGCGGCCGCTCGGTTCATACAGGCCTACCGTGACACGCTCGAATGGATGTATGGCGATCCCGCGGGGCTCAAGGCCTACGCGGAATTCGCAAAGACGAGCGAGAGCACGGCAAAGCAAGTCCGCGACGAGTTCTATCCGAAGCAAGGATTGCTCGTGGACCGGATTTCAGGCCTCGACGCCGTCATGGCCGATGGGGTGGCGAACAGGTACTTGACCTCCCCGTTGTCGAAGGAGCAGATCGCCGAACTGTTTCAAATTCCCGCGCCGATCAAGTAGCGCGGGTTTCGCCAGCCGCCAGATGGCCATCCGCTTCGACGACATCGGCAACAGGCTCAAAGCCTTCCGGCTGGGTTCCGGGCTCAGCGCGGACGAGATCGCGAACCGGCTCGGCATCTCGCGCACCGCGCTCTATCGATTCGAGAAGGGCGAGCTGGCGAAGATCGAGACGCTGGAAAGGCTCGCGGAGCTTCTGGGCGTCTCGGTGCCGACGCTGCTCGGCGTCGGGGTCGAGTACATCGCCTCCGCGGTGAGCTATTTCGAGCGCATGCGCCAGATCGAAGAAAGCTCCGAGCACATCATCGTGCTCGCGGGCCCAATCTCCTACCTCCTGGCATCGGACGCGTTCGACCGAACGCTCGAGGACATGTTGCGCGAGAGCGTTCCCGACAAGGTCGAGGGGAGGAAGCGCGCGCTCGAACAGGTCGACGAAGTGATGGCCGTGCTGCGCCAGCGCAAAGAGGCCTATCGCAAGCGCCAGCCAGGGATCGTCAACCTCATCGCCGCGTCCGAGATGGACCGTTTCCTGCGCAACGGCCTGGTCGGGCGGCTCGATTTGCCGGAAAAGACCCGGGATGAGCGGCGCGAGCTCGCGCGCGCAGAGGCGGAGCATTTCACCGCGCTGATGGCGGACGAACCGATCGGGGTGCAGATCGGCATCGTCCCGGACACGCTGCCGCATGCAAGCTTCCAGATTTTCCGGCAGCCGGACCGCCACGTGCTGGCGCTGAGCCCGTTCCGGCTCGGCGAACAGCCCAATATCCGGGTCGGGGTGGCGATGATCACCTCGGCGCCGGAGGCGCTGGCGCTGCACGACAAGATGGCCAAGGACCTCTGGCACCGCGCGCTCAAGGGCCCCGCGGCGGTCCGCTTCATGCGCGAGCTGATCGATGAGCAAACCAAACCGAGCCAGAAGCCATTGGAAATTAAGTGATTTTCGGCCGTTGTTCAAAAATTGGAAAAAATCTTGATTTTGGCACGGTGCAAGCTAAGTTGGCCCGGTGATCATTGGAGGCAGCCCGGATGCAGGCTGAAGCATTCACGTCGGCGCCGTTCGTGGTCGGGAAGAGCACCCCAGCAGCGGCGGAGGCGCATATTCCCGCCGAAGAGGCCCTGTGCCCGGTCGTTTCGCACGATTGGGTCAACAGCGAATACAAGCATCTGATCGTCGAAGGATCGGCGAAAGCGCTGGCGGTCAAGCCAGGGCAGTTCTTCAATCTGTTGTGCCCCTCGCCCGACGATGGCGAGCTGTGGCTGCGCCGGCCCCAGAGCGTCTACCGGATCGACCGGGAGAACGGCCGCATCGAGTTTCTCTACAAGTGCGTGGGGCGCGGGACGCGCGGGCTGGCGACGCTGAAAAAGGGCGAAGAGCTCAACATGGTCGGGCCCTTGGGCATCGGGTTCACGCTGCGCCCGGAGTGGAAGCAGGTCGTGGTGCTCGGCCGCGGCGTGGGTCTCGCCACGCTCGCGCCGATCTCGCAGCTTGCCGGCGACAATGGCGTCGGCGTCACCGCCATCCTGAGCGCGCGCAGCCCGGAATTCGTGATGGCGGGCGACCTGTTCGAGAAAGTCGGCACGGTCATCGGCGTCCTGGATTCCGACGGCACCAGCGCGGTCGAGAACGTGGAGCGCATCCTGGAGAAGCTGATCGAGCAACGCCGCGCCGATGCCTTCTTCACCTGCGGCTCGAACCGGCTGATGCAGTTGATGAAGCGGCTCGGCAAGACCCATGGCATTCCGGGCCAGGTCGCAATGGAGCAGATCATGGCCTGCGGGCTCGGCCCCTGCTATGTCTGCGTGCGCACTTTTGAGGTCGACGGCAAGAAGGAATTGCGCCGCGTCTGCGTCGAGGGGCCGGTGTTCGATCTGCAGGAGGCACTCGGATGGTAGACATGACGGTCAAGATCGGGAGCGTGACGCTCAAGAACCCGATCATGCCGGCCTCGGGCGCGTTCTCGACCGATCTCGCCCAGGTGATGGACATCAACCGGCTCGGCGCGCTGGTCGCCAAGACCGTGTCGCGCGAGTACCGCATTGGCAATCCGACCCCGCGCGTGGCCGAGCTCGAATCCGGCATGATCAATTCGATCGGCCTGCCGACCAAGGGGATCGAATATTTCTTGAGCCACCAGGTGCCGGACTACAAGCGCTTTACCCCGCCACTTGTCGCCAGCATCACGTCGCAGACCGCCGACGACTTCGAGGCCATGACGCGCGATGTCAACATCCCCGAGGTCGACGTCATCGAAGTCAACATCTCCTGCCCGACGCGCAATCCCGGCGGCGGCAACTTCGCCCTGCACGAGGATCACACGTTCAACATCATGACCCGCATCCGCAAGGCGACCGACAAGCCGGTCTGGGCCAAGCTGTCGCCGAACGCCGGCGACATCGTGTCGATCGCCAAGGCCGCGGAACGGGCGGGGGCGGACGCGCTGGTGGTGTCGAACACCATTCTGGGCCTGAAGATCAATGTCGATACGTTCCGGCCGGCGATCGGCAACAAGTTCGGCGGCATTTCCGGCCCCGGCATCAAGCCGATCATCGTGCGGATGGTCTATCAATGCGCCAAGGCGGTCAAAATCCCGGTCATCGGCTGCGGCGGCATCGTCAAGGTCGAGGACGTGGTCGAATACATGCTCGCCGGCGCGAGCGCGGTGATGATGGGCTACATCATTTTCCGCAATCCCTCCTCCATGATCGCCATCCTCGAAGGCCTCGAAGAGTGGTGCCGAAAGCGCGGCTTCCCACGCGTCGCCGATCTCACTGGGGCGATGATCGACGATCCGCCGGCCGAGACTTTCGCGGCGGCGGCGGCTCCGATCGGGTAGGCTTTCCCGGTGCTCGACGCGCGCGCAGTCTCAGCCATGCCTGCCGTTTGCCGCTGTTGCCATCGTCCGCGAAAGCGGAGGATCCCGTCATCGCCGAACGATGTGTCGCAAGATCGTCGCCCATGACATATTCTCGTGTTTACTGGATGCCCCGCCTTCGCGGGGCATGACAGCCGTTCGGATGACCGGCAGCAGACGATGACGACGCGCATCACCATCCGCAAGCCCGACGACTGGCACCTGCATGTGCGCGACGGCGCCATGCTCAAGGCGGTGCTGCCCTATACCGCCAGGCACTTCGGACGCGCGATCCTGATGCCGAACCTGATCCCGCCAGTGCGCACGACCGCGGACGCCATCGCCTATCGCGAGCGCGTGATGGCGGCGCTGCCCAGGGGCTCGACCTTCAAGCCGCTGATGACCTGCTATCTCACCGACGACACCGATCCCGACGATGTCGAGCGCGGGTTTCGTGAGGGCGTGTTCACCGGCGTCAAGCTCTATCCGGCGCACGCGACCACCAATTCAGCGGCCGGCGTGACCGATCATCGCAAGATCATGCGGGTGCTCGAGCGCATGGAAAAGATCGACATGCCATTCCTGATGCACGGCGAGGACGTCGATCCCGAGGTCGATATTTTCGACCGTGAGGCGAAATTCATCGACCGCTATCTGCAGCAATGGACCCGGCAGTTTCCCGGCCTGCGCATGATCCTGGAGCACCTGTCGTCGAAGGACGGGGTCGATTTCGTGCGCAGCGCAGCGCCGCAAGTCGGCGGCACCATCACGCCCTATCACATGATCCTCACCCGCACCGACTGGCTCGGCTGGGGGCTCAAGCCCTACATGTACTGCATGCCGGTCATCAAGACCGCCAGGGACCGCGACGCGCTGCGCAAGGCCGCGACCTCGGGCGCGGCGTGCTATTTCCTCGGCACCGATTCCGCCCCCCATCCGGTGGCGCGGAAGCTCGCGGTGAATGGAATTCCGGGGCTGTTCAACGCGCCGGTCGCGATCGAAACCTACGCCAAGGTGTTCGAGGACGAAGGCGCGCTCGATCGGCTCGAAGCGTTTGCCTCGCTCAACGGGGCGAGGCACTACCGGCTTCCACCCAATGAAGCGACGATCACGCTTGAACGCTCTTCATGGACCGCGCCGGAAGAGGTCAAGGTCGAAGGGCCGGACGAGAAGGCGCTGGTCTATCGCGGCGGCGAGACGATCGAATGGCGTGTGGTATCACATTGAAACATCGCTCACGAGCGCGAGGAAACGGGAAGGACAATGCAAGAATACGATGTGATCGTCGTCGGCGCCGGCAACGCGGCCTTCTGCGCGGCGCTGGCGGCGCAGGAGCAAGGCGCGTCGGTGCTGATCCTGGAAGCGGCGCCGGAGGAGGAATCGGGCGGCAACAGCCGGTTCACGGCGGGGTCGATCCGCGTGGTCTACAACGGCGTCGACGACATCAAGGAGCTGGTCCCCGACCTGACCGAGGCGGAGATCGCGACCACCGATTTCGGCACCTACACCAAGGAGCAGTTCTTCGACGACATGGCGCGGGTGACGCAGCATCGCGCCGATCCCGATCTGGTCGAGCTGTTGGTGACCAGGAGCTTCGAGACGCTGCGCTGGATGCGCGACAAGGGCGTGCGTTTCATCCCGATCTACGGCCGGCAGGCGTTCAAGATCGACGGCAAGTTCAAGTTCTGGGGCGGGCTCACGGTCGAGGCCGTCGGCGGCGGCCCTGGCCTGGTCAACATGCTCACCGCCTCCGCGAAGAAGCGGGGGATCGAGCTTCGCTATCGCGCGCGCGCGCTCGACCTCATCTACAACGGCGATCGCGTCCAGGGGGTGCGCGTGCGTCATGACGGGCAGGTTTCCGAGCTGCGCGGAAAATCCGTCGTGCTCGCCTCCGGCGGCTTCGAGGCCAATCCGGAATGGCGCACGCGCTATCTCGGCCCGGGCTGGGACCTCGCCAAGGTGCGCGGCTCGCGCTTCAACACCGGCGACGGCATCCGCATGGCGCTCGACATCGGCGCCAGCCCGTGCGGCAACTGGTCCGGCTGCCACGCGGTCGGGTGGGAGATGAACGCGCCGGAATTCGGCGACCTTGCGGTCGGCGATCAGTTCCAGAAGCACTCCTATCCGTTCGCGATCATGATCAACGCCACCGGCAAGCGCTTCGTCGACGAAGGCGCCGATTTCCGCAACTACACCTATGCCAAATATGGGCGCGTCATCCTGGAGCAGCCCGGCCAGTTCGCCTGGCAGATTTTCGACCAGAAGGTGAAGCACCTGCAGCGCGACGAGTACCGCATCCGCCAAGTCACCAAGGTGACCGCCGACACGATCGAGGAGCTGGCGAAAAAGCTCGAGGGCGTGAACGCGGAGCAGTTCGTCCGCACCATCGCCGAGTGGAACGCGGCGGTGCGCAAGGACATCCCGTTCAATCCCAACCTCAAGGATGGCAACACCGACTGCGAGGTGCTCAACACCGACTACCAGCCGATCCGCGGGCTCTATGCCGCAGGCGAACTGGTCGGCGGCCTGTTCTACTTCAACTACCCCGGCGGCTCGGGCCTCTGCGCCGGCGCCGTGTTCGGCAAGATCGCCGGCACCGCGGCCGGCCGGGCGCGGGCGAATTAGGCAGTCGTCATGGCGGCGCCCGTTTCATTAATTCCGAAAGGAGTGGTCGGCACGCGAGGATCGAGGCCTATGACCGCGCTCAACGAACTTTCCGCAACCGAGGTCGCGCGCCGCATCGCCGCGGGCAAGATCACGGCCGAGGCGGTGGTGCGCGATTGCCTTGAGCGCATCGAGGGGCGCGAGCCGATCATCCACGCCTGGGTGAATTTCGATCCCGATCTGGCGCTGCGGCAGGCGCGCGAACTCGACCGCGGGCCAAACCGCGGCGCGCTGCACGGCGTCCCGATCGGGGTCAAGGACATCATCGACACCGCCGACCTGCCGACCGAGATGGGATCGCCGATCTATCGCGGTCATCGCACCTTCTGCGATGCCGCCTGCGTAGCGCTCGTGCGCGGCGCAGGCGCGGTCATCCTCGGCAAGACCGTCACCGCCGAATTCGCCGGCATGGCGCCGGGGCCGACGACCAATCCGCATGATCCCACCCGCACGCCGGGCGGGTCGTCGAGCGGATCGGGCGCCGCGGTCGCCGACTTCATGGTGCCGGCGGCGTTCGGGACCCAGACCGGCGGCTCGGTGCTGCGCCCGGCCTCCTATTGCGGCGTGATCGGCTACAAGCCGACCTTCAACCTCTTCAACCGCGCGGGGATCAAATTTGCCGCCGAGAGCCTCGACACGATCGGGCTGATCACGCGCTCGATCGACGACCTCGAACTGCTGACCGCCGTTCTGGTCGGAAGAAGGCCAGGCCCGCCGCGTTCACTCGACTCCGCCCCGAGGATCGGACTCTGCCGCACGCCCCTGTGGGACACGGCGCAGCCGGAGACGGTCCACGCGGTCGAGGATGCCGCACAGCGGCTCGCCGGCGCCGGCGCGCCGGTTCGCGAGATCGTGCTGCCCGCCGAATTCGCGCAGCTTCATGCCGCCGCGCGCGAGATCATCAACAACTACGAACGCTCGAAGGGCATGGCCGCCGAATGGGCGAGCCACCGCAATCTCATCAGCAAGGTGTTGGGCGACCGCATCCGGCAAGGCATGGACATGGCGCACGAGGATTACCTTGCGGCGCTGCGGCTCGGAGAAGACTGCCGCGCGCGTCTTATCGGCGTGTTCGCGGGCCTCGATGTGATCCTCGCGCCGTGCGTGAAAGGCGAAGCGCCCCTGGGTCTCGGCCATACCGGAGATCCCGCGTTGCAGGCGATCTGGACGATCCTCCACGTGCCGACCATGAGCCTGCCGACGCATCGCGGGCCGAATGGAATGCCGGTCGGCATCCAGCTCGTTGCGCCCCGCTACGCCGACGAGCGCCTCTTTGCCTGCGCGAGCTGGATTTGGGAGCGGCTCGGCCCGCGGTGACGCAATTCATCACGGCATGAAGAGGCCGCCGTTCACATGGATGGTCTGGCCGGTGATGAAGCCGCCGGTGGACAGGCACAAGGTCTTGATCATTTCGGCCACGTCCTCGGGTGCGCCGTCGTGGCCCACGGGAGTGCGGGCCACGAGACCGCGGCCCGACGTGGCCGAACGCTCTCCGCCGATGCGGCCCGGAACGACGCAATTGACCGTGATCCCCTGCGCGGCGAACTCGGCCGCAAGCGCTCTGGTGAGGCCGACCAGACCCGCTTTGGCGGCACCTACATGAGCGCGCTCGGCAGAACCGAGGTGGGAGCTGACGCCGCCGATATTGATGATGCGCCCGTATTTGTTCCTGACCATGTGGGGCAGCACCGCGCGCGAGCAGAGGAATGCGCCGTCGAGGATCACGCCGGTGATGCTTCGCCATTGCTCGAATGACATTTCCAGAAAGGGCGCCTCGTCGCGATTGGCGGCGTTGTTGACCAGGATATCGACGCGGCCGAAAGTGGCGACGACCTCCTCGGTCATGCGGGCGACCGCAGCCTCGTCGGTGACATCGGCGAGCTTGACGAGGGCGCGAGCCCCGGCAGCGCCGACCTCCTCGGCCACGCGCTCGGCCTCCTGCCGCGACGAGCGGGCGTTGATGACGACCGCCGCCCCCGCGCGGGCGAGCGCGAGCGCGGTCGCCCTGCCGATGCGCCGCACGCTGCCGGTGACGATGGCGACCTGGCCTTTGAGAGCTTGATCCGTGGTCAAGGGCTCCTCCACGTGGCCCGGCGCGCAGACACGACGCTGACAGCAATTGTCATCAGCCGCAGGCCCGAGCAGAATGCCGATCAGCATCCATATCGCGGGCTCCCATGAACGTCCAATCCCAGACCATCTCGGCCGAAAGCGCGGCGTTGGCCGAATACATTGCTGCGACAGTCGATCGCGAGCTGCCGCCGGCGGTAGCCGAGAAGACCAAGCACCACATCCTCGACACCATCGCCGCCATTCTATCCGGCTCGCGACTGCGCGCCGGCCGCCTCGCGGCGGCCTATGTCGAACGGTTCGGCGGCGCACCGGAGGCGACGGTCCTCGGCACGTCGCTCGTCGTTCCTGCCGAGGCGGCGGCGCTGGCGAATGGCATGGCGGCGCACGCCGACGAGACCGACGATTCACACCTCGGCGGGCGGTTCCATCCCGGCTGCGGGATCGTGCCCGCCGCGCTCGCAGTAGCCGAGCAGCAGGATCGCTGCGGCACCGATCTCATCCGCGCGGTCGCGCTCGGCTATGACATCGGCGCGCGGCTCAACATGTCGCTCGGCTATGCGGAGCCGAACTCGGCCACCCACAGCACCCACAGCCTAGGCACGGTTTTCGGCGCCGCGGCGGCGGCGGCGGCGCTCATTCGATTCGATGCGGCACGGGTGCGCCACGTGCTGTCCTACGCGGCCCAACAGGCTTCCGGCGTGCCCTATTGGCATCGCGACAGCGAGCACGTGGAAAAGTCCTTCGACTTCGGTGGCATGGGCGCGCGCAACGGAGCTGCGGCGGCGCTGATGGTGGCGGCGGGATTTTCCGCGGTCGATGACGCCTTTTCGGGCAAAAACAACTTCTTCGCGGTCCTCGGCGAGAGGCCGCAGCCGGCAGTCCTCACCCACGAGCTTGGCCGCCGCTTCGAGATCATGGCGGCATCGATCAAGAAATGGTGCGTGGGCTCCCCGATCCAGGCCGTGCTCGACGCGACCACGGCGCTCATCGCGGAGCACCATATCAGCGCAAACGACGTGCGGCACATCCGCATCACCATGCCGCACGACCGCATGCATGTCGTGGACAACGGCAGCATGCCCGACGTCTGCGTGCAGCATCTCGCCGCGCTCGCGATCGTGGACGGCAGCGTCGGTTTCGCCGCCGCCCACGATAATAGCCGGATGAAGGACGCCGCCGTGCAGGCGGTGCGCAGCCGGGTCGAGCTGGTGCCAAGCCCGGAACTCTCCGCCGCGGTGCCGGCGCGGCAGGCCATCGTCGAGATCGAGCTCGCCGACGGCCGGCGCCTGCGCCATCATGCCAAGGCGGTGCGCGGCACGCCCGACAATCCGATGACGACGCAGGAGATCGAGACGAAGGCCCTCGATCTCGTCGCGCCGGTCATCGGCGCCGCGCGGGCCCGAGACCTGGTTGCTGCCATCGCAAGGCTTGAATCACTGGGCTCGGCC
>WNGR01007950.1_pt1 | contig 11218 bp, 11 predicted proteins | sample 5407581 | NCBI WGS metagenome assembly WNGR01 (sample SAMN13153383, study PRJNA577476) | soil metagenome | isolation source: 80 cm soil or saprolite under Garry oak tree replicate 2 | place: USA:California | collected 2016-06-15 | reverse complement strand
CCGGTGAACGCCTTCAGGACCTCCGCCCCCGCGGCGCTGAAAGCGCTGTGGCCAGAGATGAATTCCGGGAAGGGTGGCGTGACAAACGTGACCGGCTGGTACGGCTCCCAGGCGGCTCCGTCGATGACCCGCGTTCCTCGATACGGGCCCGCCCACGCGCGCACCTTCTTGCCAGCGAACAGGAAATGCACGGCCGTGACGGGGCGCACGTAGTCGTAGGCGCGCTTGCAGTCCCAGGCAACGATGCCGGCGTCGAACACCGCGTTCGCCAAGCCGAAGAACAGCTTCACGTCCTGGTCCAACGTGTGGCCGTCGCGCCGCGACACGAACTGGCCGAACAGCATCCAGTGGCCCGGTGGTAGCTCCGAGTTCGGGCCGTCGGCCCAGTACTCGGCGATCACTTTTTGGGAATCGGTCAGCCGCGCGCTGTAGTGCAAGATCTGCTCGGCCTGCACGCGGTAGCCGCCGAAGGGGTAAAGGTTCGGCACGTCGGGCGGGCGGAACTGGGAGCCCGAGGTCAAGGCGAACGGCACCACCCGCCCCCAGTGCGGCGCGATGAAGCCCGGCGTCACGGTGCCGCCGTGTCCGTTGGAGAAGCGCAGGGGCTGCCACCGGTTGGGGTCGTTGATGTGATCGGGATCGTTCACCGGCACGTAACCCGTGTAATCGGAATACGCTCCCGGGTGCAAATCACCCAGCTGATTGGCGCCGTCAACGTGGCGGAACGCGATCACGGCGGCCGCCGCCACGTTCCCGACGCCGGCCGGCGTTGCGAAGTCGGTCGAGCCGCTGGCTGGATCGTAGCCGAGGCTCGCCATGACGTCGTTGAACGAGGGGGTCTGCGTGGGAAAGAGGTCGACCAACGCCCGGTAGGCGGCGAAGCTCACGGCTTCGTTCTTGTTGGCGAGGGTGCGCTCGACGCCGGGGCGTCGCAACGACCCGCCAAGACGGGTGCCAACTGCCTGGTCGTCGTACGCCGCCCAGGCGTCGTACATCGCCGTGTGCACGATGGCCAGGCCGCGCGCGACGATCGGGGGACCCAATTTCGCGACGCGGATCGCCTGCAGCGCCGCGTTGTCCCATTGAATCGCGACGTTGTCCGTCGTGGCTGCAACGTCCGGGGGTGCGGCCGCGCGACCCCGGTCGTACGGAGACACCGCGTCCCGGGCGCAGCTGGTGGCGCCGACGACGACTCCGGCCACGAGCCAGCCGGTCCTGCGTGTGATACTCGGCATGGAGCCCTCCTTGGCAACAGGGCCTCCGAGACGAGGCCCCGTCGGGCTTGCTCGTCAGGCCCGCTTCGCCCGCAGCGAAGTACCCGCTCCAATCTGGCTCCGGGCGTTGCGCAAGGACGGCGACTTCAATGGATCGTGATCTGCCCCGTCGTGAGCGTCTCCCCGGCGAGATCGTAGTTGCCATTTCCGCGCGCCACGTCCCCCGCTACGCCGTCGAACACCCCCAAGACCGTGAGCTGCAACGTGGCGACCCCCGGGCCACCGGGCGTGACCGCAACGACAAACGGGATATCGCGGAAGATCGACTGCACACCGGGGCCGAACGCGTTCAGCACCTTCACGGTGGCGGTGCCGCTGAAGCTGAGCCCGTCCGGCGCCCCGGTCGTCACTGGCCCTTGCACGGCCATCACGTGCAATCCGAGGAAGTTCGCGTTGCCGGCCATGAGACAGGTGAAGTGTCCTTGCGCCGATCCATCACCGGCGATCACTGCCGCGAAGCCGAAGTGCGACCCGTCGACGTCTCCATCGCCGTCGAGATCGGCGCCGAAGGTCGTGGTGCCGCCGCCTGTAACCTGAACTGAAAGCGCCGACGGCGCAGCCGCACGGTCGCTCGATATGCCGGCGCGCGGAGCGAAAGCATCTCCAGGAGCGGAACATGCCGCGAGCCCGAGCGCCGCTGCCACTAGTGCGGCGTGGTGCAGAGAGTGTTGCATGGTTCCTCCCTGGCGTTGGCTGGGGGCGGCGGGAAGCCGCCCCCTTGTGGATGCGTGCCCTAATCGATCACGTGGAACGCCGTCCGGTTGGCATTTCCCGGAGGAGCCGGTGGTGTTTCGCGGTTCCAGTAGTCCACGAAACCCTTCGACGCAGTGACGCCTTCGAACACGGCGTCGGGGGTTCCCACTATATGGCAGCTGACGGCGAGTGTCCCCTCGCTGCCGTCCGAGTAGGCGATCTGGACCACGAGCAGCCCGGCGCGGACGTCAGCTTCGTTGCCGATGTTGTCATGCGACAGTGGAAATGTGCCTGGAGCCAGAGTGAAACTCACGAAGCCGGTCACTGTGTAGGTGCCGCTTCCAGTCGCCCCGCCACTGGCATCGAAAGTCTGCCATGTCCCACCACCCGTTACGTCCCGTGGGTTCCCGGGATTGGAGCGATAGGTGCCAGATCCCGTCAGCGTGATCTTCGAGAGATCCAGATTGGCGCGCGCCGAGGCCACCCCGCCGGCCGAGACGGTGCCCGTGGCGAAATTGACATCGATGATGTCCCACCGCATGGCGTGGTTGCTAGCTGAAGCGCTGAAGCTCGGGGAGGACCCAGCGGTCTTTGACGCCAGCATTCTCGAGGCTGGGTTTCCCCTCTCACATCCAAGGGCGAGGCTGATCAGCGCCACGCCCGCGAGTCCTGCACTTAAGGTCCGCGCATTCATTATGTGTTCCTCCTTCTGCGTGTTCCCCCTATTGCGTCCGGGCACTCAGTGTCAATAAGGCCGTTCGGGTGCAGAGGCGGCGCACGGGCCATGCACCGGTGGAAACACTTTCGCGATCGAATCGGAGCTGGGAGAACGGCGCGAACCGACTTGGATACCGACTCCGGTGTGGAGCCAGCGGGAAGGATCGGTGCACGACGCACTGCTGTCACGCCTGGAGCCCTCGACACCGAGACTACGCCCAGCCTCACCCCGCCGGGTGTCGCAAGGCTGCATCGGCGGCGTTCTTGAGCGCGCACGTGCGGCTGTACCCCGGTAGGCTAGGCTTCGCGGCTGCAAGATGGGGACCAGGCGCTCGGCGGGTCGGGGGGGCAGAGCGTCGGGCGGCCGGATCTCTCAACCCGGGAGGGGCTTGAGGGCGAGGGTGTAGCTTTGTGCGCGAAACGGCATTGACACTCCCGGCCAGCCTTCCTGCAGTAGGGCGCAGGCAAAGCTGCCGCACTCTCGAGACAGCTTCCGCGGCGAAAACTGGGCAGTTGGGACTTGGGTTTGGCGCCCCTCCACCACTCGGCCGATTTGGCGACGTGAGGACCTACGCTGCTCCAGTCATAACCTTTGCCTCGTGCCCTAGCGCGGGGCTTTGGCACAATACCGCTTGAGACCGTCGACATCCCGCCGCATTCCCAGCGATACCATTCGTCCACGCCACATGTCCAAGTAGGCTGCGTCGGAGCACACTGTGGGAGACAGCTCCGCCCTCGTGATACGGGATTCCGCTCTAAGGTGGCAGTCGGACACGACCAACGAACGGCGGGAGACGACTAGAAGATCGCTGGGCAGAGCACTTGTGCCAGCGATACGTCGCGCACCCTGACTGGCGGGCGAGCTGAACGCGGTACTGCAGGCCGGCGCGAGTGAGCTGAGCAAAGACCGGCAAGCCCGGCTCGAATCGATGCTCCCAATCCACAATGAACCCCGGGCCATCCACGTAGAAGGCACGCGTGCGCTTCCAGTTGGTCATGCGCAATTGAGGGAAGACTCGCTGACTCATGGCGAAGGACCCCTTGACCTTATACCTAGGTATAGGGTCTATACTGAACAGACTTCAAGGGACGTCGAGGATGCCACTCACTATCAGCCAGGTCGCGACTGCGGCCGATGTGAACGTTCAAACCATACGTTACTACGAGCGGCGCGGCCTCGTCCCCACACCTCGGCGCACGCCATCCGGATACCGTCAGTACGCCGAAGACGCGGTGGCGAGGCTCCGCTTCATCAAGCATGCCCAGGAGCTCGGCTTCTCGCTGCAGGAGATCCAGGAGCTGCTCGCCTTGCGGGTCCGACACGGCGCTGCCTGCGATGCCGTCGAGCGGAAAACCAGACAGAAGATCGAGGTCGTCCAACAGAGGATCGGTGACCTCCAGCGCATGAAGCGCACGCTGGAGCGGCTGGCCGCGGCGTGCACGGCCCGACGGCCGACGGACGACTGCCCGATCCTGGAGGTCTTGGAAGATCATGACGACATCGGTCACTAAGACGGCACTCGCTGCAACTGGCGGTGTTGTCGCGGCCGTAGTGTCGACACTGTGCTGCGCTGGACCGCTCGTCGCCGTCGCGCTCGGCCTCAGCGGCGCAGGGCTCGCCGCGACGTTCGAACCGCTGCGGCCCTATTTCGTCGCAGGTACCGTGCTGGCGCTCGGCTTCGGCTTCGTCGAGCTGCGCCGTGAGGAGAAGCGGGCGTGCGAGCCTGGCACCTTATGTGCCTCGCCGATCGCCCGCGGTCGGGTCAAGCGTGCGCTGTGGGCGGCGACGATCGTCTCGATCCCGCTGCTCACGTTCCCGTGGTGGTCGAAGTTTCTACTCAACTAGGACGTTGCCCGTGGCCGATTGCTGCTCGACGCCGGATCAACGCGATCTGACTGCCCGAAAGGTCGGGCGTCTCGTGCTCTGGGGACTACCCTTGATCGTGTTCGTAGCCGGGTCGTTCGTCGGCACTATCTGGCACACCATACTTTGGACGGCGGCGCTCACGGTGGCGGGAACCGCGTGCCTCGTCAACGCAGCCCGCTGTGGTCGCCTCCACTGTTACTTCACCGGTCCCTTCCTATTGCTCGGTGCGGTCGTGACGCTCACGTACGGGTTGGGCGTCCTGCCGCTTGGCGCAGATCGCTGGGGCTCCATCGGCCTCGTCGTGGCGGTGGGAAGCTGTTTCCTCGGCTGCGTCCCGGAGTGGATTGGGGGGAAGTACGTCGCGCGGGCTCGTCCCGCAGGAGGTTGACATGTTGGTATCAGCGAAGGCGGGGCTCGTCGTTGCGGCCGGACTCATGGGCGCGGCTTTCTTCTGCCCGCTGTGCGGCGGAGGAATCCAGGGAGCTGGCCTGCAGAACCTGGGCTTCGCCGCCCAGACGCCGGATACAGCCACGGTTCGGCTGCACATCTCGAAGATGACGTGCGGGAGCTGTCCCACGACCGCGCGGCTCGCCTTGAATCGACTCAAGGGCGTATACAGCGCCACCGTGACGTTGGACGACAGCCTTGGCGTCGTGCGTTACGACCCGCGGCAAGTCACCCCCGGTCAGATCACCGCCCATTTGACTCGGCTTACCGGCTTCGGTGCTGTGATCCTGCCGGCCACGACGAAGGCGCCCGGAGGCAGCCAGTGACCGAGGCGCGAGAACTGACCATCGAGGTCAAGGGAATGACGTGCGACCACTGCGAGCGGTCCGTCGCGAAGGCGCTCCAGTCGGTCCCTGGGGTTCACGAGGTCCTCGAGGTGAGTCACGCGGATGCCGCGGCTCGGGTTCTGGCAGGGCCCGAGGCTACGGCTGACCGCATCGAGAGGGCGGTCGCGAAGGCGGGATATGGTGCGCGCGTGACGGAGCAGTCAACGGGGGCGGACGTTCCAGCTGTGAGCAGAAAGACCGGCCGCGAGTTCGACCTCCTGATCGTGGGGGGCGGCTCGGCAGGATTCGCCGCCGCGATCAAGGCGGCCGATCTCGGCGCCCGGGTGGCGATGGCCGAAGGCGGAACCCTGGGCGGGACGTGCGTAAACGTCGGCTGCGTGCCGTCGAAGACTCTTATCCGCGCGGCCGAGGCACAGCACCGCAGGGTCCATCACGGATTTCGGGGAATCCCCTCGACCGATGGACAGCCCGACTGGCCGACGGTGCGGGCCGAGAAGGATGCGCTCGTGGCCGAGCTCCGGCAGACGAAGTACTGGAACGTGCTGCGGGCATACCCATCGATCACGCTGTTCCAAGAGCGCGCCACGCTCCTTCCAACTCGCGAGGTTCGACTTGCCAGCGGTCGCACGCTCACGGCGGGCAAGATCGTGGTGACCACGGGCTCCTCTCCTTGGGCACCGTCGATCCCAGGTCTCGCCGACGCCGGCTACCTGGACAACGCGTCGGCGATGGCGTTGGAGCGCCTTCCCCAATCCCTCATCGTGATCGGCGGGAGCGCTGTGGGTCTCGAGCTTGCACAGATGTTCGCGCGGCTCGGCGTGCGGGTGACGGTCCTCGAAGCGCTGCCCCGCGTCGTCGCCGTTGAAGACGCTGATATCGGCAACGCCCTGGCAGACTACCTCCGGTCGGAGGGGCTCGAGGTCTACACCGACGTCAGGGTTGATCGCGTGAGCAGGGGCAGCGATGGCTACGAGGTCCCGTACCACGCCGGTTCGGCGGCGCGCACTGCGCGCGCCGAGCAGCTGCTGGTCGCCACGGGTCGCCGAGCCAACACGGCGGGCGTCGGTGTCGAAACCATCGGCGTCACCCTCGGCACGAAGGGAGAAATCGTCGTCGACGAGTTTCTGCAGACGACGAACCCGAACGTGTATGCCGCAGGCGACGTGATCGGCGACCCGATGTTCGTGTACGTGGCGGCCTATGGCGGCTTACTGGCGGCTGAGAATGCCCTCACCGGAAACGAGCGGCGGTACGACCTCTCGGCGCTACCGAAAGTGACATTTACGGATCCGGCGGTCGCTTCGGTCGGTCTCTCGGAAGACCAGGCTCGCGCTCAGGGGATCGAGCCGCTCGTCTCCAAGCTGCCGCTCGAGCACGTGCCGAGGGCGCTTGCGGCGCATGACACCCGGGGATTCATCAAGCTGGTGGCGGATGCTGGTACCAAGAAGATCATCGGCGCGCACATCCTCGCGGCCGAGGCCGGGGAGATGATCACCGAGCCGACCCTCGCGACCAAGCTTGGGCTCACGATCGACGATGTCACCTCGACCTTCCATCCGTACTTGACGCTGTCTGAGGGTATCAAGCTCGCGGCGCAGGCGTTCACGAAGGACGTCGGGAAACTATCGTGTTGCGCGGCGTGAACATCAGTAGGAAGCGGCGTGTCGCTGCATTTACGGCTGCGACGTCGTACGCTGCTCATGCTGTTTGCGCCACCCGTACGGCGTCAGGCCGCGCGGCTTGTATACGTTGAGCACGGTGATCACGAGCAGCACCAGCAGGCCAACACCTGGATGGAAGAGGTCGCCCCCAAGGCCGCCGAGGACCGCGCCGTCTGCCTCCCGCGCCACGTGCGTCAGGGCGCTCACGGTCGGCATGTGCAACAGCAAGACGACAGTGGAAAAGAGCGTGAGCACCAGTGTGATCAGGACCCAGTACTGCCGGAACAAGCCCCACGGGGTGCCCAGCGCCATGACCAGCCCGGTGAGCAGCGATCCGCAGGCCAACGGGACGATCGCGGACCACCCGGTCAGCTCCATCGCGATCCAGGCGGCACGGACCGTCTGTACATCCTTGCTGGTCACGGCGGAGATGCCGAGCACCAGGTATACGACGACCGCACCGATCCAGCCGACCGAGAAAACGAGATGGACGATGAGCGCGAGCTTGCGGATGCCGGGCGCCATGGTCACGGCCGCTGCCCAGCGGACGGCATGTGACGACCGGGACCGTGCTCACCACCCACGCCCGTGGCCATCAGGACGACGACGAGCAGGACGAGCACCAGGACCACGATCCCGAACACCTTCACCCAGGGCGGTGTGCCCGGGTAGATGGGCGACTCAGCCATATGCGTATCCCCTCTGGATCGGCCCACGCTGGCTGTCAGTGCTCCTGAAACCGCTGCGTGGTGTAACGTCGGGCGATGACGTAGCGGATGACTCCGCTACCCACTCTTCCCGATCAGTATCTGCTCAGGATGTTCCGTTCTACCGGTCCAGCGGCACTGCCTCCATCTCCGCGCCCGCTACCTCACCGTGATCCGCGTGGTGCTCGCGCACGTGGCTTACCAGCCCATGCAGGATCTGCAGCGCCTCCAAGTTCAGCGCGAGCGCGCCCACTTTGTCACCCGCAGCGAGCGTTGCGTCGGCCTCGGCTCGCAACACCTTCACCTGAGCGAGGACGTCGCGGATCCTTGGCGCATCGTGGTCCCCCAACAAGTGCTCGATCCGACCGATGGCCTCGTCCGCGGCCAGCGCCGTGCGCTCCGGAGCATCGGGGAAGACTTCTACGACGGCGCAAAGCACCTTCAGGAACGCCTGGTGGAACAGGTCGCGCGCCAGCTCGTGGTCGCCCGCTTCCAGCGCCGCCCGGGCCTGATGGTGCAGCTCCCGCGCCTCGGCGAGGCAAGCCTGCGCTTCGGGATCGTTCGTGTGATGGAGCGCGTCCCACAAGTGCTGGAGCCATCCCTCGTAGGTGGTGCTCGTGGTCGTGGTGATCTCCCGCGCCATGAGCTGCGCCTGGTCCGCAAGGACTAGCTCGTCTGTCGCCACGGCGGCGGTATCCTTCTCGCATGCCGATAGCAGCAGCGCGACGGCGAGCGAACCCGCGATACGTGTCCGCATATGTCCACTCCTACAAGAAAAAGGGGCCGGCCCTTAGATGCCTCAAGGTTGCCACCGTCAAAGCCACGGAATGTGATCGCCATCACCCCCAAGGCCCCAGCACCGAAGCCTCGCCCAGAGTTAGGTGTAGGGTCAAGGGCTGACCTCGAACGTGAGCGTCGCCCATTTCGATTCGTAGTCCACGCTATCGCCGCTCACCACCTGCCCGGACTGCTCAGACGTACGCGGACGATCCCCTCCGCGGGTGGGGGGACGGTAACAACAGCGCGTTGACCGTGACGGTCACGGTGCTCGCGCTCATCGCGAGCGCCGCCCACGCCGGCTTGAGCAGGATGCCGAGCGACGGATACAACACGCCGGCAGCGAGCGGGATCGCGATGAGGTTGTAGATCGCAGCCCAGAAGAGATTTTGCTTGATCTTGCGGTGCACCCGGCGAGCAAGCACGAGCGCGACGGGAACGTCGGCGGGGTCGTCCTTCATTAGAATGATTCCTGCTGTTTCGATTGCCACGTCCGTTCCCGCGCCGATTGCAATGCCGACCGTCGCCGCCGCCAGCGCCGGTGCGTCGTTTACCCCATCTCCAACCATGGCCACCCGGCAGCCTTGTTGCTCGAGCCGCCGGACCTCGGCAGCCTTGTCACCCGGCAATACCTCGGCGCAGACATCGTCGATACCGAGCGTGCGAGCGACTGTTTCGGCGGTAGCGCGGCTGTCCCCTGTGAGAAGGAGGACGCGGATGCCGAGGGCATGGAGCGCCGCAACGGCACCTTTCGCGGTCGGACGAATCCGATCAGCGACGGCGATGAGACCGAGCACCCGGCCATCCGCCGCCACGTAGAGTGCGGTCTTGGCTTCCGCTCGCAGCCTCTCGGCTTCGCGCTCCAGGCCCGGCGTGACGCCGTTGCGCTCAAGCAGCTTGCGATTACCCACCAGCACGATGCGACCGCTCACCGTCGCCTTGACGCCGTGGCCAGGGATGGCCTCAAAATGGGAAGGCGGATCGACGACAAGCGCACGCTGCTTGGCCGCTGCGACAACCGCCGTAGCGAGGGGGTGCTCCGACTGCGCATCCGCTGCGGCGGCGAGCCGCAGGATCTCTGCCTCTTCCACGCCTGCCGCAGGAATGATATCCGTCACTGACGGCCGGCCTTCGGTGAGTGTGCCGGTCTTGTCGAAGATGACTGTGTCGACTTTGGCAGCCGCCTCGAGAACCGTGGCGTTTCTGAACAGCACGCCAGCGCGTCCTGCCCGCCCCACGCCAACCGTGATGGCCGTCGGCGTCGCGAGCGCGAGCGCGTCTGGACAGGCGATCACGATAGCCGCCACCGCAGCCGACAGCGCGAACGCGACGCCTTGGTGTCCAAGCACGAGCCAGGTCAGGAACGTGACGACGCCGGACGCAAGCGCCACGACGACCAGATACTTGCCGGCAAGGTCCGCCAGGCGCTGCGCCGGCGCCTTCGAGGACTGTGCTTCCCGAACCATGGCGACGATGCGAGCCAGCGCAGTATCAGCTCCGACTTTCGTCGCGCGGAACCGGAAGGCCCCTTGCTGGTTTCGCGTCCCGCCCACCACGTCGTCGCCCGGCCCCTTCGCGACCGGCACCGGCTCTCCGGTGAGCATCGATTCATCTACGTAGCTCGAGCCTTCGATCACGACGCCGTCCACCGGGATAGTATCGCCCGGCCGAACGGCAAGGATGTCGCCGATCGCGACGGCTTCGAGCGGCACTTCCTCCTCTTGCCCATTCCGTACCCGCCGGGCGGTGGGCGGCGCGAGCTCGAGCAGGGCCTCGACCGCCCGGCCGGTGGCGAAGCGGCTCCGCATCTCCATCCAGTGGCCGAGGAGGCTGAAGGCGGTCAGCATCGCCGCGGCATCGTAGAACGGCTCGCCACGCAAGCCGAATGTGACTGCGACCGAGTACACGTAGCTCACGAGGATGCCGGTCGCGATCAGGGTCATCATCGTGAGCTCGCCCTGTCGCAGCGAGCGCGCCGCGGACGACAGGAATGGCCACCCGCCCCACCAGACGACGACCGAGGTCAGGACGAACCCCAGGAGCCCGGGCGACACCCCAAATGGCGGCGCGAGCTCGCGGCCGAACAGCGAGGTGCCAAGCGGTGAGTAGAGGATGATCGGGACGATGAGGATCGCCGACCCGATGAACCGGCGGAGCATGTCCTGCACCATGTGCGCCCCGTGCCCCGCGTGTCCCTTGTTCATTGAGTCCGGCGCAGCTCCCAGCTCCGCCACAAGTAGTAGATCACCGGTATCACAACCAGTGTGAGAATTGTGGACGTCACCATCCCGCCCACCATCGGCGCGGCGATCCGCTTCATCACGCTCGCCCCCGCACCGTGACTCCACAGCGCCGGCACGAGCCCGAGCATGATCGCGAGGACCGTCATGAGCTTCGGCCGCACCCGGTTCACCGCACCGTGCTCGACCGCGTTGATGAGGTCGGCAACCGACGTTTCCCGTTTCCCGCTTCTCGTTTCCCGCCACGCCTGATCGAGGTAGATGAGCATCACGACACCGGTCTCCGCCGCGACACCAGCGAGCGCGATGAACCCGACCGCCACCGCGATGGACAGGTTGTAGTCGAGCAGCCACATGATCCACACCCCGCCGACCAGGGCGAACGGCAGCGATAGCATCACAATCGCCGTCTCGGCTACCGTGCCGAACGTGAGATACAGGAGCAGCGCGATGATCCCGAGCGTGAGCGGGACGACCACCTGGAGCCG
>WNGR01008993.1_pt1 | contig 11219 bp, 6 predicted proteins | sample 5407581 | NCBI WGS metagenome assembly WNGR01 (sample SAMN13153383, study PRJNA577476) | soil metagenome | isolation source: 80 cm soil or saprolite under Garry oak tree replicate 2 | place: USA:California | collected 2016-06-15 | reverse complement strand
AAAATCGGTTCGACGGCGTCCGAGATAACAGTCTCCGGCTCGACCCCAGCCATCCAGACCGACGACTCGCTACTCGGTGAGACGGTCACCGAGCGCATGGTGATGGTCCTTCCGATGAATGGGCGGAATGCGCTTGACCTCGCAAACCTCTCCTCGAATGTCACCGTAAGCACCGGTCCGGCGCTCACCGGCGTCCCTCCGGGCAAGACCGCCAGCGGCGCTGGAACTCGCGGCGTCAACAATAGCATCACGCTGGACGGTATCAGTATCATGAACAACCTGGGCTCGACCGTCACGGTGCAACCCAACCCGGACGCCCTCACCGCAGTGCAGACGCAAAATGGAAACTATACCGCTCAATATGGCGACTATCTTGGCGTACATATCAATGAAGCCACTAAGAGCGGTACGAACAACTTCCATGGGACCGTGTACGACTACTTGCAGAACGATGCCTTCAACTCGAGAGGTTTCAATCGGACTCCGACCGTGCCCAGGAAAGCAATGCTTCGCTACAACCTCTTTGGTGGCGTAGTCAGCGGTCCAGTTTGGATTCCGCATATCTATAACGGGCGGAGCAGGACCTTCTTCATGGCTTCCTACGAGGGCTTGCGAACGCACAACGCCACACCGGCATACACTCAGGCGTTTACGCCGGCAGAGATGAACGGTGACTTCACGGCCCTTCTGTCGCCTGCACTCAGTGGAGCTTCGAAGCCCATCGTCCTCTTCAGCCCGTTCGACGGTCACTCTTATTACAATCCGGCTACGGGCAAGCAGATCATCAATGATCAACCCGCAGCCAACGCTGGGATTGTCAAGAATATCCTTTCGTACGCGGCAGTTGCGAACGTTGCCGGTGCTCCCCTCACTACCAACTATCTTGCGACAACTTCCGGCGTTACAAACGAAAATTCAAGTGTTGATCGCATCGATCAATCTATCGGAGACAAGATCAGGCTGTTTGGTCGGTTCGACTGGCAGGATACCAATGGCATCACCGTCGCGCGTGAATACGTCAATAACGTCTACAACCCCACCTACGCGCGAAATGCAGCTGCCGGTTTTACCTATACCATCACGCCGAGCCTCGTAAATGACCTGCGCGGCGGATTCAACTGGTTGAAGACCGACAACCTGGACTACTTTTCGCAGTTCGGTCCTAAGAACGCGGATGCACTGCTTGGTCTGCCGGCGCCATATGGTATCGGCCAGGCGAACAACGATCCCGGGCTTCCGGACATCACCGGAGCAACTTCGTTCAGTGAAAACGAGAGTGGATCGAACTGGATCCAGGATGACAGGACCTACCAGCTTTACGATCAGCTCAGCTGGACAAAGGGTAAGCACACTATCATGGCCGGGATCGATGTGCGCCGGTTGAACATCGGACGTGCTGCTGTAAACTCCTCGCGTGGGATTCTCACATTTGCCTCAAGTTACACGTCGTATCAGAACTCGGCCACAGTTCCCGTCGGCACCTCCTCCGTCTGCGCGACGCTAACTTCCTGTACCTACGGATCCGCGGACGCGTCGTTGTTTCTTGGCGTTCTCTCAGGTGATACGACTCCGCTCTTCCAGGTGAAGGAAGAAGTTACCCAATGGCGTAACGGATTCTTCGCTCAGGACACGTGGCAGCTCTCCAGGCAATTGACTTTGGAATATGGAGTCCGCTACGAGTTGCCGCAGGTGCCCACCAGTGCCAACGGATATGCGCGTTTGATGGATCCGACCTATTCCTTCCTTATCCCATCCACGAGCGCTACCACGCCGACGGGCTACACGCCGGTTACCGGTCTTGCGCTTACTGGGCCCAATCACAAAGACATCGCACCTCGTCTGGGATTCGCATACCGGGTGACTGACAAGGTCACAGTTCGCGGAGGCGGGGGCATCTACTACAACGCCAATCAACTGAACGCTTATACGTTGACGAGCTCTAACTTCCCCTTTGCGTCCTCGGTGGTCTACTCGAGCCCGCTCAATGGCGCCCAAACGGCCTCTAATCCTTACAACACTCTGAGCAATCCCACAGCCGGCGCAGGTGCCAATCCAATTGCCGGTGTGCCAGGGACCTACGTCAGCGCGTACTCAGTTGCAAATCCGCTTCCGTCGGAGACGATGTATCAGTGGAATCTGGACAATGGACTCCAACTCTGGAGAGACGCTGGAATCGAATTTCAGTACCTTGGGTCGCATAGCATTCACCTCAATACCAACCTGTATCCAAACCAGCCGACCCCTGGTGTCGGCAATCAGACCTCGAGCGTCAATGCGAGACGTCCCAACCAGAACTTCGGATCTATCCGGGTTGCGGCTAACGTTGCGAATGCGACCTACAATGGCCTGACGACCGTCTTTCGTCAGCGCATGAGCCACGGGGTTAGCGGAAGTTTCAGCTATACGTGGGCGCATGCGATGGACGAATCGGCGGATGCGAACGCAAGCGGAACCTGCATGATCCAGTTCAATTGCAAGGCCGACTGGGGAAATGCGAACGCGGACATTCGCCACCGGGCTGTCATGGCCTTCACCTGGGGGCTGCCGGAATTACCCAACCACAACTTCCTTGTCCAGGAGGCGCTCGGTGGCTGGCAGATCAATGGCATCGTGACGGTTCAGACGGGCGCGCCCTTCAACGTGTCGCTCGGAAGTACCGACTGGGCCAACGTGGGTGTGCCGCAAACAAGCGGAGCTCCTCAGCGGCTCAACTACCTGCACACCCCCAGACAGACATGCAACAAGCAGTCTCTGTTGCAGGAACCGTACGGGAGTAATAGTGTCTCCTGCGTGGATATATCCGCCTATGCCGCTCCTACCCGTTTCACTTATGGCAATGTACACCGGAACGACCTTCACGGGCCGGGCTCCTGGAGCAACAATCTATCCTTGTTCAAGGACTTCAAGATTCACGAACAGACCAGTCTCGAGTTCCGTGTTGAAGCATTCAACGCCTTCAACCACGCCAATGTGGGAGCTCCGAGCAACATCACTTTCAACGTAACTCCACAATCTACCGTCGTCGGCAGCCCCGGATACTTCACTGGCGTACTCTCACCCTCCACTGCGACGTCGGCTTTCGGCTATCCAACTATTCCCACCAGCAATGGCGCTGGCAGGACAGTCCAACTTGCGGGTAAGATCAACTTCTAGCTGGTCGACGCGACGCTGAAATCACGGCCGCCGAGAACGCCTCGGCGGCCATGCTGTCGCACTCGGAAAGTGAGGATGACCTGGGCAGGAATCGGCATCCTATCTAGTCAAGGGTTCGGATATGCCATCTAGATCCAGTTGTGCATTGCCAAGACGGTTGGCTCGGCTCCTTGTTGCCGCAGCGATTCTTGGCGGCCCATTCGTGCGTGCATCCGATCCTGCAATGACTGTCGGCTGGGCACAGCTGCAAACGCTCAACTCCGACCTGCCGCTTGCACAACAGAACAATGCAGCCAGGAAACTCGACGGAAAGATGGTCAGCATTCCCGGATTCATGGTGCCGCTTGAAGATGATCTCAGTCAGGTCACGGAATTCCTTCTTGTGCCGTATGCCGGGGCTTGCATCCACGTTCCGCCGCCCCCGCCGAATCAGATGGTCTACGTCAAAATGAATGGCGACTCGAAGATCCATGTCACGTTCACTGATCCAATCGTCGTCACGGGGCAACTCAAGATCTCAACCGTAGTGAGTCCCTACGGCGACGTCTCCTACGATATGGTTGGCATCAGCGTGAAGCCTTACAAACCCTAGCGCAAGGAGGCAAATGCCGGACTCGATCTGCATGCAGGATGTCGTCTTTGGCTACCAGGCCGGGTGTGACGTTCTCCATATAAATAGTTTTCGCGTAAAAGAAGGAGGACGGGTCTTCCTGTACGGACCAAGCGGCAGCGGCAAGACGACGCTGCTTGGGTTGATCACAGGCATTCTGCAACCCAGGCGGGGCAGTTGCGAAGTTCTCGGAAGGAATTTGGCGCAACTTTCCTCCTCCGCTCGTGACGAGCACCGTGGCTCGGAGATGGGCTACGTATTTCAGAGCTTCAATCTGATCCCATATCTCTCCGTCCGCGAAAACATTGAGCTTCCATGTCAGATACATCATGCCAGGCGCGCCCGAATCCTCTCTTCCACTCTCAAGCAGGAGTCGACCAGAATCGCACACCGTCTTGATATCGATGCGGTTCTCGATCAGGGCGTGAAGAGAGTAAGTACTGGCCAGCAACAGAGGGTCGCCATTGCGCGAGCGGTGATCGGAAGACCCCGGCTCGTGATCGCCGATGAGCCGACCTCGTCGCTCGATACGGATCGCCGCCAGCGATTTCTGGAACTGCTCTTCGAGATTTGCGATGAGGCAGCCGCGACCCTTGTCTTCGTGAGCCACGATCGTTCTCTCATGCTCGGTTCGAAGAACACATCGCGATTGATGAGATCAACCACCTCGACAGGGTGCAAGCGTGATTCTTCTGCGTCTTGCCTTCAAATCGCTGCGCAGTCGTGCCGTAACCACGTGCCTCACCGTATTCTCGATCGCTTTGAGCGTGATGCTGTTGATCGGCGTCGACCGCGTCCGGGAAGGGACGCAGAAGGGCTTCGAAGGAACGCTAAGTCACGTAGATCTGGTGGTGGGTGCACGGGGTGGCTCGCTGCCGCTTCTGCTCTATTCGGTGTTTCATCTTGGCACGGCGAATAACGACATCTCCTATGACTCTTACGAACACTTCAAGAACCATCCCGCGGTAAAGTGGACGATTCCGTTCACCCTGGGAGACAGCTTTCATGAGTATCGCGTCGTCGCAACCGATGACAATTTCTATGAACACTATCAATACCGAAATGGTCAGAGCATCCGCTTTCAGGCCGGCACAAGAGCCGAGGGAGTCTTTGACACCGTTTTGGGCAGTGAGGTAGCCAAGCGCCTGGGATACAAACTCGGACAGCAGATCGTGCTTACTCACGGAATTGAGGGCAGTTTCCTCGATCATAAGAACAAGCCATTCACGGTGGTGGGAATCCTGGCGCCTACTGCGACGCCAGTCGATCGCGCGATCTACATCACTCTCTATGGGGACGAAGCCATGCACTTCGGGTGGCAACATGGAGCCCCGCCTCTGGAGGACATACCAGCCTCTCAGATCCGCAAGGAAGACCTGCGCGTCGACCAGATCAGCGCATTTCTTCTCGCCACCAAGTCGCGAATCAGTACGCTACTGCTTCAACGCGAGATCAACACCTACAAAGGCGAGCCGTTGACCGCTATTCTTCCGGCACTCACTCTCGAAGACCTCTGGAGCGTCCTGAGCTATGCAGATGTGGCGCTCTCGCTTGTAAGCGGCGCGGTTCTGGTAGTGGGCCTGCTGGCGATGCTCATCGCGCTCTATACAGCATTGAATGAACGCCGAAGAGAGGTCGCAATCTTGCGCACAGTTGGACTGCACGCCAGACAAATTTTCGGGCTATTCGTGATCGAATCGGCACTTATCAGCGCTGCCGGCATGTTTGTAGGGTTCTGTGCGGCTTACCTTCTTCTCTTCCTAATTCGTGGTCCTGTTGAAAATGACTTCGGCATACCTCTAGCCGTCGTCGGTATATCTACGAGAGTTGCCCTATATATGATTGCGGTTGTTGTGACGGGGACTCTGCTCGGTTGTATACCTGCAATTCGTGCCTACCGGCGTGCTCTGATTGATGGGCTGAACGCTGGTTAGACGAGGTGAAATGTTCCATATCCCATTCCCCGGCAACACCCGGACATCTGACCTACGTAGAAATTGACATTCATTTGAGGACAGCACAAGATTGTTTCGTTCCAGGACATCTAGCTACAGTCCTACCGACGGCCGAACTTACGCCGTGCTCCGCATGCTTTCCCAAATCCCAATCTCTAGGAGCTGGAGAATCTTGACGCCTACTACATTTCGCTCGGCCTGCTTTTCCGCTTTGAGTGCGGCGTTGTTCGCCTCGTATATGTGTGCCGCCCAAACTCAACCGGCGGCGCCATCCGACGCCAGCGCGCCAACCGGCTACCAGCGCGCGCAAACTCCGGCCCCTTATAAGGAGTCGCCGACCGCCTATCAAAATACTTCGCCAGTCGGCTGTGTCGGATGCCCTGCCAGCCCTGCAGAAGCTCGCGCTCTCGAATCTCAACGTCAGCCGGGTGGCGCAGCGGTGGCTCAGGCTGCTCCCGCTGCTGCGCCTGGCCAGGAAGGAACAGCAGGCCAGCCCCGGCGAGTTGGGCGTGCACCGACCCTGCCGAACCCGCTTCCCTATGACCTGCTCCTCAAGGGCGGTCACCTCATCGATGCTAAGAACAATCTCGATCGCGTGATCGATATCGCAGTCAAGGATGGCAAGGTTGCTGCAGTCGGCGAGAACCTGAAGCCCGCAGACGCCGCAAAGACGGTTGACGTCTCGGGACTCTACGTCATCCCTGGCATGATCGATATCCATATGCACATGTACGCCACCACTGGGGAGGGCGGGGGATCGTATGCCGGTGACGACAGCATTTGGCCTGACGGTTTTACTCTGCGCAATGGCGTCACCACTGCTGTAGATGCCGGTAGCTCCGGGTGGCGCAACTTCGAGGACTTCAAAGACCACGTCATCGACCGTTCGCAAACTCGTGTTTTGGCGATGCTGAACATCGTAGGTGCAGGGATGCGCGGCACGCGCTATGAGAACAACATCGCGGACATGAACGGTGAGGCTACTGCATGGATGGCTAAGCGCTATCCAGGTGTGATCGTCGGCATCAAGAGCGCGCACTTTACGGGACCGGAGTGGGAACCTTACATCCAGGCGGTCAAAGCCGGAACCATGGCAAATATACCGGTGATGATTGACTACGGCTCCAATCGCATCGAGCGCCCCATGTATGAGCTTGTCACCAAGTACCTTCGTCCCGGCGACATCTACACACACTGCTTTTCAGGCCTGCGTGGAGAGCAGGATCCACACACCCTGCTTCCCAGTGCAGCCCTCATCGACGGCCGGAAGCATGGGGTCTACTTCGACGCCGGTACAGGTGGCGGCAGTTTTCGTTTCAGAGTTGCGTATCCCATCATTAAAGAAGGCTTCAAACCCGATTCATTATCAACGGACCTGCACATTGGCAGCATGAACTCGAGCACCAAGGACATGCTGAACGTTATGAGCAAGTTCATGGCGATGGGCCTTACTCTGCAGGAAGTCGTCGCCGAGGCTACATGGCACCCCGCTCGCGAAATCAAACAGGAACAGCTAGGAAACCTGTCCGTTGGAGCGCCTGCGGACATCGCCGTACTGAGCGAAGAGCACGGCAAGTTCGGCTTCACCGACATGGACTACGAGAAGATGATGGGCGACACGAAGCTACAGTGCGAGCTGACTCTTCGTGACGGCAGAGTCGTATACGATCTCAATGGAATGTCGATGGACGTCTGGAATGGACCAAAGATAACAGAGCCCGCCACTGCATCCCACTGGACCACATTCGTCCCACGCCCTCCCCTACCCGAGCAACTGACCCCTTCGCAGAAGTAGGGCCGAAGCCCGTCTCGGTTCATAGCACCTACGCCTTCGGGGCCTCACTGAAGATTTGGACCAGCCGGTCCGCGATGATCTTGTCTTCACCGTCCTTGATCTGCCAGACCGCAAAGCCGAACGTGTTTGGATCGCGGGCTGGACGGCCGCTCCCTGCGCCGCGACGTCCTCCGCCGCCAGGTTGAGGACTGCTGCCATTCTCACCAACCTCTCCCTGCGGAAAGCGTCCTCGCATCCCACTTGCGCCCGCACCCATGCTGCCGATGCCGACCGGCCGCGTGTCTGCCAGCTTCTGCATGACATCCTGGCCAGTAATCTTCACTTTGGCTGGGTCGATCTGCCAACTGTAATGAGGCGTCACGTTGCCCAACGCAGTTGGGTCGAACTCGCGGGGACGTGCCGTTACACCAAATTTCTCGATCGCATCGGTAATAACCTGGGCCCGCGCATCGTACATCTTCAGCGTAGCGTCGTAATCCTGATTCACAAACAACTCCAGCGCCTTGAGCAATCCGAAGATCGTTTCTTTGCCGACCTTGCAGCACCGCCCAATTCGATCCTCTTGTGGACTCATGTTCAGCAAGGCATAGCGTATGAGATCTTCTTTGCCAATCAGGATTCCCGATGCTTGCGGTCCGCAAATGTCTTTGCCGCCGCTGAAGGTCACCAGGTCGAATCCTATGGCTGGGTATTCCCATAGGCGGGATACAGGAGGTACATCCGCAGAAGCATCGTTGAACGTATATATGTTGTGTGCTCGTGCGATCTCTACTGTCTCGGGACCACTCACTTTGCCATGGTCAGAGAGAATGTTCGTAAAGTGGATCGCGACGGTCTTGGGATTGATTGCCGCAATCATCTGTTCGCGGGTTTCTACTTCCACCAGCTTCGCGCCAGTTTGCCTGATCTGATGATCGAAGGCGTAGCGGTGAGACTTCTGGATAATCACTTCGTTCCGCGGACAGTTACTCACATCCGGAACTTCGCGAATGCGCGGCTCCCAATCTTCCGTCATCATGCCGGCATAACCGACGACGAGCGCGGCAGCAGCCCCGCCAGTTACCAGCCCGGTGTAGCCGGCGGGCGATTTACAAAGCTTCGCGATAAACTTCCCCGCCGCAACCTCTAACTCATCGATCAGAACGAAGTGCTCGTTTCCCCGGCGTATCAATTCCATGACCTCTGGTTTCATCACCGACCCGCCGATGACTGTCACCGTGCCGTTGATATTGATCAGCGGAGTTACACCCAGTGCTTCGTAGATGTCGGTCGATCCCAGACCAGAGCTGATTGGCACAATCGGACTGCCGTCGACCGACAGACCTCCAGGCTTTGCCTTGTTATGCGCCATTCGTTCAGCTTTCAATTCGGGCGGCGCAAACATGCTCCCACTCAGAGCTCCCAGCGCAGAAAGAAAAGAACGGCGAGTCCAGTCGAACTTAAAATTCATTCTCGAGCTCCTATAGATTTGCTTCGTGCAGACTTAGGCGCCAGCGGGAGGCGTGGCGGTTGCAGACGGATTGACGACCAGGGCACTTCCAACCACTTCGATTAGCGAGTCTCCCGGAATCCACTCCAACGCCATGCACGCGCGGGATGGAGCCTTACCTGGGCTGAAGTACGTGCCATAGATTTTGTTCAATGCGTCGTACTGCGCCTTATGTGCGTCAAATCGCGCCTTGCCAGTCGGCATAGGAATACCGTCAGCCAACGGCAAACACAGAAACACCTGCAGATGGATGATGCTGTCCATCGTGCAACCGGCACGCTCCACCGATTTCTTCAGGGCGTCCATCGTACGAATTACGTGCTTCTCGAATGGATCGGTGACAAGCACGTGATCCTCCCGGCCATAACCGTCGTTTGAGCCGGTGCCGGAAAAGTAGTAAATCCCGTCGTGGATGTGATTTGCCCCTCCCGCTCGCCTGGTCGCCGTGGGGCCGGCAGCCTGCGAGCCGCCAGTTGCCGCGCCACCTGGAACCGCAGCAGAGCTTGGCGCCGCCTGACCAAGAAGTTTTGGCGCACCAGCGATTGCTGCTGCCAATGCTCCGAGCCTCGCGAAGAACTTTCGTCGGGTGCTGATCTCCATCTGCAACCTCCCCTTCAGATCTATTCAGAACTCACCGCTCTCCCAGGATGACGAAAGCATCGAACACCCTCAAAAGGTTCGATCGCTCGCGCATTCAGTGCGATGCGGGTTTAGCCTTGTGTTGTGTACGCGGAAAGCCTAAGAGATGCTGACCCACAACCGAACGAATGTCATCAGTCTGCAGACCGAGGTGGAGCTAGAACAATTGACGTACTAACCAGGTTGACGTGGCATACCGGTGCCATCATCGGGTACTCGCGAGGAATAGAATACGCGTCTTGGAGGCCGAAGTCAGTTCCGCCCAGAATGTTCAAACCGGCCACTTGCTTGTTGCGGCCCCAACAAAATCTCTGCCCGGTGCGACAAATGCCCTATCTGTCACAGGCAAATTGTGCGTACCTTTCAATTAGAGTTCACAGAGAACGCAGCTGCGGCATCGCCACGCTCGCGTCACAGGAGATTTACGATGGCAGGTCGGCGCCGAAGCAGCGTCAGATATTTTCTGAGCTTCTGGCTTTTCGTTTTGAGCGGAGTTGCTTTCCTGGACCGCACAAATATATCCATTGCGGGACTGCAGATCAGTCAGGAGTATGGGCTTGGGAACCAGCGGCTTGGATGGATATTTTCCGCGTTTCTCATCGGTTATGCGGGATTCCAACTGCCCGCCGGAGTTTTGGACGCACTCGGTCTTTTGATTGCAGTCCGTTTTGCACTCGGTGCAGGCGAAGCCGTGATCTATCCCGCGGCGAATCAATTTGTCGCACGCTGGATTCCGCAAGGAGAACGTGGTTTTGTGAATGGCCTTATATTCGCAGGGGTAGGAGCAGGCAGCGGTCTCACTCCTCCTCTCCTTACCTGGATCATCGTCGACTATGGCTGGCGATATGCATTTTGGTCGAGCGCAGTGATCGGCTTCTTCGCTGGAGCAGTGTGGTGGATATTTGCCCGAGACACCCCCGAGCAGCATCCCGGAGTATCGCGTACGGAACTGACCGACATTCGCAAGGGCTTGCCCCTTGAATTGATGTCCTTTGGTCGCACCGAAGTGCGTGCCCCTATCTCCTGGCGAGCGATCTTCGCCCGCAGGGATCTGGCCGCATTGTTCTTGGGCTACTTCAGCTTCGGATATATCGCCTGGGTATTCTTTAGCTGGTTTTTCCTCTACATGGCGCAAGTTCGCGGCTTCAATCTAAAACTCAGCGCTCAATATGCCATGCTGCCGTTCCTGTGCATGACGGTATTCAGTTTGCTCGGGGGCTGGATCTCCGATCGCTTGACCAAGCGTTCGGGTCTTCGAGTAGGCCGCTGCTATCTGGCATCTATTTCTCTGTTCGTCACGTCGTTCTTCCTGATCGCGGGATCCCAGGTCCGCAGTCCCGAATTGGCTGGCGCGATTCTCGCCGCAGGTGCAGGTGCGCTGTACATGTCTCAAAGCACTTTCTGGTCGGTATCTGTCGATATTGCCGGTAACAGTTCCGCCGTCTTCTCTTCGCTTATCAATATGGGCGGTCAAATAGGAGGCGCCTTGACTGCGTCGCTGACCCCTTGGATTGCGCAACGTTTCGGGTGGACCACTTCGTTCGCAGTAGCCGCCGCAATGGCGATCGTTGGGTCGCT
>WNGR01007946.1_pt1 | contig 11221 bp, 13 predicted proteins | sample 5407581 | NCBI WGS metagenome assembly WNGR01 (sample SAMN13153383, study PRJNA577476) | soil metagenome | isolation source: 80 cm soil or saprolite under Garry oak tree replicate 2 | place: USA:California | collected 2016-06-15 | reverse complement strand
GGAGATTCTTCTGGAATTCATGGGCCAACTGACATCGGTTCGGAGTTTTTTACTCCAAAGCTATTTTCTGAAGAAATTGTTAATAGACTGCACAGATGTGTTGGGAAATGTGCAAGGGTTCAGAGATAAATTCTCCAGAGCCCCTCCCTGGAGGGATACAGGCCAATGGATGGAGTTTCCATGTCTGGAAATGTGCAGGGATCTGTGGATAAAAACTCTGGTGCCCCTCCCTGGAGGGATATGGGCCAACGGACGGAGTTTCCATGTCCGTAAATGTGCAGGGGTCCATGGATAAAAACTCCGGTGCCCCTCCCTGGAGGGATACGGGCCAACGGACGGAGTTTCTGTGTTACGGATCGAACCAAGACTCTTACTCACCAGTTATGACTATGGCGTAAGAGGTACTTAGTCATGGACGCTCATATCAGTCAGCAGTGGAAGATCGTCGAAGGTCGTGGAAGGGCATGCAAGCATGTGATAGTTGTACGATAACCGATTCATGAGGCACTTCAAAGCCCTCCTCTCTTGTATATAAACCACGAGTAGTAGACCAAGGCTCTTCAGCTTGGTCTTTCTGAATTGTCACTCTTCTACCTCCGAAAGACTCTCTCTCTCTCTCTCTCTCTCTCTCTCTCTACCTCATCCAAAGCAATGGCTGTCAGATAGAACGTACCTCAAAGGAGAAGACTCTACGACGAGTATCCCGTGTTCCTGGTTAGTTAAACCCATGGGAATTAGGAAGGGGTTTGTCGCGCATATCAAGGAACGCTGCCTAGCATCTGCATATCACTTGTGAAGTGTTTGCCATATCACTGAGTACCCCTAGTGAGATCGCCAAGTCATTCACCTAAGTCAGGTGCATGTACAGTGGCTACGTAACATTAAGACCAAGCTCCCATTGTGCTGTACCTCACTACCAAAGACCGTTGGATATTCCAACCCTACTCTCTTGAAAGCCGAGGACATTGCAACGTCCCCACGAGATACCTCAAAGAAGCGAGGTGGAGGACTATCGGAGGAAACACAGGCTACTACGTAGACATACCCACAAGACCCTCCAGATACTACCCCATTGAGTTTAACTTCCCTCACTTCTGCTGGTGTGAAGTTACTTGGAGTACATCCTACCAACATTGGAACGTTACAAGACCAGTTGGAGACGAATACCAGTGCGACATATTTGAAAATGAAGTGATCTACGACGGAGATCAGGGGCCTATTGATGGACAAGAAGACAAAGAAAACAACAACATCCTTCAAAATCCGAGAACCCCAGCACCATCCACCACCAAAGGCAGCGAAGAAGACGAATCAGAACGAAACTTGGCAACTACAGGAGAACCTGGAGATACAACAGAGGAATGCCAATTGGCGGCACTAGCTGAGTCCATTCACATTAATCCCCCAGCAGAAATGGCTACCATTACAGAACCAGTCCATGAATGCATCGCACATATTGAAAACCCCATCATAAACCCACGTACAGGACATGTATAAGGAGTGGCACAAGTCAACGCAGAAGATGAAGCAGCCCTACGAAGAGCAATAGGACCAGATCAACCTGACCCGCCAAGTGGAGCAGAAGGATATTTACACCACGACCTCCCTCCAAGAAACCCCGGAGGCGGATCCCCCGGAAGAGGAGGATTCCCCAGAGGTGGATTCCCCGGAGGAGGAGGATTCCCCGGAGGCGGATTCCCTGGAGGAGGAGGACCCCCAGGAGGAGGACCCCCCAGAGGAGGAGGACCACCGCCAGGCATTCAAGCACCGCAACCTACGGGAAAATTTGTAGGAGACCCACCCATGGTGTTCGACGGAACCAGGAAGAATACCCAAATGTTCACTAATCAATGGGATCTGTACTAGGGAGTCAACAACAATAATCCCCTATTGGCAAATCCCTATCGAAGAGCTATGTTCTTTCTCACCTACATCAAAGGGTCACTTGTCAATGAATGGGTTGTAATGGTTAGCAGGTGGCTCAATCGCCAAATACAAGGAGGAATCCCTACTACCGACAAAAGACTGTGGGGAGAAGTAGCTCGATCCTTCACCCAACGATTCGCCAATAACATGGAAAGAGAGGAAGCGCAAGCCCAACTAAGAAGGGGCATAAAAATGAAAGAAGGAGATATTGATGCGTACGTAGCTCAGTTCGAAGAGTTGGCACGGATGGCTGGCTATCGCCTAGATGAACCACAAACCATCGACACGTTCACGGCAGGATTACCCCTCAATCTATACCTCAAGACATTCGAACTCGACCAACCAAGAAACTACCAACAATGGAGAGAAGCGGTAGTAAAATGACAACAACAATACGTTCATGCATGAGCTCGAATGGATGCCCACAAAAACAGCAATCTGAAACCATGAATCGGAGGATGGGCCCCAAGAGGACAATTATCACACCCAGATGCCATGGATACCTCAGCAGGAAGGACCAGGGGAAGACTCGCAGGATCAGAAGACATCAACTACCATACACCCCTGTACACACCGAGAAGAGGGTTCATACAACAAGGAAGAGGAGGAGGATGCCTGCGTCGAGACATAAGGGAAGTGGAATGTTATACATGTCACAAAAAAGGACACTTCAGTCACAATTGTTCTCAGCATGTATGGAATCAACCCAAAAGTCAAGGACAAGAGGCCATCGTTGATGACAGAAGCGAAGCAGACAAAAGCCCACCTCCTCGAGAAAATCCACAAGCTTGCGCCCAACATTGGCTACGAAGCGTAGTGGAAGAAGGAGACGACATGAAAGACCTAGTGTTACGGGATCTACTAGGAAGGGAGGATTTTCAAAATGCCTGAACCCAGCGGCCTGGGTAAGGGCAATTCACCAGCGAAATTCTGTAATAGTAACTACACAATTCCGATCCATGCGAATCCCCATTTCCATCAGAACTAGCTCAGCAATGGCCGACATTAAAGGACTAGTAGACTCAGGAGCCACCGACTGCTTCATGAGTCCCGCAATAGTTAGAAGAATGGGTCTAGGGAAACAAACCCTAGACAAGCCCCGAAAGATATGGAATATCGACAACACTGAAAACAAAGATGGGTTGATCACTCATTACGTTGATCTAAAAATACAGACATGTGGAATCCACAGAAATATGAGATTCCTCATAACCAACATTGGACAGGAAGACGTAGTATTGGGATATCCCTGGTTGGCCACATACGAACCCAATGGAAGTATGCAACCATAGACAAATCAACATTACCCATCGTCCTCAGGTCCGTAAATCCCCAACTGAATCCAGGATCGGTCATTGCACAAACCGACAGCGAGAAAGAAGAAATAGTAGCAGCGTTAGAGCTGGAAAGCTTGATAAAAACAACGGCTACTGAACTCGCTATACAAGCACAACAATACACTACAAAGAAAGAAATACCAAAGGAGTACGGAGACTTCGCCAAGGTCTTCAGCGAAGAAGAATCGAAAAGGTATCCACCCAAGAGAGCTTGGGACCACGCAATCGAATTCAAGAAAGACGCACCGGATGCAATCGACTGCAAAGTGTACCCCCAAACGCAAGAGGAAGATAAAGCACTGCAAAAATTCCTCACAGAAGAGATCGAAAAGGGATACGTACGACCATCCAAGTCACCCTACGCTTCTCCTTTCTTCTACATCAAGAAGAAAGATGGAAAGCTACGACCAGTACAAGACTACCGGAAGATCAACGCAATCACCATACGCAATCAGTACCCATTACCCCTCATCTCAGACCTTATACGAGACCTTAGCAACGCGCATATATACACAAAGCTGGACATTAGGTGGGGATACAACAACATATGCATCAGAGAAGGAGACAAGGAAAAGGCTGCATTTAAAACACGGTATGGGCTCTTCGAACCTATGGTTATGTACTTTGGACTCACCAACTCCCCAGCGACATTTCAAACCATGATGAACTACATCTTCTGAGACACCATTCTCAAACACGAACTCCGAGGAACCACCATACGAGTGTACATGGATGACATCGGCATTGCCACGCATACCGACATAAATGGACATAGGGCCACAGTCTGAGACGTCCTTCAAGTCGCGCTTGATCACGACCTTTACTTCAAACCTGAGAAGTGCACGTTCCATGCGCCTTCCATGGATTACCTGGGGGTAATCCTTGAAAAGGGGGTGACACGCATGGACCCCGTAAAAATCGCTGGAATAGACATGTGGCCGGTACCCAAAAACGTCACAGAAGTACGAAGGGCAGTAGGCTTTTTCAATTTCTATTGCCCTTTCATTAAAGGCTTCGCCCACATCGCACGACCACTGCATCAACTAACACACAAGAACCAAGAATGGAAGTGGGGACACGACGAACAACAAGCCTTTGACAAGCTTAAAAAGCTAGTCACGGAAGAACCCATCCTAGCACATCCAGACCTTACCCAACAATTTGAAGTCGAGGTTGACGCCTCAGGGTATGCAGTAGGAGCCACCTTGGTGCAACAAAAGGAAGATGGAAAGAAGCACCCTATCGGATACTTCTCAGCCACCCTCAATGAGGCACAGAGAAACTACGACATATATGACCTCGAACTACTCACAATAGTATTAGCCTTCAGAAACTGGCGCCCCCTACTTGCAGGATCCCCACACAAAGTAGTCGTATACTCCGATCACCTCAACTTACAATACTGGAGGTCTCCCCAAAAGATATCCCGACAGGTCGCTAGGGAAGTACTCGAGTTATCGGAATACGACTTTGAAATATGCCACATTGCAGGAAAGATGAACAGAAGAGCAGATGCGCTCTCCAGGAGACCAGACTACGACCAAGGAGAAGACGACAATCGCGACATAGTGGTACTCCCTGACAAACTATTTGTCAGAGCCAACATGGTGGAGCGAGCTCCACAATTGATACAGATACTGACTGAGGAAGACACTCACCCTGAAGACCCCATATACCGGCAACATGAGGATGTCCTCAAACCATGGGTGGACGCCCACAGACTCAAAAAGGTAGAGGGAACCTGGTACAAGGAGGGAAAGCGAGTGGTCACTGGCGGATTACACAACAAACGTACCATCATCGAAGCTCACCACGTATCGCCAGTATATGGACACCCAGGAATCAAAAGGACAGCACAACTTGTGGCCTGACAATATTGGTGGCCACAACTCATCAGGGACGTCATGGACTATGTCAAGGGATGTGCCGAATGCCAACGACATAAAGTCAACACCCGACCAATGAAAGCGCCCCTACAACCTATATTCCCCACGCCCAAAGCTATGCCCTTCGCCACCATAGCCCTCGATTTCATCACTAAACTGCCCATATCCCAGGGATACAATTCGATCCTCACAATAACGGATCACGATTGCTCCAAGGTGGTCATCCTTATCCCCTGCCATGAAGAGATAACAGCCAAGGGGGTGGCTGGACTTTTAATTAAGTACCTTTTTGTCCGGTTTGGATTACCCACGAAGATGATAAGCGATAGGGACCCTAGATTCGCATCTAAGCTCATGCAAGAAATGTGCGATATCGTGGGAGTGAAACAAAACATATCAACCGCTTATCACCCCAGAATGGACGGACAATCGGAATGCTCTAATCAATGGGTGGAGCAGTATCTTCGATTTTACGTCAACAAGCGTCAAGATAACTGGTGCACTTATCTACCAATGGTGGAATTTGCACACAACTCATGGCCCCACAAGATAACAAGGAAGTCACCCTTCGAACTCCTCATGGGATACAACCCTCGCGCTGATTGGATCGATAGGCCATCACCGATACCACAAGTAGCCCTCAGGCTCCAACAATTCAAAGAAGCAAGGGCGCAGGCCCAGGAACTGATGATAAGGGCCCAGAACCTATGGATAAAGCACAAAAATACGACGAAACATCAGATAGGAGACCTCGTGTGGTTAGAAGGACGTCACCTGAGGACCAATCAGCCGACAGCCAAACTAGCCCCTAGGAGGCATGGACCTTTCAAGGTTATCCAGGTGATGTCCCCTGTCAACTACAGACTGGAACTCCCCACGCAGTGGAGCATCCACCCTGTGTTTCACACAGACCTTCTCACGCCTTATCGTGAAACCACAACACATGGCCCAAATTACAAACGACCACCACCTGAATTAGTAGAGGGACTAGAGGAATACGAAGTCAAGAAGATTCTAGATCAACGACACATGGGCCGAAAACGCCAATTACAGTACCTGGTCAAATGGAAGGGATATCCTGACTCGGATAATCAGTGGGTCAACAAAGAAGATGTATTTGCAGAAGAGGCAATAAGGGAGTTTGAAAGCAAAACAAACTCCACCACCAACCCGCATAAAAAGGGCAAACGGCAACCCCGAAGCAACATCCCCCACTTGTCTGCTAAGTCATCCCACACACACTACTCCTTGTCTTTCCCTCACATGTCCAACTATTACAATGGCTCCCCTACCTGAATCTTCGCGGCCGAACTCGAAGAAGGCCTTGTCACGCCTGAACAGGCTAGGGCCATATGCGCAACACGAGCAACAGCAGGACCCATCACCGAAGATGAAAGGGTCGCCCTGGTGGGAAGATTCCCAGACCCGATGGAGGATGCAGTGCCCCCGTGTGCACTATCACCCACTATGTACAACCTGCAAGACCCTGATACTGGAGTTCTGTACACGGGACGACCTATCAGCAGAGCAGAAGTCAATCGACTTCTCAACGCTCTCCCAAGCCATCAGAACACCAGCCCCATCCTGCCTATGCCTCCAAGGTTACAGGTCGCAGATGGAATTGAAGACACGCAAAACGTGGAAGACATGGAGGGACAAGCAGTTCACACGAGTAGCCGAGGAACAGTGGGAGAGGATGCGAGTGAGGGAACGACTCAGGCAGGAGATCCAGGACTGGCGGATGAAGACAACGAACACAGAAATTACTACCCAGCTGAGCACACCCACATCTCCTACAGCCAAATTGCTAACGACACACCTCACGCCCAAACTACCGAGGGCAACAACATGTACTGGGCCACCGTGCAGGTCGGAAGAACCCACGGAGCCCCAGTCAACTGGTGCCTGAATGCACCCCCCGGATTCCACCTCAACGCAGGACCACGATACATTCCCTGTCCTGTCAGGATCAGGGGAGTGACGTGACAGGCAAAGTATGTCCAAGTCATCATGGGACCGAACCCCATAGTACTTGGGGTTGTGGACGAATCCGACCTTGTCTACCCACGACCACTTTATGCGACCCCGCTTCTCACCTTTGCACACCGCCCCATATACCCTCAGGAGGACTTGGATGTCCTCACAGCCGAACACGCTGATCATGCCATAGTCGACAGGTGTGCTTGAGATATGGGTGACGAGTCAGTGATAGCGGAGATCCACCGCTTCTGAACCCTCACGCAAGAAGGTGATCGCATCGAGGTGCGAATCATAGAGCTTGAAAAAGCTTTTGGAGACGTGCAAGCTCTCAAGCTCGGAAGCATATGATGCATGGAGATGGCAGATGTGATGGCTCAGTTAGAAGAACGACGAGCAGGTATGTTGGACTACCAGGAGTTGTGGCCGGATGTGAGACGTGGGCATCCCACCTGAAAAGGGGGTGATGTTACGGATCAAACTGAGACTCTTACTCACCAGTTATGACTATGGCGTAAGAGGTACTTAGTCATGGACGCTCATATCAGTCAGCAGTGGAAGATCGTCGAAGGTCATGGAAGGGCATGCAAGCATGTGATAGTTGTACGATAACCGATTCATGAGGCGCTTCAAAGCCCTCTTCTCTTGTATATAAACCACGAGTAGTAGACCAAGGCTCTTCAGCTTGGTCTTTCTGAATTGTCACTCTTCTACCTCCGAAAGACTCTCTCTCTCTCTCTCTCTCTCTCTCTCTCTCTCTCTACCTCATCCAAAGCAACGGCTGTCGGATAGAACGTACCTCGAAGGAGAAGACTCTATGACGAGTATCCTGCGTTCCTGGTTAGTTAAACCCGTGGGAATTAGGAAGGGGTTTGTTGCGCGTATCAAGGAACGCTGCCTAGCATCTGCATATCACTTGTGAAGTGTTTGCCATATTGCTGAGTACCCCTAGTGAGATCGCCAAGTCATTCACCTAAGTCAGGTGCACGTACAGTGGCTACGTAACATTCTGTGTCTGTAAATGTGCAGGGGTCTGTGGATAAAAACTCCGGTGCCCCTCCCTGGAGGGATATGGGCCAATGGACGGAGTTTCTGTGTCTGTAAATGTGCAGGGGTCTGTGGATAAAAACTCCGGTGCCCCTCCCTGGAGGGATACAGGCCAACGGACGGAGTTTCCATGTCCGTAAATGTGCAGGGGTCTGTGGATAAAAACTCCGGTGCCCCTCCCTAGAGGGATACGGGCCAACAGATGGAGTTTCCGTGTCCGTAAATGTGCAGGGATCCGTGGATAAAAACTCCGGTGCCCCTCCCTGGAGGGATATGGGCCAATGGATGGAGTTTCCGTGTCCGTAAATGTGCAGGGATCCATGGATAAAAACTCTGGTGCCCCTCCCTGGAGGGATATGGGCCAATGGACAGAGTTTCCATGTCCAGAAATGTGCAGGGATCTGTGGATAAAAACTCCGGTGCCCCTCCCTAGAGGGATATGGGCCAATGGACAGAGTTTCCATGTCCGTAAATGTGCAGGGATCTGTGGATAAAAACTCTGGTGCCCCTCCCTGGAGGGATATGGGCCAATGGATGGAGGTTCCGTGTCCGTAAATGTGCAGGGATCTGTGGATAAAAACTCCGATGCCCCTCTCTGGAGGGATATGGGCCAAAGGATGGAGTTTCCGTGTCTGGAAATGTGCAGGGATCTGTGGATAAAAACTCTGGTGCCCCTCCCTGGAGGGATACGGGCCAAAGGACGGAGTTTCCATGTCTGGAAATGTGCAGGGATCTGTGGATAAAAACTCTGGTGCCCCTCCCTGGGAGGATATGGGCCAACGGATGGAGTTTCCATGTCTGGAAATGTGCAGGGATCCATGGATAAAAACTCTGGTGCCCCTCCCTGGAGGGATATGGGCCAACAGACGGAGTTTCCATGTCTGGAAATGTGCAGGGATCCGTGGATAAAAATTCCGGTGCCCCTCCCTGGTCACCACACCCCAACCATCACTGCCCCAACTGCCACTGCCACCCCAATTCCATCCCTGCCGCTGCACCAACTGCCCCCTGTATCACCTGGCCCCCACCTGCAGCACCACCCTCCTACATTAGTACTAGTTCCATGTATTTATTTAAATCCCAAATATATTATTTTTTATGCATAAATGTGACAAATCTGGTGTGACTGTGACCTGATGTGACCTGACTATCAAATGACTAATACTTGACTGCCATATGACTTCCATAGTTAGCTGGAAGTCAATAAAAAGTCAATAAAAGTTAAGTAAAGGTCAATTGACTAATGGACTACATATTGACCTTGGCCTGACTTTATTTGACTGAAACATGACTTTGTTAGTCAATGAAAAGTCACAAAATACTACCTCAAGTCCTGGTTTAGTCGATCAACTATATATGACTTTGGCCAAACTTTTAACTGACTTTCTTTTTTACTAAGGGTGAGGTATGGTGGAGAGGTGGGGGTTTGAGGACCCAGCATGTGGGGAAAAGAGGTCTTTGCAATGGTCAGAAATGAAATGAAAAAAGAATAAAAAAAAAAACATAACTTTACTTGCATGCCCACAAATGCAAGCAATGGTGGCAGCAGGTGTGGGGGTTAAGGGAAAGAGGCAATGGCAGCATGGTGGTTTGCATGCCCCTAGATGGGGTTGTAGTCATCCCTCTTGCATAGGCTGTGGAGGTGGTTCCTGTGCAGTGGTAGTGGGTGTGATAGCAGCTCCTTAAAGATGAGCAGTGAAAGAAGAAAAAAAACCCTATCTGGGTAAAAGGTGGTGACAAGGGTGTTCATGTCCTCAACACTTTGACATGTCAAATGAAGTTGCAAGGCTGGAGGCATGCTTTCCCACACCATGGATTAAGCCTCCATCTAATGTCAAAGTCTTGGTTGCATGTGCCTGCACATATTCAATATAATACAGTACTAACACTATCATAGGTTCTCCCACTCCCACTGCTACAAAGCCACCATGGCACCACACTTCATCACATTCACCCATGGCACCACCCTAATCACCACATCATGCATTTTATTTTATTTTATTTCACCTTTTCTTCTTTTAAAGTCATCTTTGAGGAGCCATTACCACACCCACTGCTGTTGCATGGGGACCACCACCACAGCATATGCAAGAGGGATGACCACACAACCCTGTCTGTGGGCATGCAAGCCACCATGCCACCATTGAATCCTTCTCTTAGCCCCCACAACCACCACTGCCAGTGCCTTATTCATGGGCATGCAAGTTATGTTTTTTTCTTTTCTTTTCTTTTCTGTCCATTTCTGACCAATGTTACAGAGACTCTTTACCCCATATGCCATGTCCTCAATCCCCCACCTCTCCACACATAATCCCCACCACTGTGCTTTGCCCCTCAAGCCTTGCAAGTCTCCCTGCCACCATTGCTTGCATTCACGGGCATGCAAGTAAAGTTATGTTTTTTGTTTCTTTTTTTGTTTCTTTTCTGACCAGTGTTATAGAGACCTCTTTTCCCCACATGCCAGGTCCTCAAACCCCCACCTCTCCACCATGCCTTGCCCCTTAAGCCTTGCAAGTTCTGCCACCTGCCTGCATTTGTGGGCACACAAGTAAAGATATGTTTTTTTTTCTTTTTTTTCTATTTCTTTTCTGACCAATGTTATAGAGACCCTCTTTACCCCACACCTAGGTCCTCAAACCCCCACCTCTCCACCACATAATCCCCACCCCTGTGCCTCACCCCTCAAGCCTTGCAAGTCCCCACTGCTGCCTCTGCCTCACTGCATGCAAGCCCATGGCCACCTCCATCTTCACCACATGCAAGTCCACTGCCACTGCACCCTGTCACTGCATGTAAGATCCACCCATGATGCCAACCTACCACATGCAAGCCCCACTGTGGTGCCACCCCAACATGGAATGCAAGGCCCTACCACCACCAACCCACCATAACACCAACATGGCATGCAGTGTTACGGTCGGGTTCAAAGACACTTACTCACAGGTGATGACTACTGGGGTAAGCGGTAATTAGTCATGGACTCCCTCATCAGTCAGCGTATCAGTCAGCGTATCAGTCAGCCCAGTATCACGTGTACGATAGTATGAC
>WNGR01022531.1_pt1 | contig 11224 bp, 9 predicted proteins | sample 5407581 | NCBI WGS metagenome assembly WNGR01 (sample SAMN13153383, study PRJNA577476) | soil metagenome | isolation source: 80 cm soil or saprolite under Garry oak tree replicate 2 | place: USA:California | collected 2016-06-15 | reverse complement strand
CTCTGGCAGCGAGTGTGAACCGGGCAGCGGCAGCCCTCCGCTGCCCCAAATCCGGGCGGTCCCATAACTGGCGAACGGGTGGTCCCATGCCGCTGGCGAAACTCAGCTCAACCTGGCCCCATGCTCCTGGCGGGCGACACAATGAGCGGCGGCGTGCTGGACGCTTTCGAACGAACGCCGGGGGCACTGCCCAGACTGAAGCTGCCTGCCGTTGGCTTGGGCTTGAGCCAGTCGCAGCTCTGCTCGCGTGGGTGCGGCACGAGGTCGCCGCTGGCGCACTCGGCGATGACGATCGGGCAGAGGTGCTTGAACGGGAAGCCGACGAACGCTACAACGCGATACTGCCTGCTGACGCGATACTCCAGGCCGCCTTCCGATCTCGGCTCAGGGAAGACCCGAGTGCCTTCGCTGGGCTTCAGGACGGAGCCGGATGAACGTCTGGCCAGGACAGGTGAGAACGAGCATCATCGCGGCATGACCGGATGGGTTCAGGCGTCTCGATGAGTGATCAGTCTGGCTTCGGCGGGTGCTGGGCGTTCTATCAGGATGGGCCCGCAGTGCTGCAATTAGCCATTCGAAATCCGGGATGCGGGCTGGGTGCGGGGGCCAGCCGTTGATAATTCCGGTCAGCTGCCAGTCTCGCTTCGCGCGCAGGTCGGTGAATGGCTCCAGCTGGGCCAGCAATTCGAAGCGGTGCTGTTCGCCGGGGGGGCATCCAGCATGCCGGAACCTTCGGGCGACTCGGGGACTATGCTCCGCTCTCGCTGCGCCGGCCAGCTCCGCGACCCGGCCCACGAAATCAGCGGTCTGAGGGCCCCGATCCCCGTAGGCCAGCAGCCCACCACGTGCCGTGTCTGGGCACTGAACCCTTTCCATCCTGGTTATGCCTCGCGGATCTGCAATACGTGGATGGCCTTGGCGAGCCGCCCGGCTTTCCAGGGGCAGCAGTGGAGTTTCCGGAGGATCTTCCAGGTCTTGAGCTGGGCGTTCGCGCGCTCGCCGGGCGCGCGGAGTTTCGCGTGCGCGCGGTTGGCGTCTTTCTGTGATTGCGGCTTGTTCTTGCCCTTGTACGGGGTTTTCGCGTACGTGCTGCCCTGGTAGCCCTTGTCGGCCAGGACGATCAGCCCGGCCGCCTCCAGCTCCGCCAGGACGCCCCAGATCCACTCGGCCTTCTTGTCATGGACCGAGCCGGGCAGCGGCCCGGACACCCACAGGATGTCCCCGGCGGGGCTGGCGATCACCTGCAGGTTCATGCCGTGCTTCTTGTGCTTGCCGGAGTAGAAGGGCCGGTCGGCGGCGACCCGGTCAATGGGGATGAGGGTGCCGTCGATGACCACGTAGGCATGCCCGGCCTTCGTGGCGTCCCGGACCGCCGTGCGCAGCTTCGGCGCCCGCGCCGCCAGCAGCGCGACAGTCTCCTCCACATACCGCCAGGCGGTCGTGGTGCCGACCGCGAACCCGGCCGCAAGCTCCGCGAACGCCTCGCCTTTGCGCAGGTAAGCAAGCACGAGCAGGGCCTGCTTGCCAGGGTTCAGCCGCCGCCACCGCGACCCGATCCACTTCCGGTGCCGGCGGATGATCCCGGACACGTAGGTGAGGGTCCTCGACGACAACGGCAGCGCGGCACGGTAGAAAAGCATGGAAGCCCCTGGTGGTGGAGTGGATCTTGGTCGACTGCCTCATTTACCAGGGGCTTTCTGGTTCTCAGCGGAGGCGCGCCGCCATGCAATCAGACCGTGACGAACCCATCACAAACAGGATGAAAAAGGCTCACTGTATTCGGCGCCATCTCGCGGATGCGGTGCCCGGAACGCGGGATCCTGGACCATCTCGGTCAGCTCCACCCACGCGTCTACCTGCTCGTCATCCTGCTCCTCCTAGCAGGTCCGGGGCGTTGCGCAGGTGAACTGCAGGCCGGCTCAGGTCGAGGCAGCCGATATGCACTGTGTCGCGGGAACGCAGCGGTACCGACGTTTGATCCGCGCCGAATTCGTCTTCGGCGCCGCGGCCAGCATGCGCCCGGTCTGGTGAGTGGCTGGCGCGGCGACCATTTCCACATGGCAGTTGTTCGGTGCCTGGTGGCAGGGGTCGGCGTCCAGCCGCGCTGGGATAGGGCAGCTGGCCGGCCAGTGGATCGAGGTCGCTGGCCTCGCGAAGGCCACCTTCCGGCGAGGACGCAGGACGACTGTCAGGCGCGCCTGGCTGAGCAAGGTGTACTGCTCGCGGGGTCCGGCGGAGCGTCGATGATGGTCCATGAGACGGAAGAGATATCGGTGTCCGGCTTTCTCACCCGGGCTGTGTTCATAGTGGGGAGTTCACACGGCCGGGTTATCCTCCAGTGAGACGCCGTTGCCACCGGTTGACCGGCACCAGATCGGTCCGGCGCGGCAGCGGCTTCCATTTGAATTAGCGAGCCATTAATGCGGCCTGCCTAGTCCGGCGCGCCGAAGCGAAGACTCCCAGGGTCTGATACAACACCTTCCTCGGGCCTGCGCCTTGTGAGAGGGACACCAAACGCCTCAAGCTGTCCGTCCGACGGCCGCAGTGCGGACGCCATCCGATCGCCGCCTAGCCTTGCTTGCTTCAGATATTCGAGGGCCAGTTGTATTCCTACGATTGTCTTTGCATCTGAAATATGCCCACGTACAAGCACGCGGTCAAGCTGATCAACGCGGATGCGATGGACGGTGACAGGCAGCTCACCTTGTTCTATGATTGCCGGAACGGATGGAACACATACTTCCGTTGCGAGGAACATATGTGTTCTAACATCTGAGAAGCATGGAGAATTGTAGATAACGCCGAGAGGTACCAGTGTCCTCGCTATGAGTCCAGTCTCCTCGTGAAGTTCACGACTGGCAGTTTCATGTGGGGTTTCATGCGGCTTCGGACGTCCCGCAGGAATCTCCAGCAACACACGCTGTATGGCTGGCCGGTACTGCTTGACGAGAAAAACGTAGTCACCCACTATCGGGACGACCGCTGACCCGCCCGGGTGATGTACGCTGTGCCGAATGTAGGTTCTTCCATCGTAATCAGCGATAGTTTCAGACTCCACTACTTCGAAGAATGATCGCCTTGTGGGAGAAGTAAATGTGGTAGTATACGAGTAATCCATGAGAGTTCAGCCTTTCAGGGAAATGAGAGTTGGTCACTATATTGGTGCCCTGAGGTTGATCTAGTCGCTGCCAGAACGGAGTATCTCTCGCACGAGAAGGATGAAGTCTTTACCGCTCAGCTTCCGGTCGCGCGTCACATAGCGCACCAACGCTGCTGCTACGATTAGCCAGAGAACGCGTCTGTAGGAGACGGCTAGCGTGCCTACAAGGGCAGCGGCGGTCGGCATGACCCAGCTGCGTTGATCAAATAGGACAAGCCAGGCGTCCACTGCACCGGTAAGTGCAAGTGCCGAGCTCAATCGAAGCTGTCGGGCCGCGCTGGAAGCCACGGATCTCTTCCCGGGCATGTCTCTCGCTCCTTCATCTGCAGGCGTCACGCCCGGTGAGTGCGCCGAGCGGCTTGGAAGGAGGATCTACCAGTCGGGCAACTGCCGCCCAATTCCTGCATGAGGCACTGTGGGATCGTGCAGGAAGTTCGCGATACAGGTGCGCGGGTGAAGCGTGGCAGACCTGAGACGCTCCCAGGTCGAAGACTCAGCCAGGAAGGGATCTTGTTGTGCGTGGTCGCAAAATTCTTCCTATGGAAGCACCAGTTTCATGGCAGAAGAAATTTGCATGGCTCGTGCGAGCTATTAGAGTCTTTCAGTACGATCAGGACATTAGAGGCACGGATTTCTTTGCTTCTATTCTCAATGGTAACTTGAAGAATACTCTACGGCCAGCGACAATCAATCGACTTGAGAATGGCGATCTGGAGTTCACACTCGAGAGATGCTGGGCGTACGAGAAGTCACTGGATCTACCGCGCAATGCCCTGGCCGACCCTTACATCTTTATTAGCCGTCTGGCTGGCGTAGCGCCAAAGACGGCTCTAAACAAGACTCGGGAGGTCACTCACCATGAGCTTGAACTATTTAGCCGAATGTCGTCAGGGGAGACGCTTGAGCCAGAGGATTGGCTCAGGCTAGCCTATCTGTATAGAAATCGCCCTGATCTGTTTATCCGGTCAGGCCGGATAAAGGAAATGTTCTTTGGGGAGCTGATGCAGGACATCGGTAGCTATTTTGAGGCCGATGAGCGCATGGCCATGGAAGCTCTCACTGTGATAGGCGAGGATTCGATTCCCTATATACAAGAGTATACCCAGGTCCAGACGATGCGTTACTTCAACTGTGCGGAAGTCCTGGGCCACGTCAATAGCCCAAGATCTTGGCCCGCATTGCGACAAATGGCGATGGGTGACCATCATCCTTTGGTGCTCACCACTATGGTCCGTTCTATAATTGACAGCGTCAAGAATGGTGGCGTCTCTGCGGAAGATCTCAGCTCAGGCGCAAAGGAACTGACCAGCCGCCTAGTCGAGATGTTGAAGGATCCAGATGAAATATATCTTGTGAGAGAAGAAGCAATAGCATTTCTAAGAGCCTCCAAAATGCCGCTCTCGCGGCGCGACAGGGTAGCGCTCGACGATAGCAAGGAAGATATTTCGCAACTGCTTGTCCGGCCTGTTTGCCTCACGAGGAAAGATCTCACTCTCGCATTTTCTACGGAGTTTAGGCATGTTCTTTCCGAATCAAACGGTGTTCCGCCGGGTTGCCCGATCGTAGTCCCTGGGATTAACCACATACTTTATCATGGAATATTCAGTGAAGACCGTGTGGAGAGAATTGCTATGGGGGTTCTGCTCGCACCGTGGCAGCTGGCAGGGCAGGTATCTGAAGTTCTAGGGAAGTTGCTTGTGACTACTGTGGAAAGTAAGGACTATGGTTTGCAGCGTTCGCTCGTACGACTAATAACTAAGATTGGGCATACGTCAGCTTGGAAGTACCTATCGAAGTTTACTTCTGACCTTGCGGCTGACGAAAACACTCGTTACGTAGCTGCCTGGTCTCTCGGCGGAGGAGTAGACCCTTCGGACTCATCTACCCTCAGGACAATGTATTCCAAGACGTCCAGACCTGAAACTAGACGTGTCATAATCACAGTAGCGGCTAGACGTGGTTTCGCAGATGTCCTTCAGATCGCATGCCGAGATAAGGACACAAGTCTGGCGGTCGAAGCGGGGAAAGAACTGGCTAGGTTGGAGCACTGACCGCCCACGCATTCTCATTGGCAGATCCGGATCACCGTCATAACCCTTGAGAGCACGCGCTCATCGGCATGAGCGAGCGGGTGACTGTGTCAGCCCAATATTTTACTGTGAGGGAAGGTAAGGGCTGGACGCGTGCTGATCAACAGGACTGACAGGGGTTTCTCCGCGCAGCCAATGGATCGCTGCCTGGATGGCCTCGCCGTACTGCGGTGGGGGGTAGGTGCCTGGATTCATTGCCACGCCGCCCGGGCGTCCCTGCAAGACCACGTCGTCCGCTGTTAGATCTTCGTAGTCGAGGTCAAGGGCTGTGGGCAGGCCGGCCACGCGCTGGCCGAGTGGCGAGAGGACTCGTGCGCCGAGTACCCAGTCGAGGAGGTCGCGGACGCCGCGCAGCCAGGCGGCGTTCATCCATGTTGCGTCCCATCGCCATGGGTTCCGGGCGTCGGCGGGATTCATGGGGTCGGGCAGGTCGAATGCTTCTAGCCCGCGCCTGGCAAGGTCGCGAGCTTCGCGGATCTGCTCGTCGGTTCTGGCGTAGTCGTCGCGGGCGCCAATGAACCGGCCGCGGTTGTCGTCGTCTACGGGGATCTCGTCGGTGTCGCCGATGAGCCAGCGGAGGATTTGGCGGGCTTCGCGGAGTTGATTGCAGAAGTCGGTCGGCACGCCGGGTGGCGCGGTGGAGCTTTCCGGCGATGCGGAGGCTTCGGCTGTGATCTCGTCGCGGGTTGGTGGGCTGCCCTTTGCTACCGACAGGGTCACCGGAGATGGCCGCGTTCCGGTCAGTGCCCAGGCCCAGGCGAGCCCGGCACGTCCTTGGTCGCCCGTCTCCAGCAGGCTTTGAGGGAGCACGGCCTCGACATGCTGCCTCGGCCTGGTGATGGCAGGTGATAAGGGGTCGGGGACCCAGATCATGGTCACAGTCTCGACGGTAGGCGGGTTACTGGGCATGCGTCATCCTCGTTCCGGTTCTGGATGGTCAGCATTCGCCGCAGCCGCGTGCTCGGTGATTCGCGTGGCGGAGACCACTTCGGGCCGCGGTGGCTGAAGCACGGCGTCGCGCTCTCGCTGCCGGACGGCCGGCCATGCCAGTCCTGGTGAAAGGTCATCCGTGTCGGTCGCTGGTTCGCGGAGGCTGGCCAACTCGTCGAGTTTCGCTTGGGCGGCCTTGGCGTTGTCGCGGATGCGCAGCACGTGTTCGGGAATCCTCTGGTGAGCGGTCTTGGGAGTGAGGCCGAGCATGAGCTGACCGTGAGTCTCAGCGCTCCGGTCGTCCCGTGCAGGGCCGGCGGGACCTTCGCGTTCGGCAAGGTGCGGGCGCAGTGGTGGAATCGGCAGGGCGGGGCGGCGGCGGCGGAGTTCGAGGTCGGCGGCGACGGCGATGCGGCGGGTGGCCTGGGTGACCGCCTCCCATTGCTGCCGGGTTTCCTGGACGGCAGTGAACATCTTTGCCTCGCGTGCGGCTTTGGCTTCGAGGGCTCGCCAGATGCGGGCGAGGTGCTGGTGCCGGGCCGCGGTTCGCGGGTCGCGGGCGGCGCGGTGTTCGTGTTCGGCGCGGACGGCGTTGACGTGGGCGTCGCGTTCGGCTTGGCGCATGAGCTGTAGTTCTTCGGTGGCGTGCGGGGGTGCCCAGGCGGTTTCGCGTTCGTAGGTGTTGCGGCGCAGCCAGAGGTCGCCGTCGGTGCAGCCGCGCAGGTCGATGCCGTCGACCCGGCCGAGTGCGGCCAGGGCGGCGTGCCAGGCGGCGCGGGCTTCGGGGCTGGTCTTGGCTGGCTCGTGCCCGATCGGGTCGCCGGGGTGGGCGTAGCCATACCTTTCTCTATAAGCAGCAACGACGCTGGCCCGTTGCTCCCAGTCGGCGCGGCCGACCGGATCGTCCGGCACTGGGCCGAACGCTTGCCGTGCCCACGGTGGCTGCGTCTGGGCGGCGTGCTCGCCGAGCCGGCGTACCCGGTCGTCCATCGCCTCGGCGAGTTCTCGCAGGTACCGGTTCACCTCGGCAGAACCGGTGTCCGGGACCCGGCCGGCCAACGGGCCAGGCAGTTGCGGCATAACACCGTGGAGCAGGTGGCGGATCCGGGAGTCCAGGACGCGGGCGATGTCGCGGGCGCCGGTCATGCTCCTCGCGGCCACCGCTTGGCGGAGGACGTCGCCGCCGTCGAGGCCGACCGTTTCGGCTTCGCGCAGGCTGCGCCATAGCCAGGTGCACGCCGAGTCGTCCAGCGCGTCCTGGGCCAGGTCGGCGGGCAGCGCTTCGCGTAGCGCCTGTTCGAAGCGGATGTGTTGCTCGCGGCGGACCAGGTCGTCCCAGATTCCGCCGCTCACGCCCAAGTGGTCGGCGCGGGACAGTTCCCGCTCCAGGGTCTCGGTTGCCGACAGCTCGCCGCCGTCGCGGGCCAGGACCCCGGCCTGTACGCTCACCGGGTCCAGTTTCGGCACCGGCCCGCCACCGGCCCGCAGTTCCGCGGGAAGCAGTCCGGCGTGTTCGCGGTTCAGCCGCCGCAGGCGGCGCAGTTCCGGGGCGGGGCGGCTGCCTTCGCGGGTGTCGGCCAGCCGCAGGTAGTCCGTTATGCAATACGCGTGGTTGGCGTCGCGGCCGCGGCTCATCGCAACGTACAGGCCTTGCCGGTCGCCGAGGCCGTCTACCAGGACATGGGCGGTGTCGACGGTGCGGCCCTGCGCGGCGTGCTGGGTGGTCGCGTAGGCCAGGGTGCAGTGCCGGGCCAGGTACCGGCGGGGCAGCCAGAACGCTGCCGACCAGCGTTTCTCCCCCGTGGCCGGGTCGCGGCCCACGTGCCGACGCACTGCGATGCGGTTGCCGGGACCGTCGGCGGTGATGATTTGGAGCACGTCGCGGTTGGCGAGGTCGCGGTCGGTCTCCCCGGCCTGGATGGCGCGGGTGTTGCGGCGGGCCATAACCAGATCCCCGGTGCTGGCCTGCTCGGTCCCGGCTAGACGGATGCCGGGCCCGGGGGCGACGAGGCCGTAGCGGATCAGGTCGTCGCGGGCGCGGCGGGACAGTTCTCGGGCCTGGTCTTGGGTGCGGGCGATCAGCAGGGTGTCCTTGCCGTCGAGGTAGTCGGCGAGCCAGCCGCGGTAGGCCTGCTCGGCCGCCTCGTCGGGGGTCCCGCCGTGTAGCCGACCGTGCTCCTGGTACTCGACCAGCACGGTGACGTCGCCGACGCGCAGCCGCAGTGTTGCCTCGCGCTCCCACGCGTGGGTAAACCGCTGCGGTTCGGCGAGCTGCACCCACCCCTGGCGGCGGGCCAGCAGCATCATCGCGCCGCCGCCTTCCACCGCAGCGAGTTGTTCGTGGTCTCCGGTGACTACGACCTTGCAGTCGTGCTCGCGGGCCAGCGCGAGGAGCGCGGCGGTGTCGGCCAGCGACATCATGCTTGCCTCGTCGAGGATCAGCAGCGACCTGGGCGTCACTGGCAACGGGCCCAGCGCCTCGCGGCGGTCTTTCAGATGGCCGAGGAATCGGGCGGTGTTGTAGGCGCGGGTCACGCCCGTTTCGGCGAGCACGTTCGCCGCGGTCTGCGAGGTGGTAAGCCCGATCACCTCGCCCATCCCGGCCGCCTGCCACAGCCGGGCCATCTCCGCGACGGTGCGGGTCTTGCCGGACCCGGCCGGCCCGGCCAGCACCTCCGCGCGCCGTGCCGAGGTCAGCACCCAGAACGCGGCGGCGGCCTGATCCAGGCGCAGCCCCGAGCCGGTTACCTCCGTGACCGCGCCCGGGTCGGTGCTCTGCGCCCGGAGTTGCGCCTCCAGCCGCGCCTGATCCGCGCCGAGCAGCCGCGCCGCGGTCGCTGGGTCCAGGCGCGGGGCGCCAGTCTCCTGGGCATCCGCGAGCAGCCGGTCTTCCATCGCGAGCTGCGCACCGGTGGCGTAACGGCTCGCACCGTGCGGGACGTACACGCTCTCACCCGAGGCGCGGCGCAGGCAATCGGGCACGCGCGGCCACTCCGGCGCGGACAACAGGACCGCCTCCGTGGCCAGGGCCCGGCGTGCCAGATCGGGCAGCAACCGGGCGGCGTTCGGAGCGCTCATCGCGCCGAGTTCAGCGGGCAGGCGCTCGCCGAGGTGGCGGATCAGGTCGGCTTCGGTCCAGGTAGGCTGCGCCGCCTGCACCGCGGCCACAGCTTCTTGCATAACGGACAGTGCGCCCAACTCGGTCAGCGCCGGGCTGGGCGCCCGCGGGGTGTGGGCCTGATTCTCGGGCGCCGCCCGTGGCGCTGGGATGTCTGAGCGCATGATGGCCGGGGCTAACGGTTCGAGGGCACCCGTGTCGCTGGCGCTGGCCTGCTCAGCCCATCGGCGCACCAGCGCCGTAAGGTCGAGTGGCTCTTCGTCTTTGCCGCGCCGGGTCGCGTGGTTGGCCCACTGGCGCAAGCTGGTCAGCGCCCGCGCATCTGGGGCGCGCCCGAACTGCGCCTCATACTCTTTCGCCAGGCGCGCCGTGACAGCGCCGATGCTCTGCCGCCGGGAGGAGAACTCCTCCATCAGAGCCTGAGAGACGCCGGCGATCTCCCGGCCGTGCCCGTCCTTGCGCGGTACCCATCGCACCCCGAACCGTCGGGTCAGCGCGTTCTCCATGACCACGGTGGCGATCGCCGCCGCGGCCGGGCGGTGCCGGTACAGCGACATCGAGTCCAGGGCTCGCCAGGCACCGTCGGTCTCCCGGCGGACCTTGTGCAGGATCAGGTTGTGCACGTGAAGCTGCGGGTCGCCGTCACGGCTGGTGTGCTGGCGGAACGAAGCGATCACCCACTCGCGGGCGTCTTCCCACCGGCCGCCCGGGTGGTAACCAGCCCGGGTCTGCCCGGCCTCACGCTGCAGGTAGTCCAGGGCGGCCGCGTTGCCCTCCATGATCGCGTCCCATATCTCGTCCGCGACTTGTTGCCATGCCTCGGCGGCCTGCGGGTCGCCGCGGCTGGCTGCGGCGGCCGCGTTCGCGAGTGCGCTGGCATGGAAGAGCGATACCGACTTGGACACGCTGAATGTCGCGTCCCAGTATAGGTCCGGCGTTCTTACCTGGGATTTCGCCTCGATCGTCAACTGGGCGCGCCGCTCGGCGGTCGCCTCCGGCTCGGCGGCAAGCATCGCCGCGTAAATCTCCTCCGCCGAACGGAACCGCCGTGGCGCCCGTCCCAACAAGGCCTCGCCGGACGGGTCGCGCGGATCGCGATGCTGGCCGTATAAGGGCTCGAAGACCGCACGGTCCACCACATTGCCTGGCTGCAGGCCCAGCTCGGCGACGCCCTTGCCGGTCCACGTCCCCGGCGGCTCGCCGCCCCGCTCCGCCGGTGCCAGGTAGTAGCCGACGCCTCTCTTCGCGTCTAGAGCCGGGTCCGGCTCAGCGGTACCGATCTGCTTCCACGGATAGGAGGCGTCGTGGCCCTTGGAGATGGTGATGATCCCCGCCATACGCTCCCCTCTCAGGCGGCCTTGCCCGCTCAGACGACGGCACTGAGTTGACCATGATGATTGGCAATGCGTAGGTGTGAGTTAAATCAGACATATAAGATGATGCAGAGTCAAGGGCGGGAGAGCAAGGGAACCTTGAGGAAAAGGGTCGGGCCAGAAGGGAGAAGGTTGGCCCGGCATGGAGGCAGCAGCACTCGTTCATCTGTTAGGTCGATCGGGGATTGCTCCGCCAAGCGTTCCCGCCACGACGTGCGCGGCATGACAGTCTCTGCATGCAGGCTTCCCCGAGGCCCAAATCCTCGCGGATGACGACACTGTGTGTCGAAAGTTCGGGATGGGGTGCCCCAGCCGACTGCCACTAACCGTATGGACATAACGCGAGACAATGACTCGAACCGGAGATCTCTCCCGTCTCGGGATCCGCTCCGCAACCTCCATGCCAGCCCGCCTGGAGTCGCGGTAGGGACCGCCCTTGCGGGCGGCCCCCCGCACAGATCCCAGCGTGCGGGATTACCGCACTGGGCTCTTACCTTGGGTGCGTGGCGGCGAAGCGCGCCTCCGGGAATGGGTGCACGATGCGGGTTGGGGG
>WNGR01007940.1_pt1 | contig 11225 bp, 11 predicted proteins | sample 5407581 | NCBI WGS metagenome assembly WNGR01 (sample SAMN13153383, study PRJNA577476) | soil metagenome | isolation source: 80 cm soil or saprolite under Garry oak tree replicate 2 | place: USA:California | collected 2016-06-15 | reverse complement strand
AAGCGACTTCGGGAATTGCATGGGTCCCCCCGTCCGCCCGTCCCCCTCCCCGCCGAACTCGAGGCTCTCCCCGCGGTAACGAGCGGCCACGCCCGCGGGGGTCATGCGGGTCGTGCGCCACACGAACACGAGCGACGTCGTGTACCCCACGATCTGCACGATCGTGATCCAGCGCGCCAGCGTGCGCAGGGGAGCGGGCGCCGCCCACCAGGTCAACTGCCGGCCCGCGTCCCTCATCGGATCGCTCCGCGCCCGTGCCAGGCGGTGAGGTCGGCGAGGATCCGGCGCACCCCGGCGGTGACCGCCTGCACGCTGATGGTCGCTCCCGAGATGCTCCGGATGTCCCTTCCCACCGCGATCGGATCCGCCGCGGTTTTCCCGCGGAATTGCCTGCGCCACGGCTCGTAAGCGACTTCGCCCCCGTAAGGCTCCCGGTACACCAGGATGTCCACGTCCTTGAGCCGGTCTGCCGGATCCACGGCGACGAGGAACGTGATCGGCTGATCTTTCCCGATGACGTTCCCCACCTCGGCGAATCCGAGCAGCGAGTCGCCGCGCGAGAGCCGCAGCACGGCCGCGCTGTCCACACGAAGCGTGTCCACGCGCGCGCCGGCTCCAAACAGGCGGCGGATCGACGCCGCGAGCCTGGCGGGGGGAGCCGCCTGCGCCGTGGCGGCACGAGAGGGAAGCGCGGCGAGCAGCAGAGCGAGCGCTGCGACCGGGAGACGCGGAGCGGTCACCTTCAGAATTGGTAGCCGAGGCCGAGGCTCAGCACCTCGGCTTCGCCGACACGGGCCTTGTTGCGCAGCACCTGGTAGTCGCCCTTGAACACGGTGTTATAAGTCGGCTTGTAGGACAGGCCGATGGTCGTGATCCGCCGGGCGAGTGAATCGTGCTTCGCGATGCCGATCGGCACGGAGGCCTGGGTATCGTAGCGCTCGTGGCGCACGAATGCGTGGAGCCTTTGGGACGAGGCGGGCGCCAGGGGTCGCAACAGGTTGTACGCGGCTTCGACGTACCCGCCGGCGATCCGACTGCCGACCGTACCGCCGTACCGGGCGTCGATCGCCTGAGCGTCGCTGACGCTGATACTCGCCACGACCCCCCGGAGCATGATCCCGCCGACCTCGTAGCGCGCGTCCGCCGATACCAGGGTGATGGGAGCGGCGAACGTGCCGTTGCCGAGCACCGAGTCCTGGTTCGCGGTCCCGCCGTACCAGAACGAGCCGCCGACCTTGAGACCCGGCTGAGCCCACTCGAGGCGCCCGGTCAGGGACGGATTCGCGAAGCTCGCCTCCTTGCCTTCCTGACGGCCTTCGCGGATCCCCTGCTCGGCGCTGAACCCTTGGGCCTTGAGTCCGCTCACGAGGTACAGCCGGTATCCGAGTCCCGCAATAGCGGGCACGCTCCCCAGCACGCCGACCCCGATCTCGCGCCAAGTCGTGGGGATCACATCGCGGTCGAACGCTGGCCGGTCCACGCCGTTGAACGTCGGCGGCTCGTGTGTCTCGTTGATGATGCCGATAGGGGGCAGCACGAGACCGGAGCGCAAGGTGAGACGCTCGGCGAGGCGGTAGTCCAGATAGGCCTGCTCCAGGGCCACTTCGCCACCCGGCTCGCCGCTCTCGAGCTTGGCATCTTCGACTTCCAGCTCGGACCGGAACGCCAAGCGATCGTCGAAAGTGTGGGCGAGATACAGGACGAATCGCCTGAGGTTGACCTGTCCCGGGCTATTGGGACCGGTGCGGTTCGTGTAATGGATCTCCCCATAACCGCCGACCGTCGTCCGTTCCTGGGCCGCGAGGAATGCGGGGAGGCATACGATGATGAGGCTCAAGGTTGGCGCTGATCGGCAAACCGACATTCCCGAATGTATTTGTCGGAATTAATTCCGTCAAGCAAACCTCCCCGTAAGTGAGCACTCGTTGCTATTGTAGATCTCGGGAGCTGCTATTGGACACTGGATTCGAGCGTATTGTACCGGTCCTCCTTGCCGTGGCGGCTGCTGGCCTTGGTTGGGGAGCGGTTCGCCTCAAGCGCCGGTTGGGGCAGAGCGAGCGCGAGCGTCGCCGTGCCACCGACGAGCTGAATCGCCGGCTGTCTGAGCTGCTTTCGGTGCGCGAGCTGTTCCACGTGCTCTCGGGCTCGCTCCACGTCGACCGCATTGCGGAGCAGGTGGCACGCTACGCGATGCGTTTCCTGAACGCTCAGGGGGCGCTGGTGGCGCTGGCGGCGGACGGGGGCAGCGGGGGGAGAGGGGGGGTGGGCGAGGTGGACGGCAAGCATGGCGGGGGTCGAGGAAGTGGGGCGGCTCGGGAGGGTGGGCGGGGTCCGCTGCACGTCGCGGCCGCCGAGGGAGCGCTTGCAGTACTCCGGGGCCAGACGATCGGCGCCGGCGACCCCGGGCTTGTGGCGCGCTCGGTGGACGGGGAGCGGATCGAGGTGCTGCACGGCTCGGAAGGCGAGCCCACTCAACTCGTCGCGGGGCTCAAGGTCGCCTTCGCGACCGCGGTGCCGCTGCGGGCGCATGGGGTGCTGGTCGGCACGCTCGTGGTCGCCGATCCACGCGACGGCCGGCTGGACGGCGACGACAGGCAGCTGCTTTCGACCCTGGCGACCCAGGCCGCGATCGTGCTCGCGAACGCCCGGTTCTTCGAGACCGTGCGACACGCGAAGGACCAATGGGAAACCGCGTTCGACGCGCTGAGCGAGGGGATCGCGGTGGTGGACGAGTGGGGCCGGGTGCGCCGCGCCAACCACTCGCTCGCAGCGATGCTCGGCGCCGCGGTTCCGGCGGTGATCGGGCTCGATCTCGGCGTGGCGCTACTCGGCGAACCGCGCCCGCTGCTCGACGTGCTCGCGGCCACGCGGCGCGGGGACCTCGCGCAGCCGCGGACCGTCCGCTCCGGCCAGCTCGGGCGCACGCTGCGCCTCGACGCCGCGCGCATCCCGAGCCCGGCCGACGATCAGAGCGTCGTGGTGCTGGTAGAGGACGTGACGGACCAGCAGGCCATGGAAGCCCAGCTGATCCAGAGCGAGAAGCTCGCCGCGGTCGGCCAGCTCGTCTCGGGCGTCGCCCACGAGCTGAACAACCCGCTCACGTCGATCGCCGGCCTCTCGGAGCTCTTGCTCGAGCAAGGGGAGCTCGGTGCGAAGGACCGCGGCCACCTGCGGGTGATCCACGAGGAGGCAGACCGCGCGAGCCGCATCGTGCGCAGCCTGCTCACGTTCGCGCGCCAGGGGCCCGGCGAGCAGGCTGCCGTGGACCTGAACGACGTGATCCAGCGGAGCCTCGTCCTTATGGCCTACGACCCCACCCTGAAGGACGTCACGATCGAGAAGGACCTCGCGCCGGTGCCGGAGGTTCTGGGCGATCGCAACGCGCTCCAGCAGGCCGTCCTCAACCTGCTGACCAATGCCGCGCAGGCGCTGACCGCAACCCCCCCCGGCCGCGCGCGTGTCATCCGCGTCCGCACCTGGTTCGACGACCGCGTGCGGATGCGCATCGCGGACACAGGGCCCGGCATCCCCGACGCGTTGCTACCCCATCTGTTCACGCCCTTCTTCACGACCAAGGAGCCCGGCCAGGGGACCGGGCTCGGTCTGTCGATCACCCACTCAATCGTGGAAGCGCATGGCGGGCGCGTCGCCCTCGAGCGGTCGGCAGACGGCAGCGGAAGGGAGGGCGCCGCATTCCTCGTCGATCTACCGCCCGCCCCGCCCGAGGCGCCGCGCCCGAAGACCCCCGTGACCCCGCTCCCCGGCAACCGCTTCAGCCGTGCTTGATGAAGGTCCCGTCGCGGAGCTCCGCGTACGCCTTCCGGAGCTGTTCGTCGGTGTTCATCACGATCGGGCCGTACCAGGCGACGGGCTCCTCGATGGGCTTCCCCGAGACGAGCAGGAACCGGACGCCGGCGTCTCCCGCCCGGACCGTGATCTCGTCCCCGCTGTCGAAGAGCACCAGCGAACGGTTTCCCGTGTCCTCGAACCCGGCGGAAGCGGGTGGGCCCACCTGTTCCGTTCCGACGGCCAGGGGCTGCGAGGCGTCGCGGAACGTGCCGGAGCCCTCGAACACATAGGCGAATGCGTGCGCGGAGGACTCGACGGGTAGCGTCGTGCGTCGGCCGGGCGGCACCCAGACGTCGATATAGCGCGGATCCGCTGCGACGCCGTCTGCGGGACCCGTCTTTCCCCAAAAGGTCCCGCAGATGACGCGAACCGTGGTGCCGTCGTCGTCGACGACTTCGGGGATGTCGCGAGAGGAGATGTCCTGGTATCGGGGGGCGGTCATTTTCAGGGACGACGGAAGGTTCGCCCACAGCTGGAAGCCGTGCATCCGCCCCTGCGGGTCCCCTTGAGGCATTTCCTGGTGCACGATCCCGCTTCCAGCCGTCATCCACTGCACGTCACCCGCCCCGAGCGTGCCTCGGTTGCCGAGGCTGTCGCCGTGGCTGACCGTCCCGGTGAGAACGTAGGTGATGGTCTCGATACCCCGATGCGGGTGCCAGGGGAAGCCTGCGAGATAGTCGTCGGGTCGTTCGTTGCGGAAGTCGTCGAGCAAGAGGAACGGATCGAAGTCCTGGGTATCCCCGAACCCAAACGCGCGGCGCAACCGTACCCCCGCGCCCTCGACGGTCGGCGTCGCTGCAACGATTCGTCTGATCGGTCGTATCGACATACCTCACTCGAAAACGCGCGCGCCGCTCGCGGAGTTCCGTGAACCGGCGGTGATGCGCCCGACTACGTGCGCGAATCCTTCAAACGGGGGGACCTGCGAGACGCGGCGGCTCGCGTCCGGGCCGGCGCGACGGTGTCGTAGGCTTCGGCCGGCCATCCGAACACAGCCAGATTCACCGTGCCGCCCGGCGCGAACTTCACGCCCTCGCGCAGCAGCAGCGCCCGCTGCACCACCGCGCTATGATGCTGCGCGGCGAGCGAGATGCGGCCCGAGACATTGAGGACGCGCCACCACGGGACGTCACTATCCTCCCCCAGGGCCGAGAGGGCCCACCCGACCGTGCGAGCCGCTCCGGGCCGTCCGGCGAGACGCGCGACGACGCCGTAGGTCGCCACCCGGCCCTTGGGAATGTGGCGGATGACGCGGTAGATACGGTGATAGAAGGGGTTCACGGCCGCACCGGATAGCCGCGGCTCGCGAGGTAGGCACGCGCCTCGGGGAGTGTGGTGCCGCGGAAGTGGAACAGCGTCGCGGCGAGGACACCGTGGGCGCCGGCGTCGAGAGCGTCCGCGAGGTGCTCGAGCGTCCCCGCCCCGCCGGACGCGATGACCGGGATACCCACGGCCTGGGCGACGGCTCGCGTGAGCGGAATGTCGTAACCGTCCTGGGTGCCGTCGGTGTCCATCGAGGTCAGCAGGATCTCCCCCGCGCCGAGTTGCTCCAGCCGGACCGACCACTCGACGGCGTCGAGTCCCGTGGGCTCGCGGCCGCCGCGCACCATCACCTGCAACCTACCTCCGTTCCGCTTCGCGTCCACTGCTGCGCAGACGCACTGGCGGCCGAACTGCTCGGCGAGGCGGGTGACGAGCGGCGGGTCGCGCACCGCTGCAGTGTTGACCGCCACCTTGTCCGCCCCCGCGCGCAGCACGGCACGGGCATCGTCGACACTGCGGATACCACCCCCTACCGTAAACGGAACGAACAGCGTGTCAGCGACGCGGCCCACCAAATCGAGGAGCGTCCCGCGCGCTTCGTGGCTCGCGCCGATGTCGAGGAAGACGAGCTCGTCCGCCCCGTCCGCGTCGTAGCGCGCCGCCTGCTCCACGGGGTCCCCGGCGTCCCGCAGATGCTCGAAACGCACGCCCTTCACGACCCGCCCCCCGCTCACGTCCAAGCAGGGGATCAGCCGCCGGGCGAGGCCCGTTGTTTGGAACGGGCCTAGCATACCCGCAATACGTCGTCCAGCAAGCCCGCGTCTCCGCCCCCCACCATTGACAAAATGTCTTCGAGCGCTCTGCGCTCCCGCGGCCATGCGAACCGGGCCAGCGCCTGTGCCGGCTGCAGCCACTCCGCTCGGTCGTGCTCAGACGAGACCCGGGGCTCGGCCGCGGGATCGACGAAGGCCACGAACACGGGGATCAGCGCCACCTCGTCCGCACGGTGCCGGTAGAACGACTCCAGGCGGCTCGCGTTGTAGAGCCGCACGGCGACCAAACCGGTCTCCTCCTCCAGCTCGCGCAGCGACGCCTGCACCGGAGTCTCCCCCGACTCGATCGTTCCATGCACTGTTTCCCAGGATCCCGCGCAACGACCGTTCGCGCTGCGCCGCAGCGCAAGGACCTCGCCCCCGCCGCCCGCTCCGGCCACTCCCCCCCGTCCCCCGCCCCCCGGCCGCCGCAGCACATACACGTCGACGAACGAGACCCGCGCCTCGGTCACGGCGACCACGCGGCGAACTCACGCAGCAGCGCGAGCCCCGCCGCCTGAGACTTCTCGGGATGGAACTGCACACCCAGCACGTTGTCGCGTCCCACGATCGTGGGGAACGGCGCGCCGTACTCCGCCTCGGCGAGGTCGCCCTCGGGCGCCACCCGGTCGGGGTGGTAACTGTGGACGTGATAGAAGAAGGCCGCGTCGCCGCCGAACGCCCGCGCCAGCGCGCGATGCGCCTTGCCGGGGCCGGTGAGCCGCACTCGGGCCCAGCCGACGTGCGGCACGGGGAGGGACGTCCGAAACCGGGCCACCCGGCCCGCGAGCAGACCGAGCCCCGGGATCCCCGGCGCCTCTTCGCTCTCGTCGAACAACAGCTGCAGCCCGAGGCAGATGCCGAGCAGGGGGCGGCCGGCCCGGGCAACGTCGTCCAACGCCCCGCCGAGGCCCGTCTCGTCGAGGCGGCGCCGGGCGGGTGCGAAGTGGCCCACGCCGGGGACCACCACGCGCGCGGCGCGGCGAACCGCGTCCGGGGCGTCCGTGAGCTCCGCGACGGCGCCCACCGCCTGGAACGCGCGTAGCACGCTCTTCACGTTCGACGCGCCGTAATCGACGACCGCGATCACCTAGAGAGACCCCTTCGTGGACGGCACGTCGGTCACGCGGGGATCGAGGCCCGTGGCGGCGCCCAGCGCCCGCGCGGCCGCCTTGAAGACCGCCTCGACCACATGGTGGGCATTCTGGCCCCGGAGCAGATCCACGTGCAGCGTCAGGGCGCCGTGGATCGCGAGCGCACGGAAGAACTCCGGCGTGAGCGCGACGTCGTAGTCGCCGAGCTTCTGCCACGTAGGAGGCTCGGCGTGGTACGCGACGTAGGGGCGCCCACTCACGTCCACCACCACGCGGGCGAGGGCCTCGTCGAGGGGTACGGTGGCCTCGCCGTACCGGCGGATGCCCCGCCGCTCGCCCAACGCCCGGGACAGCGCCTGCCCCAGGACGATCCCGACGTCCTCGACGGTATGGTGCTGGTCCACCTGCAGGTCGCCACTGGCGGCGACCTCGAGATCGTAGAGGGCGTGGCGCGCCAGCGCTTCCAGCATGTGGTCGAAGAAGCCGATTCCCGTCTTCACCTCGGCGCGGCCGGTGCCGTCGAGGCACAGGCGGACGCGGACGTCGGTCTCTCTGGTCTTGCGCTGGGCTTCGGCCATCCGGGCCATCACGTCCTCCCCTGGAAGATCGCGTCGAGCGCGCGACCCACGGCCTCCACGTCGTCCTCAGTCCCCGCGGTGATCCGGAGGCATTCCTCGAGTCCCGGCGCGCCCGACACGTCGCGCACCAGGATGCCGTGCTCGCTCACGAGCCGCGCGAACACGTCGGCCGCCGGCCGCGCCTCGCAGCGGATGAGGACGAAATTCGCGGCGCTGGGAAAAGCGCGCAGGCCCGGCACACGCGCCAGCCGGCGATACAGGAGGTCGCGGCTCTGTTGTACCTGACAGGTGCGCTGGGCCAGGAGCTCCGCGGCGTCGAGGGCGGCGTGCGCCGCGGCCAGGGTCACGCGGTTGACGTTGTACGGCAGTTTCGCCTTTGCGATCTCCGCCGCTACCGCCGGGTGCGCGAGCGCGTACCCGAAGCGCAACCCCGCGAGCGACATCGCCTTGCTGAATGTGCGCAGCACCACCAGGCGCGGGTGATCGGGGAGCAGGGGGATGGCCGTCGGCCCGCCGAAGTCCTGATAGGCCTCGTCCATCACCACCAGGGCCTCCGTCTCGGCGAGCAACCGCTCCACCGCCCCATCCGGGAACGGCGTCCCCGTAGGATTGTTGGGCGAGTTGACCACGACGGCCCGCGCCCTGGCGTGGCACGCGGCGCGCACCAGCGCGTCCACGTCGAAGTCGAAATCGGGAGTGAGCGGCACGGGGACGTGGCGTCCCCCGTACACTGCGGCGAGCAGGCGGTACAGGCTGAACGTCGGCACGGGCGTGACGACAGGCGTGCCGGCGCCCACGGTGACCGAGAGCGTCGCCTGGATGAGCTCGTTGGAGCCGTTGCCGACGAGCACGCCGTCCGCGACCCAGCCGTGTCGCGCGGCGAGGCGCTCCAGCAGCTCGGTCGGCGCGAACGGAGGATACCGGTTCCACGGGGCGGCGCGCACGGCGGCGAGCACCGCTTCCTTGAGTGAAGCGGGGGCGTCGAACGGGCTCTCGTTCTGATTCAGCTTGCGGGGCGCCGCCGGCGCGGCGAGCGTGTACGCCGCCTGCGCGCGGACCTCGGGCTTGATCAGGGCGAGCGCGGCTTCAGCCGAGGGAGCGGCGGGACGCACGCGGCGGGACGGGAAACGGGAAAGGGGAAACGGGAAACGTGGAGGCGGCTAGCGCCGGCGGCCCAACACTGCTTCCAGCCGCGCCGAGAGCGCGCGCGCACGGAATGGCTTCGTCAGGAAGTCGTCAGCGCCGAGCTCGAACACGCGCACCTCGTTGTCCTCGTCGCCCTTCGCGGTGAGCACGACGACGGGGATTGACGCCGTCGCCGGCCGCGAGCGCACGTGCGAGAGGACGCCGTAGCCGTCGAGCCCGGGCAGGTTCAGGTCGAGGACGATGATGTCCGGGCCCACGCGGTCTATCTGATCGAGCGCCTGCACCCCGTCGCGGGCTTCCGCCACGACGTAGCCGTCCCGCTCAAGCAGGTCGCGCATCACCTTACGCAGGCTGTCCTCGTCGTCCACGAGCAGCACCTTGGGCGCGGCACCGCCGTGCCGCCACGAGAGGCGCGGCGTCGCGGGCTCCTCGAGCAGCTCGAAGTTCCCGGTGAGCGCTTCGCTCTGCGCCGCGCTTGAGCCGGCCGGCGTAGCGAGCCCCCCGGGCCCCTTCCCCCCTGCTGCGCCCGCTCCGGTCGATGGGACAGCGGGCGAGGACCCCGCGGGCCCCCTGACCCAGCCGCGACCGCCGGACGCGGGGGCGGCGGGGGGTTCGATGCCGTCCTCTTCCTGGGGGATGTCCACGACGCGCGTCAGCTCGTCCACCGTGGACTCGCCCCGGAGCACGTGGGCCAGGCCTGACTCCCACAGGGACTTCATGCCGCCGCGGCGCGCGGCCGCGGCGATGTGCTCCGCCGTTTTGCCCGCGGTGATGAGCCGTTCGACCTCCGGCACCACAGTCAGCACCTCGAGGATCGAGAACCGCCCTCGATAACCGGTCATAGCGCAGTCCGGGCAACCCGCAGCCCGATACAGCGGCGTGCCCCTGGGGATCCACTTCGTCAGCCGCTCGGAGGGCGTCTCCATCCACACCTCTTTGCACGTCGGGCAGAGCTTTCGCATCAGCCGCTGCGCCAGCACGCCGCGCAGCGCGGCGGCGATCTTGTACGCCTCCACCCCGATGTCGACGAGCCGCGTCACGGCGTTGGCGGCGTCGTTGGTGTGCAGGGTCGAGAGCACGAGGTGGCCGGTGAGGGACGCTTGCACGGCGATCTGCGCCGTCTCGGCGTCGCGGATCTCGCCCACCAGCAGCACGTTCGGGTCCTGCCGCAGGATCGAGCGCAGCGCCGACGCGAACGTGAGGCCCGCCTTCTCCTGCGTCTGCACCTGTACGATCCCCGCCATGCGGTATTCGACCGGGTCCTCGACGGTCACGATGTTCACGCCCTCGCCCTTGATCTGGTTAATGCAGGAGTAGAGGGTGGTGGTCTTGCCCGAGCCGGTCGGGCCCGTGACCAGGATGATCCCTTCGTGGTTCTCGAGCAGGCGCTTGATCGCCTCCGTCTCATCGGTGTTGAGCCCGAGCGAGTCCAGCGACTTGACCGTGGCGCGCGAGTCGAGGATTCGGATCACGACCTTCTCGCCCAGCGCGGCGGGGAGGGTCGAGACTCGCAGGTCGATGGGCTGCCCGTTCACCGCCACGCGGGCGCGCCCATCCTGGGGCCGCAGCCGGTCGGCGATGTCGAGCTGCGACATGATCTTGATACGGGAGATCAGGGGGATCCCGGCCGCGCGCGGGATCTTCATCACCTGCCGCAGCACGCCGTCGATCCGGTAGCGGACGGCGACCCCGCCCTCTTCCGGCTCGATGTGGATGTCGCTCGAGCGGGACAGGATCCCCTCGGAGATGATCAGGTCCACGAGCCTGACCACCGGACGCTGGCTCGCCTCCTCCGCCGACGCCGCGATCTCATCCGGCGCCACGGCCGGCGTGATCGTGAACATCTCCCCCGATCCCTCCATCCCCTGCAGCACCTTGTCGAGGGCCCGGTCGGGGCGGTAGAGCTCGTCCAGCTTCTCCGTGATCTTGGCGGGGGCGAGCAGGAAGCTACGGATCTCGCGCGCCGTCGCGAACGCCAGGGCTTTCTCCGCGTCGAGGTCGAACGGGTTCGCCGTCGCCACCTCCAGGAACGAGTCGGTGACGCGGAGCGGCAGGATGTGGTAGCGCCGCGCCAGGGCTTCGGGCACCTTCTCCTTGACCGCCGGGTTGACCGCGTGGACGTCGGCGAGCTTGAGGCGAAACCGTGTCGACAGTGCCGTGAGGATCTGCTCGTCGGTCGCCACCTTCTCCGCCACGAGGGCCTGCCAGAGGGTCTGGCCCGGGGGCGCCTTCGCCCGGAGCTCCGTCAGGCGCTCCGGCGTGAGCACCCCCTCAAGGGAGAGAGAGTGGACGAGCCATTCGTCGGGGAAAGGGGTGTCGGCCATCGTTGATTAGACAAAGGTAGCCGGGAGCCCGGCCCAGTCCAGCCCGGACTCTTTCACAGGATGGCCCAGAAATCGCGTGCGACATCGAACGCGAGGCCCAGGCGTCGGCTCTGGCCCCCGAACCCCGCTTCCAGCCGGAAAAACCCGAGCCACTCGAAA
>WNGR01010727.1_pt1 | contig 11226 bp, 11 predicted proteins | sample 5407581 | NCBI WGS metagenome assembly WNGR01 (sample SAMN13153383, study PRJNA577476) | soil metagenome | isolation source: 80 cm soil or saprolite under Garry oak tree replicate 2 | place: USA:California | collected 2016-06-15 | reverse complement strand
AGCATCGGCTCGATCGTGAACGTCATGCCCGGCTCCATGGTGACCGAGACGTCCGGATCGTCAAAGTGGGGCACGATCAGGCCGGAATGGAACGTCGTCCCGATGCCGTGCCCGGTGAAGTCGCGCACCACCCCGTAACCGAACCGGCGGGCGTACGACTCGATCACCCGGCCGATCGCGTTCAGCGGGCGGCCGGGCGCCACGGCGCGGATGCCGCGCATCATGGCCTCGTGGGTGCGCTCGACCAGCAGCCTGGACTCCTCGTCCACATTGCCCGCCAGGAAGGTCGCGTTGGTGTCGCCGTGGACACCGCCGATATAGGCGGTGATGTCCACGTTCACGATGTCCCCGTCCGCGATCACCGTGTCGTCCGGGATCCCGTGGCAGATCACCTCATTAAGCGAGGTGCACAGCGACTTCGGGTAGCCGCGGTAGCCCAGCGTGCTCGGGTACGCCCCGTGGTCGATGAGGAACTCGTGCCCTACCCGGTCCAGCTCGTCGGTGGTCACCCCGGGCGCGATGCGCCCGGCGACCCGCATCCGCGCGATCGTCTCCGGGTCCTTGACGTCCGGTTCCCCGATCCGCGGACGCTTCCTGCCCACGTACTCCGGGGCTGTGATGTGCCCGGGAACCTGCCGCGTGGGTGAAATCCGGCCGGGCTGGAGCAAGGTAGCCATGATCTGGGAGTCTAGTGGGCATGAGCGACGAGCAGCGCTGGTGGTTCTGCCTGAGGCACAACACCGTGGAGTCCGACGACGGGTGCCCGGGCAAGGACCGGCTGGGCCCGTACCCGACCCGCGAGGCGGCGGCCAACGCCCTCGAGACCGTCCGGCAGCGGAACGAGGAGTGGGACGCCCAGGACGGCGACTGACCCGCGATGCCTGACGCATGGGCCGGCCTGCCGGCGTGGCTCTGGCCGGCGGGTCGGCCGGTAAGGTGAGGAGCAGCAGCCGAAGCGGCCGAGAGGGGCGTACGGGGTGAGCGAGCACCAGTCCGGCGATGGGCTGCCGCCGGCCGCCGAGTCCCGGATTGCCGAGATCCGGCGCAGCGGGACCTGGGGGTCCGCGCTAACGGCCGACGAGTTCACCGCGATCAGGAGCGTCGGGTTCGAGCCCGTTGGCCAGGTGCTCGGTGCCGCGGTCTACAACATCGGCTATACCGGGGGATACGCCTGCCCCGGGGCCTGGGCCGGCTACGGCGGTTACGTCTCGCCGTACCGGAGCGTCACCACGGTGTCGGGAACGGGCTCCATGGCCTCGTTCGGCCCGATGGTGCAGACGCTCTACCAGGCACGCCACCATGCGATCGCACGGATGTCCACGGAGTGCGAAGAACTCGGCGGGCACGGGGTGGTGGGGGTGCAGCTGACCATCGGCGCCTTCCCCGCGGGCGGACTGGAGTTCAAGGCGATCGGCACGGCGGTCCGGGCGCCGGGCGGGGTCGCGCTGCCGCACCCGTTCACCTCAGACCTCTCCGGGCAGGACTTCGCCAAGCTGATCTTGGCTGGCTGGGTGCCGGCCAGCCTGGCCATCGGCATCTCCATCGGCGCCAGGCACGACGACTGGCTGACCATCAACCAGACCAGGTGGGGGAGCGGCAATTCCGAGGTGAACGGCTACACCGACCTGGTGAACCAGGCGCGGCACGACGCGCGTGTTCAGCTGGAGCAGGACGTGACCAGGATGGGCGCGGACGGCGTCGTGGTGAAGACCACGGACATGCGGGTCCGGGAACGGGAATGCCCCATGCAGGAACACCGCAGAGATCACATCGTGGAGGTCACCATCATCGGCACGGCCACCGCGCAATTCACCCGCTCGCGGCCCGCGGCCAGGGAGGGCAGCCTCGCGATCCTGTCCCTCGATCCGCAGCGCCGCCAGGCGGCCCGGGTGAAGCTTGGGCGCTGAGCACGTCCGTGACTAAGGAGCATCATGACTGAGCAGACTTCCGCCGGGACTGAGCCAGCCACCACGGGGCAGGTCCCCGCCGGGCAGGCTTCCGCCGGCCTCGACCTGCAGGGCGTGCCGCAGGACGCGATGCGCCGCCTGGCCGAGCTGAAGCCAGGACAGCCCGGTTCCATCTTCACGTCGGACCTGTCGGTCAACGAGTTCCTGCTCGTCCGCGAGGCCGGGTTCCGGCCGCTCGGCCTGGTCCTCGGCAGCTCGATCTATCACGTCGGGCTGCAGATCGGCCGCTGGGGCAGGAACCAGGAGCTCGACGTGCTGTCCCAGGCCATGTACCACGCCAGGGAGCTGGCGATGACCCGGATGGAGGCCGAGGCGGATGCGCTGAGCGCGGACGGGATCGTGGGCGTGCGGCTGGACGTGGAGATGAAGGAGTTCGGCGCCGACATCGCCGAGTTCATCGCCATAGGCACCGCGGTCCAGGCCGAGGACGGCGCCGGCGGCGGGGGAGTGAAGGACTGGCGGAACAACAAGAACCTGCCGTTCACCTCCGACCTCTCCGGCCAGGACTTCTGGACCCTCATCCGCGCCGGGTACGCTCCGCTCGGCATGGTGATGGGGTCCTGCGTCTACCACATCGCGCACCAGAAGCTCGGCGGGAAGCTGGGCAACATCGGCCGCAACGTGGAACTCGAGCAGTTCACCCAGGCCCTGTACGACGCCCGCGAGCTGGCCATGTCCCGGATGCAGGCGGAGGCAGAGGCGCTGCACGCCGAGGGCATCGTCGGGGTGCAGCTGCGCCAGCACAGTCACACCTGGGGCTCGCACACCACCGAGTTCTTCGCGATCGGCACCGCCGTGCGGCCGTTGCGTGAAGACCACGTCATCGAGCGCCCCACGATGGTGCTCAGCCTCGACTCCTGAGCCCGCGGTCAGCTGGCCGACGTGCCGCTGACCGCTTCGAGCAGCCGGGCCAGCCGGCCGCGCAGGCCGATCCGGGTTTCGGACGGCTCGCCCGCGGCGGCGCTGACCAGGTGCTGGGCGGCGTCAAAGGAAACCGGCGCGTCGGAGGCCACGGTCAGGTACTCGTGCGCCATGTCATCGAGATCCGGATCGCCCTGGTCCATCGCGAGTATGGTCGCGCCGGTCCGCCGCGCATCATGCACCCGCTCCAGCAGCGGCGGCGGCGCGGCCTCCGGGCTGACCACGAACAGCGTCTCGCCGCGCCGCGCCTCCTCCAGCCGCGCCAGGCCGATGCTCAGATGCGGCGGCGCACCCGGCGGCGGCGACCAGCGGACCAGGGTGGGCGCCAGGCCCGGGACCCCGGCCAGGCGGCTCTCCTGGTCCAGGTGCGCCGCCAGGTGCCAGGGCTCCTCGTCCGGCGTCCCGACGATCAGCAGCCCTCCGGGGGTGCGCGGGGCGGAGCCGCGCAGCGCACGCGCGAAGGCCCTGGTCTGCCGCAGCCACGCGCTGGGCTCGAGCATGATGCGCAGCTGAGCTACCTGGCCGGCGTCCATAGGCTCATGGTGCCTGACCAGGCGGGCGGGCGCGGGATTTCTGTGATCAAACGGCCACGCCCCGCTTGCGCCGGCCCGGAGCGTGCCGGCGCGGCAAGCCCGTCTGGCAGGATCGGGGCATGGCCGCCGGACAGGTACCGCAGGAGACAGCCGAGGAAGCCGCGCGCGTGACGGTCGGGATTCTCGGCGGCACCGGGGACGAGGGACGCGGCCTGGCCCGCAGGCTGACCATGGCCGGCAACCGGGTGATCATCGGCTCGCGTGACGCCGGCCGCGCCGCGTCCGCTGCGGCGACCTGCGGCTCCCCGCCACGGGTGACCGGCGCCGTCAACGAGGAGGCGGCCAGCGCCGCGGACGTGGTGATCGTCGCGGTTCCGTTTGAGGGCCATGCCGGCCTGCTGGCCCAGCTGGCCGCCGAGCTCGGCGGCAAGATCGTGATCGACTGCGTGAACCCGATCGCGTTTGATGCGCAGGGCGCCTACCCGGTCCCGGTGCCGGAGGGGAGCGCGGCGCAGCAGGCTGCGGCGCTGCTCGGCGGCAGCACCGTGGTCGGCGCCTTCCACCACGTGTCGGCCCCGCTGCTGCTCGACCCCGAGGTAGCCGAGCTCGACATGGACGTCCTGGTCCTCGGCGATGACCGGCACGCGACCGACCTGGTCCAGGCGCTGGCCGAGCGGATCCCCGGGGTGCGCGGCGTCTACGCGGGCCGCCTGCGCAACTGCGGCCAGGTCGAGGCGCTGACCGCCAACCTGGTCTCGGTGAACCGGCGCTATAAGGCCCATGCCGGCCTGCGCGTCACCGATATCTAGCTGGATGGGCGGAGCGCCTGGTAACCAGAGCACAGGACCCGCATCCAGGTGATGCGAGCGCCGTCGGTGCTGTAGTAGGCCTGCTGCTCCACCAGGTAATCGCTGCCGGAGCGGCCCACGCGCAGCCGGTACGCGACGTGCTCGCGGTAAGCCACATGGCCGGTGGTGACCGAGCACAGCTCCTGGATGTGGTCCCCGGCGTCGAACCAGTGGCCCAAGATGATCTCCTCGACCACCTGCCTGGGGGTGGCGGCCTGCCAGTGGCGCCCCGGCGTCAGGGCCTGGAAGTCGATGCTGTCGGCCAGCAGCGCGCCCAGCGCAGCGTCGTCCTTGGCGGCGAGAGCCCGCGCAAAACGCTCACCTGCGGTAGTCATCATGGTCCTCCCGTCCTGATCGCAACCCTACTCGCAGGGCTCTCCCGCAAGCAGCGCTGCGACCCCTCACCTGTTTTGAGGATGGCGTGCGGCGGGTGATCAGCGCATGGGGCAACCGCCCCATCTTTCAGCCACCGGCCTGAGGCATGAGAGCCCATCAAGCTCTGCGGGCGCAGCGCGGACGGCAGGTCGGTTCAGGTGAGCGCGGAGGCTTGCGCGATGCGGCGCCGGGTTCTGGCCAGGGGCCCGCTCTTCATTTCCTGGCGCCAGGCGGGGAATTCCGCACCGGACTTCTGATGCTCCTTGCCTGCCGATTCGTACACGACATAGCCGCCCTTGAGGATGCTGAATGCCTTGGTGAGATGGCCCAATTTGTCGAACTGCGCGCTGGAAGCGGCCAGCGGGTCGAACCAGGACGGTGTCACGAAGTTGGATACCGAGATGCCGCTGATGTCATAGGTGGGTGCCTCGACCGGATCGCAGACCTCGAAGCTGTAGGCCGAGCCCTGGCCGTCGTTGGCCCACAGGTTGCAGTTGGGGTCGATATACATCTCCAGGACCTCATGGGACAGCACGCTGGACACGCTCCAGTCGCCGCTGGTCGGCTTCGCGCCGTTGTCAAGCTCCGGCTTGGCCGCCACCACGCCCCACAGTTTCCCGCCCTGGTCCTCGGTGTGGAAGCCGAGCACACCCTGCGGCTGGTCGTGGATGGTGTCCACGATCGCGATGCCGTGCGCGGCCGCCGGAACGGCGCGAGGGTCGGTGTAGAAGATCACCGCTGCCGGGGCCCGGTCCCACAGCGGGGCCGCGTCGAGGCGCACTTGCGAGGCGATCGCCTCGGTCATCGCCGCCGCGTCGGCATTGGAGATAAGGGTGGACTGATTCAGGATCGCGATGAGCATGGCCGCCCCCGGTCGGTTCGTGGCTGGAAAGAGCCAGGGCTGTAGTCACGCACCTGGCTGCTGGCTCATATTCCTCCGGTCGGGCGGCATTGGCAAGATCCATTCAGATATGCGTATCCGTTTTCAACCACAATAGTCAGGGCTAGTTCCAAAATTGCATTCTCTGCCATTCAGGAATGGTTGTTCATCGCTCCGTCGCGCCCGTCGCGCTAGCCCAGCCGTTCGCGATGACCAAGATCTATTACGGCCTAGCCGGCATAGGTAGCCGTGGGAGCGTGCACGATCTCGTCGATCGCGGCGGCCAGGTCCCCGGCGTCACCCGGGTCGAGTGTCGTGGTCGTGATCCGGATCCCGGCAGGCGCGCGGAACCGGAACCGCTCTCCCGGGCTCACGGCCCAGCCGCGCTCCAGCAGCTGCTGCACGGTCGCGACCTCCTCGGGCAGCGGTACCCAGACGCCCAGGCCGGTGCGGCCGTAGCTGGTGATCCCGCACCGGGCGAGCGCGTGCACGAGGGCCTCGCGCCGCTGTGCGTACGTGCGTTCGGCGCGAGCGAGGAGGTCCCGCGTGCCCTCGCCCGCCCAGAGGTTCGCCGCGGTCTGCTGCAGCAGGTGGCTGACCCAGCCGGCACCGAGCAGCTGGCGCCCCTCGACCCGGCTGATCGTGAGGGCATCACCGGCCATCGGCGCGACCCGCAGGTCAGGACCGAGCACCTTGGACAGGGAGCGGATCACGACCCATCGGGGGCTCGCGTCATGCAGCGAGACATACGGCGCGCCTGCGACGGCGGCAACGTAGTCGTCCTCGATGACGATGACATCACGGTGCCGGCCGAGAACCTCGCGCAGCAGGCGTCCGCGCGGCTCATCGACCGCTGCCCCGGTCGGGTTCTGGCCGCGCGGCGTCGGGATGACCGCCTTCGCGCCGCGGCCGAGCGCAACGGCAAGCTCGTCCGGGATCAGCCCGGCCTGGTCGATGCGGACGGGCTCGGGCCACAGCCCGAGCGAGCGGACCAGGTCACTGATGCGCGGCCAGCCCGGGTCCTCTACGGCGACACGGTCGCCCGGCAGCAGCTGCGTCTGGAGGGTGCGCTCGATCCCGTCGAGCGCACCGCCCACCACCGCGATATCCCCGGCGATCCCGTCGGCGGCGAAGGCTGCCTCGGCTAGCCCCGCCAGTCGGGCCAGCTTGGCCGGCCCGCCGTAGAGCTTGTGGGCGGGATCGAGCTGGGCCAGCGCCGGAGCCAGGGCCGGCAGCAAGGCGGGATCCGGGTTGCCGCTCGCAAGGTCGCGCGTGTTCGCGGGCAGCGTCCTGGCGCCCCGCACCCGCAGCGGCGGCTGACTCGTTACGACCGTGCCGCGTCGGCCGTTGCCGCTGATCAGGCCGCGCTGGCCGAGCGTGCGGTACGCGGTGGCCACGGTGGCGGGGCTGACCTCCAGCGTGGCCGCCAGGTCGCGGACCGTCGGCAGCCGCGTTCCCGGCGCGAGCGTGCCCGCGGCGATCGCGGCCTCGATTTCCGCGGCGATCGTTGCCGCGCCAGCCCGGTGTCCTATATTTTGTGTTAGATGAAACATCATTTTGTACTATAACAAAGTTTGACCGCCGGTGTCGAGACACCCGGCAATCCGGGTTCGCGCAATCGGCTGCCCCGCCGATGCGGCTCTCGACGCGCGCCGTAGCGGAGACGGACGAGATACCCCGGGGAAGGAACGCATGACACAAGCCACCGCCGTGACCCGGCGCGGACGCATGCGGCTCCACCTGGGGTTCGGGCTGTCTCGGCAGCTGTGGCTGGTCGAGATCGGGATCTTCCTGAACATGGTCGGCTACGGAGCCGTGCTGCCCTTCGAGATCATCTACCTGCATGACGGCCGCGGCTTTAGCCTGAGCGTCGCCGGTCTCGTCGTGGGCGCGATCACTGGCGTGGCTGTCGTGAGCGCTCCGTTCGCGGGCCCGGTGATCGACCGCTGCGGGGCCCGGATCACCACGATCGGCGGCGGGATCGCGCTTGGCGCCGGGTACGTGGGCCTGGCATTCGCGCACTCGCCGGCCCAGGCGCTCGCGGCTGCCGCTCTCGCGGGCGCAGGAAACGGCGCGCTGAACCCGAGCCAGACCGCGCTCCTGGTGGCGCTCACGCCTGCGGACCGCCGGCACCGCGCGACGGCGGTCTCGCGGGTCGCCGGGAACGCAGGGATCGGCATCGGCGGCGCTCTCGGCGGCCTGGTCGCGGCGTCCGCCTACGCGGTCGCTGTCGTCGTGCAGAAACCGGTACTCGCGCGCGTGTCGCCGTTCCAGGTGACCTGGATTGGCTGTGCCGCCGCCACCGTCGCCTGCCTGCCGTTCGCCCCCGCGCTCGTGGCCGACGCCGCGACGGCCGGCGCCGGCGCGATCGGCTGGACGATCTATCTCGGCGCCGCCCCGACCGCGCTTGGCTTCGCGACCTGGGCGATCGCGCTCCGGCGGACGAGCGCCGGCCGCATGGCGTCGCTCACCTACCTGATTCCGCTGGTAGCGATCGTGCTCGGCTGGGCGGTCCTGGGCGAGACACCGCCGTGGCTGGCCATTGTCGGCGGCGTCCTGTGCCTGGCCGGGGTCGTCCTCGCCCGGCGGCGGGGCGCACCTGCTCCCGCCGGCAGACATGATCATGCGCAGGTCCCACACCAGCACGGGCCCGGCCAGCATGGGCCCATCAGCCAGGCGTCAGCGGCGCCTCAGCGGTAGGAGTGCTCCTGGTCAGGGAAGCTGCCGGCCACGACCTCCTCGGCGAAGGACTGCGCAGCCTGGCGCAGCACGCCGCCGACGTCCGCGTACCGCTTCACGAACTTGGCGGTGTGCGGTGACAGCCCGGCCATGTCCTGCCAGACCAGCACCTGAGCGTCGCAGTCCGGCCCGGCGCCGATGCCGATCGTCGGGATGGACAGGCTGGCGGTCACCCGGGAGGCCAGGTCGGCGGGCACCGCCTCGAGCACGACCGAGAACGCGCCGGCCGCCTGCATCGCCTTGGCGTCGTGCAGCAGCCGCTCGCCGTCCTCGCCGCGGCCCTGCACCCGGTAGCCGCCGAACACATTGACCGACTGCGGCGTCAGGCCGAGATGGGCCATGACCGGGATCCCGCTTGCCACCATTTCCTCGACCTGCCGGAGCACCCGGTGACCGCCCTCCAGCTTGACCGCGTGTGCCCCGGCTTCCTTGAGGAACCTGGTGGCAGCCGTGAGCGCCGCCTCGGGCGAGCCCTGATAGGAGCCGAACGGCAGGTCGGCGACCACCATCGCCCGGCTCGTGCCGCGGACCACCGCCGCGGTGAGCGGGATCAGGTCATCGACGGTCACCGGGATGGTCGTGTCGTGGCCGTAGACGACCATCCCGGCCGAGTCCCCGACCAGCAGCACCGGGATGCCGGCGTCGTCGAAGACCCGCGCGGTCAGCGCGTCGTAGGCGGTGAGCATCGGCCACTTCTCGCCGCGGGCCTTGGCCGCGGCGATGTCGCGGACGGTAACCCGCCGCGACGTGCGGCCTCCGTACAGCGGCTCTGGCGTCGTGGTCCGCGCGCTGGTCGCGGCCACGCCTGAGTCGCCTGCAGGCGCAGTCATCAGGAACCTCCATGCCTCGAGGCGCACGTGCGGCGTCCCCGGACACCTCGATCATGCCACGGGCCCGGCCCGGATTGACATGCCCCGCCGGGCGGAATATTTTCCGATACGGGGCCGTTCCGTATCGTTAGTACGCAGCCCTGGCAGCACAGATCCAGCAGCACGGGGACCGCCTCAGCTCCCCCCAGGTAAGGACCATGGATTCGCAGACTATTCAGCGGCGCCGATGGGTGATCCTCAGCGTCCTCGTCATCAGCCTGCTCGCGATCGTCCTGGATAACACGGTTCTCAACATCGCCCTGAAGACGATCGCCGAGCCACGGACCGGGCTCGGCGCCAGCCAGAGCGAGCTCGAATGGGCGATCAACTCTTACACGCTGGTGTTCGCCGGGCTGCTGTTCACGTTCGGCGTGATCGGCGACCGGATCGGGCGCAGGCGGATGCTGATGATCGGCATGGCCATGTTCGGCCTGGCCTCGCTGCTTTCCTCGTACGCGCAAACCCCCGATCAGCTCATCTGGGCCCGGGCGCTGATGGGGCTCGGCGGCGCCGCGGTCATGCCGCAGACGCTCTCCATCATCACGAATGTGTTCGAGCCGAGGGAGCGTGCGCGGGCCATCGGCATCTGGGCCGCCGCGGTCGGCATGGCGATCGCCATCGGCCCGATCGTGGGCGGCCTGCTGCTCGACCACTTCTGGTGGGGCTCGGTCTTCCTGATCAACGTGCCGGTCACCGCCGAGGCGCGAACCGAGCACCCCAGCCTGGATGTCCGGCTGTTCCGCGACCCCCGGCTGTCGTCCGCCACCGCGGCGATAGCACTGGTGTTCTTCGCGATGGCGGGGGTGTACTTCTTCATCAGCTTCTACCTGCAGAACGTGCGCGGCTTCAGCCCGCTGCACGCCGGGCTGCTGACCATCCCGATCGCCGTCGGTCAGCTGCTGTTCTCGCCGCGCAGCGCGGCCCTGGTGCGGCGGTTCGGCGCCCGGGCTGTGACCTCGGCCGGGATGCTGCTGATGGCGTGCGCGATGGCCGGCTACCACCTGCTCGGCACGAGCACGCCTATCTGGGTCCTCGAGGTGGCGTTCTTCGTCCAGGCAGCGGCCATGGGCACGATCATGCCGCTGGCCACTGAGGCGGTGATGTCGGTGGTGCCGAGGGACCGGGGCGGGGCCGGGTCGGCGATCACGAACATCGCCCGGCAGGTCGCGGTCGCGCTGGGCGTGGCCGTGCTCGGCTCGGTGCTCGCCCAGGTCTACCGCGGCCAGCTGTCGCCGCACCTGGCCGCGCTGCCGCCGGGCACCAGGAACACGGCCGCCCAGTCGATCGCCGCGACCCAGGCCATCGCGCAGCGGCTCGGGCCGGCCGGCTCGCGCCTGCTGACTGCGGCCAACGACTCGTTCGTGCACGCCATGCACGTGACCTCGCTGATCTCCATGATCATCGCTGTGCTTGGCGCGATCGTCATGGCGATCTGGATGCCAGGCCGCCGTGCGGTCCCGGGGGGCGGCGCTGTGCCGGCGGATGACGCTGTGCCGGCGGATGACGCTGTGCCGGCGGGCAGCGCTGTGCCGGCGGGCGGCGCTGTGCTGGCGGGCAGCGCTGTACTGGCGGATGACGCTCTGCCGGTCGGCACGGGAAGGTAGGCCGCCGCCATGCGCCCAGTACAGACCCTGGCTTCCGCCCAGGACGCACCCGAGACCCGGGCTGACGGTGCGGCCACCCACCGCCGTCCCGGCCGCCCGCGCAGCGAGCAGGCCGAGCGGGCGATCATCGCCGCGGCCCTGGACCTGTTCGCGGAATCTGGCCCGGACGGCCTGTGCATGGAACGGGTCGCCGCCAGGGCCGGCGTGGGCAAGGCCACCATCTACCGCCGCTGGCCGGGGAAAGAGGACCTGCTCCTGGACGCGCTGGCGTCCCTGAAGACCCCGCTGCCGGAGCCGAAGGGCCGGTCCGTCCGCGAGGACCTGGTGGCGGTGCTCGACGCGATGTGCGATGACGCGGCCGACCCGCGGCGGGCCAGGCAGTTCGCGCTGCTGCAGGGGGAGGGCGAGAAGTACCCCCGGCTGATGGCGCGGTTCGCCGAGACGGTGGTCGAGCCGCGGCGTGAGGTGGTCAGGTCGGTACTGCGCCGCG
>WNGR01011859.1_pt1 | contig 11227 bp, 13 predicted proteins | sample 5407581 | NCBI WGS metagenome assembly WNGR01 (sample SAMN13153383, study PRJNA577476) | soil metagenome | isolation source: 80 cm soil or saprolite under Garry oak tree replicate 2 | place: USA:California | collected 2016-06-15 | reverse complement strand
CTACACCGTGCTCAGCACCGCCACCGGCGAGGTCATCGGCTGCGTCTATATCTACCCACCGCGCGACCAGGGCCCGGACCATCCTGAGGCAGGCGGACGGCACGCGGCCGTCCGTTCCTGGGTACGCGCGGACCATGCGGCGCTTGACCCGCTGCTCTACCACGCGGTCCGCGCCTGGCTGGACCGCGACTGGCCGTTCCGCTCGATCGAGTACGCGCCACGGGACTGACCTGGCGCCGCCAGCCAGGCCGGCTTGCTACCTCCCGGGCGGGAGAATTCCCCGTCTGGCGCAGTGACGCAGCGCCTGCCCAGCTCTGGAAGCCGATTTTGCCGCGGGAACCGTTCAGGAAGCCAATGAGGCACGGCCTCGGGCAGGCCCTCAGCCGTCCGGAGTAATGATCATCTGTGGCAGGACGTAACGACCCGGGTGGAGGTTGTGGGCCTTCAGCGTGGCCTGGACCTGCTTGAGGTGCTCCGTCGTTAGCTGGAGCGGCGGTTCGTCCGGCTGGTAGCTCCACCCGACCGGGTAATCCACACCTGGCGTCGTCGTCATCTCGATATGGCAGCCGAGCAGGTATGTCACCGGCCGCCGCGCGCACCACTCGGCGAGCCGGTCAATCGACCGGACGAAGCCCGGCCAGTCGACGACGTACAGCCGGCCTGGGTAGACGGTGTCGCCGGTGAGGAGGATCCCGCTATAGCGGTCGTAGTAGGTGACGGCAGCCTCATGGTGCCCGGGAGTTGCCAGGCAGTCGAGAACCCGGCCGCCGAGATCGACTTCGGCCACCGACTCGGGCTCGTCGGCGAAGCCGAAGTACGGCCACGCAGCGTCGCGCTTGGCGCCGACTATCACGGTGTTGGGCCGGTCCGCGAACTGGCCGTCAGCGGCGGTGTGGTCGGTGTGCGAGTGCGTGTGCAGGACGAGCAGCCCGTAGTCCCCGGGATGCGGGTGGCTGGCCAGCCAGCCGTCGATAATCGCGTCCACGGTGCGGCGCAGCGGAAAGAACTGGGGATCCGGCGTAGCGCCGGTGTCGATCAGGACTGCTCTGGAGCCTCCGAACAGGAGGAACATAAACGGCGCCTCGTAATGGACGGCCATGTTCTGGCGCAGTATGTAGGTGTGCTCGTCGTAGGCGTGGACCTGGATGTCGGGATCGGTGTTGTACTTGGCGGCTTCTGAGCCGTGAATCCAGCTGACATCCAGGTTCGCGGCGCCGGCGCCGACGGGGAAGCCGACCCCTGCACTCGCGGCCATGAGAACTCCAGCATGCGTCGTCTTCGCGGGTCGGGTACGGCGCACGCCTCGTCCGAGACGAGCAAGGATCCGCGCCACCGCCATCATGCTAACCCGGGCCCCCCAGCGGCGCTCAGCGAACGACTGGGTGCATACGTCAGCGGGCCCCGCGGTCACCCCCCTGCTGTAGCCGACCGGATACCCGCCGCGGCCGGCTTGGAGGCAGCCGCCAGATCCAGATACGGCTCGTCCGCGGGCCCGGGCAGCGAAACAGCAGCCGCGCTCGGCGCCGGCGTCGGCCTGCGCGGCTCCCGGGCCCCTGCCCCGCCGCCGCGGCCACGGTAGATGAGCAGGCCATTGACCGGATCCGGGACGGCATCCAGGGCCGCCCGCACCACAGGCAGGCCGCGGAACGCTTCCCACTGCTCTTCGGTGTAGAAGAGCACCTCGAACACCACGCCCCACCCATCAGCATGCCACGCTCCGTCGCGGACCCCGTTGGTCAGCGCCGCCTCGATGAGGGCTGAGTCATGCTGTTCCTGCCACCGGAAGGCGGAAACCTCGCCGTGCAGGACTTCGATCGACCACCACTCGGCCACAATCGCGATGGTACGTCGGCGCGTCGTGTGGCGGGACGCCGGCGGCGCGATGAGCAGCTCGACTCAGGAGCCGGGGATCGATGACCGCGGTTCCGGAGCATGCACGCCATGCCCTCGCGGCACCCATCCCGCAGCCGGCGGGCAGCAGGCATAGGCAGGCCGCCCGGGCGGGTTATGGTGGCAGTGCGGTCGCCAGCTCCGCCGCCGGGACGGGCCGCGCCGGCTGCGTGCCCGAGGCGAAGAGATCACGCCCGCGCGTCCCCTGACCCGCCGCCCGTCGGAACGCAACAGCACCAAGGCCAGCCAGGCCGAGCTGACCGCCCGCATCGTGTCGACCGCCGCCCGGTGGATCTACCAAGCTCGGCGTGTCCCGGGTGACCCTGTTCCGGCGGGTCGGCAGCCGGGAGGAGCTGATCAGCCAGGCCCTGTGGCGGCTCACCGAGCGCATGCTGGAAATCGCCGTCGAGCGCTGGGAGGCCGAACGGCCCGAAGGCGAACTGCACACCCCCCGGCACGATCCGGCACATCAACGCGATGGTCGCCGGGTGGGCGGGCCTGCGCCGGCTGCTGGGCGACGAGCCCGCCCTGTTCATGCGCGTTCTCACCGACCCGCGCGGCCGGGTGCAGAGCGGGATCGTGACCCTCAACGAGGGGCTGCTGCGCCGTGACATGGCCGAGCGGTGAATGAAGCAGGTAGCGGGCTCAGGTGCCTGCTGCCGCAAGAGGGCGAAGGCGGCCTCCCAGACCGCCGGGCGTGTCGCCGAGGCGGGGATTACCGGGGCGGCTGCGTCGATCCGGCTCCGGAAGGGCGGCGGCGCCGCGACCTGCCCATCATGGATCCGCGCGGCCATGGCGGCGATCTGGCGCAGCCAGCCCTCGGGGTCGGCTGGCGTCACATCCGGCCGGCCGGGCAGGCGCGTCATGAGGATGGCCGGGTGTCCGTCAGATTCGCGGCCGTCCGCGTCAGCGGCTACCGGCTCGGGTGCCGGAAGCCCGGCGTCATGAACGGCACGAAGTGCCGCGGCCTCGTCCCGGACCAGCGCCGCCGTGTCGCTGTCTGCGAGGGCGAGGGCCCCGGGCTCGTACTGGTGCCGCATCAGGCTACGTTTGCCTGTCTACGATGCGGCGCGGTCGTTTGTCGTAGAAGTGATTGTTGCGCCATGCGCCGGGGTGAACTTCGGCGGGTGGCCGCCGCGGCGCTAGCCTGGGGGCACGGACCGGGGAGGCGGCATGCGGATAGCCGAGGCTCCCGTCGTGGACGTGCGCGGGCCGCTCACCGCACAACGCCGGCGGCTGCTGAGCCTGCTTACCTCGCTGAGCGACGCGCAATGGGCCGCATCCACGGCAGCACCGCAGTGGCCGGTCAAGGACATCGCCCTGCACCTGCTCGATGTGGACCTTAGCTGGCTCGCCCGCGACCGGGATCACGATCGGGCCGGGATCATCGCCGTGCCCTCTGATCACGAGGAGTTCGTCTGCGGGCTCGCCCAGCGTAATCAGCGCTGGGTCGACGGCACCCGGATACTGAGCCCGCGCCTGATCACCGACCTGCTCCGCTGGTCAGGTGACCAGCTCGACGCCTACCTCGGCACGGTCGAGCTGGCGGCCTCAAGCTCGGTCTACTGGGCAGGCGAGGTCCCGCTGTGGTTCGACCTCGCCCGCGAGTTCACCGAGCGCTGGGTGCACTACCGGCAGATCCAGGAGGCGGCCCTGCCAGCCGGAAACGACCACCCGGCCGACGGGTACCTGCCCTTGGTGCTGCGCACGTTCATCTGGGGTTTCCCGCACCAATACCGGATCCCGGCGGCAGATGGCACCACTATCGCCCTGGAGATCCCCGGCACCGGCGCGTGGACCCTGACCAAGATCGCAACCGGGTGGTCCCTCGATGAAGGGCAAGCCGCCGCGCCTGCCGCCAGCCTGCGGATAAACGGGGAGGCGGCCTGGCGGCTGCTCACTGGCGCCCGCTACGACCCGCGCCAGGTGCAGCTATCGGGTGACCCAGCGCTGGCCGAGCCCCTCCTGCGGGTGCGGGGCATCATTATCTAGTCCCCAGGCCGGGACGGTCCCTCGCCTCTTGGCACCGGCACATCGCCTAGTGCATCCACCGTGCCGGCAACGCACGACCGCACGAGCTCATCACGAGGGCAAAGGTTGCTTGATGCGGCACACCAGAGGTGACCACGGATGGCGCGGTTATCTCACTGTTGCCTCGATGATCGAGAACGGCGCGCCGGTAGGGCGGATGGCGATGCCGGCGTAGCCAGCATCGGTTAGGAGCTCGCACCATTCGGCCTCGGTGCGTTCCTGGCCGCCCATCATGGCGAGCATGCAGCGAGCAGTGCCGACTACAGGAAGTGACGGGATTGGGACGGCGCTGTGGCGTGCCGAAACCGGTATGCGCGGCTGATGGCGTGTCGCGCGCCGATCGTCCTTTCGTGGTCTGACAGCAGCAATCTCGCCGGCTTTCCCTGTCACTGGCCGACGCGTCCGTCGATCCGTTCCCGCAGCAGGTCGGCGTGGCCGCAGTGGCGGGCGTACTCCTCGATCATGTGGACGAGCACTTCGCGCAGCGCGATGGTGTCTCCGTCTCGCATAGTCCCGCGGATGCCGAGGCCGGGGGAACCGGCGACGAACTTCTCCGCGAAGGCGACCTCGTCGCGCCAGGCTTGCCAGGCATCGTCTACGACTGCTGGGTCGGCGACCGCGCCGGCCCAGTCAGCATCCGCTAGGTCCCCGGACCAGTACAGCGGCGGCGCGTCGGCCTGCGCCATCACCCGGCGGAACCAGTTGCGTTCGACGTCGGCCATGTGGCGGATGAGGCCGAGCAGGGACATGGCAGAGGGCGGCACCGACCGGCGGGCGAGCTGGGCCGGGTCGAGGCCGGCGCATTTCATCTCCAGCGTCAGCCGGTAGGCGCGCAGGTAGTCAAGCAGCGTCGCCCGCTCGCCCTCCAGTTTCGTGCCCGCAGCGAACCTTGGATCCTGCGCTGCGTCCATCCACATGTCGGAGCCGGGCCCGGCGGCATTCCACCGTTCCGGGACGGTCTCGCGGTCTTTGCTTTCAGTCACGGCGTTCACCCTGGCACGCCCGCACTGGAAGGGGCAACGCGTTTCGGTTGCCGCGAACCTCCTCCGTCGTATCCGGACGCCGGCGGGGTCTACGACGACGGCCCCGAAGCCATGGTGACGCTGACGCGCTCGTCCCCAGCCGGCAACAGGCCGGACAACTGCGAGCCGCTCGGCTCGATTACCGGCTGCACCGGCTGAACCCCGCCGGCATGAGCGGGCGATTTTGGCGTCATGACCGCCTACGTGCCGAGCCTTCTCAACGCCTCGCCGGAGGCAACTTCGTGAGAGGCGGATTCCCGATGACTGGCCGCCTCAAGTCCGCCGTGCTCGGCGCCCCGGTCTGGCTTCCGGGCTCAGCCGATGCGCTCGGCCAGCGAGACGATAATCCCCTCCGGACCCCGGACATAAGCCATCCGCCAAGAGCCCTCGTACTCGCCGATACCACCGACCAACCGGTAGCCGTCCGTGACCGCCCGATCAACGGCCGCCTGCAGGTCGTGGACCTCGAAGGCCACGTTGCGCAATCCCAGCTCGTTGGCGGGGGCGGCCGGCGAACCGGGCAGGTGGTCTGGCCGGGCGAAGCTTGAGAGCTCCAGCCGCGTGCTCCCGTCAGGCGGTTGCAGCATCACGATCTCGGTCCGAGAGCCGGGAATGCCGATGACCGTGTCCAGGAACTCGCCTTCGACGAACATCCTGTTCTCGACCTCTAGGCCCAGCCCTACGAAGAACGCCGTCACGGCGTCGAGGTCCGCAACGGTGATGCCGACGTGATCGAAGCGTCGTACCTGTGACATAGGGGCCCATCCTCCGGTTGTCGTTAGGCGGTGTTTCCGCCATGGTTGGAACTCCAGCGCAACGGTCAGGACGTCTTGGTGCCGGCGAGGTAGGAGTGGACGGCGGAGATCACCACGGACCCCTCGCCGACCGCCGAGGCCACCCGCTTGACGGACCCGGCGCGAACGTCACCGACAGCGAACACTCCGGGCACCGACGTCACGAAGCCGTCGCGGGTGACTACGAACCCTTTGGCGTCGAGCTCGACGCCCACCTCGTGCAGCCAGGTCGTGCTTGGGTCCGCGCCAATCATCAGGAAGAGACCGGCTGCGTCGAGCCGGACGTCCCGCTCGAGGACGTGGTCCCGCCAGTTCAGCGCGCTCAGCCGACTTGTGCCATGGACCGCGGACAGCTCCGAGCGAGGGTGGACGGTGACCCGTTCGTGGTGAGTGAGGCGCTGCGCCAGGTATGTCGACATCGTGTCGCGGAGGTCGTCACGGCGGATCAGGACGTGGACCTGGCCGGCGTGCCGTGCCAGGAACAGGGCGGCTTGGCCGGCCGAGTTGGCGCCTCCCACCACGACGGCGTTCTGACCGGAGACCACCTTGGCCTCGAGCTCGCTCGCGGCATAGTAAACGCCGCGTCCCTCGAGGTCAGCTAGGCCAGGCAAGTCCAGGCGCCGATACCGGACGCCGCTGGCGATGATCACGGCGCAAGCCACGATGTCGTGCTCGTCGTCGAGCCGGACGCGGAAGCCTCCGGACACCTGCGACAGTCCCGTGACGGAGCGGGGGGACACCAGCCTCGTCCCGAACTTGACGGCCTGCAGCATCGCGGCCCGTGCCAGCTCTGCCCCGGAAACGCCCCGGGGAAAGCCGAGGTAATTCTCGATCCGCGACGAGCTGCCGGCCTGGCCCCCGATGGCGACGTCCTCGACGACGACCACGTCCAGCCCCTCCGAGGCCCCGTAGACGGCGGCCGCCAGCCCCGCTGGTCCCGCGCCCACCACGAGCAGGTCACATCGAGAGTCGTCGGAAAGGCACCACAGGTCGATCCCGAGCGCGGTCGCCAGATCGCGCGTCGTCGGTGCGGTCATTACCCGCCGCTCTCCCGTCACCACAACCGTGCCCGCCTCAGGCAGCGCAGTGGTCTTCGCCAGCTCTGACCAAGCCGGCGCGTCCGAGCGCAGCACCGTCCGGTACGGGAGTTGGTTGCGCTCGGCAAACTCCTGAAGCCGGTGCAGGTCGCGGTCGTCGTCTCCGGCGAGCACGAGACCGCCCTCCCCCATTCTCCTCAGCAAACGCCGCCGGGCGTCGAACGCGGAGAGCAGGACATCGCTCAGCTCCCCTGAGATCTCCACGAGCCGGCGCAACTCCTCGACCCGCACCCGAAGCACCACGGTGTCCTCCATGGCCACACCCGGGAGGAAGGCCCGCTGCCCCATCAACATGCCCAACTCGCCGACGAAGTCGCCTTCCTCGACGACAAAGACCACCCGGTCGTCCCGGCGGTCCAAGAGAAGTACGCCGCCGGCGACGACGAGGTACAGGTCGTAGGTGTCACCGGTGTCCCACAACAGCTCGCCGGGCTCGGGATGCAGCACCTCACCGGCCGACCGCAGCAGGTCTAGAGCGCGTTGGCTGAACACCGGCCAGGCCAGCACATCGATATCGTCCTGCCGCCGGGACGAGTAGCGGGTCTGCTCATCGGGCACAGGGATGCTGCTCATGCGTCTCCTTTACCCCTTTTGATACCCGCACGCCGAGCGCCCGATCTGGGCGGCAGCGGGGCTGTTGGTGAGCAGTTGCCGCGCTGCCGCCGTGATCCGTCCGGCCGGGACGGCCGCTCACGGCAATGGGCGGGTGGTGGTCAGCCGGCGTCCGCCTGGGCAGCGGCGAGGGCGGTCTGGGCTTCGGCGGCCGAGGAGCCGCCGGCTGCGGTCACATCCTGGAGGGCCCGCCGGTAGGCGGTGTCGCGGGCCTGGGCAGCGGGCGTCTGAAGGTCGGGGGTGACGCCTGTGCCTTCCCAGTTGCCGCTGGTCTTCGGGTTGACTGCTTCGGCGACGGAGACGGTCGCCTCCAGGTGGGGGTGCACGGTGAATCCCTCCCGGGCGTGGGCGCCGCCGCGGGTGCGCTCGCCGATGACGGTGGCCCGGCCGAGTTGTTGCAGGTCGTAGCCGAGCTGCTCGCCGCCGGAGAACGTGGCCGCACTGGTGAGCACGTAGACCGGCTTGGCCTTGCCGAAGCGGCCGCCGGGAACATAGGGGAGCGTCCAGGCCTGCTTGAGCTGGCTGCGTTCCCTCAGCCCGCTGAGCTGGGCCGGCTCGTGGTCCCACAGGTAGCTGATGATGAATGCGGTCACGGCGGGCTCGCCGCCCAGGCAGTGGCGCAGGTCGATGATGAGCGCATCGGTGCCGGCCAGCAGGGTCATCGCGGCGGTGATGCTCTCCCCGCTGATTGCGGCCGGGAACAGGACCGGCTGCAGGTCGAGGTAGCCGACGTTGCCTGCCAGGCGCTGGACGCAGGCGATGCCGCCGCAGGCCAGGCCCGCCCAGCGGGCCATGGCGGCGTATTCCTCGGTGTCGTCGCCGGGCGTCCGCTGCGACAGTGCCTGCTCGTGGTAGAGCAGCCGCAGGTGCTTGTCGCCGTTGACCGACTGCAGGTCGGCGGTGACCGCCGTGGCCAGCGACCGCGCGTCTGCGGGATACCGTCCTTCGGCCAGCCCATCGGCCAGCACCCGCGACACCGCCGCGGCCACGTCAGGGAAGACGTAGTGTGCCTCGACCAGCGCGCCCACCTGGCCGACGACCCGGGTCAGCTCCGGCTCATCCATAGGGTCAAGAAAAGCATGCGCTTGACAAAGCGTCAAGAAATATAGACGCTTTTCTCATGGAGGACGACGATGTCGCCGCCGTGACCACCCCGGAGCAGTTCAAGGCGCTGGGACATCCGATGCGCCACCGGCTGCTGTTCGCCCTCGCCCAGGGCGAGGCGACGATCAGCCAGCTCGCCGTGGCCCTGGGCAGCAACAAGGGCAACGTCGCCCACCACCTGAAGGTGCTCGCGGGCGCGGGCCTGGTCCGGCCCGCGGCTACCCGCGCGGTACGCGGCGGAACCGAGCAGTACTACCGGCGCGCCTCGCCCGGGCTGAGATACGACGATGCCGCCACCACGCAGACGGCGTTCCGCGCGCTCGCCGCCGAGATCGCCGCCGCGCAGCCCGAGCCGTTTCTGGTGCTCCGCACGCTCAGGCTGAGCCCCGCGCACGCCGAGCAGATCACCGCCATCCTGCGCGACCTCGCCAGCCAAACCGACGACGGGGCCGACCAGACCCGGTACGGCCTGCTGCTCGGCCTCTACCAGCCAGGTGAACCCCGGCAACAGGAGGCCTGATCCCGCCTGCCGACGGCTTTCACCCAGCAGCCGACGCCACCGAGGGCACGCAGAGCTGACCAGAACGGGCGAACCTGAGCGCGGAATCTCATAGCGGCGTGCGCGACTCCCTTCCGTCCAGATCCGGCGACCTGATTTCCTGCCAGAACAAAAGAGAGGTCGCGATGATCGCCGGCAATGCCGATAGAGCTTGCCGCCGGTGCCGACGCGGGCAGAATTAACCACAGTCATGAGGCGAGCACGTCATTGTTGGCTGGAGGGCTTAGCAAGCGCCTTATGTGGCTAGTTTCCGCAGGTTAGGGTGATGGAAGGCAACGCCTGCTCAGCTATCAGGCAACGCCGGACCGCGGTTGAGCTGGCAATGCGGCCCGAGGCGCACGCCGACCTCCATCTGCCCACCGCAGAAATGGGTAGATCTGCCGATGCTGCTGCCAGGGCATCTCACGGAAGGTGGCAATACGCCGGCCGAACGGACGGCGATCACCGAGATCCGCAGCGAAGGAGATCATCATGATCCTGGCCACCACGACCGTCGAGGACGTCGACCGATTCCTGAAGGTGTTCGGCACCAAGGGCGCCGACAAGCGTGCTCTGCACGGGTCGAAGGGCTCTGTCGTGTTCCGCGACCCCACCGAGGAGAACCGGATGTGGGTGCTGTTCGAGTGGGACGAAGAGGGCTGGGCGAACTTCGTGTCCGACCCCGAGGTGCCGCCGATCCTGAAGGAAGCCGGACACCTCGGCAAGCCCGATACGGCGGCGCTGCTCGGCCAGTACCAGGCGTAGGCGGGAGAGCCACGATGACCAGCGCCATCAGCCGACCCGCACGCGTCGGCCTGATCACCGACCAGACCGGTGCACTCTCCTTCATGGGCATCGCCAACGTCAACCTCGCCAAGATGGTCACCGACGACATCAATGCCCGCGGTGGCCTGCTCGGCCATCCCGTCGAGCTGTACGTTGAGGACAGCGCCACCGATGACCACGTCGCGCAGACAGCAGCCGCCAGGCTTGTCCGCGAGGCCGACGTCGACGTGGTCGTCGGCGGCATCTACAGCTCGACCCGGCAGGCGATCAAGCGCCCGGTGGTCGACGAGGCCGAGAAGCTCTACATCTACCCGGAGCAGTACGAGGGTCAGGAAAGTCATCCCCTGATCTTCTGCACCGGTCCGGTACCCGCTCAGCAGCTCGACCCGTTCATCCCCTGGCTGATGCTCCAGACGGGAGCGCGAAGGTTCTACATGCCGTCGGCCGACTACATCTGGCCGCACGTGATGAACGAGAGGGTCCGGGACATCGTCACGTCGCGGGGCGGCGAGGTCGTAGGCGAGGAGTACTTCCCGCTCGAACACACCGAATACGCCCGGGTCGTCGCCGACATCATGGCGTCAGGCGCCGAGGTCGTGTTCAACACGATCGTCCCGCCCGGGCTGACCCCGTTCCTTGCCCAGCTCCACGACGCCGGATTCGCGGCGCGCGGCGGGCAGCTCGTGTGCACGTATTTCGACGAGAACTTCCTCAACCTCGTGCCCGCCGAGCACGTCGAGGGTCTCTACGGGTGCCTCGACTACTACCGTGGCGTCCGCGACCCGTTCAGCGTCGAGCTGCTCAACCGCTACGACGCGCGGTACCCGGGCAGCGCGATGTTCACGGCAGGCTCGGCGTGCTCGGGAACGTACCGGGCACTCAAGCTGTGGGAGGCAGCGGTGACCGAGGCCGGGTCGCTCGACCAGGACGAGGTGATCGCCGCCCTCGACCATGCCAGCATCCTCGAGGGTCCGGGCGGCCCGGCCGAGATGGTGCCGGGTCAGCACCACGTGCGGATGAACATGTACATCGCACGCTCCGAGGCTGGCACCTTCAAGGTGATCGAGAACCTCGGCTGCATCGACCCCCGGGAACGCCAGGTGGCGACCGTTTGACCGATGGCAGTCCGGGCCGGCCTCGCCTGCCGCTTCCAGCGGCAGCCGCGCGGGACCGGCCCGGATTCGCGCCTAGGGCCGGCGGCCGGTGAACGCCAACATCTTGTCCTGCGGGCTGGCGTCGGCGGGCACCTCGACGGCCGCGGCCATCATCTTCTGGCCGAGCGGGTTGGTGCCGCGGAGCAGAGCGGGCGGGACGTGGTGGAGGCCGATCGTCGTGGCCTCGACGGCGTCCGGC
>WNGR01013960.1_pt1 | contig 11228 bp, 9 predicted proteins | sample 5407581 | NCBI WGS metagenome assembly WNGR01 (sample SAMN13153383, study PRJNA577476) | soil metagenome | isolation source: 80 cm soil or saprolite under Garry oak tree replicate 2 | place: USA:California | collected 2016-06-15 | reverse complement strand
TGGTCATCATCCTGGTCGGCGGCCAGTGGGGCGACGAGGGCAAAGGCAAGGTCATCGACTACCTCGCCTCGAAGGCCCAGATGGTCATCCGCACCCAGGGCGGCAACAACGCCGGCCACACCGTCGTCACCGAGCATGGCGAGTTCAAGTTCCAGCTGATGCCCTCCGGCATCCTCTACGAGCACTGCACCTGCGTCATCGGCAACGGCGTCGTGGTCGACCCCATCGTGCTGCTGCGCGAGATCTCGCAGCTGCGCGAGCGGGGGATCGAGCCGAAGAAGCTCGTCGTCAGCGAGCGCGCGCACATGGTCATGCGCTACCACCCATTGTTCGACCAGCTCGAGGAGGAATCCCGCGGCGACGACCGCCTGGGGACCACCTGGCGCGGTATCGGGCCTGCATATTCCGACAAGATCCGGCGCATCGGCTTCCGCATCGGCGACCTCCAGAAGGAGGCGTTCATGCGCAAGAAGCTGGCCTTCGTCGTCGGGCAGGTCAAGAACCCTGTCCTGACCAAGCTCTACGAGCGGGAACCCTACGACTGGGAAAACATGCTCGCCGAATACATGGGCTATGCCCGAGAGCTCGATCCCTTCATCAAGGACACCTTCCCGCTCATCCAGGACGCGCTCGACTCCGGCGCCAACATCCTTCTCGAGGGCGCCCAGGCGACGATGCTCGACCTCGACTTCGGCACCTATCCATATGTCACCAGCTCCAACCCCACCGCCGGCGGCGCCCTTACCGGCAGCGGGATTCCGCCGACGCGGATCGACCTGACCATCGGCGTCTTCAAGGCCTACACCTCGCGGGTCGGCTATGGACCCATGCCATCCGAGCTCCTCGACGAGATCGGCGACCAGATCCGCGAGCGAGGCCACGAGTTCGGCACGGTGACCGGAAGGGCCCGACGCATCGGCTGGTTCGACGCTGCCGTCGCACGGTACGCGGTCAAGGTGAACGGGGTGGGATCCGCCGCCCTGATGCGTTTGGACATCCTCGACGAGCAGCCCTTCCTGAAGATCTGCACGGGCTACAACTTCCGCGGCCGGCGCTTCGACCATCCGCTGGCGAACATCTCCCACTACAAGCACTGCGAGCCCGTGTACGAGGACATGCCCGGCTGGCAGCAGGCGATCGGCGGCGCAGCGTGCTGGGAGGACCTGCCGCAGGCCTGCCGCGACTACGTGGATCGGGTCGGGGAGCTCATCGGCGCACCCATCGACCTCGTCGGCACGGGACCCAGGCGCGACCAGTTCGTGACCCGAGGCCGCAAGCTGTTCGACTGACGCCCGGCCGCTTGACGTAACCAAACCGCCGATTGCGGTGTCTTGAAACATGTGGTCCATGCCGTGAATGTCTGGTTCACGATCGACGGCGGCGATCCGTGGATCAAGGTCTCAGCACTTCAGATCGCGTCCTGAAGAGCCCCGCCGGAAAGTCCGATCATTTCGGTGGATTGAAAGGCACGCCCGCAGCAGCCGCCGAGCTCAGGTGGGAGCAGGTGCACGCATTCCGGTTGACACGCCACCATCTGATTCGGCGGGGGCCGAAGAAGGATCTCGCGCGCGTCGTGGGCGACATCGGTGGCGCGCAGGCGCAGGTCATGTCCGCGGCCGAGCTCCAGGTGGCGGTGCGCGCGGATTGCACGGTCGACGACGTGCGGAAAGCGCTGTGGAAAGACAAGAAGCTCGTCAAGACCTGGCTCATGCGCGGGACGCTCCACCTCGTCCCCGCGGAGGACCTGCCCGTGCTCACCGCCGCGATGAGCAGCCACCTGGTCCGAAGCCCGGCCGCGTGGCTGAAGTACACGCAGCTGACGGAGCGCGAGTTCACGGACGTGATCCGGGCCATCGGCGATGCACTGGACGGGCAGGCGCTCACGCGCGAAGAGCTGATTGCAAAGGTCGGCCAGGGCCGCTCGGAGCGCATCCAGATCGCGCTCAAGTCGGGATGGGGCGGCCTCCTGAAGCCTGTCGCTCGGAAAGGCATGCTGTGCTTTGGCCCCAGTCGCGGTCAGAGCGTGACCTTCGTTCAGCCGCGCAAGTGGTTGGGGCGCTGGCGCGAAATGGACTCCGAGACTGCCCTCGTCGAGATGGGCCGCCGATACCTCCGCGGGTACGGGCCCGCGACCAAGAACGACTTCGCACGCTGGTGGGGCAACTGGCCCGGAATCGGCAAGGCCGCCTGGACGGGCATGACCGCCGAGCTCGCGCCCGTCAGCATCGAAGGCAAGCGCGCAGACATCCTGGCCGCGGATCTCGACGCCATCACGACGGCGCAACCCGCCTCAGGTGTGCATCTGCTGCCAGGCTTCGACCCCTACCTGATGGGCCACTCCAGCCGCGACCACCTCTTCGACGCGCAGTACCGCTGGCGCGTCAGCCGTATAGCGGGTTGGATCTCGCCGGTGGTGCTGGTTGACGGCCGTGTGGTCGCGACCTGGTCGCACCAGGTCTCCAAGAACGCCCTGGTCGTGTCCGTCTCGCCCTTTCGCAAGCTGGCCCAGCCGGTAATGAAGGACGTTCGTGTCCGTGCTGATGAAATCGCCGCTGCGCTGGCCCTGTCGGAGGCGATAGTGAAGGTCGCTTCGGTTTAGCTGGCCCGGGAGACGTCGCCGTTGACCACCCGAAGCTGCGCCTCGCGCTGCTTGAGCCGGCGATTCCTCTGCCATCGCTCGCGTAGGAGCGCGGCGCCCCACATGATCACCGCCACCACAGCCATCGCCGCCTGGATCCCCGCGACCGTGAACAACGCGGCCTCGATTCCGTAGCCCCTGCCACGGAGTCCGACCGCAAAGATGCCTCCCACGAGCCCGATCACGGGCCGCACGGCCCACGAGCCGGGAAGCAGGCGGCGGTCCGCAAGCAGCAGTCCGGCCACGAACCATGTCGGCCCGCTGTCGAGGTGGAACACCAGATCCCAATGGAACAGGTAGATCGGCACCAGGGCTCCGAGCAAGAATGTCGCGAGCACGACCAGGCTCAGCCGGCGCGCGTACGCCAACCATGCGATGGCGATGGCGACAGCGAGCAGCGACGTCGCGAAAACGGGCCCGGGCACGTTGCCGACATATAGGCGCACGGCGTCGATGGGAGCGGCCTGCGGCCCGAAATAGTGGAACCAGAGTCCGATCGGGTCCGAAAACTGACGGCCTGTGACCGGGTTCACGTATGCAAAGGGAGCCCCCCGTGTGATCAGCGCCACGGCCGCGTATGCCAGGAGGCCGACCTGCGCACGGATCGCGGGGACGTATCGGGCGCGGAGCACCTCGAGGATCACAGCCAGGGCGGAGATCGCGATCGTGACCGCGAGAGGCGCGCCGGCACCGACCAAGGCAGCCCCGAACACCGCGGCGATGAGAGGGCTCGCCTGCGGTCGTGCGACCTGACGGCGCCAGAGCAGAAAAACCAGCAGCTGTCCGCCCAGACCAAGCGCGAGCGCGGCGCCCAGCATCTCGACGGCGGGGAGCTTGAAGATGAGGAGACCGGCCGCGACCGGAGGCGTCAGCGCGATCCCGACGATGAGGCCATCCGGAAGAGAAGCCGGATTGAATGCGGCCCGGTCAAGCCAGGCCCCGGCGCGAGCCAGCACGCATGGATTGTAGGGATCTGGGCTCCCTGCTGATGCCGTGCGCCCCTTCCCGGCGGCGCCCTGGCCGGGCGCGGCCGGACCTCCCCATGGGACTGGGAGGCCAGCCGTTTGGGTGATAATCGGCAGGCTCGTGTCGCTTTCCAGCCGACGTCTTGCCGCGACGCTGGTGGCGTTGATCGGGGTTTTCATCGTCAGCGCCGGCGCCATCGCCGAGACGCTCCCCGACTCGACGTGGGTGGGCCTGACCCAGCTCCCCCAGCAAGGCCGCTCACCGGTGTTCGCGCTTGCGGTCGATCCCGCTGACGCTCACGCGGTCATCGCGGGAAGTTCGCAGGGTTCGCTGCTGCGCTCCACTGACGGCGGTTCGACATGGACCGCGGTTCATAGCGGACGTGTTCCTGTGACGACCATCGCCTTCAGCCCGTACGCGGCCGGGCTCGTGCTGGCCGGCACCCGCGGAGGTGGCGCGCTGATCAGCACTGACAGCGGAGCGAAGTGGAACGTGGTCAGTGGCCTGGATGGGCGAGACGTGCGTGTGTTTGCTTTCGCGCTCGCGCTCGTTGCGACAGGCACCGACAACGGTGTTTACGTCAGCTCTGATGGCAGCTCGTGGAAGCAGTCTGGACTGCCCAACACGAGCATCGACGCCCTCACGGTGGCAGCAATTCACCCTCCTGTCCGACTCGTCGCCGGCAGCGACACGTCCACAAACGTGGCCGGTCCGCCGCTCTACGAGAGCACTGACGCAGGCGCGACATGGAGCTCGATCACCGCTCCCATCAGCGGCACGGTCATCTCCCGGCTTGCGGCGGGACCCCTGCCGCCGACAGGTAACGTGCGGCCGCTGGTCGCCGGCACGAACTCGGGCCTGTTTCTGTCCAGGGACAACGGAGCAACCTTCTCACCTCTCAGCGGCGGTGACCTGCTCCCATCCATCGACTACACGCAGATTGCCTTCGTCACCGATCATTACGACCGCTTCTATGTGGCCAGCGACGGAGGTGGGTCGCGAACAGGCGGTCTGTGGCTGACGCGTGACTCAGGCAAGAACTTCACGTGGCTGGTGCCGCCGATCGCGTCGATCACAGCGCTGGCCGTTTCGAACGACGAGGCGCCCATCCTGTACGTTGCAACGTTCCGAGCGTCGGATCACAGCCCCGCTTTGTGGGCGTATCACGACACTGGGGCATCGCCGCGAGGCTCGGCCACCGCGACCCCAACCGCAAGCGGCGTTCGAATCAGCCAGAACAATCAGAACGGGCTGCTCGATTTCCTGCGCCCACTCTCGTCGTCGCAGACGCCGTACATCGCCCTCGGCGTGGCGGCGCTGCTCGTCCTGGCGCTGGCCGCGGTCTCGCATTTCCGCGGCAGCCGTAGGTAGACTCGCCACTCAATGACATCGCCGCACGAGCGACTCCGCGACCTGGGCCTCGAGCTTCCCGCCCCGCCGGTTCCGCTCGCGTCGTACATCCCCACGCGGTTGGTGCCGATCGGAGACGGCAGATCCCTCCTGTACATCGCCGGACAGATATCGGCCCGGGACGGCAAGCGCCTGACCGGCCGCTGTCCGGATCAGGTGAGCGTAGAGCAGGCACAGGATGCCGCCCGCGCATGCGCGCTCAGCCTGCTGGCCCAGATGGAGGCCGCGGCCGGGCTGGACAAGGTCGAGCAGGTGGTGCAGCTCACAGGATTTGTCCTGTCGACTGAAGACTTTGGCGATCAGCCGAAGGTGATGAACAGCGCGTCAGACCTCATCGCGGAAGTGCTTGGCGACGCCGGCAAGCACACACGGGTCGCGGTGGGCGCCCATGCGTTGCCCTTTTCAGTGACGGTCGAGATCGCAGCGGTCGCGGTTGTCCGCACCGGCTGAGGTCGAGCGGGCGCAGCCCCGCCGCCCGCGCATCGTCCTCGTCGGCAGCGTCCTCTACCTGGCGCTGATCTTCGGCGTGATGTTGTGGCGCGGCATCTCGATCGAGCCCGAGTGGGTGGTGCTGGCGCTGCTCGTCATCGCCATCGCGCTCGGTCGGGGCCGTTCGTTCATCGTCGACTGGGCCCCTTTCCTGCTCCTGTTCTTCGCGTACGAGGCGATGCGAGGGTTTGCGGCGAAGACGGGGTTCGCGCCGCATGATCTTTCGGGCCTGGAGCGCGGCCTCTTCGCCGGCACGCTGCCCACGGTCACGCTGCAGAACGCCTTCTACCGATCCGACGCCGTGAGCCCGCAGGACCTCATCGCGATGTTCTTCTATTTCATGCACTTTCCCCTGCCGATCGTGGTGGGGTTCATCTTCTGGGTCCGCAGTCGCGACCATTTCCGGCGCTTCATCGCGGCTCTTCTGGTGATGGCGCTGCTCGCGTTCATCACGTACCTTTTCTGGCCCTCGGCTCCGCCGTGGTATCAATTTCGCGCGAGCGCCGGCGGGGGAGAAGAGGTCGTGCACAAGGTCCTCAACGAGACCGTCGACAAGCTCTGGGGTCCGAACTACTGGGTGTCGCCCCTGTACACGCACCTCAATCCCAATCAGTTCGCGGCATTCCCATCACTCCATGCCGCCTTTCCCGCGCTGGCCGCCGTCTACGCATGGCGCAGGTATCGATGGCTGTCGATCGCCCTGATCGGTTGGACGCTGGCCGTTGCGCTCAGCATCGTTTACCTCGGCGAGCATTACGTCGTCGACGCACTCGACGGATTTGTCTACGTCGCCGCGGCCGCGATCATCGTCGAGGTCTTCAGCCGATGGCGAGCTCAGAAACCCGAGGCGCGGACGCTGCCTTAAGCCTGCCAGACCTTCCGCATGATCGCCCGAGCCAGCTTGTCAGGGTCGTGGTGGGACGGGATGCGGACGTTGACGACGTCGGCGGGGATGAATCGAACCTCTGGATGCTTGATCGCGTCGTCGGACTTGAAGATGACCTGGGATTGGCCGCCCGTCGGCTGGTGCGAGTGGTTGGAGTTGACGAGCACGAAGTCGAACATGTTCGAGCCCACGTGGTCGTGGATCACCCGCAGGTAGTCGTTCACGTCGTACCCGTCGGTCTCGCCTTGCTGCGACGCGAGATTGCACACGAGCACCTTGAGCGCCGGTGAAGCTTTGATCGCTTCGACCATGCCTTCCACGAGGAGATTCGGCAGGATCGACGTGTAGAGCGATCCGGGGCCGATCACGACCAGCTCCGCGTTGAGGATCGCCTGTGACGCCTCGGGATTCACCTGAGCGCCGTCGGGCTTCAAGAACACATGGCTGATCGGCGCGTTCTGTTTCGGGATCTTCGACTCGCCCTCGACCGAGCGCCCGTTGATCGAGGCCACCAGCGTCACGTCCTGCAGGGTCGAGGGCACGATCGTGCCTTTGACCGCGAGCACCTTCCCCGACTCCCGCAGCGCGTGCTCGAAGTTTCCGGTGACGTCGGCCATGGCCATGATGAAGAGGTTCCCGAAGGAGTGGCCGTTGAGCGATCCCTCCTTGAAGCGATGGTCGAAGAGCTGCTTCATGAGCGGCTCGGCATCCGCCAGCGCGATGAGGCACTGGCGGAAGTCGCCAGGCGGAAGGATGCGGTACTCGTCACGAAGCCGTCCCGACGAACCGCCGTCGTCGGCGACCGTAACGATGGCCGAGAGGTTTGACGTGTAGGTCTTGAGGCCGCGGAGGAGCGAGCTCAGTCCCGTTCCGCCGCCGATGGCCACGATGCGCGGCCCGCGTCCCTTCAACCGGAACGCGTGGATCACGTCGACGACGCTCGCCGTCGAGTTTCCGGGAAGGAATGGACCAAGTACAGATTGCGTCAGCTTCACGTAGCTGTAGATCAGGAGCCCGACGCCGAGGGTGCCGAAGATGATCGCGCGCAGCCAGTGGGGGAGGAACTGCAGCGTGATGTAGTAGAACTGGCCGGGCAGGGTGGCGGTCTCGTAGAAGGCCTTGAGGATGTATGCCAGTCCGAGCACGAGAACGAGCTCGGCGAGCATGAGCAGCAAGAGCCACCGCTTGATCTCGAGACCCGGTGTGAGCCATCGCAGCCAGCGTGTCGTGGACTGGAACCTGGTGGCCATCTACCCCACCTGCCGGAACGGGTTCAAGACGTCAAAGGTTATCGTTGGAATACTCTTCAATTCGAAGTATGCGTACTTTACGTGGGCTGCGCCGTCTGATCCGGGTTGCGGTCGTCGGACTGGTCGTGGCTGCAGTCGCGACCGAGCTGTCCAAACCCGAAGAGGAACGGACCTGGCACGGTCGGGTTGGAGGCGTGGTTCCGTATGACTTTCGGCCACCAACGTGGGAACGCATACGCTCGGCCTACTGGAACCCCGAATCGGACCGATTGTTCAGCGATCGCGTGTTCGGGGTCGGCTGGGCGGTCAATCTCTACCAGGCCAAACGCCTGCTCGAATCCATGTTCGATCGCCTGATCGGCGCTCCACCGCCGCTCTCGATCCGGATGAGCACCCGAGAGCCGACGTCGGGATCGTAACCGGCGATAAAGGGTTGGTTCGGGCGCTGGCTAGAATAGGCGGCCGGCCCAGACCGGGTGTTTGGGGAGTGGCGCAACGGTAGCGCAGCTGACTCTGGATCAGAAGGTTGAAGGTTCGAATCCTTCCTCCCCAGCCACCACCCCAGCCATCTCTGTGTGGCCCCAAACTCCTAGCCGAGTACCTATGGCCCTCGCAACCATTGGGCGACCATGAATCGGACGTGCTCTTGGACTCCGACGCAGTCCGTCCGAGGGCCGATGCGATGATGGGCGCGTGTCGGCCGCGATCTCAATTTCAGGCCTTGTAAAGATCTTCGGGTCGACGCGCGCTCTCGACGGTCTCGACCTGTCGGTCGAGCCCGGCGAGGTCCACGGGTTTCTAGGGCCGAACGGCTCGGGCAAGACCACGACCATTCGTGTGTTGCTCGGGCTATTGCGGGCCGATGCCGGCCAGGTTGCATTGCTGGGAGGCGATCCGTGGCGCGACGCCGTCGATTTGCATCGCCGGTTGGCGTACGTGCCCGGCGAGGTCAGTTTGTGGCCGAACCTGACCGGCGGGGAGGTGATCGATCTGTTTGGCCGCCTGCGGGGCGACCTGAATCCGCGGCGCCGCGACGAGCTTCTCGAACGTTTTCAGCTCGACCCGACCAAGAAGACCCGATCCTACTCAAAAGGGAACCGGCAGAAAGTCGGATTGGTGGCGGCATTGGCGTCCGACGCCGAGCTGCTCCTCCTCGACGAACCGACGTCGGGACTAGACCCTCTTATGGAGGCGGTATTCCAGGACTGCATCCGCGAAGTGAAGACAGAAGGGCGAACGGTGCTGCTTTCCAGCCATATCCTGGCCGAGGTCGAGGCGTTATGCGACCGGCTGAGCATCATCAGGTTGGGGAGGGTGGTGGAGAAAGGCACGCTCGACGAGTTGAGGCACCTCACCCGTACGTCGATCACGGCTCAGTTAGAGCGTCCAGCGGATGGCCTGGCTGACCTGGCCGGTGTTCATGACCTCGAGATCGACCGCACCCATGTTCGGTTCGAGGTCGACACCGACCACTTGGGCGCTGCCGTGCGCCGGCTCGCCGAGCTCGGGGTCCGCAGCCTAGTCAGCCATCCGCCCACGCTAGAGGAGCTGTTCTTGAGGCACTACGGCGACGCGCTGGCTAAGGAGCCCGAACGTATAGACGTCCAGCGCGGCGCGACACCGCTGCCTCGCGCATGACTGCGTTCACCGGCACCCTTGCACTGACCCGCTTCATCCTGCGCCGCGACCGCATCCGGATCCTGATCTGGATCGGTTCGATCGTGGTGCTGGCGGCACTGACCGTGGCAGGCATCAAGGGTCTGTTTCCAACCCAGGCCGCCCTTGATCAAACGGCCGCCGCTACCCAACACAACTCAGCAGCCATCGCTTTTAATGGCCCCGCGCAGGGCCTGAACTCCGTCGGCGGCCAGGTGGCCTTCCAGTTCGGCGCAGGGGGCATGGTGCTGGTAGCCCTGATGAGCTTCTTCATGGTCGGCCGACTCACGCGGGGCGAGGAGGAGGCCGGCCGGCTCGAGCTGGTGCGCTCCCTTCCGGTCGGCATACACGCGAACACCCTCGCCGCCGCGCTCACGGTGGCGGCGATGAACGTGGCAGTAGGCTCGCTCACCACCGCCTTCCTGATCGTCCAGGGCCTACCTGCCGCTGGGTCGGTGATATTCGGGCTGTCGTTCACGCTTGTCGGGCTCTTCTTCGCAGGCGTAGCCCTTATGGTGGCCCAAGTCACGGAGAACACCCGCGTTGTCTACGGCGTCACCGGGGCGGGGCTCGGGGCGGCGTTCGTGCTGCGCGCCCTTGGAGACATCGGCGACGGAATCGCGTCATGGTTCTCGCCGATTGGTGTCGCGCAAAAGACGCGGCCGTTCGCAGGTGAGCGATGGTGGCCTTTCCTGATGTTGGTCGCGGTGACGTTGCTCCTGGTCGCCGCGGCCGCCGCCCTGGCCGCCCGGCGCGACCTCGGCGCGGGGCTCGTAGCGTCCAGGCCAGGCCGGCCGTCAGCTGCGCCGAGTCTCGGGCACCCCCTCGGCCTGGCCGTCCGCCTGCAGCGCGCGTCGCTTCTCGGGTGGGGCGCCGGCATCCTGGTCACCGGCATTGCGTACGGCTGGATCGGCCCCACAGTCGATGCCTTCATCGGCCAGAACAAAGCGCTCGCCGATGTGTTGGCCGGCGCCGGAGGTGGGAGTCTGACGGATTCCTATTTCGCCGCTTCATTCCGCATCATGGCGCTCCTCGCGACAGGCTTCGCTCTGCAATCTGCCCTTCGTGTGCGGAGTGAGGAAACGTCCATGCGCGCCGAGTCGGTCCTGGCGACGCCCGTCTCGCGCTGGGGGTTCGCGGCGAGTCACCTCACGGTGGCTTTCACGGGCAGCGTCATCCTGCTCGCCGTCGCCGGTCTCGCCACCGGCCTGACCTATGGCGTCGCGGGCGGCAGCATTCAGAGCGTTCCTCGCCTGGTCGGCAGCGCTCTCGTCTACGCGCCCCCCATGTGGCTCATGGTCGGACTGGCCATCGCCCTCGTCGGGCTGCTGCCGCGTTGGGCCGGCGTGTCATGGGCGATCCTGGCGGCCTTCGTGGTCGTGGGGTTTCTAGGTACGACCCTCCACATCCCTGGTTGGGTCCAGGACCTCTCGCCGTTCCAGCGGGTGCCCCAGCTGCCCGCGGCAAGCCTGACCCTTCTGCCGCTTGTCGTGATCTCCGCCGTCGCTGCCGGCTTCACCCTGGCCGGACTGGGCGGACTCAGACGGCGCGATATCGGCCGGATGCTGTAACGCCCGCTTTACGCCGTCTTCGCGCCGTTTTGGCGCCCGATCATCAGACGCGGCGCTGGCGCGCAATTCACTAATCAGACGCGGTGGTCAAGTTCAATTTGTGCGCCGCCGATAACGCGGATCGCTCTGGATCAGAAGGTTGAAGGTTCGAATCCTTCCTCCCCAGCCAACACCTGCTAGTCAGGCGCGTCGCCGCAGGTTCAGCGCCAAACTTGCCTTCCCCGAGGAGCCCCTGCGTCGCGTGCTCCCTTCAATCGGTCTTCGACGCTTGATCGTGCGCCCGGCTGTGCCGCTCTCGGCCAATGCAGACCGTAGGAGCGCGCTCGCCGACCAGCGCATGAGCCGGACTGCCTCTCTCCGTG
>WNGR01007937.1_pt1 | contig 11228 bp, 4 predicted proteins | sample 5407581 | NCBI WGS metagenome assembly WNGR01 (sample SAMN13153383, study PRJNA577476) | soil metagenome | isolation source: 80 cm soil or saprolite under Garry oak tree replicate 2 | place: USA:California | collected 2016-06-15 | reverse complement strand
CACCAAGGTGCGACTCGTCACCGCCGCGACGACCCAGAACACCCCGACGCACACGGCCAGGACGAGCCACCACCTGCCGGATGCGTTGATCTTTCGAGGCAGCGGCGGCGGCTCGCCCGACGGCCGGCGCCGACGACGCCGCACACCGAAGACGTCCGAGGACCCTGCGGCGCTGCCCAGCCGCGGCACGTTCAGCGGCGCGGCCATGATGCCTGCAATCCCGGCGAGTCCGCCGCAAAATCGACGGCTGCGGCGATGCGAACGAACGGAAGCTGAGCGGTGTCGTTGACTAGCCGGACGACGTCGGCGTCGGATGCTTCGAAGAAGCAGGTACACCGCTCTTCGCCGGGAACAGAGATGGTGCGCAGATAACGCACTCGATGGTCGGCCGAGCCGACTCGGCGTGCTGCTGCCTCGAGAGCCTGGTGAACCTGGCCGATGTCTGCCTCGGTGGTACCGACCGCGTCGCGTTCGGCGAGAAAGATTGGGACGCTGACCTCCACCGCCCACTCGCTCGCGCCGTCCACCGAATTGCAGGCCGACCAGATCGATAGTGCTTCGGGCATGCCAACACCCCCGATCGCGATTCGCGATCCCCCTACCATCCGCCACATCGCCGCGTAAGAACACCCTGCGCCGCGTAAGACCACCTTGCGTGTGGAAGACCGCGGTACGTTCCTTCGCGGGATCCGGCCAAGACCAGCCCAAGCGGACCATCGATGAAGTCACTGAGTCCATTCCGGCGGTCCGCGCTGGGCGCGTCGTCGGCGCCGTTGGGGGCTTGTCGCAAGACCCAGGCAGTTCTGGCGGTGCTGACGAGTTGGTAACGGTCCGGTTCACCGCACGCCTGTCGGACACGGTGTTCCTTGGCGAGTGGGTGGACAGGGAAGGTGTCAACGTGGCTGAGCTGATCCGTCGGGCCCTGGTGACCGAGCGGTACGTCGAGGATCAACAGCTCGCGGGTGCCAAGGTGGTTGTTCACCGCGGCCTGCGCCAAACAACCATGGCCGCGCTTGGACGAACCGTGCACAGCGAGGCGGGCCGGCTTGACTCGCAGACGACGGCTCAGACGGCACCACCACCGCGATACGTTTACGAGCAGTCTTTGTAGCGCGAAGGGGAACGCACGTTCGAGTCGACGCGTCTCAATTTCCGTCTCTTCATACTCGTACACGCACGTGCGGACGGGTGTAGCTGGCGCGCTTTTCGCCGAATTTCCGGACCTGCGGACCCTCGTGCACAGCACATCGCCGATCTGAAAAGCGGTAGGTCGGCGGTTCGATCCCGCCCCTAGCCACCAGCAATTCTGGGCCCTCGGTGTCCTTCGAGCGGTTTCACAGACGCCGAGGGTCTCAATTGCCCCTGCTATCCGCCCGAAACGCCGTTGCGTCCCAGCCGGTCGCGTCGCGGGCGCGGGACATCGCGGTCATCGCACACGCACCAGCAGCGTCGCTGGCCGTGTCAGGGCGATGACGTCTGCCTGCGATACTGGTTCTGACAATTGGCCAATGCGTGCCAGTGACCATCCGGCCCCGGTAGAGCTCGACGGCAGGTGCGATGTCGTCGTGGGCCAGACCGGCCCGTCGTGGCGTGACACCGTGTGCTATGAGGTTGGCGGTGACAGGCGCGTCAGAACGTGAGTGTGCCCGAGCCGGAGACCGCGTCGCGCTCGTGCGCGGGTAGCAGGTCCAGCGAGCAGCTGCCGTCCGGGTTGCGCTGCGCCAGGCCGCTGCCGTCGACCCGGCCGGTGCCGGTGCCGCTCGCCCCGGCGAAGATGCCGGTGCCGCCGGCGAACTGCGTGCTGTCGGTGACGGTGAGGGCCAGGCGGCACGAGTTCGGGTCGAAGCTGACGATCTGGAAGTCCTGGACGAAGCTGAACAGGTGCAGGGTGCCCTGCGGGAAGACCAGGTCGTCGCGGTCCATGTTCTCCGGGTCACCGGGCTGCGGCGGCAGTTCGACGATCTTGCCGGCGCCGTCGAAGGCGCCGCGGGCTCGGATGTTGCTGGCGAGCTCGACGCGCTCGCCGGACACACCGGTCACTTCGAGGAACCCGGTGAAGCTCTCCGGTCCGGACGTCAACGCGGACGCCGCTGACGTCGGCCCGACGGCGGCGAGGCCGACTACGGCGAGCAGGACGGCGAGGGCGGTAGAACGTGTCGTCTCACGCTTCCTCCCTGGGGTGGACTACTTCAGCACGATCAGCGTCGTGTAGGTGTCGCCGCTGTCGAGTTGGACGCCGATGCGGTAGTAGTGGCCGGCGCCGCTCTTGGGCGTCTGCCAGGTGAAGATGTACTGCTGCCCGGTGGCGTCCCACTTGAACGATCCGCCCACGGTGGCCGCCGTGGTGGTGTTGACCGCCGTGCTCGCCACGCTGGTCGTGCCGAGGTCGACCGGCTGGATCCATACGGGCATGTATGTCGCCTGCGCCACGGTGCCGGCGGCGTTCTTGAGCTGGAACTTCACCGGGATCGTGCTGCCGGCGTTGAAGGTGCTCGCCGTGCCCAGGTCGTGGGCGGTGTTGGTGACGGGCTGCAGGAAGCCGGTCCACTTGTAGCCCACGTGCAGGGTGATCGACTGGGTCGCCGGGTTGCCCGCGTTGTCGGTCGCGGTGAACGTGTAGGTGAGGTCACCGACGCCGTTGGTGTTGGTGAACCCGCTGCCGGTCTTGCCGGTGAGCTGGCAGCTGACCAGCCCGGACAGGGCGTCCGATGCCTGGCAGGTCGGTGCCGTCACCGTCTGACCCACGAGGAAGCTGGTCGGCCCGGTGTACGCCGCGAATGTCGGTGCGGTGAGGTCGATCTTGATCGGACCCACGCTGACGGATGCGGTGTTGCCCGCGAAGTCGCTCGCCGTGCCGGTGAGGTACTGGTTCGCACCCTCGCTGCTCAGCGTCTTGTCGGCGGGGCAGCCACCGACCGGTGCGATGCCGGATTCGGCGTCCGAGCAGGTGAAGTGGACGGTGACCGGGCCGTTGTACCAGCCGTTGGCGTTCGGAGTCGTGGTGGCCGCGCCGGTGACGCTCGGCGGGAGGTTGTCGACCTTGAGCGTCAGGCTGTGACCGGTCTTGTCTTCGACGTTGCCGGCGTTGTCCTTGCTCCAGAACGTCACGGTGTGCACGCCGTTGCCGACCTGGAACGGCGTGCTGTACGCGGTCGCGGCCCCGCCGTCGATGCTGTAGTACGTCGTGTCCACGCCGGACAGGTCATCGCCGGCCGACAGGGTCACGGTGACCGGCGCGCCGTACCAGCCCGACGGGAACGTCGGGTCGGGTGCGTTCGCGGTGGTCACCGGCGCGGTGCGGTCGATGTGCAGGCCGCTGATCGTGCGTGTTGTCTGGTTGCCGGCCTTGTCGGTGACGGTCGCGGTCGCCGAGAGGTTGTCGTCCTCTCCGGTGACGATGCTGTCCGCAGGACAGCTGCCGCTGAGGCCGGACAGCGGGTCGCCGCACGTCCAGTGAACGGTCACGTTGCCGCTGTACCAGCCGTTGCCGTTCGGTGCGGTGGTGGCCGCGCCCGACAGCGTCGGCGCGGTCTTGTCGATGTTGATGCCGCTGACCGTCGCGGTTTGGCTGTTGCCGGCCTTGTCGTACGCGGTGCCGGTCACCGACTGGGCGGCGCCCTCGCTGAGCGTCTGGTCGCCGGGGCACTCCACGACGCCGGACAGGCTGTCGGCGCAGGCGAAGTTGACGGTGACGTTGCCGTTGTACCAGCCGTTGCCGTTCGCCGCGCGGTCGGCCTTGCCGGTGATGGTCGGCTTGGTCTTGTCGAGGTTCACCGTGGCGGCGTCGGTGGCCGAGTTGCCGGCGTTGTCGACGGCGGTGCCCGTCACCTTCTGGCCGGCGGCCTCGGTGGTGACGACCTGGTCGGCCGTGCAGCTCTTGACGCCCGACGTCGGGTCGTCGCAGAGGAAGTGGACGGTCGCGTCGCTGTTGTTCCACCCGTTGTCGCCGGGATCGGGCTTGATGGTGTGGGAGATGGTCGGCGCCGTCTTGTCGATCTTCACGCTCACCGTGCCGTGCGTGCCTTCGTTGCCGGCGTAGTCGGTGCTCCAGAAGCTCAGCGCGTACGTGCCGTCGGCGGTCAGGCTGATCTTGTTGCCGACCTGCGTCGCGCCGCCGTTGACGGTGTACGACGTCGCCTTGACGCCGGACAGGTTGTCCGTGGCGGTGACGTCGAGCACGACGCCTGCGGTCTGCCAGTCCGACGGCGCGCTGACGCTGGTCTCCGGCGCCCGCCGGTCGATCTTGATGTGGTCGACGGTGGCCGACGTGGGGTTGTCGGCCTTGTCGCTCACGCTTGCCGACGCGGACAGGTCGTCGCCCTCGCCGGTCACCGTGCTGTTCGCCGGGCACGTGCCGGCGAGGCCGGACAGGGCGTCGGAGCAGGACCAGGCCACGGTCACGTCGCCCTTGTACCAGCCGTCGGTGTTGGGGGCCGTGGTCGCGGCGCCGGTCAGCGTCGGGTTGGTGAGGTCGATGTTGATGCCGCCGACGGTGGCCGTGTTGGTGTTGTTGACGTTGTCGGTGGCGGTGCCGGTGACCGCCTGGTTGGCGGCCTGGGTCGACACGGTGGTCGGGTCGGTGCAGGTCTGGATGCCGGAGCCGCCGTCGGTGCAGGCGAAGCTGACCGTGACCGGCTCGTTGTTCCAGCCGGCCGGGTTCGCCGCGGGCTGGCGCGAGCCGTTGATGCTCGGCTTGGTGGTGTCGACGCGGATCGTCACGCTGTTGTTGGCGCCGGTCGCGTCCTCGACGTTGCCGGCCTTGTCGGTGCTCCAGAAGCTCACCGTGTGCGCGCCTTCGAGTCCTTCGGTGAATGGGCCTGTGTAGGGCTGCGCCGTCCCGCCGTCGATCTTGTAGTACGTCGCCGCCAGGCCGGAGGGGGTGTCGTTGGCCGTCAGCGACACGGTCGGGCCGTGTGCGTACCAGTTGTTCGCGCTGTCCGGGGCGGGCAGCGTGGCCGTGGTGTTGGGAGCGGTGCGGTCGATGTGGATGCCGCTGACCGACGCGCCGGTTGTGTTGCCGGCCTTGTCGCTCACGGTTGTCGACGCGGACAGGTCGTCGCCCTCGCCGGTCACGGTGCTGGCGGCTGGGCAGGCCCCGTCGAGGCCGGACAGGGTGTCGGAGCAGGTCCAGTGCACGGTGACGTCGCTCTTGTACCAGCCGGCGCCGTTCGGCGCGGTCGTGGTGGCGCCGCTGAGCGTCGGGTCGGTCTCGTCGATGTTGATGCCGCTCACGGTCGTCGACGCGCTGTTGCCGGCCGCGTCAATCGCGGTGCCGCTCGCCGACTGGCCGGCCCCCTCGCCGAGCGTGGCCGGGGTGCTGCACGACTTGACGCCGGACAGGCCGATCTGGTCGTCGCAGGTGAACGGGACGGTGACGTCGGCGTTGTACCAGCCGTTGTCGTTGGCGGTCCGGTCGGGCGCGCCGCTGATCGTCGGGTCGCTCTTGTCGATGCTCACCATCGCGGGGTCGGTCGCGCTGTTGGCGGCGTTGTCGGTTGCCGTGCCCGGCTCGGGCTGGTCCTTGCCCTCGTGGGTCTCGGTGATCGGCGCGGTGCACGAGGCGATGCCGGAGCCACCTGTGTCGTTGCAGGTGAAGGTGATGGTGATGTTGCTGTTGTTCCAGCCGTCCGCGTTGGCCGCCGGCGCCTGCGTGTGCGTGATCGTCGGCGCGCTCTTGTCGATGAGCACCTGCGCGGACTTGTGGCTCTCCACGTTGCCGGCGTTGTCGACGCTCCACACGTCGAGGTCGTAGGTGCCCTCGGCGCTGAATGTCACGCTGGTGCCGGTCTGCTCGGCGCCGCCGTTGACGGTGTAATGGGTCGCCGCGACGCCGGACAGGCCGTCCGTGGCGGAGAGCGTGACGGTCGCGGCGGTGTTGTGCCAGCCCGACGGGGCGGAGATGTCGGTGCTCGGCGCGGTGCGGTCGATCTTGATGCCGCTGACCGTCCCGCTCGAAGCGTTGTCGGCCAGGTCAGACACCGAGGCGGTGGCGGACAGGTTGCTGCCCTCGCCGCTGATCGTGCTGTCGGCCGGGCAGGTGCCGGCTGCGACGCCGGACACGGCGTCGGTGCAGGTCCAGTGGACCGTGACGTCGTCGTGGTACCAGCCGCTCGCATTTGGTGCGCTCGTCGGCGCGCCGGTGATGATCGGCGCGGTGCGGTCGATCTTCAGGTGCTGCGCGGACGCGGTGGCCGGGTTGCCGGCGAGGTCGCTGACCGACACCGGGCCCGCAGTGAGGTCGTTGCCCTCGCCGGTCACGGTGGTGTCGGCGGGCAGCGTGCTGCCGTCCAACCCGGACGTGGCGTCGCTCGCGGTCCAGTGCACGGTGACGTTGCCGTTGTACCAGCCGTTCGTGTTCGGTGGGGTGGTGGGCGCTCCGGACAGCGACGGCGCGGTCTTGTCGAGGTTGATGCCGGTGACCGTCGCGGTATTGCTGTTGCTGCCGTTGTCGACCGCGGTGCCGGTGACCGACTGGTTGCCGCCGTCGGTCGACAGCACGGTGTTGGGGGTGCAGCTGGCGATGCCGCTCTCCGCGTCGGCGCAGTCGAAGTGCACGGTGACGTTGCTGTTGTTCCAGCCGGCCGCGTTCGGCGTCGGGCTCGCGGCGCCGCTGATGCTGGGGGCGATGTTGTCGACCTTCACCGTCAGGGTGTGGCCGGGGGCGGTGGGGTCCTCGACGTTGCCGGCGTTGTCCTTGCTCCAGAAGGTGATCGTGTGCACGCCCGGCGTCGAGAAGTCGAAGGCGCCGGTGTAGGCCTTCGCGGCGCCGCCGTCGACGTTGTAGTAGGTCGTGTCGATGCCGGAGAGGTTGTCGCCGGCGTTCAACGTGACGTGCGCCTTGTCGGCGTACCAGCCGGTCGCCAGCGGCGCGCTGACCGAGGCTGAGGTCACCGGTGGCGTGGTGTCGATGTGGATGCCGGTGACCGAGGCGGTCTTGGCGTTTCCGGCCTTGTCGCTGACGCTCGCGGAGACACCGAGGTTGCTGCCTTCGCCACCGATCGTGCTGTTCGCCGGGCACGCGCCGTCGATGCCGGACCGGGCGTCCGAGCAGGCCCAGGCGACGATCACGCTGTTGTCGTACCAGCCGTTCGCGTTCGGGCCCGTCGTCGCCGCGCCGGACAGCGACGGCGCGGTCTTGTCGACGTTGATGCCGGTCACCGACGTGGTCGCGGTGTTGCCGGCGTTGTCGGTCGCGGTACCGGACGCCGTCTGGTTGGTGCCCTCGCCGAGGCTCTGGCTGGCCGGGCAGGACTTGACGCCCGAAAGATTCGCCTGGTCGGCGCAGGCGAAGCTGACGGTCACGTCATCGGCGTACCAGCCGTTGCCGTTCGGCGCCCGATCGGCAGCCGCGGTGACGGTGGGCGGGGTGCGGTCGATGCTCACGGTCGCGGTGTCGGTGGCGGTGTTGCCGGCGTTGTCCGTGCCGGTGCCGTGCACCTGCTGAGCGGCGCCCTCGGTCGTGACGTTGACGGGCGGCGTGCAGCTCGCGACGCCCGAGCCGGCGTCCGTGCAGGTGAACGTGACGGTCACCGTGCCGGCGTTGGTCCAGGCGCCGTCGCTGTAGCCGAGTGGCGTGAACGCGTGGCCGATCGTGGGCGCGGTCTTGTCGATCTTCACGTGGGCGGTGCGCGCGGCTTCCACGTTGCCGGCCTTGTCGGTGCTCCCGTACGTGATGACGTGATCGCCCTCCGTCGAGAGCGTGAACGACGTGCCGCTCTGCGTGGCGCCACCGTCGACGGTGTACGACGTGGACGCGACACCCGAAAGGGCGTCCGCCGGAGACAGGGTCACGGTGACGCTGCTGTTCGTCCAGCTGTTCGACGCGCCGCCGATGCCGGTGACGGGCGCGGTCTTGTCGATGTTCACCGCGGGGCTGATCGCAGTGCCCGTGTTGCCCGCCTTGTCGGACACTGAGGCGCTGGCGGTGAGGTTGTTGCCCTCGCTGGAGATCGTGCTGTCACCGGGCACGGTGGCCGGGTCGACGCCGGAACGGTCATCGGCCGCGGTCCAGTGGATCGTGACGTTGCTCTTGTACCAGCCGTTGCCGTTCGCGCTGGTCGTCGGGGCGCCGCTCAGCGTCGGGTTGACGCGGTCGATGTTGATCCCGCCCACGGTCGCGGACGCGCTGTTGCCGGCGACGTCGGCGACGTTGCCGGTGACCGACTGGTTGCTGCCGTCCGTGTAGAAAGCGGTGTCGGCGGGGCAGCCGGGCGCGGCGAGGCCGGAGGCGTCGGTCGCGGGGTTGTCGACGCAGTCGAAGTGCGCGGTCACCGGGCTGTTGTTCCAGCCGAAGCCGTTCGCTGCTGGCGCGCGCGAGCCGACGATGGTCGGCGCGGCCTTGTCGAGGCGTAGCGTGCCGCTGCCGCTGCCGACGTTGCCGAGCCGGTCGATGACGGTGGGCGCGGTCAGGGCGTAGATGCCGTTCTGGCTGTAGGGCGTCGACTGGGTCGGCTGGCTGGCCACCCCCGACCCGGGCGTGTCGCTCAGGTCGGCGTTCGGGTCGGTCGCCGTCCACGTGACGGTGGTGTTGCTGCTGTTCCACCCCGCACCGTTCGCGGGGGGCGTCAGCACCGGCGTCACCGTCGGGCCGGTGTTGTCGCTGACGAACGAGGCCGATGCCGAGCCCGATGATGTCTGGTTGCAGCCGTTCGAGTTCGACTTGTCCCACGCGGTAACCGTTACGGTCCGCAACCCGTCACCGGTGCCCGCCGTGAGCGGCCCCAGCGACCACGACGTCTTCGCCTGATTGGAGGACTGGAACGTGGTGAACGCCCCGGTCACGTCGACACACTTGGTGTCGTTGGACGTGGTGACGTTCAGCGTCAGCATGCCGCCGCTCTTCGCGTACAAGTAGCCGTTGGCTGACGCCGTCCCGGCGCCACCGCTGAAGCTGGCGCCGGTGACTGACAACGCGCCCGCGCCCGGCACCAGCACGACGAATCCGACGACGGTGGCGGCGGCAGTGGCGACCACGACCGCGCCGAGCCAACGATGAAGTGTCCGATGGTGCTGCGGCAACGCTGACATGAGACGACTACCCCCGTAGAAACGCTCTGGCTCTCGGGGTGCCGAAGATCAAAACGACCGCTCACAGCGAGTGTCGCAGCGGCCCCCCCGCGCCGGACTAATGCCAGCGAAGCATCACCGCACGACCGAGCTAAGTCAAGCTCCGCCGCTGCCCGCAATCGCCCCATGTATCAGGCAATCTGGCAATGTTGAGCACCCAAAAACCACACCGGCCAACACAATCAGGGACCAAAGTCCCGCGCCGAACGGGCGGTTCGCATCCACGGCGTGGCCGAGCGATCCGGCGGCCCGCGCGGCAAACGCCAGCCATGCAATGCGGCTGCGCCTCGAACCGGCCGAGATGGATGCGGCGACTTTCCAAGGCCGAAGCGACACAACTACCCACAAGTCAGGATGAACGGCCGGGCTCCCGCGGCTTTAGTGCGCTCGCACCGGTCGTCATCGGAGCGGGCAGGATGTGAGTGCCGTGCGTGGCGCGTGATCGGTGGCGATTTAGCCGGGGAGTGTCTGGTCCCGGGCTCTTGCCGAAGGATGCCTCGCCCGCGTCCAGCAGCTGTTGGTGTCGAGGGAAGTTTCGGTCGGGGCTTGGCCTGCGCGGCTGCGGCCTGGTTAGCCGGTTCAGTTCGTTCATGCGCGGTTGGCGCGTTGGCGGCGCGGGCGCATGGCGTCGTCGGCGACGGCTCGCCGAGTCCGGCCCGGGTCGAGTTGGGCCGCGATCAACCGACTGGGTCGCGCGGCGGGGAGCGTGCTTCTGCGCGCCTCTGGCGGCGCGCTCCACGGTCGCGGCTCGGTCGCGGTTGTCGCGCACTGCGTTATTGGTGAGTGGGTGGATCGGGCAGGGCGCCGGTTTCGAGGACGTCGGTGGCGATGTCGCGGAGTTTTCGGTGCAGGGCTTGGCTGGTTTCCCGCAGCAGGGCGAAAGCGGCGTCTTGCGGGATCTTGTGGTGTGCCATGAGCACGCCGATCGCGGCGCCGATCTCGCGGCTGCTTTCCAGGGCGGTTTCCAGGTTCGCCGCGTGATGCTCGGCTTCGTGCAGTGCCACGAGGCTGGAGGTGTGGGCGGCGAGAACGGTGGCCAGGTCAATGTCGGCGTCGGTGAAGGCGCCAGGTTGCTCGGCGTAGAGGTTCAATGCCGCCGAGTCCTCGGCGATCAGCTGGTAGGACAGCACGCAGCGGTAGGCGGTGGTCTCGATGAGGGCGGCGCAGAAGCGGGGCCAGCGTGATTCGTCGGCAGCGTCGAAGAGCAGGTAGTTCGTGTCGCGCTCTGCCGCCCTCAGGCAGGGACCCTCAGCCAGCTCGTACTGCAACTCGTCCGCCCGCGCGGCAGCCGGATCTGAGGTAGCCAGGCTCCGCCCGCGCGCCCCCCGGACCACGGTGATCGTGGCGCCGGTGCACGCGCCGAGATGCTTGACCGCTAGTTGAGTCATCCGCACCAGCGCAGCCTGGTCGTCGCCCCGGCCATGCAGCTCCCTGCCAAGCGCGGCGAATTCCTGCGCGAGCAGCAGCACTTCGTTGTCGTCCACGCCACCCGTCCCTGAGAGCCGCGTGCGGCGCGGCCACACGGATTCTGCCCTGCACTCCACGCCGCCGCCAGGGATGCTGAGACGCCCTGCCCCGACCGCCGCCGGCAGTCGCCAAACGACTTCACGAGCGCGACGGCTTCCGCGTGCGCTTTCGACGCGGCGACGAATTGCTCGTCAGCGTCTCGCTCATCGCCGTCCGTCATCAATCTGACGCAGTAGATCGAGGATGGTCGAACCCCTGTTCGAGGGTCAGGGTCTCAATTCGGGTCTCAGTTCATCCCAGTTCGCGACCGTACGTTGAGGGCTGGCGGCGAGCTAAGTCCGATGATGACCAACTACCCGACCTCCCCCGAACTGATCACCGGTGATTCTGAAAAGCGGTAGGTCGGCTGTTCGATCCCGCCCGTCGCCACGCTTGGCGGGACGGCGCACTTTCACTTCGGGACGTATTCGGGACAGCCACCCGTTGGCAGCCGTGGTTGGCCGTAGCCAGCCGGACTTGGGTTGACGAGACTGAGGCCCCTCACCCCTGTGTTTTTGGCTCTACTGACTGATCCGTGGGCGTCATGATCGTGGCCGGGTAGCGAACACGCCGTTCCCGCCTAGGTTTCTGGCTTGTCGAAGGTCAGGAACCAGTGAGCGGAGAACGGCGTGCGCAACGCCAGGGTATTTCGCGCC
>WNGR01007934.1_pt1 | contig 11232 bp, 13 predicted proteins | sample 5407581 | NCBI WGS metagenome assembly WNGR01 (sample SAMN13153383, study PRJNA577476) | soil metagenome | isolation source: 80 cm soil or saprolite under Garry oak tree replicate 2 | place: USA:California | collected 2016-06-15 | reverse complement strand
TTTTTTATTTTTTGAAGCCATTTCTATTCCGGATTCCACGCAAATTGCGGTGATGCCCTACAGCACAAAATCCTCGGTAGTGCTCTACCTTGCGGCACTCGCGCTCACGGTGGGCAGCCACCAACGAGCGCTAGCGGCGAACGACTGGCTCGTTCCCTGCATGCAAGGCCAGTGTTCGTGGGACCTGCCTGCCGACTCTGGCGCGTCGGGTACCCTACAGGTCGTGCGTGTGTTCCCACATGCGCTCTAACACGCCGACGTGCATTCTAATCCATTCACGATCACGCAGTGGGGCCCCACCACCGCGATCTCGGACATCACCCACGCGTCCGGGTGGCGGATCACGCGCTGCGACCCGGCTGCGTCGGCGCAGGACATCCAGCTCGAGTGCTCGGACGGAAATCCGGACTGCGATCATCTCTTCCAGGGCGGTGCGGTGGACACCATCGTCCGGCTGCCCGACGGCGTGCGTTCCCCGACTCAACATCTCGCACCCTCTGTACTTACTGAAGGTTTATCTCTCAGTGCGGTCCGATGCCCTTTGCGCGCGTAGCGAGGCACTGGACCACCACCCAGTCCAACACACCCAGCTCCCCCGCCGTGACCCCGCGCGCGAACGACGCACAGGTCCACTCTCTGGCGCTCGACACGGACTTTGCGGCAGCCACGCCACCGCGGTGAGTGCCAGGAACTCCAATTTCGTTAGATGGGAGCTGGTGCTGACTCGGCACTGCAGGAACGGGAGCGTGTACTTTACCGTCCAGGGCCTGAACGTCAAAGGAAGCAACGGCGCGTTTACCTTGACTACGCCGGCTGCGGTGAACCAGCGTCACTGGGTTAGTCGACGCGCGCTGCACGGCTCGCCGCGCCACGTCCACCGACGCAGCTTCCTCGGCGACGTGCTCCAAAGTCAGCATTTCTATACCCGCTCCGCACAGCGGCCTGCTGACATGGTTTTCTTCGGGACTGCCCGACGCAGCACTGCAGAATGCAACGACGTTCAATAAGACGATATCGCAGAATCTGCAGCCCCTCGACTTTTCTGGCGCGACGAACCTGTTCAACACGAGCGTCGACTGCCCCGTAAGCTCCGAGATTCCGGCTTCGTCCACCGCTTCTGTCTCGCTCGACGTCGACGCCAACGTGCACGCGGCGATCAGCCTCGGCGCGGTCGCCGCCGGCACGCTCGTCCCACCAAAGATCTCCGAATTTGGCTTGACCCTAGGTGCGTGTGCGACATAGGGGGCGGTGGGGATCTGACTGACGATGCGATGCCTTGGTGAACGTACAGGGCTGGACGGCAACATCGACGCGCTGTTCAGCATCATGGCCAACCTCACTGGGCACGTCAGTTCTGGCGACATTCCGCTCTTCCAAATCGGCATTCCCGGCCTCAGTTTCCCGGGGTAAGTAGGCGGTCCCGGGCCTCTCGTCGGTGACCGTCGCAGTACTTAGCAGAGAACGAAAATAGGATTCTCGAGGTCGGTCCCGAATTCAAAGTGACGGGAAAGGTAGACGCGGACTTTGCGCTCACCAACGTCGGTGCGTCCGTCAAACTCGCGTATAACCTCAGCGATGTCGCGGTCACTTTCCCGCCTCAACACTATTCGACCAAAGGCGCTTTCAAGCAGGGTGACAGTGGTGCGTTCCTCCTCTCGCATGATCATCCCCGCTGCCACTTGTCTCATGCGCTCTTCAAACGCCGCAGAGGTGTCCGTCTCCGCCGGCCCTGACATCGCGGACGCCAGCGCGTCCGTGCGTGTCACGGGCCACCTCATCCCCCAAGTCGACATCGGGCTGTCCGCTCTCGGGGGCATCGCGTCTACGACCGTATTCCTGAATCTCGACGCCTCGACGGACCTGAATGTATTCGCGAATGCAGACGGGAGCCGCGGCAACAATACCGCCGCTCCCGCGGGCGGCGCGCAGGCGTGCGTGGACGCGAACACGGAGTTGGCCGTGAACATCGGCGCACAGGCCTCTTTCTTCGATTTCTTCGACGAGTCCACGGGCGCGACGCTCTTCGACAAGAGCTTCCCGCTGCTGCAGCAGGTCCGTCACGCGTCACGCACCATCTCTCCCATTCACGCGTAGCCCGTCGCTAACACGGCTCCCCCCTCACTGGCCGCCAGAAATGCGTTGGGTTGGGTAACTCTACCTCGCTTTTCTCGACGCCGCCCGTGGCGCACCAGAAGTACGCTCTCCGCGCTGCACTCGATGGTGATGACACTGACAAGTCCAGCTCGAGCACGCCCTCCACTACGAGCCATGATCTCGGATGCCCCTTGGCATTGGCTACACAAGTAAGCCAGCTAGTCAACGCCATCATACCTGCAATATAGGCAACGAACGGGCGAGGACCTGTGTATTCTTTCTTTTTCGGTTAGGGATGGCGTCAGATTATTTATTATTGCCCTTCCCTCACCTCCCTCTATCTTTCGAGACGGAAACATTCGAAGTTAGCCTTTGACTCGGATGGAGAGAAAAACCAAAGAAAATAGTTGTATTTCGCCCATCCAACCCACCTGTTCCCAGACGTTCAGAAAATTCCGAATTTTAAGGCTTCTGTACTTTTATAATGCATTCACAGACTTTATATCCCACTCATCTCTCCTCTCCTGTATCCAAAATATAAACTCTATTTTTTTGGATGGCCGAATGTCGAGATTTGCTCCGCTTATATAGTCAGGCCCACATTTGGGGGGTTTGGTGTTTTGAACTAAGTAGAGTACAGCGGAATCCAGTGTAATAGATCCCTTCCGTTTCCAGGACAGAGTACGGTAACTGTCGATGGGGAGTGAACCATTCCGTGAGAAAGTTGCAACAAAAAAGGGATTCCCCGTTTGTTATATATTACTTAATATTACTTAAGCACATAATTAAGCTTAGCATCGGATATCGCTACAGTATCTTCCACATTCATGCACTCATGGATGGCGAGCCATAGTCATAGTCGCTACCCCCCTGTTTTAAGCTCGGCTGTACCAGTCCCTCCATCGAGGTTCTGTAAAGCCAACACCCCATAGAGGGAACGGTCACCAGTCTATTTCCGGGGTTGGTTTTGTTTGGCTATTTACATCACTGGACTAGTATCATTCCCACACCTTTGCAAATGTTCACACACGTGCAAATTCCGAAAGATCTCAGTGGATTCCAGACTTCTTCCCTTATCGTAAGAGACCGTGACGGGAAGGAGTCCGAGTGGATTCAAGCTCAGAGTTGACGCCCGCCACTGGCAGTTAACATCAACGAACGAGGCACGGTCATGGCGACTTCGTTGAATATTGAACAGCTCATTGGGCTCGTGATATTCGTGTCGTACTTCATTGGCATCTTGTTCCTGTTCGTTCTTGTGGTGCAGAGCATCTCGGAACGTCATCGCGAGGCCGCGGCATCGAGAAATGCATCCTCATCCTGGATTTATGTCGGCCTGGCCCTCGCCTCGTTCGGCTTCACGTGGTACTGTGAGGATCCTATCTATCTTACGCGTTTGAACGGAGGTGAGACTAAAAGTGCACCCTCACGGGGGACACAGATATGATATCATTCATGCGATGGAGTTTTATGGACTACGAGCGAGGCGCAGGAGTGTTGAAGAACAGCACAGAGCCTATACTAGTGCGCGTCGCAAATTGGCTGCGGAGCACGGCGCTCTTCGAGCAGGCATGGACCATCGTGTGCGACGGGCCGCTGCGGTGGTGGTGGAGCGAGCAGCTGTGTCTGTTCACGGTGGGCTTTTGGACTGTTTTCCTCCAGACGAAAGGTACGTGGTCGGTACCGGACCCGACGCCCAATTCACAGACAAAGGGCCCGCGAACAGGCAGGGAACACGGTGTGAAGCACGTGTGGGCATACATGCTCTTCGGCCAGCTTGTGGCCATTTCCGTAGCGACGAACCTGTTCTTTCTGGCGCTGGTTCCCCCAGCGAAGGAGAAGAAGAAGGTGGCGTCAGCGGCGGCACCACGCGCCGGTGCGAGGTCGGTGCCCTCGGTGCTGTGGCTGAGCGTGCTTGCGTCCCTTGCGACAGTGATTCTAGTGCCGCATTCCCTGCAGCACAACTACTTCCTCTCAAACTTGCTCGTCATGCACGCGCTCCTGGTCCTCCCGCTCCTCCCGCTTCCAGCGTCTAGTTCCCGCGCTGTGCGTCTGCGCATACCAACGCGCACGTTGTACCGGCTCGTCGCGCTGCTATCCGCAGCGGTGCGCGTTCGCACGGCCACGGTGTCCGGATCGTTGACTACCGGGCCGGGAACGCTTTGGGCGGTGCTGAACTCCCATCCGGCGCAAGCATCGATTGGGTGGGACGTCGTGTGGACGACGATATCCATCCTGATATGGGTAAGACCGCGCGGCGTGAGGGGTCAGCTGATGTCGATTTTGTCAACCGCGGGTGGAGGCATCGGTGTACCTCGGCGGGAATGATTGTGGATAAATAAATAAATAATAAAATAAATAAGAGTGTGGTCGATGTGAGGAGTCAGGGTAATCGTGAATCGTTTTGTTTTGCCGAGTCGACGAATCCGTTGTTCTCTTTCTTTCTTTCTTTCTCCAATTTTCACCAGCGTTTGGCAATGTCGTCCAACCTCCCCATCAATCCGTCTTCAGATATCGCCGCACCCACTCCCCAGAACACCCCTCTTACTCACGCCCCCATCACCGCTGGTCTCCCCCGTCCAACCGTACCCGATATCACTGAGGATGCCGAGCCTGCAGAAGATGGCACTGCCGTCCACGAAGCAATGCTCGGTCTCGTGCAGGGCAGGCTCGCAGGTCTGCTGGGCAAGAGCTCGGGCTACATCGAGAGCCTTCCCGATGGCGCAAAAAAGACCATCGAAGCCCTCAAAGGCGTCCAGGTAAAACAGAACGACCTTCAGAACCAGTACAAGCGCGAGTGTCTCGAGCTCGAAAAAAAGGCAAGCCATCCGTACTCTTGGTCTATTTTTTTCTGTCTTTTCTTCCTCTCCTGTTTTATCGTCTATTCTCTACCCTCTCTTCGCTTTTACCCCCTGATCGAATGGTCAACGCGGGGTGGGTTCGGACCATGCCGTACATCCATCGTGGGGTGGCAGACAACCCATTTTTGTCTTCTCACTCCTCTCACCTCGCCCAATCGTCTTCGATCCCGAAATCGGGATTGTTGACGCGAATAACGAAGTGCCACCCCGTCTCGACCTTGATATGCCGTTACTCTGCCGTCATTTTCCCCGCCAATATTCTCCCCGGAGTGCCCTACTGACTGCACATGTGATTCACCCATACAGTACCTTGAACTCACCAAGCCCCTCTACGTGCGCCGGCGCGCACTCATCCATGCCACCGCCGAGCCTACATCCGAAGAACTCGAGGCTGGCGCCGCTCAATCTGCCAAGGATGACCCTGAAGAAAATCCGCTCACCGTACCCCCATCCACGAATCCTGCCGCCGTACCTGAGTTCTGGCTTACCGTGCTAAGAAACCACGTCGGTCTGTCTGAGCTGATCACCGATCGTGATGCCGGGGCGCTCAAGTACCTCACCGACCTTCGCATCGAGTACCTCCCGTCGAGCGAGCCCAAACCTGGGTTCAAGCTCATCTTTGAGTTTTCGCAGAACGAGTTTTTTGAGAACGAGGTGCTCGAAAAGACGTACGTGTACCGCGAGGAGGTTGGATATTCGGGCGATTTCGTGTACGATCGTGCGATCGGAACGGAGATAAAGTGGAAGGACGAGAAGGACTTGACAAAGGAGTTTGAAATCAAGAAACAACGCAACAAGAGTGGGTAACACGATCCTTATTCTTCGTCTTCTCCTTCTCATGTCAGTTGGTTGTTAGACACAAATCGCACACGGCTGGTGCGAAAAGCGCACCCGACAGAATCATTCTTCAACTTTTTCTCTCCTCCCGTTGCGCCGAGCGAAGAGGCTATCGAGGAGGGCGAAATTGGCGAGGAAGAGCTCGATGAGCTTGAGGAGAAACTCGAGATTGACTATCAGATTGGCGAGGACATCAAGGAAAAGGTGCGTTTTTTTGCCGCGCTCACTAACTACCTTCTCTTCTTTGCTCACTCGGTCACCGCGAGTTCAGATCATACCACGCGCCGTCGACTACTTTACGGGCAAGGCACTCGAGTACGACATGCTCTCTGACGATGAGGAAGACTACGATGAGGACGATGAGGAGGACGATGGTGATGGGTTCGACGACGATGTGGTGCGTCTCCCAACACTATTTTTCCACTGCTGACTAAATTTGAGTAGGACTCGGATGAGGACGACCTGCCAGCGCCACGACGAGGTGCGGGCGGTGCACGAGGGGGGCGTGGTGGCCTACCGGCAAACGTGAACCCGGAGGAATGCAAGCAGCAGTGAGCCTGCAAGTAATTGGATCCGAAGCGAGTCATTGAGCGAGCGAGTGGGGAGCGGCATCGAGCTTCGTGAATGCAAGCTATCGAGACGTTTCGCGCTCGTTCTTCCGTTCCGCCTAATCAGATCCCCCTTCCAAGAAGAATAATAAAAAGCGTAAGTAAGAAAAGTACATGCACGCACACTCTCTCCTCCAACAAGTCCCGGCATGCTGGGGTACAGCGCATGATCTCTCCTGGATATTGTATCCCCGTGCTTCATCTGCTTTTGCCGTCCCCCCTCTCTCGTCGTCCCTGTCATGTATGCGACCCCGTTTACTACTATTACTACCGTCTATCTACCTACCTTGCTCTCTCTCCCGCCCTTCCGTACTATTGCCTATCCTAACCTTGACTCTGACAACGTCCGTCTTTTTTTTATCTGCTCTTGTCTCGTTATAGTTGTTGAATATACATTTGCGGGTGCACTGCGGGTTTTCTTCTCTCTCGCTATCTGGGATGTGTCACTGGGTGGTGTGGTTCTCGGCTACCATTACGCTATTCACTTATGCAGATATAAGTTTTCTGTATTTGTATAAGTTACGCAAGTTTGAAGCGCTCGTTGAGCTTCATGGAGGACAATGACCTGGGGTTTGTGGAATTCCTTCAAGTCTTGTTAGTATTTTTCGGTTTTATCATGAAAAGGCCGATTCCTGCCTGGGCCCAGTAGCTCGAGGACAACATAGAGAGTAGGTAAGGGAATCCTGATGCGTGGTATAAACCGATAAGATAAGAAAGTTACCTGATTTGATAGCAAGTGATCTTGGTTCAGTGGTGACTCGGAAAACACCGTGACCATGACCTTTCATCACGGCGACGCTGCAGTTCGACAACTCGAGATGTGTGGAAAGGTCAACGCAAGGTTTCGATACTTCAATCATGATTGTGCTCGGTGCCTCTAGGATGCTGCGCGTGAGTGCCCACTTTCTGATCCCTGTAGTATTTTCCCTTGCCTTGCCCTTTCGACTAGTACTCTGGCACTCTTCTCTTTTCTGCCTTTCCTGCCATACCTTGCTCGTGCTGCGCCTACTTCTAGCTCCAAGTGGCACTGGGGTGGTGGCGGAGCCCAAGCTGAGGTCGTGCAGCTATTAATAGACCTCATTCGAGTGCGACGTGTTCGGGGTCTCGGGCCTGTGCCAGCCTGAGTGCCCCAGCAAGCCACCAGCGGCAGGGCTCGGTTCGGACCACACAACACACCAATGCAGTTTCGTAAGTTAGTTAGGTTGCCGTAGCGCCCGCCCGCCCCCTAAAGGGCGTAAACATCGGAACTCCGGGATCGGGCTTCTGTCTGGTTTTGCTATCTGGAGATGGAGAAATTCAAACATTCAAGTTGCACAGCCACACGGGCTTCCATTGTTCCTGTTCGAAATACTTTGGCTCACTGTACAACTTGTATCACGCAGATGGTGAGTCGTTTCGAACGATGGTGTCGGACTCTCGGTTCCAACTGTGAGGGCACAAACTCCTTTAAAGTCAAGGTGAATGGACGATTAATGAAGCCCACAGAGCCATCGGAAATCGTAGATCATCAAGGGAAAAAAAAGATAGGAGGGGAGCGTAAATTACAATAATAACACTTGAGTGCGATGGTAAGCATTCGTCAATACTCCTAGGAGATCTAGCCGTCATCCCAAATTCTCCCAATATAAGAAGTATCGTGCCCCATCTTGCGCATCCACCAGCTGTCCTGAGAACAGTCAACTGATGCAAGCGTACGAGAGATCCCTAGTGATGGTCACGCGGCACAAGCACCGGGACGAGGTGGATTTCCCTAGATGCCGCCAACGAGTGAGCGCCACATACAGCACGATCCTTGTGTATATGCCATCTATGTTATGTGCTTCCATGAGGCAAATAACCCAGCCAAGAACCACATCACCACGTCGTCTCGCTACTTGGAAATGGAGAAGACATCCGGATACCAGTGGCGAGTAAGTCTACTCTGGAGAAGAGTTGCGAACAGTGGCCGCAGATTTCACCGGCAAAAACACACAATTGCCCCCCATTCACGAGGGCACTCCAATGGGAGACACGAGGGTTCCTATCCATAGAGACAGAATGATTTCGCTAGGACATCGTCGAACATCTGGGAGCACACCTAGTCGTCCGCCTGCAAATTTGGCCTTGTGCCATGCCAAGTTGTCGCGATCACGACATATATGACGCGACATGAGACACCATCTTCCAACATTCGGATAATAGAAAAGTCTATCTGCGTTGGAAGGACGGTGGGGAAATGATAATTGGAGATTGTTTCACGAGTCAAGTGGGGCGGGTGATAGAGGGTTTACTAGCTTCCGGGTCGTGATACAATTCGGAGGTTAGCGAGCGCTCGGTATCAGCTACTTGGGAAATGAAAAATTGGGGCATTATGATAGAACATCCAGTTCTGGCGTGAGGTCATTGCGAGACTCGGAGGGGTAATGGCTCGGTGCCCTTACACTGGGGTCAGAATGACGGCCCGTCGGCGGTTCGGCGGTGCCCGTGCCAATCAGGTCCAACAACTGTCCAACAGGTGTTCGGCCTCGGCTCGCGATCGACTCGTGGGGTCCACTCAAGGGTCCACTAGCCCAAAGCCCACGTTACTGTACAGTAATCGTGTCCCGTGTCTGAGTGGTGTCCAAGTCAGCACTTAGTCCGGGTCTTCGTTCAATGTTCAATAACGTTCAATCTCCGTTCTTGCTTCTCGTGCAACCCGACGGACGCCGTGACCTTGAACATTGTACAGTACCAGATGTCTTTGACAATCATCAGTCTTACCGTGACTACTATAAGGCACAATCCCACGCTTCCAGCAGATAGACCCTTCCCATATGCGATATTTCGAAATCTGAGCTAGTCTCGGGCCCGTTCGTTATGCAGACAGTTGATCCAGGTCTTGGCGCCTTAGAGGTACTTTCAAGGCTGTCAGACTCGCGTCATCCACGAACAGATACAGCATTCCGCCGTGCCACTTGGGTGCTTCCATTGCATGTTCCCGGCACTATCTGACCACTACGCTTGATTGCGAATCGCTCAACCTTCACGGACAAAGATTCTTTGCCGTGTTTCCTTATAGGTGGTTTATTACTTCTGAGGTAAGGTCAAGATACGTCCCGTTAGTTTGTGCCTACTCCAGCGATGTTAGGAATGAATACCTTGCGCCGTCCTTGCTTTCCTACAGCATATTAAATTCGTTCCGCGGGCACATTGTATCGATGCTTCATCCGTAATTTATAACCAGCTTGTCCTCCCAGTTGATTGACTGTCCACACTGCTTCAATCAATGGGCCTCGCGTGCATTCTCCGGTGTGTCTGGACCTTCGTTTGCCATATTGTCACTAATCTCGAATTAGCCGTTCTTCAGACGACACTTCAACCCCGACGAATTACCCCCACGAAGGGTCGAAGACCAGAAATGTCACGAAAAGATTCCGCGAGGAACCACAGAAAATATTGGCTCGAGGTACGTCACGTTCGCGTCTGGTCCCAGCAGCTCTGACTGATAGGTGCGCACAGGCGAGAGTCACATACACTCAACGACAATCAACTCGTTCCCTGACAATGTCTTGCTAGAGATATTTGACTTCTATCGAAGGGATCGGGATCTGTATGGGTCTCACTTTCACTCCATATGGGATTGGCACAAACTGGTGCACATATGCCTAAGATGGCGACGAATCGTATTTTCATCTCCACGCCGTCTCGATCTGCAACTCCTCTGTACACATGGGACGCCTATCAGAAAGAATCTAAGTTACTGGCCGCCCTTACCCCTCGTCATCGACTACTACACGTATCGCGGCGCTGACGATAGCAAGAGCCTTACTCCTAGCGACGAAGACAATGTCGTCGCTGCACTCGAGGATTCCGCCCGTGTACGTTATGTTGGGATATCTGTGACGAGCTCGCTGTTGGGAAAGATGGCTACGGCGGTGCGGGACCCGTTTCCGGCGCTGACACATCTTTGGCTTTCGTCGAAAGACGAGAATATGCCCGCCCTTCCCGATGAGTTCTTGGGCGGATCTGCCCCGAGCTTGCGGGTTGCCCACTTAGAAGGGATTCCATTTCCTGCGTTACCAACGCTTCTGTCGTCAGCTCTTGGCCTCGTCGATCTCCGACTCCTGGATATACCCCATGATGGTTACGTTTCACCAGAGGCAATGGTTGCAAGTCTGGCGGCGTTGACAGGGCTCAGAACACTCTTCATTGGATTCAAATCGCCGACTCCTCTCTCTAGAACAAGACGTCGGGATCCCGTTACGCGGACTGGTCTTCCCTCTCTCACTACCTTTGGATTCCACGGCGTTAAGGAGTATTTGGAGGACCTCGTTGCCCAAATCGACACTCCTCGACTCGACTACTTCCGAACATCATACTTCAATCAGCTTGACTTTCAAGTTCCTCAGCTTTCCAAATTTATTGGTCGCACACAAAATCTTTACCTAGCCCGATTTAAATGCGCGCGGGCATATTTTGGTGTCAATAATGTCCACTTTAGCCTTTACTGTGAACGAGAGGAACTCCTTGAAAGTCATTTCTCTCTTCAAATCTCATGCCGAGGGTTGGATTGGCAAGTCTCGCACGTGGCTCAGACACTCGGCCAGTCTTCCGCCCTGCTCTCCAACGTAAGCGATCTCTCCATCGACGCGCGCGAGCTATTACCGGGCGGGAAGGACTACATGGATGACACTGAATGGTTGGACTTCCTTCGCCTGTTCACCGCCGTGGAGACGCTGCATGTATCTGGGAAGTTGGCAGGGCACGTTGCTCATGGGCTCGAAGGCGTCACTGAAGATCTGGTCGCCGAAATATTGCCCGCCCTCTACTCACTTTGCCTAGAGGATGAGCCATTAACATCCGTTGAGCGATTC
>WNGR01007933.1_pt1 | contig 11233 bp, 15 predicted proteins | sample 5407581 | NCBI WGS metagenome assembly WNGR01 (sample SAMN13153383, study PRJNA577476) | soil metagenome | isolation source: 80 cm soil or saprolite under Garry oak tree replicate 2 | place: USA:California | collected 2016-06-15 | reverse complement strand
ACTAGTCTTGCCAGTCACACTAGTCGTGCCAGGTGTTTCTACAGTAGCAGATTTGGTCTTGCTGATGCACGGAGGATTTTACATCATTTACAAAAATTTGAATATAATTAACCGAATCTTGACAGCGCCGGCAGTAAAATGCGCGCTTACATGTTTTAATCGGTTAGTGCTAATTTAAACAGGATTTGCGCGGAGGGGTTTTCCTGATGCGAGCGTCTTTGTGTCTTTTTCTCCCGTCTTTTTACTTTTCCTATCTACCGCTCGCGGAGTCTCAGACAGCTTCAACTCTGCGCTTGGGATTACCTTGCCCTATTCGCGACCTCTGCCGAGTTCCAGGTATCGCTTCGCCTTTGCCCTAACCTGTATTACAATGGCTCTCTTTCTGTATTTCGGTGATTCACGGGTTTGTGGTGTGTACTTATATCAGTCTAGTGGACCTGTCAGTGGTACAGGAGATGTCACTGAAGCGCACGTCAGGATCCTCAACGCATCCCAGCGCGCGGGAGGTATTTCACCCCCTTCATGCAAGGGAGGGCAGAACTCAGCCTCTCGCTTGGCCACGAGCCGTCGGTCACTTGCTCGAATGACCCCATTACGACGCGACGGGGCCTGAGGTGCTCAACGAGCTCCTTGCAGACGGGTGGGCTAGCGGCGAAGGTGTAGGCGGGTGTGATTTGGTCAAGCTTACTATCAAAGATCCATCACAAGAGTTGTTTCGTGAGGGCTTGGTCCTCGGCGCCAGCCTGATAACGGTACTACGTGGTGCGGGGGGAGGTAATTGGGGAGGCGGGGAAGCAGACGAAGTGGCCGTCATGGGACGCAGGGAGGGAGGCGCAGCCGAGGCTTCGAGTGCTCCTTGGCCGCGAAGACTTTTCGAACATGTCGTATAACTCGGCGGTGTATTCGTCATCGTCGCTGCCTGTGTTCGAGTTAGTATCAGTCTCTATGATGTATGTACCCGTCGAGGTCACGGGTCTAGAATGACCTCGGAACTGTAACTTGCTGCGTGGGGCGGCGCGTCGAGCCAAAGGTCGATGCTGTGCCGTCGCTAGAGTACTGCTTGTTAGCATCTAACCAGGTGTCAACGCTCGCCTGAAGACCGAGCCCGCGGCGGTCGTTCGGAATAGATTGGCCAGGAGGGAGGGAAGGCACGGTTAATGATCCTGACACGATCGTTGTACACGTCTTCCTCCTCCGCCGTAGAGTGGGCCACGGAAGGCGCAGTCGCGGATTCGAGCGCTGTTCCCGTTGCTGAAGAACGCACTTTTCAAGTCAGAAATTGTGGGAGCGGAGGTAGGAGTAGGAGGGGGGGCCACTGTTGGTGCGCCGGGGTAGAAGAAGACCGACGAGGGTGTGGGAGCTTGAAAAAGTTCTGACACCGGGAGGTTTTGCACGATGTCGAGGAACTGCCGCTGGCACTGCGAATAAAGGATGAGGTAGGATGGCTCATGGACAGAAAGACTTTGCAATTTGGTGACTCGAGCTACTGTACAGGATGGTTCCTACTCTCGGGGTGCGACTGTGCCTGGCTCGGGTCCCTGAAGCGTACGCTCCTGGTCTCGTACGCCAGACGCTCCTGGTCTCGTACGCCAGACGCTCTGGAGGGTCGCTGCCTTCCTCTTGCTCGGAGTCCGAGTCGCCGTCGTAGGTTGAACGCTTGGGAATGGGGTTGTCGCCGAACATCCATTGAACAAGTTTCTCGGGGTCTTCACAGCATGACTGCGAACGGCCGTGGAGGCTGTCGCGTGCTCTTCGTTTGCTTGGGCTTGTGGAAACGGTTGCTGGCGAAATATTGGCGCACGGGTGAGGAGGCCTGGATGTCGAATGGCTCGTCCACTAGGTGACGTAGGTTCACGGAGAAGACTTTGTTAGCGCGGGGTAGCGGCCCTTGAAGAAGTCATCGTCAGTGAGCTTGCAGACCTCGAGGAGGGGGGCAGCAGTGGTCAAGAAGTTTAACGCGAACCACTGGAACCGGGAATCGGTCTTTTCGCGATAAAACTGTTAAAAAATACCTAAAAGAACATAAAGGTTTCCACATGGTGGCAAGAACTTAAAGTCTTTAACGTCTCCATTGTCCTCTGCCATTGTCCTCCATGAAAGACTCAAAGTCTGACTCAGTTGTGCGAATTTTATGTCTAAGTTGGTTTTTTCCACGGTTTGTTTGTTCACCGAAAGACCTCTTCCCGGTTCCAGTGAACGCGACATGTACACCAGACTTGGCCAGAGCGTCGGAACACGTGTGCACTGCACGTGATCGTTGTCGGGGCACACTTCAAAGGTTCTGCGAAGAACACGCCTACTCCCACTACTCCCAAGCTTAGTTCATTATCTACCTTATCAATGGGCACTCAACGGTTTGTCCAAGATCTTCGTTTGCCATATAACTAGACTCATTAACCAATTTCTCACCTACTCTCCAATCAGCCATTGTCCAGGCTCCCTGCCAAGTTTTTCTGAATCACTCCTATCGATCGGCGCTCCCAGGTGTGTCCAGTGCCTCCATTTGCCGTTTTTCCTGACCAATCAACTGAGTACTCAACTTTAATTAGTGTTCGTCTAGTCTCCCTACCGGGTGATCCATCCTCTGGCGCCACCTCACACATCAGAAGAATTGCTCAAGGTGCGTCCTCAAGCATCCCATGGCGACTGCAGAGAGTACTGACTTTGTGTGATACAGGCGAGGGTTATAGACACCCAATGACAATTGGCATGCTCACAGACAACATCTTGGTTGAAATATTTGATTTCTATCGAAATAATCACGACTACACCTGTTACCCTGTATGGCAATGGCACTTACTTGTGCACGTATGTCAGAGATGGCGACAAGTTGTATTTGCTTCACCACGTCGTCTCAATCTCCAAATTTTCTGCACAGAAAGAACTCCTGTCAGGAAGAATCTCGGTATCTGGCCAGCCTTACCTATCGTTCTTGGTTATTGCTATTTGAGGAGCGGTCTTACGTCTAACGATGAAGACAATGTCACTGCTGCACTTGAGCACCGCGATCGTGTATATTGTCTCGAGCTCCACGTAACAAGCTTGCAGTCGGAAAAGATGGCCTCGGTGATGCAGAAATCATTTCCGGCGCTAACAGGTCTCATCATGGCCGAAAAGGATAGAAATGCACCAGTCCTTCCCGATGGATTCTTGGGATGCTCTGCACCATGCTTACAGAAAATCTATTTACACGGCATTCCTTATCCAGCATTACCAACACTTCTTTTGTCCACCAGTGACCTCGTCGGCCTCGTACTTCGCCATATACCCCCGACTGGTTACATTTCACCCGAGGCGATGGTTGTGGGTTTGGCCGCATTGTCCAGGCTTGAAATCTTGTACATTGAATTCCAATCAACTACTTCCCGCCCTGATCAAATACGCCCGCCTCCCGTAACACGGACTGTCCTTCCTGCTCTTTCCCTTTTTCGATTTAGGGGGGCTAGCGAGTATCTGGAGGACCTTCTTGCCCGGATCGATGGCCCCCAACTGATCCGGATCGACATACTTTACTCGAATGGGCTTGCTGACTTTCAAGTTGCACAACTCTCCAAGTTCGTCCGTCGCTCAGTAGGCCCCGAGTTAAACCCATTCATGCCTGTGCAAGTTGGCCTTTCCAGTGGCCAGGTCAAATTTACTTTGTATCGTCATGCAAACTATCCAGGCTCGGATCCACGCCCTGGTATTATCATCTCGTGCGGAGCGAGTGATTGGCGAGTTTCCCACATGGTCCAGGTGCTTCGTCAATTTTCCACGACACTATCCACTGTCATCCATCTCGAGCTCGGGGTCCATTACGAGCTCGCGGCCCAACTCGAGGAAGATCGTCAATTAGACGATACGAACGACTTTGAATGGCTGCACCTCCTCCACCCATTCTCCACTGTGCAGACGCTGCGTGTAGATCCGGGGATCGCAGAGCACGTTGCTCTTGCACTGGAAGACATCCCGAGGGAGATGGTCGCCGAAGTGTTGCCATCCCTTGACTTTCTTTGCTTAGAGGACCAGCCGGCACCATCTGTTGAGAAGTTCATAGCCGCGCGCCGGCTCTCTGATCGCCCTGTAACCGTCGTCGATACATATTTGGAGTTTAAGAAAAGACTCGCGTCCTACATCATCGAATGAGAGAATGTTCCATACCAGTTGCATACTCTATAGCCCAGTGTTTTACAATCAAACGGTTTTAATCATTCCTCTGACGCATTTAGGAGATGACCACACACGCAGACGAATATATATTGGACTACATCCTCACAATACGTACATCCAAGTCTACATGAATATAACAATGGACTGGACTTGTCGTGATTGGTCTTGGACTAAGTTAGCCATCGATGATAGCACGGCACAATCGGGTTCTATACTTGAATGTTTAGCCAGCATTAGCAAGAACCACAGCACGACGAGAGGGAGGTGTTAACAGAGTCTGACTCGCGCTCGGGGTGTGATTTTTACCTACACTTGGTCGCGTTATTGCTTGCTGCTCGACGATTGGAAGTGGGATCCGAGCCGGTGCACCGGTATGTGCCATCAACTCAAACCTCGTCGAACATATGAGAGAGGGAGACGACAAGAGAATACATAGAGATGTTCACATTCAGGTTGTGGGCATTCTCGGATGCGCCAAACGATGGCGGTTTGGTGGCGTCGAACGTTGAGCGCTGAGTTGACCTCGAAGCCGAGAGATAGCCGGTCCGAGTCGAACCTACGCCGTTTTCCCCTCACTACTCCGTGCTTGAATCCGTGTCCTGTCTTTATCGAGTTTTAGAACAGTATAGAGTTAGTTTCTCGTTTATCCAGTGTAACACCTCACATCCATGATCCATAAATACCTCTTTGATCTTGATGCTGATCAGTGGCGTCGCAACAAGTGACGCGCTGGTCGGTCGCCTCACATTCTTCCGTTATGTCGTAGTATTCGGAGGTTTTTCTCGCAAAAACCCTGCAGGATATGAGGACGTCGTGTCGTTAAAGGAGAGATCTCGGCAGTACATGCTAATTGTAGAAAAAAAAAAGAAAGTGGCGAAAACCAATGTAATGAGCGAAAAGGATGAGAAACACACCATCCTCAGAACCGTCGTGCGCCGCGCACCAGACCCTCAATCGACTGGTACTCTAGGTCATTTCACGCCTTGAGGCCTTGAGGATCGACGCGTGCATTTCCGTCATCGTGTTTCCGAGCTTCCGGCGAATCGCAACAGAATGTCGCGCTGCCACGCGTTGACTTAACGTTCACGCGCGCCTGCATCTGCTCATAATCCATGACGGATACCCTGAACTCCTTCTGCATCTCCGTCGTGTTGAACGTAGTATGCGCGCGCTTGATCTCGGTCAGGAGCCGCTGCCAATGTGCAAGCGAATCTCCGAGGCGATTGAACACGTCGAGGTCCCACATTAATTGGGACTGCAGCTATTTGGTGACGTAGTCCCTCAGCTGTTGTACCTTGGCCTCTATGAGCACGAATGGTTGCTGCAGCGTGTCGTCGGTGAACTGCGTGAGCTACTAACGAGTTGGTTTCCCACTAGTTCGAGTTGGCTCCGCACCAATGACGTGCATCTATCATAGAACGCGGGCCACGGTGCTGTGATCGTTCACGAGAATGTCAATTCCATGGAAGGGAAGGCAAACCTCGGCCTCTTGTTGGCCGCGAGCGAGAGGACATGCCTGGAGAGTCAATGGCCACTTGCTCGAATGATCCTGTTTCGACACAGCGGGACCTGAAGCGCTCAACGAGCTCCTTGTAGAAGGGTGGGCTACCAGAGAAGATGTGAGCGGGTGTGATATGGTCAAGCTTACCCTAAAGATCCATCCCAAGAGTTGTTCCATGAGGGCTTAGTCCTCGGCGCCGGCCTGATACCGGTACTGCGTGGTACAAAGGGCGGCAGTCGGGGAGGCGGATGATGTGGCCGCAGGGCAGATGAAGTGGCTGTCATGGGAGGCAGGGAGGGAGGCCTCGAGGGAAGCGCAGCGGATGTGCTTGAGGGCCTCGACTCCTTCGCCGCGAAGACTTTTCGAACATGTCGTATAACTCGATGGTGTATTCATGATCATCGTTGCCTTGTCCGAGTTAGCATCAGCCTTTGTGATCTATGTACCTGTCGAGGTCGCAGGGTCTGGAAAGATCGGGAAACTGCAACGTGCTGCGTGGGGCAGCGTGTCGCGCCGGAAGGTCGACGTCGTGCCGTCGCTAGAGTAACTGCTCGTTAGCGTTTAGCTAGGCGCCAACGCTCACCTGAAGGCGCCCGTGGCCTTCGTTCGAAATGGGTTGGCCGATCGGGAGGTGAAGACAGTTGTTAATGATCTTGACACAGCCGGTGACGACTATTCCTCTGCCGTGGGGCAACCTTCTAAGCTGACCATGGAAAGGCGCAGCTGCGGATTCGCGTGCCGTTCCTGTTACTAGAGAACGCAATGGAATCAGAAATTGTGAAAGCGGAGCTGGGGGTAGGAAGGGGGGCCAGTGGCTGAGGCCACTGTTGGCGCGCTGGAGTAGAAGAAGACTGACGAGGGTGCGGGTGCTTGAAAAAGTTCCGATATTGGGAGGTTTTGCGGGATGTCAGGGAACTGCCGCTGTCACTGCGAATAAGGAATGAGGTAGGATGGCTCACGGACAGAAAGACTCTGCATTTAGGTAAGTAGTGTTACTAGATCATTCCCACTCTCGGGGTGCGACTGCGCCGGGCTTGGGTCCCTGAAGCGTACGCACCGGTCTCGTACGCTGGGCGCTCTGAGGTGGCGGGGTCGCTGCCTTCCTGTTGCTCGGAGTCGTCGAGGAGGGGAGCGGTTATGTCAAGAAGTTTCGGTAATACAGTATGTGAGAACATTGCTCTCGTCGCGAATGTGACACTTACTGTATACGTAGCCGAGAGATCTGCGACGGGCACGTGCCGCGATGTCAGTTCGCAGCGCAGGTAGCGTCATCCAAAGGTTCTGCAAAGAAACAAACACGCCTGCGCCCTCCCACTACTCCCACTGCACTGCGTTCCGCAGCAGCTGAACAGGATTACGACTCATAGCGCTGGTACTAGTATAAGAGTACTGCTCCTTCGTCCTCAAAGCTTAATTCATTATCCGTATTATCAATGGACGATCAGAGGTTTGTCCAAAGCCTTCGTTTGCCGTATTACTAAACTCATTGACCAATTTCTCACCAACTCTCCAATCAGCCATTGTCCAGGCTCCCTGCCGAGTTTTTCTGAATCATTCCTATCGATCGGCTCTCCCAGGTGTGTACAGAGCCTCCGTTTGCCAGTTTGCCAGACCAATCGACCAAGTACTCACTACTGAACTTCAATTAGCATTCGTCCAGTCTCCCTACCAAGTGATCCATCCTCTGGCACTACCTCAGATATCAGAAAGATTGCTCAAGGTGCGCTGTCAAGCACCCCATGGCGACTGCAGCGAGTACTGACTTTGGGTGATACAGACGAGAGTTATAGACATCCAACGACAATAGGCATGCTCACAGACAACGTCTTGGTTGAAATATTTGATTTCTATCGAAATAATCACGACCACACCCGTCACACTGTGTGGAAATGGCACTTACTTGTGCACGTGTGTCAGAGATGGCGACAAGTCGTATTTGCTTCACCACACCGTCTCAATCTCCAAATTCTCTGCACAGAAAGAACTCCTGTCAGGAAGAATCTCTGTATCTGGCCGGTCTTTCCTATCGTTATTGTTTTTTATCGCTATTCGTGGAGCGGTCTTACGTCTAACGATGAAGACAATGTCACTGCTGCACTTGAGCACCGCGATCGTGTATGTTATCTCTTTGTCGACGTAACGGGCTTGCAGTTGGAAAAGATAGCCACTGCGATACAAAAACCATTTCCGGTGCTAACAGATCTCATCATTGTCAAGAGGGACGAAGGTGCACTGGTCCTTCCCGATGGATTCTTGGGAGGATCTGCACCATGTTTACAGCAAATCCATTTGCACGGCATTCACTATCCGGCATTACCAACGCTTCTTTTGTCCACCAGTGACCTCGTCTCCCTCAGACTTCGCCATATACCCCCGACTGGTTACATTTCACCCGAGGCGATGGTTGTGGGTTTGGCCGCATTGCCCAGGCTCAAATTCTTTTACATTGAATTCCAATCGACTACTTCCCTCCCTGATCGAATACGCCCATCTCCCGTGACACGGACTGTCCTTCCTGCTCTCGCCCTCTTTCGATTCAGGGGTGCTAGCGAGTATCTGGAGGACCTTCTTGCCCGAATCGACGGCCCTCAACTGATCCGGATCGACATATCTTACTCGAATGACCTCTCTGACTTTCAAGTTGCGCAACTCTCCAAATTCGTCCATCGCTCAGTAGGCTTCGAGTTAACCCCATTCAGGCGTGCGCGTGTTTCCCCTTTCAGTGGCTGGGTCGACTTTACCCTGCATCATCCAAACTATCCAGGGAGGGATCGGCGCTCGCGCCCTGGTATTTGCATCTCATGCGGAGCGAGTTATTGGCAAGTTTCCCACAGGGCCCAGGTACTTAGCCAATTTTCCGCGACACTCTCCCCTTTCGTCCATCTCGAGCTCGGAGTCCATTTTGAGCCTGGGGCCCGACTCGAGGAAGATCGTCCACTAGAGGGTACAGACAACTTTGAATGGCTGCAGCTCCTCCACCCATTCTCCACCGTGCAGACGCTGCATGTATCTCGGCGAGTCGCAGGGCACGTTGCCCATGCACTGGAAGACACCACAGGGGAGATGGTCGCCGAAGTGTTGCCATCGCTTGACTTGATTTACTTAGCGGGCCAGCCGGCATCATCCATTGAGAAGTTTGTCGCGGCTCGCCAGTTCTCTGATCGCCCTGTAACTGTCGTCGACACAGATACGGAGTTTAATAAAAGACTCGAGTCCTAGCGTCAGTAATTACGAGAATGTTCTATACCGGTTGCGTACTCTATGGCCTACCCAACGGTTCTAATCGTCCCTCTTTCGCATTCAGGAGATGACCATACACGCAGACAAATAGATATGTATATATTACTTCAGATTACATTTGTCACGATACATACATCCGTACGGTTTTAACGATGGACTTGTCGTGATTAGTCTTGGACTAAGAGTCCTGTTCGCCGTCAATGATAGCACGGTGCAACCGGGTTCTACATGTGAATGTTCAGCAAGCGAAAGCAAGAACCACAATACGATATACGCAACTTGAACACCGAAAAGAGGAGAGGGAGATGCTAACAGAGTCTGAGTTGCGCTCGGGTGTCATTCGCCTGCACTTTGTCGCGTTATTACTTGCTGCTCGACGACTGGAAGTGGGACCCGACCGAGTGCACTGGCGTACCATCAGCTCAAGCCTAGTTGAACATGTAAGAGAGGGAGACGACGAAATAATACATAGTGTCAGACACGGATACTGAATAGTACTAAATGTCCACACTAAAGCTGAGGGCATTCCCGGATGCGCCAAGCGGCGCCGGTTTCGCTGCGTTGAGCCCGAGGTTGACCTCCAAGCCGAGAGATGGTCGGCCGAATCCAAGCCCTTGTCCCCTCACTACTCTGTGCTTGCATCCAGGTCTTGTCTTTATCGAGTCTTAGAACAGTATAGAGTTAGTTTCTCGGTTATCCAGTGCAAAGCCTCACATCCATAATTACCTCTTTGGTCCTCATACAGATCAGTGGCGTTGCAACAAGCGATGTGGCATTGGTTAGTCACCTCACATTCTTCCATTTCGTCGTAGTTTTTCTCGCAAAGACCCTGCAGGGTATGAGGAAGTCATGTCATTAAAGGAGAGATCTTGGCAGTACAAGGTAGCTGTAGAAAAAAGAACAAGGGGCGAAAGCTAATGTAATGAGCGATAAGAATGAATGAGAGGCGCACCACCCTCAGAACCGTCATGCGTCACTCACCAGACCCTCAATCGACTGGTGCTCTAGGTCGTTGTGCGCCTTGAGGATCGACGCATGCATTCCCTACATCGTGTTTCCGAGCTTCACCCCGAATCGCGACAGAATGTCACGCTGCCACGCATCTTACTTGGCGTTCACACGTGTCTGCACCTGCTCGCAATCCACGATGCGCACCCCGAACCCTTCTGCGTCTCCGTCGTGTCGAACGCAGTACACGCACGGTCAGGAGCTGCTGCCAATGTATGAGCGAATCGCCGAGGCGATTGAACACGTATTCTGCCTCGAGTGTTTGGAACGGTAGCCCTTCAGCTGTTGTACCTTGGCCTCGCTGAGCATGAATGGTCGCTGCAGCGTGTCGTCGGCGAACTGCGTGAGCTACAAAGGAGTTCGCGATACCAGTTCGAGTTGGCCTCGCACCAATGAAATATACAACGTCTCTGATGTTGCCTTGCCCTGCATCTAGAACGCCGGCCATGGTGCTGTGATTATTCACGGGAATGTCAATTTCACGTAAGAGAAGGCAAACTCAGCCTCTCATTTGGCCGCGAGCCCGAAGATGGAGACCGTGCCTGAAGTGTCGTCGGCCACTTGCTCGAAAGATCCCGTTTCGACGTGACGGGGACTGAGGCGCTCAACGAGCTCCTTACAGATGGGTGGGCTAGCGGCGAAGATGTGAGCGGGTGGGACCCGGTCAAGCTTACCCTCAAAGATCCATCCCAAGAGTTTTTTCGTGAGGGCTTGGTCCTCAGCGCCAGCCTGATACCGGTACTGCGTAGTGTGGGCGGTGGGCGGCAGTCGGAGAGGCGGACGATGTGGTCGCAGGGGCAGACGAAGCGGCTCCTCAAGGTCCTCCTTCCGGGCAATCCGGGTACTACACGTCTCCATATTTGGGATCAGAGGAAAAGTGTAAGGAAACTTGCGATGTACCTGACAAATTCCTCCCGTTCCAGAGCCACCATATCTACCTCCATGTCCTCGTCATCGTTCATTACGTCTCGTGCCACGTACTTGGAGCGATCGCGCCCGAAGATTTTCCAAATCTCGTCTTGAATGCCGTTAGATGGAGCGGGGGCTCGTTTGCGGGGATGGTGGTCGTATTCGGAACCTGATTCCGACCCAGAATAAGCTGACAGTGGTGTGCGGGCACGCTTCTTCGGCAGAGGTACGCTCGATCCAGATGCGGCCTTGTTGGTCAGCGAAGAGGGGCGAGGGAATTTGGCGGATAGGGATGACGATTTGGTCGCGGTCTTCGGGGTGGGTTTCGAGGCGGGCAACGATGGGGCCCTTGAGCCGGATGGGCGGGGAGAAGATGGCCTTTTCAGTGTAGAAGACGTCGAGTCTGGACGATAAGGGGGCTTAGAG
>WNGR01007930.1_pt1 | contig 11235 bp, 9 predicted proteins | sample 5407581 | NCBI WGS metagenome assembly WNGR01 (sample SAMN13153383, study PRJNA577476) | soil metagenome | isolation source: 80 cm soil or saprolite under Garry oak tree replicate 2 | place: USA:California | collected 2016-06-15 | reverse complement strand
AACTTCCCCATCGCAGCAAAGACTTCCTTGCTCGGTAGAACCCCTGCTTCCGAGTTCTTGTCCGCTTTGACTATCACCATGAATCGCATCGTGTTATCTCCTTGTGGTTTTCGGTTCGGAACCGGGCTTCCGCACGGTCTCGAACCGGCTGAGCCCAGCCTCCATCTACACGTCGAACGAGGGCTGACGAAATCGACAGGTACTCTGTCTTTCTTGAGAGTATTTGCTAAGTGTTAGCAAGCTCTGACTTTATCCATGAAAGCATCCCGCAACTATGCGGCCCCGATTATGCTGAGAAGCGCCGGCCAAAATGATACCAGCATCTGGAGGGGGCCCGGCAAAAACCACTGGTGATCAAAGCTGTGGGCCTGCAAAGCCTGCAAGGCCGCCAGGACTACGTGGGGCAGTAAGCACGGTGCCGCCGCAGTAATGCTGAGGAGGGCGCCCAATTGGGCCGCAGCCGCATCCAGGTTTCCGGACAAAACAAAAAGCCCAAGCCCGGCGAGGGCGGTTCCCACGATTGATTTAAGGCTCCGAGAGGGTGTGCGCTGCTTTGCCATATTTGCCTCCTGAAGGGTGCTTTCTTGGCTCCACTTACACGTCGAGCGACAGGCGGCAAGATCGACAGGTTCAGTAATTTTTTTGGAAGTATTCGTCGAGTGTGGGTAATGCCTTGCCTATATCCGTTTCACAGTCCTGGTCTGAACGAACTGTCGCCAACCGGAAGTTACGATTCTTCTGGTTCTAACTTCATCGAAGCACCTCTGGTCCGCAAAATGGGTCCAATTCCTGTTCGCTCACTCGCGCCCGACATTCGTCAGTCCTTCCAGGAGAACGATGTCGGAATCCCCCTCGGCGACCGCGGCCAGGATAGAGCGCCCGTCCGACGACCAGGACACGCGGCGGGCGATGAACGTCGCGCGTTCGCCGAAATCGGTAATCTGACGCCATTCGCCGGTCGTTGTCGAGAGCGCCCAGACGTTGGTGGTAAACCCGTCGGTCAGTGCTTGCGCCAGCCATTTCCCATCGGGCGACAGCGCGGGATTGACGATCTGCCAGATCGGCGCGCGCGAGGATGGAATGCGCGCGAGCACGCGAAACGGCGCGTCCTCGGGAGTGGCGGCCCGGATTTCGGATTCCGGCGTGCCGTCGACGAACGGCCGCTCAACGAGATAGTACAGAGTGGCGCCATGTAACCCGATCACGTTGCGCAGCCGCTCGGTCCTCACGGTGACGGCCAGCCCTCCGTCAGCAGGCACTTTTTTCAGCACGACAGCGGTGGCTGCCACACCGCTCCACGTCGAGTAATACACCCAGCGGCCATCCGGCGACCAGGCCGGGCCGAGACCGGGGTTCCCGACGTTGCGCAGGTTGCTTCCATCCGAATCCACCACCCAGACTCCAAACGTCAACCCCTGGTTGCCGCGCGAGGAGACGAAAGCGATGGCGTGGCCATCGGGCGACCACACCGGGACGCCCACAGCCACGTTCGGATCGCGCTCGTGAGTAATCTGGCGCAGCCCGCCACTCTCGGTGTTCACGACCCAAATGTTTGCGTGACCGCCGCTGTCGGAAAGAAACGCGACCTCTTTGTCGCCCGGGCTGGCGGTGGGGGTCAGGACCTGGCCGGTCTGTCGCGTGACGCGAACGCCGCGGCGCGTGTTCTCGGCGGGCAGGCCGTCGACCGGGAACTTCCAGATGTCGGTCTGAAGCTTCATACGGCTGACCAATATGGCGCCACTCTTGGAGATGTCCGGGCTCATGTACGACGTTTCGCCGGATACCAGCTGCCGGACGTGTCCGTCACGCAATGTCACCTGCCACAGGCTTAACGTCGGCAAATACGGCATCGTGCCGCCGCGGCTTGAGCTGTAGACGATCCCCGTGCTGTCGGGCAGCCAGGCAAAGCCGCTCATCATGTTGTTGTCATGGGTTAACTGGTGCGGTTCCCCCCCAGTAACCGGCGCCACGAAAATGTCGAACCTGATGTTGTCTCCCCGCTGAAAGGCAATCCATCTGCCGTCCGGCGACCAGCGGGGATACAAGTAGTACGTGGCGGGCGCGAACTCGGCGACCACGTCGAATCTGGAACCCTCCGTTGGCGCGGTCACCAGCTGGATGCCCTCCTTCGCCAGCCGGAAGAGCGCAAGCCTCCCATCCGTCGGGCTGATGTCGGCACATCCCACACTGTTGACGACCCGCCGTGGCACGCCGCCAAGCGCCGGGATCTCCCAGATGCTCCCCTGGACGGTTCCTGATACCGCCGGCGAAAAATACAAGATGGAGCTGGAGTCGAGCGACCAGCGCGGGTACTCGTGATCGACTGTATCGCGCGTGATTTGCAGCGGCGCGCCGCCGGCAAGGAGCTGCACGAAGACTTGTCGTTTGCCACTCACGCCGGCGGTGAACGCCACCGACCTGCCGTCTGGTGAAATAGCCGGAGACTCTTCGAGGCCGGGAAGATCCGTGAGACGTATGACGCGCATATCCGTCGGCGACGGCTCAGCGGTCGGCCTTCCGAACCTTGCGCGCACCGCCCAGAGGAAGACGAGGGCTGTGGCAATCGCGAGCGACAGCGCCACGAGTGCCGGGCGGAACCACCGTCGCGGCGGCACTGGGGCCGGTTCGGCAGGCATGGCCATCGCGTCTTCGATCTCGATCCGTGCGTCTGCGATGTCGTGAAGCCGCCGCCTGGCATCTTTCTGGAGACAACGCGTCAGCAAACGCCGGATGCCGCCCGGCGCATCGGCCGGCAGCGCCTTCCACTCTGGTTCGGCGCCGACGACGGCGACGATGGTGTCCGTGACGGTCTCGCGTGCGAAAGCTGCAGAGCCCGTTAACATCTCGAAGAGCACGCACCCGAAGGCCCAGATGTCGGTGCGTTTATCGACCGGCTGACCTCGCGCCTGCTCCGGGCTCATGTACGCGGCGGTGCCGAGAATCACCCCTGCGATCGTCCCGTCCGCCGTCATGGTCGGGGACTTCGACAGATCCGGACCGGACCCTTCGGCCGCGAGGGCTTTTGCGAGACCGAAGTCGAGCACTTTGACCACCCCATCGGGCGTGATCTTGATGTTGGAGGGTTTGAGATCGCGATGGATGATCCCGGCCCTGTGGGCGGCGTCCAGCGCGTCGGCGATTTGTTGCGCGACGGCCAAAGCCTCCGCGAGAGGCAGCGGGCCCCGGCGCAAGCGATCGTGCAACGTGTCGCCCTCGACCAACTCGAGCACCAGGGCTGGCACGTTGCCGGCGTCTTCGAAACCGTAGATTGCTCCGATGTGCCGATCATTGAGCGATGCGAGCAGTCGTGCTTCGCGTTCGAAGCGCTCCACGCGATCGGCGTCCGCCGCGAACAGCGGCGGCAGGAGCTTCAGCGCGACGTCGCGCCCAAGCTTGGTGTCGCGGGCGCGATACACTTCCCCCATACCGCCAGCGCCCAGCGGTGCGACGATCTCATACGGTCCGAGTTTCGTGCCAGAGGTTAGGGCCATCCGTGCGTGCAATTATAGTCCCAAGAATGCGCCCTTCACATTGACGTCTAATGGCCTACGCGTACCTTTGATCGGGTATTCTCGGCGGGGCTGGTCGAAGAAACAGCTCGTTCACCGTAGAGATATACGGTCCCATATCGCTCCACTCGGTTGGATAACTCCCGAGTTGTCGGCAATCCGCAAGTTCGAATGGATTCCTCGTTGACTTCCGGGTTGCCCGTCATCCGCCCACAATCTGGGGAAAGCGTCAAGCGAGTTCCAGAGAGAAACTGATCCGTTTACTTCAGCTTGACATGTTCGGCTTTAGCTTGAATGAGGACCGGGATGTCGGGGTAGGCGTTTTTCCAGAGAGTGAGGGAATCGTTGTAGGCAGGGCTCAAATTGCCAACCGGGAAGCCTCGAACAATTCCGCTTCGCGTGATCGAACGCCGGCCAGACCCACGTCCGCGTGGCTGACGGCCGTTTTGTCATGGTTCGCTTGCTTTCTGCACCTCGGGGCCCCCGCCCGAGTGGCTGCTCGTCCCGAACGCCTGTTTCACCTGCGGCCGCAACAGGTACAGGATGATTACGACGTTTAGCGCCGTGAAGCAGAAGAAGAAGAGGATCACACTATCGAAATCTAAATCATCACGAAGCATATGGATCGTGAGGAGCAGGCATCCCACAGCAATTATCATGCTCAGAACGATCTGAGTCCACCGCGCCCAATCGCGCAGTTTCCACAGCCCGTACCCGAGGCCAAAAAACAATGCGTTGACGCCCCAAAACACCACGGCAAACGGTCCCAGCCACAGGGCAAGCAAGCCGAACATCGACCCCACGAACAGGTACGCACCCACTAGGTAGTTCAGCACCGCAAGGATCGTGACGCCTGCAGGTCGCCGCATCGCTTCACCTCCTGGGACTTGAATGCGCTCTCACACGCGTCAAGTTGTCTGATTCGAGGTGAGGTCCCAGGGAAAACACGCCGCGTTCCAGTGGTTATTTGTCCTTGCGGAAGAAATAGTAGTTGGCGGTGTACGGAACGAGGACTTGTTTACCCACGTCGGTCGAGGCCGAGCAGCCGGTAGCCGGAGCCGATCCTCCGCTGGTGTTTAAGCGTTGGATGAAGGTGGTTTCGCTCAAGCCCCCACCACCAGTTCGGCGTTTCTTCGTGGACGCGTGCCCTGGTTTCGACCCGATTGTCTGCAGTAAGAGGCAGGGAATCGCGCCGGTATTGGGACAACTCGCGTCGGAACCGGAGACAACCGGTGGAGTCAGCGCCTTTGCCCACACTACGCTGCCATCCAGCGAGCTCCGCCAGGTCGGGCTGCCGAACGGTAGGGGGTTGGGGGCATGCTCGTTGGGGTTTGTATCGGGACTGAGGAAGTGAGTGATCTCAAAGTGCTTTCCGGAGGAGCTCATAGAAAGAATGGCTTCGGGGCGACTGCTATTGACAGTCCAAGAAGCACCTGTGCTCGTGGGCAGGCAAACATAGCCTTGAGTACCCTCCGCGTAGCCCACCAGGAATGCAGAGTTTCCCGCTGGTGGCGTAATAGTGGCAGGAGTAGTTGGAGGCATGATTTTCTGCGCCGCCGCGTAGCCGCCCGCATAATCGAGCACTAGAGCGGCGACGAACAGTGCCCCAACTGGAGCGCGGTTTTTCGTCTTCTGACCAAGGTGATAGTTCATTTTTGTTCTCCTTCGAGGTTCTGTTTAAGACCCACAAGGGCCCCAAAGGCTGTTCGCCACTTCATTCGCATGCGGGACAAAACGGCTTAGCACGACTCCTTAATGTCCATCCGCATGAACAGTTACTTGGAAGGCATAATCAGCCTCACTGGACATAACGAGATCTGAGGAGAGTTTGCTTTTTTGTGTCGGCAGACTTTTTTGGTGTGGGAGCAACGTTTTACTGCGGTTTGCGCCCGACCTAAGAATTCGCAGGTATCGAAGCTGGCACAAAATGGCGCAAGGACACACTGCGCCGAGAATCGTCTTGCCCGGACGTAGCTATTGCGTCAGGGGCTGAATGGGATTTGCCTGCAAGGGAGTGGGTGTCTGACTCAGATCGCGGTCCCTCATTGGGGAATGACAAACCATGCAGGATCGCTGAGTGTCATTTCCTTCTTGGGAAACCAGAGCGTAAGTGCGCCCGTGCAGCGACCAGGTAACGACCTTGTAGCCTTCGACCATGCGATAGTAGAAAGTCACCTTCCTATAATCGACCTGGACTCCTCCCGAAGCGACGGCCGCCGAATCAGGCGTCACCACCAGGCCCGTAGGTCCCGTCTGCATCTGGTAAGCAATGTAGACAGCGGACTTGCCGGAGACTTGCACCAGCCGTGCCCCCTCCAGACGGTAAGGCCGGTCCTCGCCAGGAGCTGCAGGGGACGCCGGCAAAGCCAGGGAAAACGGCGACTTCGCTTTAAACCATTCATTGAGCGCCTGTTGCGAGTCCGAGCGAACATCAAGCGCAAGGTTTCCCTGACCATACTGCCGGTGAGTCTTGACGGCGAATTCGGCGTACTTCGCTCCGGAGAGTGGCGCCGGTGGTGACCGCCTTATCGTTACTAGCGCTCCCACAAGCAGTGTCACCGCCACCGCCGGAACCAACCACCTCATGTACCTCGGGGGTAATGGGGGCGGCGGCAAAGGTTGAAGGGTAACTGGCCGCAACGGTGACTTCAGTTCCGCCAGCAATAGTTCTTCCTGAGCAGTGGGGGGTTGGTCCAAAGCCGTAGCAGTGCGAAGGAGGGGGCCGCAGTGGTCGCAGAGCGCGGCATGCATGATTAACGCCCTGGCCTTCAACTCCGGCCACAGTCCGGCGGCCACATCGTACCAGTCGATGTCTTTGGGACAGTCAGCTCCTGGCGGCACGGCCCGCGAGACGGCCACATTCGACAACTGGCCCATCAGTTGCCGGTATTTCGACACCTTCCTGCTGCAATCCACGCATGACTGCGCGTGACGCTCGGCCTCACGAATCGCCTCCGGAGAAAGCCCATGTCGCTCTTGACCAGTCTCTGTAGACCAGGGGACGAGAGCGTTCAGCTCGTCGTTATCGATATGTTTGTCGAATGGCCGTTCCAAGTTCGGAGCCTCCGCATAAACAAAACAATACGAGTTCTCGAGAAAGTTTGCTTTTGGCTCTACTCCTTGTCATCCTCAGAATCCGCAGGCAACCTAAGGATCCGTTCCCGAAGGCAATGCTTTAACCGTTCGATAACGCTGCCAACGCCCTTGGCACTCAGTCCGATGATCCGCAGGGAGGCAATTTCCTTGCAGCTCATTCCCTGCCGGAAGTATAGCCAGAAAATCATCCGGTCACGCTCCCGATCGGGCTCAGCCAGGCAATGCTTCAGGTGTTCATTAATCTCTTTCAGAAGGACTGTGAAATTGAGGTCGATGTCAATCGTGGCGTCGTAATTGTCAATCATCCGGTAGCGAGCAGCCCCATGTTTCCTAAAATAATCATGAGTGGTATTGGCGGCAGTTTTCTTTATATATCGCAAAATGGCTTCATCAGGGTGCTGAATAGCGAAGTCGCGCAGTAGGCGGCAGCTATCTTTCCAGAGTTTGATGTACGTGTCATGGACGAGATCCTCCACCACGGAACGAGAACGCTCGCCCCACTGCGAGGCCGTCCACATAATGGTGAGGCTGATGGGCCTTCCGACCCGGGAAACGAATTCCTCCCACGCCTCGTCATCAAGAGGCCCGGCGCAGAGACAGACGAGGTCTTTGAGCGACAAATCCGAATATCGTATCGGTTTACTCCGGTTAGTGTCGGAAAGATAGCACAGGTCCGTATACGCTGCACTAGGGTAACTCTCTACTTACGCTGCCGCGCAGATCGGCTAATGCAGGATGTGACGCCGCATCGCATCACACATAAGGCGTCTCCGCCCAACACTATCATTGTCCGGTTAGTCGGCAAACCGGAAGTTGACGACTACCTAGGCCCCGGTGCGAGGTAAGCCTGGCGATGATTTACGCGGTAAGGGGAGCCAGGACTGTTTGCTGCGGGGTTTTGCGCGGCGTCAACGCGAACCTCGATGGCATGAAGGAGGCCGTCGCGGGCGGGCGGCGCGAACGCCAGACTGTATTCATGCCGGACGATTTGCGCGATCTCCGCATAGACGGCGTTGAATTCTTTTGCGTTCACGGGAAAATAAGCGCGCCCGCCCGTGGCTTCGGCTATCCGCTTCAAGAGTTGGTCCGCCTGTTCGAATTGCTGCGCGGTTTGCGTGGGATTTGCCGCGGGAACTTTCTTCTTTCTGGCGGGCGACGGATTTCGTAATCCGGCGGTTAGGGAGACCGCCAGCAGGCGCACATCACTGGCCCTGAGCCGCTGAATCACCAATGCAAATTCATTCGAAGGAGAAGTGTCCACGCCGGTCGTAAGCAGGACAATCGATTTCTTGCCCGCGACATTTGCGAGCCACTCGAGGGCTTTCAACACACTGCTGGACAGATTTAACGAGCCGAAGCCGAGATTGAAACGGAGTTGATCGAAGGCGGCTGCGGCCGCTTGCTTGTCCGGAGTGAAATCGAGAATGGCTTGCGGCGACTCCGCGTATTTCACCACCGCAACGCGATCCGCGGTGGATAACCCATTCAGCAAAGCATAAGCGGCTTGCAAATGGCCGCCTTCAAGGAGATAAACGGCGGGCCCCGCTTCGATGAGGAGCAGGACCTGCGCCGGCTCCTCGATTGCGGCGAAATCGGTCAGCGGCCGCTCGATCCCATTATCGAATACATGGAAGTCCCCGCGATGGAGACCTTCCACAAAGTGTCCGCTTGCATCGGTGACAATTACGCCGACGTTGACGCGGTCCACATTGATGCGGATCGCCTGCCCTTGCTCTTGCGAATTCCGCCGTGAGTCACCTGGCGGGAATGCACACAGCGGAGCGGCGAATACCAGGACCGCCGGCAGAAAGCGAAAAGACTTCATCGCCCGCTATTCGACCCACTGGTCCCAATGAATGCCCTTGGAGTCTTTCCACGAGACACTCGAAGAGTAGTGCAGGTGTCGCGAGAAGACCTGTGGATTGACCTGCGCGAGCCAGTCGGGGACCCGCGACGGCGCTGTTTCTTTCGAAGGGGCGGCGCTTTTTGTCGTGGAGTTCTTCCGTGCATCTTCGATCCAGTGGTCCTTTGCCGCTTGCCAGTCGACTTTTTGAAAATCGAAATAGCTGAGACCGTCGAGATTCTCAGGGAATTGCGCGCGGCCAGCCTGGAATCGGGGCACGCTGGCGAGCCCCGTCGGGCTTGAGCTGTGCGCTCGGTTCGCAAGCACCTCGCGAACGGTGTCGATGCGGCTGGCCCCGAGAATCATCTCCGGCGCCACGGCGAGATGGAAGAAATGCCACTGTGCAACGCCCGCGACGCCCTGATTTCCGCCGAGGGAGATCTTTAGGAAAGTAACGTCACCCTCGTTGCGCTCTGAAGCAAGCTGGTCGCCGAAAACGTTTCGAATGAGTTTGAGAGCCTCCGGCTTCTTGCGAATTCCGAAGAAGTAGACTTGTTTTGCGGTGTCCAGCGACGGGCTGGTCTGCATCGAAGCGAATTCTCCGCTGAAAACGCTCAGAGCCTCCGGCAAGGTCATGCCGAGCCGCCCTTGCGCAATCGTGTCGAGCAAATCCACGTTCCCCTGTTGACCTTGCGGAAAAGCAGCCCGCGCCATGCGCTTCACGGTGTCATAGATGCCCGGGAAATTGAACTGCGCGGACGTGTACGAGACCGCCTCGGCTGGGACAAGCGCGAGAGAAGCAGGCGACGGCTGTCCGGCGGACCAGATGTCGAAGGGCGTTCCATGAGCTGCATCGCCGAGGATTGCGGCCTGCACGTGCGTTCTTGCGCCTTCGAACGTGATGTGGCCGCTGAGGGAATGCACGGCGTCGAGCCGGATCGCGTCGAGAAGTGGGCGCACCTGAAAATTCCCTGCATTCGAATCTGCCGCCAGATCTTTCAGGTCTGGGATCCGCAAGAAAAATTCGAGCAAGCCGCTGCCGAGAATGGGCTGCGCTTCCTGGTACGCGGCGGATTGTGTCAAAGATGCAGCGGAAGAAGCCTTGCCATCGAGTCGGCCGAGAATCTCCTCCATCACGGAGCGCTCACTCGCGCTGATCGCGTACCTGCCGTGCTCCGCCCAGAACGTAACGCCGTTTTTTCGCTCAACCTTTAGCACCGGGACGTTTCCGATGGCGACTTGCGAAAGACGCGGCAATTCTTTTTCCTCCGCGCGCATGCGGAGAACCGCTTTCGAAAGCAGCGCTTCCTTTCCCGTGCGGTCATAGACGAAGAACATGCCGTTCCAAGCGGGCGGTTTCGCATCCGGTGAAGCAGCCGGATTCGAAACGCTGCGCTTCGCGGGTTCGTTCAGATATCCGAGCGTGAAGGAGTTTTCCAGAAGCGCCGCAAATTCCTGGAACTCTTCCGCGGTCAGCTTTTGATTTGGCGATTTTTTCTCCGAAGAGGAAAGCATGCCTGCAGCGATCGCCGAACGCACGGGCGCAAAATCGGGATCATCCCAGAGCGCGAGCAGCGAGTTCGCGGTTCGCGCTGGAGGCGTGGGAACGCCGCGCCAAATCAGGTAGAACACCGTCCGCGGGGACATTCGTGCCGGCTCGAGGGGAGCCTGCGCGCGCGCTGGGCTTATCCCTGCAACGGTAAAAGCAAGTGCCACGAGGGAAAGGCTTCTAAAAGCAGGCGACGTGAGGGAAAGACTTCTAAAAGCAGGCGACGTGAGGAAAAGACTTCTAAAGGCCAACGCCGTGAGGGAAAAGCTTCGGAAATTCTTCACTTTCATCGGGACTCTCCAGAGGGAATTTTCATGGAAGAGGCTATCTATTCCATGCTACCGGCTCGCCCAGAAAGGAAGAAGCCCTGTCCCGCGCAGTGTTTCCAGAACGCGGAACAGGGCCTCTATGGAAGGGGGCTCGAAAAAGTAACTGATCTACGGCTTGGCCGGGGGAGCCGCCGGAGCGGCAGCCGCGGGAGCGGCCGCACTCCCATCCTTCGGTGTGGCGAGGTAGCCGTTGATTTGATTTCTGCCCACGTCGAAAACAACGATTTCGTAAGGGGCCATCCGGGAACTGCCTTTCACATAGAATTGCACGGGTTCGCCGGAGGTCTTGTCTCTTTTCTCGATGGCGCGATCATCCACGAAAACGGTCATGGTGTACTTGGACTTCTTCTGATCCACCCTGGAGAGAGACATCTGCACCGGGCCCACACGCTGGGCATTCTTGGACCTCTGCAAGGTAAACTCGTAATAGTTGCGGTCGCCGCGGCGCCTCAGCTCATCCAAGTCGTCGCGGTTGTGCGCAATGAGGCCGCTCATGACGTTCATGTCGCCCAAGCTGCGGTCGAGTTTGCCCTTGGTGGCTTCCAAATCGCTCCGTGTGGCTTCGATGTCTTTCTTGGCGCCACCGACTTCCGTGGCCACCGCGCCGATCTTTTCGTCATTCTCCTTCTGCGCCTGGGTGAGCTGCGTAGTGAGCTTCAGGTCGGACGCTTGCTGCTCCTTGCGGATTGCTTCGGCGCGGCTCTTGGCCTGCGCGAGTTCGGACTGCGTCAAGCCGACGCGCTGAACGGTAATCTCCACTTTGCTCTTCAAATCGGCGATGCGCGTATTGGCCTGGTCCAGTTGCGCGGTGAGAATCTTGTTCTGATCCTGCTGCTTGGAGAGGTCCTGGCTCAGCTTGGACTCGATGGAATAGCCGAAATAGCCAAACACGGCCAGCGCAGCAATCAG
>WNGR01018593.1_pt1 | contig 11239 bp, 10 predicted proteins | sample 5407581 | NCBI WGS metagenome assembly WNGR01 (sample SAMN13153383, study PRJNA577476) | soil metagenome | isolation source: 80 cm soil or saprolite under Garry oak tree replicate 2 | place: USA:California | collected 2016-06-15 | reverse complement strand
CGCCCTCGCGGGGAGCGGCGGGCTGGTGAGCCTGGACATGAACACCAGCTTCTTCATCGCCTCGCTGCGCGCCGGGCCGCAGCTCATGCTCGGCCAGGGGCGCGTCCGGGCCTACGGCTTCGGAACGATCGGCGTCTCGTACTTTGCGACCCGGACCGCGCTCACGGACTATGGGTGCGGCTGCTACGATCTCGCCGGCACCACGAACTACGACGACGGCGCGCTGTCGCTCGCGGGCGGCGGCGGCCTGTTGATCGATCTCTCCCGCGGGCGCCATCCCGTGTCGCTCGACCTGGGTGCCAGCTACGTCCGCAACGGCCAGGTGAGCTACCTGCGCGAAGGCAGTATCGTCGAGAATCCGGACGGCTCGTTTACGCTCCAGCCGGTGCGGAGCGACGCCAATCTGGCCCGCAACACTTCGCCACCACCCGCGCGTTTTTTCCTACCGCTCTACCGCCCTGACGTCCTACCGTCCTGTGTGCTCGCCCGCGTCCGCTCCGCCGCCGTGCTCGGCATCGACGCCTATCTCGTGGACGTCGAGACCGACATCGCGAACGGCCTCCCCACCTTCGCCACCGTGGGGCTGCCGCAGGGAGCCGTGAAGGAGGGACGCGAGCGGGTGTACGCCGCGCTCGCCAACACGGGCTACACGTTCCCCTTGAAGCGGATCACCGTGAACCTCGCCCCGGCCGACATCCGCAAGGACGGCTGCGCCTTCGACCTGCCGATCGCGGTCGGGATCCTCGCCGCGACGGAACAGATCTCGGCGGAGCGGCTGGGGCGGGTGGCGGTGCTCGGTGAGCTGGGGCTTGAGGGGGCGATCCGGCCGGTGCGCGGCGCGCTGCCGGTGGCGCTCACGGCGCGCGCGGCGGGGCTGGAAGCGCTCGTGCTGCCGCGCGACAACCTGCCGGAGGCGGGCGTCGTCTCGGGCGTGCGCGTGCTCGGCGCGGCGAATCTTTCGGAGCTCGCGGACTTCCTGGACGGCCGCGGTACGCTCCCCGAGGCGCAGGTCGACCTTGCCGCGCTGTTCGCCGAGCGGGCGAAGGACGACGTCGACTTCGCCGAGGTAAAGGGGCAGGCGCACGCCAAGCGCGCGCTCGAGGTGGCCGCGGCGGGCGGGCACAACATCCTGCAATTGGGGCCTAGAGACCCCCACAATGTTAACCGGGTTAACCCTATGTCACTTACACAGTTTGCGGGGGCCGCTACAGCTACATCCGGCCGGGGTTTCCTGTGCCCGCCGAGCGCGACCCCTCTCATAGAGAACTAGTAAGTTAGTAAAATTTTAATGCAACTTCCGCCAAAATAGGTATCTGCTTGCACCAGCAGCACTAAGGAATTGCCTACAATACCCCGAGAGACACGATCTACTAGCAGATGGACAAAGATGCCTCCATACGTATTTCCCTGACTTCAATTTTTCGGGGGCTTCGGGGGGACATATATAAGTAGAAGGATCATACGTACTCATTCTTGGAGAACCATCCTATGCGCGCTTTTCGAGCCAAACTGTTGGAGTCCGGTCGCTATTTCTGTTCTCGCTGTAAACGGTGATTATCCAATCGAGAATTTTTATTCCAATCGCGCCGCACGTCACCGCCTGGATAATTTATGCATCCTCTGTAGACGTGAGCTAGGTCGCCGCGCCCGCCGCGCCGAGTTAGAGTTGTTGCAAGTGAGCGACGAATGAAAATCACTAGAGCCATGCTGGATTCCCCGTTTGCAGGAATGCCAATCTACCACATCCTGAACGACAAGGGCGAATTATTTTGTGGATTGCAGCGGCATCAAGGACGGTCCTGGTAGTCGTGTGACTGTGTTCGATGCTAAAGGCGAAACTGACCTGCGCTCGCTTTGTGATAGATGTTTACTGGCGGTTGTGCAACAATGAAAACGTGCGATAAATGTAATATTAGCTGGGCTGACCGGATTCATAACGATTGCAGCTGGCGACGATCAAGGCCAATGTTTAATATGCCGTCCGCTTCCGCTCGTCGCTCCACCAACTAAGGTTGAACCCGCGCTTTCACCTGCGGAAATCCTCCGTCGCTATTTGCGCTGAGACAAGGGAGGTTGTTAGTTGGATACTTTGAGGTCTCCTGCTAATGCAAAAGTGAGCGGTCGCTTTCCTCTCGTATCATAGGGCTTGAGAAAGGTTAGAAGTTTGGTCTAAATCCTGGGGTTGGTCCATTCCCCGCTTGTTCAGCCAAACAACTGTAAAAGCCTGCTCAGCTTTTCCTTTCTTCAAGCTCGCTCCTGAGGTGTTATGACAAGACGGAGAATTAGAAAGGTTGTACCAGCAAATCGAGCCGTACATTGCGCTAAAACGGTGAAGTCTTTTGCGCGCCGTTCTTCGATAAAATAGAAGAAGTCCAGTTCAAGCGGAGCGGTTGAAGTAACTTTGGACCGAATTAAGAATCATCAAATTCCTTTACGACACAAACAACGGATGTGAGAAATAATTATGAATGAGAAATCCCAATTAGACGAAATACGCAAACCCATAAACGATAAGCCCAAGCAGACCGCCTTAGATGAATTAAATCAAAAGCTGGTTGATGTGCCGCGCTCGCCCTACAGACGGACCTTTAATCCATAGTGACAAGTAGTCAGGTTGTTGTTGCTCGAACTCGGAATTATCTGGTTGATTGTTCGAAAAAAAAGAAAGTCGTGGCTTGACAAATGTATAATATAGATTACATTGCATAATAATTAAATAAAGGGAGTTCGGATGGAACCTGGAATTCTCAACAACCGAAACTCGTTTAGAACCTGACTGTACATTCCATCCTACCGTCAGCCATTCTAGGCGAGTTTCTTCTTTGTAGTAAATCCTTCTGACGTGTTCCCGGTAGTTCGGACCCAGCTTTCACAGACCCGAATCCGATCCAGCACTACGAAGCAAAAGTAGGTTTGGAAAAGACTAATCATCTTGTACCATGAGTCTGTTTATGAATATGAAAAAATATGAGTTTGTAAGTAGCGACGAAGCCCGAATCATCGGAGACCGTAAGAAGGTGCATCAATATTGGACCACGTTTTTACAATCCTTTGCGTGGGATCGCTTCATCACACTAACAAATGAGTTTAATGGAATTCCTCCGTTGGATTATTACATAAGTAGGCTGCAACAGCGGAGCACAGCAGAAGGTGTATTACTTTGCTGCCGTGGAAACTACCGCGCCTAATCATTATCACCTTCACGCGCTGCTCGCCGGAACCAAAAATTTATTTGTTAAAGATTTAACCGAAGCATGGCGCAGCGGCTTTGCTCAGGTCCGGAGTCTATGACCCAACGCGCGGAGCAGCCGCGTATGTAACCAAAGCGATGGGAGGAACTCTTCCGCCTGATTATTCGTTCGATCTACCGCCGCGCGTTGCGCAAGATTTGTTCTTACTACCGAAGGAACCGAAGGAATCGCCGCCGCTGGTAGCTGATCCCCGCCAGTACAAATTAGACTTTCCTGATCCCCGGCTGCTGTTGTGCCAACTTTGATAAACCTTTTTGCCCGGTGCATTGCCTCACCCCATCCCCTGCTGTGGGCATCGGGCGCCGTCCTGGTATGGCTGAGGGTATCCGGGCTTGCGTGGCTGCTGTGCTCAGGCATCGGGGAGGGGTATGGATCATCGCAAGACTAGCGGGGGGATTCCGAGTCCGCCCCATCAGCAGAACTCCGCTAGGTTAAAACATGGGCCAAATGTTTGCCTGAACTCTTTCCAGTTCCCTTTCCAGCGTCCGAAGTAGCATCAAAGCATCACTCACCAGCGCATCAATCTCCAGTCGGGCGGAACAGGTCTCACAAATGCCATGCGTTTCCAACTCGGCGGGACCGGGACCAATCCCCAAGGTTCGGCCGCACCAGCTACAAATCCTTTTCATAATGTTCACCTTTCGACAAATAAAAAAGCCCCGCCAACCGGCGAGGCGATGGGGTTTATTGGGGCCTAACTGGCCCTAGAACGAGTCAAAGACTAGTAGGTATATCTTAGATGCCTCTCTTAAGGAACCTTAGCCATCGTTTGCCAACGGTGAGATTGGTTTGCGTCAATGGCCAATTCTTTCAGCTTGGTATAATTGGCTTTTTGATGCCCAGGCTTTGGATCAAAAGCCGCGCTTGCGATTGAACGCTAGGCGTCTGGATCACGCCAGCGCGGATAACTGCTACTGCTTCAACTTGAACATGTCCGGCCGCTCGAAATTCCGTTCGAGGGCATCCGCCACAGCCGAAACGGTTGCCGCACCAACTCGGAAGCTGCGGACCTTGTTCCCCTTGACCCGCTCCCCGTCCCCATTCTCTAGTGCCACGGTGACACGCACGACTCCCTGCAAATCCGTCCGGGCCTTCTTCGTAATCTTTTTCATAAATCATCATCCTTTGGTAATGGGTTCTTGCCACGACACGTCCGTACTACCGCCGTGTCGCCAAACGAGAATTAGCTTTTTCATTTCGTATTCTATGATTACCCCTCCTAGCAGTTCTCGCAACAGCGTATGAACCCGACGCCGATGGATGGGCTTCGTTGCAACAGCGTCGCGCAGTTCACTCAACCGGCGAGCGAGCAACGGGCCACTAGAAATTATTTGTTTTGCCTGTTCCTCCTGCATCTTCGCACGGGCAGCTTCCAGCGTCGCTAATTCCTCTGATGCGCTGGTACTCGGCTGTTGGGCTAAGGATTCCGTCAGATTCGCAATGTGGTTGGACAGAATCTTGAGGGCATTGTCTAGCCGCTCATGTTCCCGCCGCTCGGCTGCTGGATCGTGCGTACCTTTTGGAATTACCCTCACGGCATCCCGCAGGAACGCGCGTTCGATAGGTTGATATCTGACGCTGCGATACTCGCAGCCAGCGCCTCCCTTTGCCATGGTGCAGATTAAATATTTGTCCCGCTTTCCCTTCGTGGCTAGGGTCATCCGTTCGCCGCATTTGGGACAAACAGCCAAGCCCCCGAATAGATTTGCTATTGGCCCGTTGCTGTGCCGCCCCCGGCGACTACTCGGCGTTTTCAACAGGGCAGCGGCGCGCTGGAACATTTCATCCGTAATGATGCGCGGATAGTAGTTGGCGATGGGTTCCAAGACGGGGCGTGTCCGTTTGCCTGCTGCATGTTGCAGCAGCCGGGGAATGAGAACTCCCGTGACTCCTGGATTCAACAGGAGTTTGTGCACGAAACTTTTGTGCCACAGTTTGCCTTTGCCAAACACCGGGACACGGTCCCGGTTCAAGGTCTGTGCAATGCTGTGCTGTCCGATGCCGCTAAGGAACATCTTAAAAATGCGCTGTACAATCGTCGCCCGGTTCCCCTGGATAGTGAAGCAATGGGGCGGGGCCTTGTCGGGATGGGCCAGCGTGAGCCATGCGGGGCAGCGGCGGGTTAATGCTTTAGTACCTGCCGTGTCGCGTTTCGCTTTCCAAGCAGCTAAGATGCGACGACTTTTGGTTTGTGATTCCTCATGGCTGCGAATGAAAATTAAAAAACTCATGAGGAAACTCATGGGATCGCTGTCGAGTTTTTCGGCCGTGTATTCCTGACCATCACTCAATGTCACCAGCTTCACGCCAGCATCTACAATGCTTTCGAGGATACGGGTTGCCTGACGGGCTGACTTGCGTGAGATTCTGTCGAGGGATTCCACCAGCAGCACAGAACCTTTTGGAACGATGCCTTTGTGAACAGCCTCCAAGAAAGCTGCGAGTGCGCCGGTTGCCGCGTTCTCACCTGTGAATGCCGAAATGCCTAGGTCACGGAACGTCAGTTCACGATCCAGTTGTAGATTGTGAGTCGCTGCGTAGCGTTCCGCTAATTCTGTTTGGCGGCGAAAAGAATCACCTTTTGCCTGTTCGGCTGTGCTGAATCTGATATAAGAAAAAGCCTTCATTTTTTTCCTCCTTTCTGTGCTGCGGAAGGTAGTATGAGACTTCTCCAGGTGCCAATAGCCTGTTTATCGGCCCCCCAGGGTCGGGTAAGACGATGCTGGCGCGGCGACTCCCCACCATCCTGCCGAAGATGAGCCTCGACGAGGCGCTCGAAACGACGAAGATCCACTCGGTCGCGGGCGTGCTGCCGCTCGGTGAGTCGCTGGTCGCGCGCCGGCCGTTTCGCGCGCCGCACCACACGATCTCGGACGCCGGGCTGATCGGCGGCGGCTCGTACCCGCGGCCGGGGGAGGTGAGCCTCGCGCACGGCGGCGTATTGTTCCTGGACGAGCTGCCCGAGTTTCGCAAGAACGTGCTCGAGGTGCTGCGCCAGCCGATGGAGGACGGCGTCGTGACGATCGCGCGGGCGGCGATGAGCCTCAGCTATCCCGCGCGCTTCATGCTGGCCGCGGCGATGAATCCTTGTCCCTGCGGGTATTTCGGCGATCCCCAGCATAATTGCGTCTGCGGGCCGCTCGGCGTGGAGCGCTATCTGGCGCGCGTCTCGGGTCCGTTGCTCGACCGGATCGACATCCACCTGGAGGTGCCGGCGGTGAAGTACCGCGCGCTCGCGGACCAGGGCGGGGGCGAGCCGAGCGCGGCGGTGCGGGAGCGGGTGGATCGCGCGCGGGTGGCGCAGCGGGAGCGATTCGCCAGCCGGCCCGGGATCTATGCGAACGCGCACATGACGGCGCGCGACATCCGGACGTTCTGCCGCGTGTCGGAGGGCGCCGACGCGTTGCTCCGCACCGCGATCACCCGGCTCGCGCTCTCGGCGCGGGCGTATCACCGGATTCTCAAGATCGCCCGGACGATCGCGGACTTGAGCGGCGCGGCCGAGCTCGACCCGAAGCACGTGAGCGAGGCGATCCAGTACCGCAGTCTCGACCGCAGAGGATTGGTTTGACACCTCCCCCGTGTGGGGTTACATCCGCCCCGCGGACGGTTCACCCCTCTCGAGGCAGGAGGTCGTCATGAGACGCGTCATGGTCCCCGGTCTTATGCTGTGCTGTGCGGTGGGAACCCTGCGGGCGCAGGACGCCGTCAAAGTCGCGCCGCATAACTTCACGGTGCTGCTGGAAAACGAGAGCGTCCGGGTGCTCGACTTCCACAGCAAGTCGGGTGACAAGATCGCCATGCACTCGCATCCGGCGTACGTGACTTACAGTCTCTCCGGTTCCGGCAAGACGATATTCACGTCGCCCGATGGGAAGACCACGGAGCAACCGGCGAAAACCGGGCAGGTCCGGTGGCACGACGCGGAGACCCACGCGACCGAGTACGTCGGGGCCGGTGGGGCTCACGTTCTGCTTGTCGAGCTCAAAGCGCAGCCACCGAGCAAGCCGAAGCCCTGAACGCCACGACCGGCGGCAAGCCGACCCTCATCGGCTTCCCGTACGACGCGAGCTCCTCGTTCCTGCGGGGGACGGCCGCGGCGCCGCCCCTCATCCGCCAGGCGCTGCATTCCCCCGCCGGGAATCCCTGGACGGAGACGGGGATCGATCTGGGGCAGGACGGCGCGCTCGGCGACGTCGGCGACGTGCTCGACGCCGGCGGCCGGCCCATCGCGCTCGGCGGCGACCATTCGATCACCTACCCGATCGTGCGCGCCGTGCGGTGGTTCCACCCGCGGCTCAGCATCCTGCACTTCGACGCCCATCCGGACCTCTATCCCGAGTTTCAGGGCGATCCCTACTCGCACGCCTGCCCGTTCGCACGCATCATGGACGAGAAGCTCGCGGACCAGCTCACGCAGGTGGGGATCCGCACCATGAATGCGACCCAGCGGACGCAGGCCGAGCGCCACGGCGTGGACGTGATCGACATGCGCGCGTGGGTGACCGGCCGGCGCCCCGCCCTCGCGGCACCCGTCTACGTCTCGATCGATCTCGACGCCTTCGATCCGGCGTTCGCGCCGGGCGTGGGGCACCGCGAGCCGGGCGGGCTCACGGTGCGCGAGGTCCTCACGGTGCTCCAGGAGTTGCCCGTGCCGATCGTCGGCGCGGACGTCGTGGAATTCAACCCGCAGCAGGACGCGGGGGGCGTGACGGCGGCGGTGTGCGCGAAGCTCGTGAAGGAGCTCGCGGGAAAGATGATTGCCGGCGCTTAGGAGGGCGGGATCGTCAGGTGGATCACGTCGCCGGGCCGCACCGTCACCGTTTCGGAAATCGGATTCCTCCTGGCTCCGATCGGGTGCACTTCGAACCGCAGCTCCGTACTGTTGCCGATCAGGTCGGGCGGCACCATCAGGATCCGCGACGTCAGCCCGGACACCATCCCGATCCGGAAGCGCTCACCGCTCGTCCGTATGATGAACACGTCCATGTCCGCAAAGTTCTGATTATCCACCGTGACGGCGACCTCGGCCTGGGGGTTGGGCGGCGCGGCGGGACGCCCGTGGCAGGCGATCGCGCCGAGGGCCACGGCGAGGCACAGCTGGATCGGCAAACCGGGGGCGCGCATGTCGCTAGTATACCCACGTAACTGGCGCGCCGCACGCTCGCTCCCTACCTTGTCCCCGCCATCCATCCACGGTCCGCATGAGCGATTGGCTCCAGTCCCGGCTCGGGCTGTCCCCCGAGCTTCAGGTCAAGCTCCTCGTCACGCTGCTCACCGTCTTCGGGCTGTGGCTGCTGCATTGGATCGTGCTCTCGCTCGTGTACCGGCGGGTGCGCGACCCCTGGAGCCGTTATCGCTGGCGCAAGTCGATCACCTACGTGGCGCTCGGGCTGGGCGTCATCCTCGTGGGACGGACGTGGTTCGTCGGGATCCAGGCGCTCGCGACCTTCCTCGGCTTGCTCACGGCCGGGTTGGCGATCGCCCTCAAGGACCCCGTCACCAACCTGGCGGGCTGGATCTTCATCGTGTGGCGGCGGCCCTTCGAGGTGAGCGACCGGGTCGAGATCGGCGGGCACAAGGGGGACGTGATCGACATCCGGCTGCTGCAGTTCACGCTCAACGAGATCGGCAACTGGGTGAACGCGGACCAGTCGAGCGGGCGCATCATCCACATCCCGAACGGCAAGGTCTTCACCGAGCCGGTCGCGAATTACGACAAGGGCTTCAAGTACATCTGGAACGAAGTCCCGGTACTCGTCACGTTCGAAAGCGACTGGAGACAGGCGAAGGAGATCCTCACGCGGATCGCCTTCAAGCACGCCGCGCATCTCACCGCCCAGGCGGAGCAGGACCTGCTCTCCGCGTCCCGGCAGTACCTCATCAACTACACCAAGCTGACCCCGATCGTCTACACCCGCGTCGTGGACAGCGGCGTGGAGCTGACCGTCCGCTACCTGATCGAGCCGCGCAAGCGGCGCGGCACGGAGCACGCGATCTGGGAGGAGATCCTCACCGAGTTCGACGACTGTCCCGACGTCGACCTCGCCTACCACACCGTGCGCTCTTTCAAGCTGGCGGACGAAGGGAAGGAGACGCGACCCAAGCGGTCGCGGCGCCGGCCCAGCGAGGTGCACGAGACGAACGAGTGAGTGCCGCTAGCCCTCCAGCACCTCGTAGTGCGCCACCCGTGGCTCGAGCTGCAGCAGATATTCCCGGTCTTCGGGGTAGTAGCGCGCCCGCTCGACGTCGTCGCCGGCGAACGCCCGGATCGCCTCCATCGAGTCCCAGAACGAAATGAACAGAAAGTGGCTCTCGGCGCCCACGCGGCGCCGCAGCACCTGGACGCCGCGGTTCCCCGGAGTCGCCCGGCAATCCGTCACCCCCGTCTGGCGGAGGTAGGCGGCATAGCGGTCTCCCTTGGCGGCCGGGACCGCGCCGTGCCACAGTCGCGCGATCACGCGGCCGCCCCCGGTGACGCTCCCGCCGCCTCGAGGACCGACGCCGTGTCCACAATGAGGGCGAACTCCCCGTTCAGCTCCGCGAGGGCCACCGCGTGGACGTCCTCGGCGGCGTGCCGGCGGCCGTCGGGAGGGGGGCCGAGGCGATCGAAGGTCGCCGTCGCGTCGGCGACGACGTAGGTCGCGAAGCCGAAGTTCGCGGCGAGACGCGCCGTGGTGGACACGCAGCGATCGGTCGCAAGGCCGGTGAGGACGAGGGTGCCGACGCCGCGCCGCAGCAACTCGGCCTCCAGGTTGGTGCCGACGAATGCGCTGTAGTGAGTCGGCGCCCCTGGCCAGCGGGAATCGTGCTGCACGCGGATGATCGGCCGGCCGCTCGCGCGCCACGCCTCCTCGAGCCGCCCGATGTTCGCCTCCATCCCGGGGTTGTTGCGTCCCCCGGTGACGCCTCCCGCTTCATCGCAGACGCGGCTCACGTCGATCACCAGCAACGCGGTGTTGTGCGGCAACAGGTGCATCATCCCTCCTGTTCGCTCGCCGCCGCCGCGATCGGCCGGCGCCCGAGGCTCGGAATCCGGTGCGAGAACTGGATCCACACGACCGCTCCCACGATCAGCGCCATCGCCAGGAACGTGCGCGTGGTCACGGGCTCGCGGAGGATCAGCCAACCGAGCAGCACGGCGATCACCGGATTCACGTAGGCGTACGTGCCGACGATCGTGGGCGACGCGTGGCGCAGCGCGTAGGTGTAGGCGCTGTAGCCGAGGATGGAGCCGAAGACCACGAGATAGGCGATGGCGCCCGCGCCCCGCGGCGTGAGGTGCCAGCGGCTCCACTCCCCGAGCAGCGTGCCCAGCAGGGCCACTGCCGCGCCGCCCGCCAGCATCTGCAGGGCGGCGCCCATGTAGGGACTGGTCTCGGTGCGGTGGCGCTTGCCGTACACGGAGCCGAGCGACCAGGCCGCGCTCGCCCCCGTCAACGCGATGGGACCGCGCAGATCGGCGTGCAGGATCTCGGCCGCGCTCGCGCCCACCAGCAGCGCCGTGCCGAGGAAGCCCAGCAGCAGCCCCGCGATCACGCGCCAGTTGAGGTCGCCCGAGCCCCCCGGGATGACGGCGTCGAAGAAGGCCATCCACAGAGCCACCGTCACGACGAAGATGCTCGCCACACCGGACGGGGTGTATTGCTCCGCCCAGACGACGAGCGCGTTCCCGCCCGTGAGCAGCAGCACGCCCACGATCGCCTGCGTGCGCCAGTCGGCGGCCCGCGAGGGCAGCCGGTCGCCGAGCGCGAGCATGATCGTCAGCAGCAACGCGCCCGCGATGACGAAGCGCAGACCGGCGAACAGGAACGGCGGCAGCACCTCGACGCCGACGCGGATGGCGAGGTACGTCGAGCCCCAGAACACGCACACCACGAGATAGGCGACGAGCGCCTTGCCCCGGAGCCCCGCGCCCATCAGTCCGGCTCCCCCGGGACGAACCCGGGCTTCTCGAACACGGTCCCCAGCACGATCGTGGTGCGGGT
>WNGR01007925.1_pt1 | contig 11239 bp, 8 predicted proteins | sample 5407581 | NCBI WGS metagenome assembly WNGR01 (sample SAMN13153383, study PRJNA577476) | soil metagenome | isolation source: 80 cm soil or saprolite under Garry oak tree replicate 2 | place: USA:California | collected 2016-06-15 | reverse complement strand
TGGAAATCTTGTAGCGGCGATCTGTAATCGTCGCAAATATTCATCCGTCATTTCCGAGCGCGAGCGTGGGACAAACTTCCATCGCTCGCTGCGCGGTGGCGGTTTCCTCGGCCGTTTCGGGTTGCTTGAAAAAATGAACCGCGGTTTCGTCGCGGTTGTAGGTGATGAGATTCGGCGCTTCCTCGAGACACATCCGGCACAATGCGCAGCTTGTATCCACATACCACGGTCCGGGCGCATTCTCGGGGTCTTGTTTAGTTTGTCCGCCATGACTTAAACAAACGGAAGAAAGGTGATCGGTTTTCAACTCCCTCCACGAGCAATGCTCGATCGCCGTCTCGCGCGGCTCTGTTTCCTCGGCGCTTCCGAAGTCAGCGCAATCGCAAAATCCACCTGCCGTTTAAAGATGTCGACGCGAGCGACGAAGACGGATAGCTGGTCGCCGACGCTGAATCGTTTGCGCGAGCGTCTGCCAATGAGCTGCCGTCTAGCGGGTTCAAACAAATAAAAATCGTCCGTCAGTGAGGAGACATGAACAAGCCCGGTAATCAGAGCATCCGGCAATTCCACCATCAACCCGTAGTTGCGGACATCGACAATTGCGGCGCGAAAACTCTGCGGATTGCGTTCGTCGAGTTGTCGTTGAAAAAATTCGAGTTTCTTCATTTGCGCAGCGTCAATCTCCGCATCAGCCGCATTGCGTTCAGTGGTTGAAATGTGCTCAGCGATAGAAGCGATTTCAGCCATGCCGAGCTGGTCGGGACGCCTAGCTGCGGTGTCCCGACCTAGCGCGCGATGCACCACCAGATCAGCGTAACGGCGGATTGGACTAGTGAAATGTAAGTAGTTCGCTTTCGCGAGCCCATAATGGCCAAGCGGTTGGGCAAAATAGCGCGCGCGTTTCAAACTCTTCAGCAGCGCGATCTTTAGAGCTTGTTCTTCGGGTTTTCCGCCGATCAACTCGAGTAATCGCTGCAACTCACCGCGATGGGTCAGATCGCCCACCTTGTAGTTAAAGCTAAGCACAAACTCGCGATACTCTGCGAGCTTTTCCGGGTCTGGATTTTCGTGAACGCGGTAGACGGTGGGAACCGCACGTTTCTTAAGCTCCCGCGCGACAGCCTCGTTGGCTGCGAGCATGAACTCTTCGATTAACTGGTGCGATTCATCGTTCTCAACGCGTTCTAATTTTACCGGATGACCCTGTTTATCGACCCAGACTTTCACTTCCGGAAAATCGAGGTCGAGCGCGCCGTGCTGGAATCGTTTCTTGCGCAGTAACACAGCAAGTTCCCAGGCAAGATGCAGACGTTCGCCTAATTGGTCACGGAGTGGGGACGTTAAGATCGCGTAGGCTTGTTTGTATGTAAGCCGGTGCACGCTGCGAATCACACTGTGTGCAAAGCGCGCACTCCTCACCACGCCATTTTTATCGAAATGGATAAACACTGAATGTGTAAGCCGGTCGACTCCGGGGTTGAGACTGCAAACAACATTGCTCAACCGTTCCGGCAACATTGGAATCACGCGATCGGGCAAATACACGCTATTCCCGCGCCGGCGCGCTTCGCGATCCAGGGGGCTGCCAGGTTCCACGTAGGCGGCGACATCGGCAATGTGCACGCCGAGGCGCCAACCATTCTTGATCTTCTCGACCTGAATCGCGTCATCGAAATCCCGCGCGTCATCGGGATCGATTGTGACGACAAATTCTTTGCGCAAATCTTCGCGCCCCTCGAGTTGTCGCGCAACGATTTGTTCGGAAATCCGCTCCGCCTGATTCAAAACATCTTTTGGAAATTCTGCGCGCAGATGAAATTTGCGGATAATCGAGAGCACGTCGACGCCCGGTGCGGACGCTGCCCCGAGCACTTCGATGATTTCGCCTTCGGGATTGACGTGGCGCGACTCCCACGCATCCAGACGAACCACGACTTTGTCGCCCACATTCGCTGATGGCTGTTGTCGCTGATCTCGGTCCGGGTGGACGTAGATGTCATGCACGAAGCGCGGATCATCGGGGACGACGTAGTAAAAATTCTGCGACCGCTGGAGCGTGCCGACGATCGTATCGTGTGCGCGTTCAAGGATTCGAATCACACGTCCTTCACGCCGTCCTTTGATTCGCCCATAAGGCGTATCAGGCGATATACGAGCAACGACGCGGTCGCCGTGCATCGCTGTTCCGATATTTTCCGCTGCAATGAAAACATCGGGCTCGCCCGGTGTTTCCGGTGAAAGAAAGCCGTAGCCGACCTGATGGATCGACAGTTTGCCGGTTACGAGATCCGCCTCGGCCGGTAAGACATACCGGTTTTTGCGGATGCGCGCGATTTCGCCTGCGCGCTCTAGCTGGCGCAGCGTTTTGCGCAAGACAACTCGTTCACTGGCCGCCAACCGAAGTTCGCGCGCCATGTCGACCTTGTTGAGCGGCCGATAATCTTTCCGGGCCAGGAGCGCCAGAACTTGTTCTCGAATCTTACGTCCGTTGACAGGCATTTGGGCGAAACAATATGGTCAGGTTTGTCGATTTAGCGCGATTTCAACCGGAGGTCTAACATGCGAAAGGCGATTATTGCCGGTCCATCGGCCATTTTGCTAGCGGCGATCGCTTCGTTTGCTGCAGGAGGAGCTAAAATGAAGATCACAAGTTCTGCTTTCCAGCAAGGCGGCAGTATTCCATCAAAATTCTCATGCGACGGCGCTAACACCAGCCCGCCGTTGCAGATTTCTGATGTGCCTTCCGAAGCGAAAGGCCTTGTGTTAATCGTTGATGATCCGGACGCGCCGAGTGGACTGTTCACGCATTGGGCGGTTTGGAACATTTCTCCGCAGACGAGCACGATTGGCGAAGGCAGCACGCCAAAAGGAGTGCAGGGAACAAATGACTTCGGCAGATCGGGCTACGGCGGACCGTGCCCGCCTTCTGGTACGCATCGTTATTACTTCAAGATTTTCGCGCTGGATCGGGAGTTGGATTTGCCGGCCGGTGCAAGACGAGGGCAGCTGGATGCTGCGATGAAAGGCCATGTGATTGCTCAGGATGAATTGATGGGGCGCTATTCCAGGAAGAAATGACGAAGCACGAATGACGAATCACGAAGGAAGCTCAATGATTAAATGACGAAAGAGCGCTCAGTTGTGGCTGCCCCGTCACTCAGATATCGGCATTCCTTCGACGTTCGGCATCCGTCATTGTTGATTCTCCCATTCTGATTTCGGCATTTTTCGAATAATCCGCGTCCCGTGTTAGTCTCATCGCATGATGCGTGGGAGACTTTGGAAAATCGGCGACCGCATCTTCGATCTTTCGTGCCAGGGACTGATCATGGGCGTGTTGAATGTCACTCCGGATTCGTTTTCCGACGGCGTGAAATTTTTTGCAGCAGAGAAAGCCATCGAGCACGGCCTGACAATGGCCGCAGATGGCGCGGACATCGTTGATGTCGGTGGCGAATCGACGCGACCTGGCGCCGAACCAATTGCCGCCGACGAGGAATTACGTCGAGTCATTCCAGTGATCGAAAAGCTACGAACGAAGATAGACGTTCCGATTTCAATAGACACGTCCAAAACAGAAGTCGCGCTGGCGGCGACTCAGGCAGGCGCTTCGATTGTGAATGACGTCACGGGGGGACGAGGAGACGAGGGAATGCTGTCGCTGATTGCAGAAACGAAATCGGCTTTGATTATCATGCATATGCAAGGAACTCCGCGGACGATGCAGAAGCAGCCCCGATATGACGATGTTGTTTCAGAAGTGGCGGATTTTTTTCGACAACAATATGCGTGCGCCATAGGTTGTAATATTGATCCCATGGCAATTGCGTTTGATCCGGGCATTGGTTTCGGGAAAACGCTCGATCACAATCTGGAATTGCTCGCGCAGCTGGAGCGGCTTCGCGCGCATGACCGACCACTCGTGATTGGCGTTTCCCGCAAAGCGTTTCTGGGGAAACTAATCGAGTCGCAGGACATGGACGACCGCGGAGCGCCTGCAGTCGCGTTGACTGCGCTCCTGCGCACGCGCGGCGCAGACGTGTTCCGGGTTCATGATGTTAAAGAAAATGTGAGTGCGTTGCGTGTAACGGAGGCAATCCTTGGGAGGACAGGATGATTCATCAACTCATCGATCTCTGGTTCAGGGGCTGGCGCAGCCTGTTCGAAGTCATTCTGCTGAGCGTAGCGATCTATTACGGCTACCTCTACTTTCGGGGAACTCGCGGGGCAAAAGTACTCACAGGCTTGGCGATCGTTTTTCTGACGCTGACGCTAATTTCGACGCTGCTGAATTTGGTTGTGATTGGCTGGCTCGTCCGAAGCTTCTCGGTTTTCCTTGCAGTTGCCTTACTCGTCATTTTCCAGCCGGAGCTGCGGCGTGGCCTGGCTGCGCTTGGCGGACATCCAATTTTCTCGCTGACGAGCGAGAAGCGAGAGACCGTCCATGATCTGGCCGAGGCAGTGACGCAGTTGGCCAATAAACAGTTCGGCGCGCTCATCGCGATCGAGCGCGACACATCGATTCGTGTTTACGAGGAAACGGGCGTGATAATCGATGGAGAGTTTTCGGTCGAGCTGATCCTCACTGTCTTTCATCCAAAGGCTGCATTGCACGACGGCGGAGTGATCCTTCGCAACGGACGAATTGCAGCTGCAGCGTGCATTTTTCCTGTAAGCCAGCGAGAAACGTTGGATCGCAGCCTGGGCTTACGTCATCGCGCCGGGCTCGGGATTACCGAGGAATCGGACGCGGTGGCGGTGGTGGTTTCCGAAGAGACCGGCAGTATTTCCATTTGCCACCGGCGCCGAATCGAGCGCAATTTCACACCGGAGACCTTCCGGCAACGGATCGCGGAAATTTTGTTGCACAGCAAATATGAAGAGACTGATTCTGAACAACTGGCGCGCGAAGTTGATCTCTCTCCTGCTCGCGACGACGCTTTGGTATCTCATCAAAAAGAACGTAGCGACGACGCCCTCGCTGTCTGAGAGGCCCTCTCCGGCGCCAGTTATGCAAAGCCGCTAACGCTGTTTAACGCAAAAACCGCGAGAGATTTTCTTCTTCCCAGCGCCGTGCGCGTCGGTACTGTGGAAATTCGCGCTCCCGGCGGTTGAATTCATCAGTGTGAACTCGCCGGCGGTTGCGCGATAGGGTTTGATCGGGCACTACCGAGTGCAGCATTTCGTGATAAAGCACATAACGCAAAAACCAGGTCGGCACGAACGGCTGGTCCAGCGCGGGATTGATTCGAATGACGCGGTCTTCCTCCTGGATCGTGCCAAAAACGAAATTCTCTCTTGGGCGATGTCTCCTTCGCCGGCCCCACATGACCTCGTACCCGCGAAGACGCCCTCGAAAGTATCGGTGGTTTAAGTGATCAAAGATGGCGCGCAGATCGAAATGCGTTCCCTCATGCCGCAAATTCAGTTGGCGCTGCATCGGCAACTTTGGATGAGCGAGCTTTCGTTTCGTGTTTTTCTTTTTCTTGGCCACCGGGAACCTCCAAAACGTGCAACGGGGAGAGTACTTTAGTGGACTCTAAATCTGGAGACAAGCGAACCGGCAATCTTGTGCGAAAATTATTGTAAAACGCTTACGTTCAGCTATTTGGAAATGCGAGAAATGCCGGATTGCAACGTGAAACCAGAAGGCAAACCCATAAGTCACAAATCAGACGCTCCCTTGAATTTGCGAACTGACCGTGCTCGCCAGTTCTGCCGGGTTCGGGGTTTTTGCCTGAAAGTTTTGGCACTGTCGCAACCTGCGTGTAATCATTCCCAAATTTCCTGTTGAAGGCATCGGGAGTTTAGCGGATCACGTAGCATGACGCCGTTTCTGCGAAAGTTGCTCGGCCAAAACTGGCTTTTGCTGGTAACGATGCTCGCGCTCGCGATTTTTGGCGTCATAGCAATCTACAGCGCGACATCCTCGCGCTCCGATCCATATGCAGCAGACTTCTGGCGAAAACAGGCGAATTGGGTCGCTGTCGGCGTATTTGCGTTCATGCTGACCAGTTTGATTCACTACCGCTGGATCCGTTGGGGCGCGTTGCCGATGTATTTAGCCGGCATCGTCTTTCTGATTTTGACAAAGTTTATCGGCACGAAGGTCTACGGTGCGCGGAGTTGGCTGCATGTAGGTCCAATCAACTTTCAACCGGCGCAACTTGCTGTTGTCGCCGGGATCATGGTGTTGGCGCTGTTCCTTACTCAGTTTCGCGAGATGCACCCCATGCTGCGGTTGTTACTGTCTGGTGCGATTGCCGGGGCGCCGTGCCTGCTCATTCTGCTGCAACCCGATTTGGGCGAGGTTATTATTTGGGTTCCGGTGCTCCTGGCGCTCTGGTTTGTCGGAGGACTGCCGTTACGTTATTTGATTTGCATCATTCTCATCGGAATCGCTTTTATCCCGATCGCGATTAATTTCGGGCTCAAGCCATATCAGCAACAACGGATCACGGCCTTCACGCATCCCGATATCGACAAGCAGGGTTCTGCATGGGCAATTAATCAATCTCTCATCGCCATTGGTTCAGGTGGCTGGTCCGGCAAGGGATTTAAGGCGCCAAATACACAGATCGAGCTTGGGTTTCTTCCCGCGACGGCTGTGCACAACGACTACATTTTCTCCGCCATTGGAGAGCAATGGGGATTTGTTGGGGGAGTACTTCTCCTCGGCGGGTTCGCGTTGCTTCTGATGATATGTCTTTTTGTTGCGTTTTTTGCCGGTGATCAACTGGGACTGCTTCTGGTGGTGGGGATCACAGCTCTCATCTTCACGCATATTTTTCAAAACATGGGGATGACCATCGCCATGCTGCCAATCACCGGCGTGCCGCTTCCATTGATCAGTTACAGCGGCTCTTTTGTGCTGATGATCATGTTTGGTCTCGGGCTGGTGAACAGCGTTTGGATTCACCGCAAAGTTCCCGCTTAACTAGCCGTTCTCGCACGATACCGGGCGGCGTGCCGCACAATGGCTGCGCGTCTCGTCCGCACAATTTACTTTAAGGTGCAGTCGTCTAAAATCGAGCGCGACACATGGAAGCCGATTACAAGGTCAAGCTCGAGGTTTTCGAAGGTCCGCTCGATCTCCTTCTTTATCTCATCAAACAGGATGAGATCGACATTTACGATATCTCGCTCGAACGCATCACCAGTCAGTACTTGGAGTATCTCCAAGCGTTCAAAGAGCTGAACATCGAGTTGGCCGGCGAATTTATCGTGATGGCGGCCAACCTCATTTACCTGAAAAGCCGCAGCCTCTTGCCAATTGACCAACAGCCGCCAGAAGACGACGCAGGCGAAGACGATCCGCGCTGGGAGTTAATCCGGCAACTGATCGAATATAAGAAGTTTAAGGAAGCGGCAGCCGAACTGCATCTGCGCGAGTTGGAACAAGAGAAGATTTTTGCCCGAGAAGGCGCCTCCTCTCTGGCATTACAGGAACCGCTGCGGTTGGGCGAAGTCGGAATTTTTCAACTCATTAATGCGTTCCAAACGGTGATCAAAAGGATCGAAGCGCGACAGGACGTACAGGAAATCCCTGGCGAGCGTTTTAGCGTTTCGGAGAAGATCGACACCATTCTGCAACGCGTGGCGACTGGCACTCCGCTCCGGTTTTCTGATCTATTTGGCGCCGCTGTGTCGCGCCTGGAATTAGTCGTAACGTTTCTCGCGCTTCTGGAGCTGATTCGTCTGAAACAAGTTCGCGCCATTCAGAAAGGTATCTTCGAAGAAATTGAAATTGCAGCTGCATAGGAACATAGACATTTTGTCTGTGCGCCCAACGGGCATGATGCCCGTTGTAGGTTCAGCGGGTTACAAACCCGCTGGCCCCACAGACTGAAAGTCTATGTTCCCGCTTGAAGCGGACTTTTGCTAGCCATGCCGCGAATTTTAATCGCCGGATGTGGTTATGTTGGGGAAGTAGCGGCCGATTTATTTCATGCTGCCGGCTGGGCGGTAGAAGCCTGGACCCGTTCTACCGAATCCGCAGCGAGCTTAGCAGCGAAGCCGTATCCCGTTCGCGGAGTTGATATATCAAAATGCGCTGAGGTCGCTCAATCGGCTCTGGCAGCGGCCGGAGTCGATGCAGTGATCCATTGTGCGAGTTCGCGCGGCGGCGATGCCGGTATCTATCGGCAGCTTTATCTGAACGGTGCACGCAATCTTCTGGACATGTTTCCAAAATCGAAAACGCTCTTCACGAGCAGTACCAGCGTTTACGCGCAACGCGATGGAGCTTGGGTGACGGAAGAAAGCGAGACAAAACCAACGCGGGACACGAGCCGCATCCTCCTTGAAGCTGAAGCATTGGTTCTCGATCACGGCGGCATCGTCGCGCGGCTCGCTGGAATCTATGGATCGGGACGGTCTGCCTTACTGACGAAATTCTTGGAGGGCAAGGCGATCATCGATCCGGAGAATGATCGCTTTGTAAATCAGGTCCATCGAGATGACATCGCGTCCGCGCTCTTCTTTTTGCTGAATGGAAAAACCGAGACCGCTCAGATTTACAACGTCGTCGACGATCGACCGATTCTTCAAAGCGAATGTTACCGATGGCTCGCGGAAAGGCTGAATCGTCGGCCGCCGCCGATCGGGAAATCAACGGCCCGACGTAAACGCGGGGATAGCAACAAACGCGTCAGCAACGCGAAGCTGCGTCGCTTGGGGTGGGCGCTGCAGTATCCAACTTTTGCCGAAGCGATGGAGGGAAGCATTTTGCCAAGCTTCGCAGATCTGATCGGGAGTCCATCTCATTAACACCGGACTTCCAGTCCGGTGTATGCCCAAAAGGAAACGCGCAAACCGTTTCAACGGTTTTTTGAAAGCGGCAAGCCGTTGAAACGGCTTGGGTCTTTGGTGGTCCTAGCACCGGGCTCAAAGCCCGGTGTTAATGAAAAATTCCTAAGCAACTTGCGTGGCTTCAGTGGCGGCGGCTTCGGCCGCGCGGTAATCTTCGTGTCGTTCGCCGAACAACTGCCGGATCACCTCTTCCACGGGCACCTCTTGGACGTTGATGTCGCTAACATCACACGCCTCAAGAAGTTCCCGGCAGGTTTCCGTGACTTTTGCGCGCGGAACTTTTAGCTGCACCGAAACCGGCGTTTGTTCGGTCACTTCACCAAAGCGCGAAAGATCACGCGTTGCTTCTTTTTCAAAGGTTAGACTCAGAATTTTGTATCCTGAAAACCGATCGACGATCTCTTCTAGCGGTCCGTCAAAGAAGATTTTGCCGTGATCGATCACCAGAACCCGATGGCACAACTCCTCGATATCTTGCATGTAATGGCTGGTAAGCAGCGTCACGATGTGATGTTGCTCATTGTAGATACGCAGAAATTCGCGGACGCGCTTTTGACTGACCACATCCAGCCCGATCGTCGGTTCATCGAGAAAAAGCACGCGCGGCTGGTGAATGAGCGCAGCGATGAGTTCCATCTTCATGCGTTCGCCCAGGGACAGTTCGCGCACCATCACGTTCATTTTGTCTCGCACTTCCAGGAGTTCCGATAATCCGTTTACGACCTTTTCAAACCTCTCGCGGTCGATCCCATAAATCGCGCGGTTGAGTTCAAGCGATTCCTGCGCGGGCAGGTCCCACCACAGCGCATTCTTTTGTCCCATGAGCAAACTGAACTGGCGCTTCATTTCGTTGCGCCTTTCCCATGGAACAAAACCAAGCACGCGGGCATCACCCGATGTTGGGTTCAGCAATCCGGAGAGCATTTTGAGCACAGTGGTTTTACCCGCGCCGTTCGGACCGAGGAATCCGACAAACTCGCCTCCCTCGATTTGAAAGGAGACCTGGTCTGCCGCTCGCGTTTCGTCGTAACGCCGCCTGAACAACCCTTTGATCGAACCCCAGAGTCCGCGCTCCTTGCGGTAAGTGCGGTAGACCTTCGTCAATTGGGAAGCTTCAATCACTGGCATAGGCCGTTAATGAAGCTACGTGGTGATGCGGCGTGAGCAAAATCACGCTTGCTAACCACCTGATGTTTCTCGGCGCTGAATCACCGGGGTCCCAGATGCGTTTCGAAAACAATCCCTCACCTTAATCCTCTCCTTTTGCCAAAGGGCGCGGCGATCAATCATGCACTGGCGCGTAACCTTCAACACGATGAGCTCAAGCGCTCCGCCTCTCCCCATTTTGTGGGGAGGGGACTGAGGTGAGGGGCGCCGCTACAGAACGTCATCCAGACACGCCAACAAATGCGAGACGGTTTCCTCCGTTTCGTCTCCCATGTTTGAGAGGCGAAAAGTTTGGCCGCGAATTTTCCCGTAACCGGGATCAATCACCAAATGATGCTTCTCCCGAAGTTTCCTTGCGAACTCCAGCACGTCGATGCCTTTGTTGTTTTTCACGCAGGTCAGTGTTTTTGATCGGAATCCTTCCTCGGCGAAGAAATCAAATCCCGTGCGGCGCACCCAATCGTGCACCAGCGCGTTCGTGCGAGCGTGTCGAGCAAAGCGCGCCTCCAGACCTTCTTCGGAAATTTCTTCAAGCTTGAATTGCAGAGCATGAATGTGCCCGATGCTAGGCGTGCTCGGCGTCATCCACTGCGCTTGCTCCTTTTTGAACTCCAGGAAATCGAAATAAAATCCACGGTTCGGAATCTTTTCGGCGCGTGCGAACGCTTTCTCCGAAACGGCGAACAATGCAAAACCCGGCGGCAACGCCAGCGCTTTTTGCGCGCCAGTGAGGATCACGTCGATCCCGAGCGCGTCCATGTCGATTTTCACACCGGAGAAAGACGAGACCGTATCGACGATCAGCACGACATCGGGATACTTCGCGAGAACAGAGCAGATTTCCTCCAGCGGATTCATCACACCAGTTGAGGTTTCGCTGTGCGTCAACGTGACCGTATCGAACTTTCCAGTCGCTAATTGCCGGTCGACAGCTTTCGGATCAATGTGTTTTCCCCAATCGACCTGGAGCGCCTCGGCATTTTTTCCGCAGCGCTTTGCAACATCAAACCATTTATCCGAGAACGCGCCGCACATGCAGCAAAGCACGCCGCGATCACCCAGGTTCCGGATTGAAGCTTCCATCACACCCCACGCCGAGGAGGTTGAAAGGAACACGGGCTGTTTTGTTCCGAACAATCTCTGAAGCCCCGGATGAATCGCAGAGTAAAGATTCTTAAAATCTTCGCTGCGATGCCCAATCAACGGCCGCGTGAACGCCGTCCATGTTTTTTCGGACACTTCGACCGGGCCGGGAATGAAG
>WNGR01020270.1_pt1 | contig 11243 bp, 9 predicted proteins | sample 5407581 | NCBI WGS metagenome assembly WNGR01 (sample SAMN13153383, study PRJNA577476) | soil metagenome | isolation source: 80 cm soil or saprolite under Garry oak tree replicate 2 | place: USA:California | collected 2016-06-15 | reverse complement strand
GACGGGATCAACGATTCTTCCGCACTTTGTCGACGACTCTGGCGCATTACCTCTGAGATCTGAATGGATCGGCGAATCTCGCTAACATCGCCGCGTTCCTCCAGCGCTCGATATCTGGCAATGTTCTCGAGTACGTGCTGCGGCACGTAGAAACATACATGACGATTCATGAAGTACTCCTCCTTTTTCCTATTTTGCCCACGATTTTGCATGCTCTCTCGGCACACAAAAAACCGGCGCACGACATTAGACAGATTTTCGCGGTACTGACAGTCTTGTACAGCAACAGTGAAGCCGTTTCTCCACTGCCGCTGTATTAATGTACTGCACACAAGTATAATTTGTCTCTCTGAGTTGACTCTGTGAAACAGCTGAGATGAAGCTGAGAAAGCAAAGAGGCCTTGTTCTGATTTGCCCTGGCGGCTTCAGGGATGCTTTGCCAAAGATCCTGATTATACAGGGAACAATACGGGTCGCCCTGGAAACTCCGCCCAAGTTAGCTACTTCACTTGCCCACACACTGGAGGTTTGTTATACTGCTCAGGGCACACATGAATGTTTATACAAGCGAGGTTTTTTTATGGCAACAGAAGATACACCGGCAGGCACCACCAGCGTTAATACAACGCCATCGGGAATAGGCAAGGCGCGCCTGGCCCTCGCCATTTCCGCCGGAAAACTGGCGGGAGCATCGGGGCGCTTTTTCCGCATCGGCGGCGGTACAAGTTTACCAGGCATGATCGCGCGGCGCATCGACCCCAATATCCTTAAATCGGTGGTTGGAGCGAGTACTGCCGAGAAAATCGTCATCACAGGCAGCAACGGCAAAACCACCACCGCACGCATGACTGCCACCATCGCGGACTACGCGGGGCAGCGCGTCTCACATAATCGTACAGGCTCCAACATGCTGCAAGGAGTCACTTCTGTCGCTGTAAACTTCGCCGATATGTTCGGGCGATTAGACAGCGACGTGCTCCTCTTCGAGATCGATGAGGGAACCATTCCCCTGGCCGTCCCGGAGATTCAGCCCGATGTGGTCTTGATTACCAACATTTTCCGTGACCAGTTGGACCGCTATGGCGAACTCTACTCGGTCGCCAAAGCGCTCGATAAAATGCTGGAGAGCCTGCCGGAGACCTCCACCATTCTACTCAATGGCAATGATCCCCAGGTAGCAAATTTCGGACAGAATGCAAAGGCGCAACGCCTCTTCTTCGGCCTGGAGACCACCGAGGTCGGAACTCCGGTGCCCGAACAATCGGCGGATATCATTCGCTGCATCCACTGCCAGGAGGATTTGCTCTACGAAGTGGCCTACATGTCGCACCTGGGCCTCTATCGCTGCCCCAATTGTGGTTATACGTTGCCAAAACTAGATTTCGCGGCCACTGCTGTACAACTGGCCCCCGATGGCGAAGGGCCGTCTCACGTCAAGATTCGCACCCCCCAGGGAGAGATAAAGCTGGATATTCCCCTGCCCGGCGTACATAACGTGTACAACGCGGTCGCCGCCATTGGCGCCACTATGTCAGCAGGGTTTGATATGGCAAAGGCGCCCGCGGCGATCGCCAGCATTCGCCCGGCCTTTGGACGCCTGGAGAAAATACAGGCGGGCGACCAGACCATCTACCTGGCTTTTGTGAAAAACCCCACCTCATTCAACCTGATGCTGCGACTGATTAAGCAGCATTCCACCGAGAAGCACGCGCTAATCGTCGCCAGCAACACCGTTGTCGATGGCGAGGATTTTGCCTGGCTGTGGGACGTTGACCTCGAAGAGATTGCACCAGATATTCGCGATATTGTCTGTAGCGGCAGCAAAGCCGAAGAACTTGCCATGCGCATGAAATACGCCGATATACCCATTAACAAGATCAGTACCATCCATGAACGCGAAGCCGCGCTGGATGCAGCGCTAAAAAATGCAGGCCCCGGCGGCACCCTCTACATCATGGCCAGCTATACTCCCACCAACGAGCTCCGCCGCATCATGCAGAAGCGCGGCTGGGTAAAACACTTCTGGGAAGAATAGTACTGCCGCGTTTCCGCTTTTTTGGCTGTATGTTGAACTTCTGAGGGGGCTTTTTTATCTCTGCGAATAGGTCGGTTTGCTGGCATGTTGAGCTACAAATCATTTACCATCAATTCGCATCTCTCGGACTATAGATACCCATATCGCTGGTACATGATTTCCTTCAAGAGGAGAGCTATTGGTGTATTCCGATTACATGGAACGAAATGCAATGGGAGTCTGCGTCTTTTGTGAAATCGCGAAAGGCACGGCGCCTGCGAGTATGGTGTTTGCCGACGAGCACGTGCTCGCCTTTCTGAGTCCAGAGCAGCCCAACCCTTATAAAGTACTGATCATCCCGCGCGAACATGTGGCTACTCTCTATGATCTCACTGATGAGCAAGCTGCTCATATTTTCTAGGCGACAGTACACATCGCACGGATCATTCGTACTGTCTCTGGATGCGAAGGACTCAATTATGTGTTAACAAAAATTTAACAAAGCAAATGAGGAGGCGCGAGACTTATGTGTCGCTACTTGGTGGGCGGGATTCGAGGGGTGGTACGGTGGCGGAAAAATCGTTGGCGACCCGGGGAGTGTATTGGTCAAGCAAGAACTTGACGCGATCAGGGTCCTGCGCGGCGACGACGAATCCGACATGATACCGCTTGTTCAGACGCCAGACGATCTCTGGTTCCTGGTACGCTGTGGTATCGGGGTATTCCTGGCGGGCAAGTGTGATGATGACGCCTGCGTAGTTTTGCTGAGGCTCCGACAGCTGGTAGGCGCCTGGTTCGGGGGCTGTCTCAATTTTGGCCCACTCGCGCCAGAGGTTGATGCCTGTGGCACCTTCGATGAGTTCTACGATATTGGCACCGCCGACGCGGGCGGCGGTTTCGAGAAAGTAAAAGTGGCCCTCGTCACGCCCTTTGATAAATTCCATGTGGGCTACCCCCTGCACAAGCCCAAAGGCGTCGAGGATTTGCCAACTCAGTCCTTTCAGGGTTAGCTCGTCCTCGGAGCCACGGGGAAGCGTGCGGGTGGTGGATATGCCTCCTTCGTGAAAGACGTCGAGTGGCGGACGCCCGTACTGGTGGGCCTCGGTAAAGACTACCTGACGGTCAACGACCAGTGAATCGACATGATAGACGTCCCCGGGAATGTAGCGCTCTAACAGGTAGAAAGATTGCTTGTCGCCGAGTGTGTTCAGGCGGGACCAGAACTCGTCCGGGGTATCGATCTTCGTGATGCCGATTGTGGATGCCTCGAAGCGCGGTTTGAGCACCCAGGGTGGTGGCACGCGCGCCATGAATTGATTGATTCTGTCGTAATTCAGGACGTGGACAAAGCCGGGGACGGGGAAGCCATGCTCCTGAGCTTTGAGGCGCATCGCCAATTTGTCACGGAAGTAGCGAACGGTAGTATCGCCCATGCCAGGTATGCGCAGGTGTTCGCGCAGGTTGGCGGCCGTCCACACGTCATAATCATCCAGGGCGACGATGCGATCGATAAGACGCGTGCGGGCGAGGAAGCTGACACCGTGAATCACCTCGTCCACTTTGGACAGATCGGGCATATGGTATAGTTCATCAATGCTCTCACGGGGCCATTTAGCATGCTCGAGTGGGGTTACGGTCAGCAAGATCACATCACACCCTTGGCGCTTGCATTCGCGGATGAACTCCTGCCCCTTCTCGTAACTGGTAATGCAGAGCACAGTTTTCTGAGGTGTGTTTGTCATCGTTATCCCTCCCAAACGGTGGTTCTCTTTAAAATGAGGTGGGTGCAATGCCTGTCATCACGAGTGATCACGGAGCGGAACCCCTGCGTTGCTCCGGGGGTTGTACCTTCCCCAATAGTATAACATATCGGCGTTATGCTGCTTAGCGGGCTGTATCTTTTGGCTTGACGCGTGGCGCAACCGGTTCATGTCGGTCCGCGTGCAGCGCACGGATTTCCGGAAGCGCATGGAGTTCGCTGATGACACGCGTCAGCGCCGGTGCGTCAGATGCGCGGCAGAGCAGTTCAATCGACTCAACCTCTTGCCCGCTCAGCAATTGGAGTTTCTCTACTGTGACCTCGTTGCGTGCGCAGGTGTCATAGACGCTGGCGATAAATTGGGGTGTTACTGCTGTAGCTTCCAGGTGCAGGTGGTGGATGCTTGATGCAGGATGAGGCACGATGGCACGTTCTACGTAGTAGAGCATGTACAGGACGAAAAACGCGAGAGCCGTTGTGACCACGGCCTCGACAATAAAACCTACTCCACAGGCCATGCCGATAGCAGCTACCACCCAGATGGCGGCCGCGGTGGTGAGTCCTTGCACTTTCTCCTTTTCGCGGCGCAAGAAGATGGTGCCTCCACCCAGGAAGCCGATACCAGCCACGATGTAGGAGGCGATACGTGTGGGATCGTACAAGACGTGAAGGGAGCGAGCGATGTCTACAAAACCATAGGCCGAGATGGCGGTAAAGAGGGCCGAACCGAGGGAGACGAGAGCAAGCGTGCGCATGCCCGCTGACCGCTCATGGATTTCGCGCTCCAATCCGATGAAGGCGCCAATGAGTAAGGCCACCATCAGGCGCAGCAGGATGACGGGGAACGAGATCATGGCATTTTACCCTCGGTTGTTGTAGTTTCGCTTTGAACAAGTGGGTCCATCGTAAGAGACGACGAGAATGGAGCCGATTCGCTCACGATACTATTATAGCACCTACGTCCAAGGATTAGCGAGGGGTGCGTTGCAAATCCATCCAGTCCTTAGGTGATGTTCTTGTTGTCGGGGCTGTCGTCTTTATCTGTATCATCTTCGGTCTTGCCGTTTTCAACGAGGAAATCAGCTGGCTATTGCACCGGGTTTCTTCGTGGCGGCAAGCCCGCAAGCAGCAGCAGGTTCCTCCTCTCCAGCAGCATATGCGCGCACGTTGATGAATGGTACACCGGGTTCCAGAATGGAGAGCGAAGAAGCTCCTATTACCACCCTATCCATCTTCGCTTGGCCAATCGCCGAACTGTTTCATAGGCTTGCTGGGCTTCTTTTGACCTTCCAAGATGCTTGAGCACTTCCGCTTTGTTCATCCAGGCCTGCTCTAAGCTTGGGTTGAGCGCAAGCAGCCGTTCGTAGACTCCTAAGGCATCCGTATAGCACTTGAGTTTACGGAGCGCATGGGCTTTCACGCTGTACGCTTCTGCATCGGTAGGAGCGAGTTGAATGGCACGCTCAGCAGAACCAAGGGCTTCTGCATACCGCTTCAGTTTCACGAGGATAGTTCCCTTATTCGTATAGTAGGTGGCATGGGTAGGAGCACGCAGGATTGCTCGTTCAAAGGCATCCAGGGCCTCTTTGTCGCGGCCGGAGGCAGAGAGAACTAATCCGATGCCATTGTAAGTTTCTGCATTCGAAGGATCAAGTTCCAGCGCACGCTCAAAGGCCTTCAGCGCTTCTTGCGTACGATCGAGGCCATGGAGGGCGAGACCCTTGCCGGTGTAGGCTTCTGCATCGGTGGGATGCAGGTGAATATCAAACTCAAAGGCATCTCTTGCTTTGGAGAAAGCGTCAAAGGCTTCCTCGTTGCGCCTGAGCTTCAAGAGTGCAAAGCCCTTGCGGTTGTACACAGCAGCGGCGTTCGGGTCAATGAGCAGCACATTCACATAGGCTTCAAGGGCTTCCTCATACCGTTTCACCTGGTAGTGAGCATCGCCCTCAGCAAGCCATTGCTCTTTTGTCTTCTGAAAGAGGTAAGACATACCGCCATGCATGTTGATTGAGTCACTTCCGTTCGCCATAGAATTGTCCCATTAATGTCCCTCGACGGTCAGGTTGTCATCCCTCCTTCTACTCTATGATTGAGGGATATACCTATTGTACCTCAGTTTCTGTTGGAGGGTGGACTTTTACATACTTTAGATGACGAAGTTCGCAATGGCCCGCTGCCCTCTTGACGCGCAAAGACATATGGGACATACTACGCTCACCATGACAAATCTTTACGCATCTCCTTCTGACAGCGAAGGAGACTGGCAATTTGGATGAGTCGAGCAACGAGTACTGGGATGAGTAGATAGTACTTTTCTTGTGGTAAGATGTCACATTACTTCGTTAAATAGTAATGTGACATGGCATAATGAAACCGCTTGAGAGGCGCATTGCGGGGAATTTATCAAGACACTTCTGGGAAGAATAGGAAACATTATATGAGTGAAGAAGTCAAAGATACCGGCATGGTACTCAAAATTGGTCACCTCTACCCAACGCTGATGAGCGTCGCGGCGGACCGCGGCAACCTCTTTTCCATCGAGAGACGCTGCAGGTGGCGCGGCATCGGAACCGAGGTTGAGCAAATTTTTGTCAAGCAAACTCCCGATTTTACCAAATATGACTTGATTCTTTTCCACGGCGGAGCCGACCGAGAAATGGAACTCGCTTCACGTGACATCCAGGCCAAAGCGCCCTCTCTACACGAAGCGGCAGAATCGAATACAGTATTCTTAAGTGTTTGCGCGGGCTATCAACTGTTAGGCCACTACTATAAACCATTCCAGGGGCCAGATCTCAAAGGTGTCGGGGTACTCGATCTGTACACCGAGAGTGGCGGCACGCGTTTCATGACCCACATGGCCCTTGAATGCAATTTTGAGAAGACCGGCAAACAAATCCTGGTAGGTTATGAAAATCACAGTGGGCGCACCTACCTCGGCGATAATGCGCAANNCAACCGCTCGGAAAAGTCCTGGCCGGCTGGGGCAACAACGGCAAGGATAATTTCGAGGGAGCAATCTACAAAAATGTCTTTGGCACGTACCTGCACGGACCGCTCTTACCTAAAAATCCCTGGTTCACAGATATGCTGATTCAACGCGCGCTCGAACGCCGCTATGGTAAAGTCGAGCTGGCACCACTGGACGATACCGTAGAGAACGCTGCCCACGATGCCGCACTCAAACTGGCCGAGGATTTCAAAGGAACCGTCTCGGCAATCGATGCCACACCGTGGCGGCGTTAACAGACCAAACAATACAGGAGGACGGCACGGTCATGCTGAGCGCAGCGAAGCATCTCGACGCCCATCATGACAGACCCTTCGCTGCTCTCAGGGTGACAAGGGAACACACCCTGTCATGCTGAGCGTAGCGAAGCATCTCGACGCCCAGCCGCCTTCGCCCTATGGAATCCTGGATTAGGAAACCTTATATGCCAAATGTGCCAATAAAATACTCTATAAAACACTGCCTTCTGTTCTGCCTCTTATTCTGCTCCCTTGTTGCCTGCGACATAGTTCCATCGACCTCCAGCAACAGCACACCCAGTGCACCTAGCGCCTCCAATACAACCACCATCAACCGGCCCACCGACCAGGGCACGCCGCAACTGAACACCTGGTACAGTGGCACTCCTGGAGTGGAAGTGCGCTACGAGGACTGGAAAAGCCCGGGCAATAATGAAGATACCGTCACCATCGTGCGCTTTGACCTTCGCCATATCACACTGAGCGTAGCCTACCAGCCCACGCAGCCATTGTCGATGAGCGAGTGGATGCAAAAAGAGCACGCAACAGCCATTATCAATGGCGGCTACTTCGATAAACAGAATACCGCCACTGCCCTCGTTGTATCCAACGGGCAGAGCTTTGGGACGTCCTATGATGGCTTTGGCGGTATGCTCTCGGTTAACAGCCAGGGCCACATCGACCTACGTTCGCTGCGTCAACACCCATACGACCCCAACAATGACCGGCTGCGGCAGGCAACACAATCATCTCCCATGCTCGTCTTATATGGCCAGGCCACACAGTTTAACGCCGACGCGGCTAGTTCGCGCCGCAGCGTCGTGGCGATGGACAAACAGGGGCGCCTCTTGTTCATTGCCAGCCCGAGCGCGGCCTTCTCACTCGGCGAACTAGAAGATCTGCTCGTTGGCTCGGATCTCTCTATCGATAGAGCGCTGAACCTCGACGGCGGAGCCTCTACCGGCTTGTACCTCAACACAAAAAACCAGCAAGTAACCATCGACGCCTTCACTAACCTGCCCCTTGTGGTGATCGTGAAGGCACTGTAGGGGCCGATTTATCGCGCCCATCGCCGATTTATCGGCCCCGCCGAATCTCCTCCCAGATAACCCGCACAGCATCCTCAAGCGGCACTATCCTGCTCTCCTTTTGGGAGCGCAGTTTCAGTTCAAAACCACCGTTCTTCAGAGAACGTTTGCTCACCACTGCACGCAGCGGCAAGCCCAGCAAATCGGCATCGTTGAACTTGACACCCGCGGTCTCAGTACGATCGTCGAAGAGCGCCTCGACGCCCGCTGCCAGCAGATCCGCGTAGAGTTGCTCTGCCGCGGAACTTGTCTCTTCCTTGTCCAGGTCAAGCCCAACCAGCGCAACATGGTATGGCGCGATACTAAAAGGCCAGATGATGCCCTTCTCATCGTGGCTCTGCTCCACCATCGTTGCCATGATGCGCCCGACACCGATGCCATAACAGCCCATCAGGATCGGATGCGACACACCATCAGCATCCAGGAAGTAGGCCCCAAAAGACTCGCTATAGCGCGTCCCCAACTTGAAGATGTGCCCGACCTCGCTCCCGCGCACAGCGTGCAGCGTACCACCACAGCGCACGCAGGTGGAACCTTCATAAGCAGAGGCAACGTCATCCCATACGTCCACGCGGAAGTCACGCGGAAAGTTAACATTTTTCAGGTGGTAGTCAACGCGGTTCGCGCCCGCTACGAAGTTATTGCCCATCCGTACAGATGGATCGGCGACGATGAGCACCAGGTCATCCTTATCCAACGGCGATGTATAGCCAGCGACGATGCCAGCCGCTGCCAGTTCCTCTGCTGTAGCCAGGTGCATATTGGCCGCGTTGACGCCGTTATGATATAGCGTGTTCGCCAACTTGACCTCGTTGATCTCCAGGTCGCCGCGTACGATGGACAGAATGAGCTTACCGCCAGCCACATAGCAGACCGCTTTGAGCGTCTTCGCCTCTGGAATGTGCAGGTAGGACGCGAGATCGCTAATCGACATACAATTGGGCGTATAGACTTCCTCCAACGCCTTCTCTGGCTCTTTGGCCAGTTCCGTGCGCACAAATTCGGCCTTCTCGCGGTTCGCGGCATAGTCGCAGCGATCACAGATCATCGCGTCATCTTCGCCGGCCTCGGTAATGGCGATAAACTCCTGAGAATCCTTGCCACCTATGGCGCCGCTGTCCGCTTGAATGACAATGAAGTTCATCCCACAGCGTGTGAAGATGGCACGATAAGCGTCAGCCATTTTGCGATAACTGATATCCATGCCCTCGTAGTCGGCGTCAAAGCTGTACAGGTCCTTCATAATGAACTCTCGTACGCGCAAGAGTCCAGCGCGAGGACGTGGCTCGTCACGCAGCTTGGTCTGAATCTGGTAGACCAGTTGCGGTAGATCGCGGTAGCTGCGCACAAACTCGGCTGCCAGCGACGTCACCACCTCTTCATGTGTTGGGCCAAGCACCATATCGCGCCCCTTGCGGTCCTTCAACTTGAAGAGCACATCGCCCATCGCCTCGGTACGACTTGGGCCACCCCCAGGAGGCTCTTTATCCCACAGATCTTTCGGCTGGATCACCGGCATCGTTACTTCCTGGCCGCCTTTCCGATCCATCTCCTCGCGAATGATCTGTGAAATCTTCCGTATGACGCGGTTGCCCAGTGGCAACATACTGTAGACACCTGAGGTAAGCTGGCGTACATAGCCGCCTCGCACTAATAATTCCTGATTACCACCCTCTGAGTCGCGAGGTACCTCGCGGAGCGTGGTTGTAAACTGTTGGGATACTCGCATAATTCCTCCTATCTACACGGTCAAGGCAAGCACATCGCTAGCACATCGCTCGCCCGTCCGCTATCAAAGTTTTAGTAAGCCCGAGCGAAAATTGCCTCACAGGTGGCGGGCTTACCCGTGTAGAAGCATTTCCCTCTTACGCCTCCCTCTGGCTGGTCAAAGGGGATAGCCCTGAGAGTAGCTTTCGTCTCTCCCTTAATAGCCAGTTCTGCTGCGCTGTCTTCGGCCCATGTAACCCGTACAAAGCCTCGCTTTTCTGCGATAATCTGTTTGAACTCCTCATAACTATCGGTATAATGGGTGTTTTGATCCTGGAATTCCTTTGCTCGCTGAAAAAGCGCCTTTTGAACTTCTTCTAATAACGTGGGTAGGCGAGTTTCCAGGGCTTCTACCGCTACCGCTTCACGGGTACGATTATCGCGACGTACCAGCATGACGCTGTTGTTCTTAACATCGCGCGGCCCGATTTCCATGCGCACCGGCACTCCTCTCAATTCCCATTCATTAAATTTCCAGCCCGGCGTGTTTTCGCTCAAATCAATCTTGACGCGCACTTTGCCCTTCAGCATTTTTTCAACGCGTTCTAGCAATGCGCCAACCAGGGTTTTTTCCGCATCGTTGCGCCAGATTGGCACAATCACTACCTGGTAAGGAGCAAGATGTGGAGGCAGTATTAATCCCGCATTATCCCCGTGTACCATAATAAGGCCGCCGATGAGACGCGTGCTCGCGCCCCAACTCGTTGTAGCGCAGTACTTACGCAGTCCATCAGCATCCAGGTACTGTATATCGAAGCTCTCGGCAAAGTTTGTGCCAAGGTTATGGCTCGTACCCGCTTGCAAAGCTTTGCCATCGCCCATCAACGCCTCAATGGTGTACGTGCGTAACGCTCCCGCGAACTTTTCGTTCTCGCTCTTACGTCCCACAATGACCGGCATTGCCGCGTCTTCCTCGGCAAAAGCCCTGTACACCTCAAGCATCATCAGCGTGCGTTCTTCGGCTTCTTCAATACTGCGGTGCGCAGTATGCCCCTCCTGCCACAGGAACTCAGAAGTTCGCAAGAAAAGGGTCGTACGCTTCTCCCAACGCATCACATTATTCCACTGGTTTAACAGGAGCGGCAGGTCACGATAGCTCTTCACCCATTTTGCAAAGCTATGGCCAACAATGGTCTCGCTGGTAGGGCGAATAGCCAGCGGCTCTTCAAGCTCTTCGTTTCCCCCACGTGTCACCCATGCCAGTTCTGGAGCGAATCCCTCGATATGCTCTGCCTCTTTCTCGATAAAACTTCGTGGAATGAGCAGCGGGAAGTAGGCATTAAGCACTCCGCTTTCCTTGAACCGGGCATCCATGAGCCGCTGAATATTCTCCCATATTGCATAACCATAAGGCCGGATGATCATA
>WNGR01007919.1_pt1 | contig 11244 bp, 8 predicted proteins | sample 5407581 | NCBI WGS metagenome assembly WNGR01 (sample SAMN13153383, study PRJNA577476) | soil metagenome | isolation source: 80 cm soil or saprolite under Garry oak tree replicate 2 | place: USA:California | collected 2016-06-15 | reverse complement strand
CGCGTCCGCCAGGCGGGACCCGGTCAGTTCCTGGGCGCCCAGCCGTAGCCGGTACAGGGGCTGCAGCACCGACCTGGCCACGGCGATCGTGAACAACGACGCGAGGGCCACGACGATGATCACGACGCCGGCCGCCAGCGCCGACATCACTGACCCGTTCGAGTTGGCCTGCAGGCCGTGCAGCGCGTTAATGATGTAGGCCACGCAGAGCGCGATGACGGCGGCAGCGGCCAGCGGAATGACGACGAGCAGCAAGAGGCGCGAGCGGACATGCCAGTCCCTCAGCCTGCGGCGCGATCGGGTCGGCGCGGCCGCCGCGCTGGCGTGCGAGCGCGGGTCCGCGCCAGCGGACGGTCTGGCGCCCGCAGGACGCCGGGCTGGCCCTGGGTCGTGCGCCGCGACGGGCATCGCCGTCCCGGTGTGGGCCCGGGAGAATGCTTCGCGGCTGCCCAGGCCGGCTGCGGCGAGCGGCCGCATGGCCTCCGATACCTGCCCCTCGGCGTGCCCATGGGAGCCCTCGTGGCGTGTCCTGGCCACGTCCACTGCCATGAGCGAGCCGACAGCGAGCACGATGACGACGAAGAATATTTGCTCCAGCATGCCACTCACACCTTGTAGACGGCTGACGGCGTGCGCGTGATGCCGTCCTTGGTGTGCTGCCGGCGCTTTCTGGTCCCGCCCGGATCGAGGCGCTCAGCCCTGAGGACCGCCGGGCCCCGGCCCAGCAGTACAACCAACATGAAAGCCTCCCCTCAAGGCTTAGCCGCGCGCCTGACCGGCACAATCAACGTTACTCTAACGACTAACCGGCTGCCGCATGCTGACATAGAGGGAAATTTCGCATCGCTTCTCATTTGCCGTAACTCATGGCACATGGACCTTAACCCGCCACGAGACAGCGTCGGTTCGGGCGTCGGTGAGGGCGGCCCCTACGTCTGGGTCAAGCTCGCCTTCGGCCGGGCCGCCGCCGCGGTGGTCGCGACCATGTACTGGGTCGACAACCCCATCTGGCTGGCCGGGACGCTGTCCATCACGGCGATGGCCGCCTTCAGCACATTCTTCGTCAATCTGTCGCTGGCCTGGGAGTACGTATTTGGCCTCCTGTTCATCTGGCTCGGCATCGCTTCGGTGATCATGGCCCTGAAGTTCGGTAAATGGGTTGCCACAATAGGCGCGGCCATCCGCGTATTCCTCATTGCCTTCTTTACGCTCACCGTGCTTATCTACGCGGGCGAGCACGGCCTGCACGGCTTCGGCGCCGGGGCGTAGGCGTAGGTCGGATACGGGTCGTCCTCCAGGACCTCTAGCGCGACGTCGTGGACGACGTCGGCGGCCGTGAGGTCAATCCGGTCCACGGCTAGTTCCGTCCAGTGCCGTGTACTCGCGCCGGTATCTCCGGTCGCGCGAGGGCGGACCTGGGGTATCGAGTTCCTCGGCAAAGCGCCGGCCCGCCCACACGGCGCCGGCGATCGTGGTCGGAGCCCAGGCGTCACCCACGCAAGCGACCGACCGGACGCCGCGCGCAGGCCACTCGCCCTGGCGCTCCTGCAACGCCAGGAACAGGTCGTCGAGAGGCAGGCGGGCCGTCACCAGCAGCACGGCGTCGGCGGGCACGCTGGCTTCCGCGCCGGTGAACGCGCACGCTGTCCGCGCCTCCCCGGCGCCGGCGGCGACCAGGACCCGGCCGACGTCCACGATGATCCCGGCCTCGCGTACCCGCCGCTGGATGTCGCCGACCTCCAGGGTGTTGGCGGTCCACGACGACACCAGCGGGGCCGGGGTGACCAGCCGGACCACATGCCCGTGCCGGGCCAGCAACTCGGCCAGCACCCGCCGAGGTAATAGTGGTCGTCGTCGAACACCAGTATCCGCTGCGGTGCGGCACCAGGCTGCTGCAGCGGGTGATCACCGGCCAGCAGGTCGTCAGGCGTCAGGACGCTGGCCTCGTCCTCGATCCGTATCGCGCTGGTGTGCCACCGCCCGACGCCGTCCGTCCGCCACCGCGCGCCGGTCGCGACCAGGATGTCGGTGAACCCGTGGTCAAGGGCGTCATCAGGCGTGATCTCACTCTGCAGGCTGATGTCCACGTTGCGGTAGTGCCGGCTGAGCTGCCCGATCCGGTAGTCGGCGACGCGGCGCCACGCGGCCAGGCCGGGCAGACTGGCCTCACGAGGAACCCGTCCGCCAAGCTCCCGGGTGGCCTCGGCGAGCATCACGGGGTAGCCCCGCTGACCAAGCGCACGGGCCGCTTCCAGGCCGGCCGGGCCGGCCCCGACGATCAGGACGCTGGCGTCTGATTCCCGCGGCCTGATCCGTTCCGGATGCCATCGCCGGCGCCATTCCTCGCCCATGGACGGGTTCTGCGTGCAGCGGATAGGCGACATCGTCATGTCACCGGAGATACAGATGTTGCAGCCGATGCACTCACGTATATCGTCGAGGCGTCCCGCCTGGATCTTGGCCGGCAGGAACGGATCGGCGATCGAGGGCCGGGCCGCGCCGATCATGTCCAGGATGCCGGCGCGTACCTGGCGGACCATGGTGTCCGGCGACGTGAAACGACCAACCCCTACGACCGGCTTGGCCGACAGCTGCTTCAGGCCTGCGATCAGCGGTTCGCGTTCGGCCTCCGCCGCGAAGCGCGAGGTCGCCGAGTCCAGTTCCCAGCTGCCGAGGACCAGATCCCAGACATCGGGCAGATGATCGAGCAGCGAGATGACCTCCGCTGCCTCGGCGGGCGTGATCCCGGCCTCGCCGATCCCCTCGTCGACGGTCAGGCGGCAGGCGACGGCGGCCCGGCCCTCGCATTCCTCGCGCGTATCTTCCAGGACCTCGGCCAGCAACCGCGCCCGGTTGGCGACCGAGCCTCCGTAGGAGTCGGTGCGCTGGTTGTACCGGCGGGACAGGAAGTGGTGCAGCATGCTCAGGTTGTGTCCGCTGTAGACGTAGATGACGTCGTATCCCGCGGCCAGGGCACGCCGGACCGCAAGGCGATGCCAGCGCCGCAGGTCGGCGAGGTCAGACGCGGACATCATGCGGGCCTGAACAGGGTCGTTTGACCAGGTCACGACCGGCAGGTGCGCCGGTCCCAGCGGAGGTTCCCGGCTCGACAGGTTGGGCGAGTTCATCCCGTTGTGCGCCAGCTCGATGCCGGCCAGGGCGCCGCCGGCGTGAATGGCGTCCGCGATCCTGGCCAGCGCGGGCAGGTCACCGTCGTCCCACAAGCGCAGTTCGATGAAGGGGGTGATGTCGGAGCTCGGGTGAATCTCCACCTGCTCGGTGCAGACGACAGCCCAGCCGCCCTCGGCCTTGACGTTGCGCATGGCCGCCTGCGCGGTGGGATCACGGTAACCCATGCCGTTGCAGTGCGGCACCTGGAAGAACCGGTTCTTGGCGCGAACAGGCCCCAGCTGAACGGGCTCGAACAGGACGTCGTACCGGCTATCACGCACGGTAACGCTGGCTTGTGGCATACCAGGTCAGCGTATCGGGCCCTCGGTCTCCCGCCGGAGGTGGAAGAACTGCGGCCGCAGGACCACGCGCGCGACGAGCATGAGGACCACCCCGACGGCGATGATCGCGACCAGCGACCAGATCTGCGAAATGGGGGCGGACTGCAGCGACTTGACCAGGATCCACCCGAGGAACCCGGCGGCACCGAGCGGGAGCACGCCCAGGTTCACCGCGTCCATGACGTTGCTGAAGATGCGACGCCAGTAGTAGGTGATGGCGGCGAGCGCCGTCAGGATGTAGAAGGCCGCGTACAGCAGGGCGGTGATCGCGATGGCGTCGTTGAAGGCGTTCGCCAGCGAGGTGGAGAGCAGGTAGGCCCAGGTAAGCCCGAGCAGGGTCAGGCCGACCACCAGGCTCGCGGCGACCGGGGTGGCGTACCGGCGGTTCACGTTGCCGAGGAATGGCGGAAGCACCCGGTGGTTGGCCATTCCGTAGATGACCCGGGCACCGAGCACGATGCCGACGCCGGTGGTCGCGATCACCGACAGCGCCAGGGAGAACGCCATGACCTTGGCCCAGCCGCTGCCGCCCAGCACCTGGGCGACGTAGGGCAAGGCGTCGGTCGCGTGGTCCTGCAGCTTGCCGGGCGACACCACGCCCTGCAGGCCGACCGCCGTCACGGTATAGACGATGGCCAGGAAGGCGACCGCCATCATGGCTGCCTTGCCCGGGTTGACGCGCCGGTGCTTGACCTCCTCGTTGACGTAGACGGTGCCGTCCCAGCCGGTATAGGCGAACAACGCGACCAGGAAGCCCGCGGTGAGGCTGCCGTGACCGCCGATCCCGCTGAGGCTGAACCAGCCCTTGGTAATGGGGAAGGTGCCATGCCGGTGGCTGATGACCGCGAGGAGGCCGACGATGGCGAAGCCGATCAGGATCGTGTACTCGATCAGGCCCAAACCGACCTGGGTGCGGGCGGTGAGCCGAATCCCGATGATCGCGATCCCGAGCATGCCGAGGAGTACCACGGTGTCGATGGCGAGGTTCGGCACGATAGCGGTGGTGGTGGAGCCGAAGACGGCGAGCACTGTCGGCCCGAGGACCACCGTGGTGCTGACCGTGCCGATGATGCCGCCCATGATCATCAGCCAGCCGGTGAGGAAGCCGACGTACGGGTTGATCACGCGGCCGACCCATTCGAAGGCCGCGCCGCAGTTGGCGTTCCACAGATTGAGGCGGCGGTAGCAGTTGGCGATGACGATCATCGGCAGCGCCATCAGGATGAGGGCCGGCCCGCTGGCGTAGGCGGTCGCCAAGGCGAGCGCGGCCAGCGTCAGCCCGGACGATGCGGCGGGCGCGGCCGTGGCCATCCCGATGACGGTGTCCTGCGCTACCCCGATCGCATTCGGCTCGAGCCTGCCCTCGGGGACGAACCCAGGCCTCGCGACATTAGCCGGGGATTCAACCGACATCTGGTGTCTCCTATCCTGCTGCCTGGCGTTTCACGCGATCACGCGCAGCGGGAAGCCTCACTCAGTCTGCGAAAAGGAATGCGCCTCCGCGCTGTCACACACCTGGCGCGGCTGAGACCTCCGGTGGTCGTGAGGCACGCCGACACGAGAGAAACACCAGCGAGATAGTACCGGTCAGTTCGTCGCAGCAGGTGACAAACCCGGAAAATATCGGCCTCAGCCGACAGGCCGCTTGCTGACGGCATCAGCTGTCTCCGATGCTCAGCAGGCTCTGCCGAACGGTCTCCGTGAGCGGATCCCCGGCCGGCAGGACGCGCTCGCAGCGCACGGCGAGGTCGCGAAGCAGAGCCACCGCATCCCCGACACGGCCGACCGCATAGAACAGGTACGCCAGGTTGGCCATGCGCGTGAGCGTGTCCGAGTGATCCGAACCGAGGACCCGTTCGGAATCCGCACAGCACTGCTCGGCCAGTTGCATCGCGGCCGGCATCCGGCCGGCCGCCTGGTACGTGGCGGCGAGGTTCGCGGTGGTCGCGATCGTGTCGGGGTGTCCCGAGCCGAGCACCTTCTCGCGGTCCGACAGCGCCCGCTTGTAGTGCGAAATCGCGTCCTTGACCTTGCCCGCAGCCAGGCAGGCCGCGGCCAGCCGGTCCCGGGTGGCCATGGTCTCCGCGTCGCGCGGGCCTTGCAGTCGCTCCCGGTCAATCAGGTTGCGGCTCAGCAGCCTGGCCGCCGCGGACACGTCGCCCGCGGCCTGGTGGGCGGCGGCGAGGTCGTCCCTGGCGCTGAGGGTGTCCGGGTGCCCGGGCCCGCGGAACTGCTCGCATTCGCTGACCGCGCGATCCAGCACGGCGACCGCGTCTGCGGGCTCGCCCGCCAGGATCAGGGCCTTGGCCAGGTTGACCCGGGCCGCGATGATGGCCGGGTGCCCGGGCGCGAGCTCGCGGCCGCGTTCGGCCAGGACGCGCTGGTACCAGTGCACGGCCTCGCTCGCGTACCCGGCGGCCAGGTAGGCGGCGGCCAGGTGCGCGGCCACGACCAGGGCGTCCGGGTGGCCCGGCATCAGCTTAGTGTCGCAGCGGGCGGACAGGTCCCGCCAGTACTCGACGGCCGGCCCGACCAGGCGGGCATCGTCCAGGCTGCGTCCGCCCCGCAGCAGCACGGGATGACAGCCGTCGGCCCACAGCACGTCGGGGGCCGCGTCATGCAGGGCGGCCGTGTTCAGCCGCAGGGCCGCCGCGGTCCATGGCCCGGCCTCGTCGACGGGCCAGATTTCCAGCAGGGCATTGGCGGCGGCGCGGGCCGCGGGCTCCTGGACGTTGGCCGGCGCGGCCAGCCTGATCGCCGCCTGGAGCACCGAATTCACCAGGATGGTCGGCGGTGAGACGGCCCGGTTGACGCTGACAAGCCCGGCCCGCTCGATGGCCAGCAGCGCATCCCAGGCTGGCTTCGGGTCGACCACCGCGGAAAACGGGGTCGCCGCGCCGCCCAGATACGCGGACACGGCCGACGTGCTGAAGACGGCACCGGGTATGCCGTGCCCATCGAACAGCGCGACCAGCACCAGCATGAGCCGGACCGATGCGCCGGGCAGCAGCGATTCGGCTTGCCCGAGAGAAAGCGTCCAGGTGACGGCGGCTGCGGAAGGCACCTCACCCGCCGCCACGCCGATCTGCTGCCGTCTGCGGGCGAAATAGTCCCGGTAGTCCCGGCAGGCCAGGGTGGAGTTCGCGACGACCGAGGCGGCCTGGGCGAGGGCCAGCGGCTCACGGCCGAGCGCCTCGATCAGGTCGATGGCACCGTGCCGCTGGACGGGGTTCACGCTGAGCCGCTCGGTCAGGCAGTTGAGGGCCTCGCGGATACTGAAGAAACCCACGGGTATGACCTGGATTCCGCGCCGGCCCGAGGTAAGCGAGGCCTGCATGCTGGTGACCAGCACCCGCCCCGATGGCCCCTCCGGCCACAGCCCGTCGAGGTCCGTCTGGTCCTGCAAGTCGTCCAGGACGATCATCCACCGCTGGTCGGTGGTGGCCAGCCAGCTGACCAGACGGGCCGCGACCGACTCGGCCGTCCCGGTGGGCGCGATGCCGAACGCTGCCGCGGAGGCTTCTACGTAGGCGGAGAGCACCGACTCCCGGCTGGTGGCCGAGATCCAGATCAGCGCGTCGATAGCGGTTGACCGCCACAGCGACTCCGCGACGATGACCGCGATCTGAGTCTTGCCGCAGGCGCCGAGCCAGTTGGAGGGTCCCTCGGCAAAGGCCGAACCTGGCACCAGCGCCAGGTTGGCACCGGGAACGAGCGCTTCCAGGATGCCGCGAGCAGTGTCGGGCCGGTCGGTGTATCCCTCGGCCAGCGGAGGTACTTCGCCCACGCGGAATCGCTGAGCTCCATGCGCAGCCGACATGCCGCCCTTGGGCACCACCGCCCGTTACCCCCAACAATTCATCCTGCGCCGAAGGTCTCCTCGGGTATCTCCATTACTACACCGAGAGGTTCAGGCACGGGGAGCTCTGTCCGTTCGGGATCTTCGTTAACACCCCATTATGCACGTGCATGGCCGTTTCCATACTCCACTAACTGAGGTCCGTTCCGGGTGCTGCGCGGCCGAGTAACAGCACTACTGAAGGTAGGACTCTCGTTACTCAAGTTGCGTAACGAGAGTTACGCGGAATTATTGAGGTCACTGAGGGTCGGCCACGGACGCCAATAGGGCCGAACGGGCCCGCGCCACCGCCGCCAGCATCGCGCCGCGCAGCACCGGCTCGCCCGGAACGCCGGTCGGCACCACGCGCGGACGGGACGGCCAGATGCTCGCCACCGCCGCGGCGACCCGGTCCGCCAGTGCGGTGCCGCCGGCCCGGCCCACCTCGCCGCCCAGCACCACGAGGCCCGGGTCCAGCACGACGCAGACGGACGCGACCCCGACCGCGACCCGGTGCGCGAGCTCGCCGAGGAAGGCCTCAGCCCGGTCGGTGCTGCCGTCGCCGTGGCTGGCGTCGCCGTGGTCCGCGGCGGACACGGCGGCGCGGACCGCCTCGGCCGGCGTCGGCGCGGTGAACCCGTACCCGGCCGCGAGCTCGCGCACCACGTTGCCGCCCGCCAGGGACTGGAAGCCGCCGCTGGCCGGGTGCCTGAGGTCGGTGTGCAGCGGGGCGCCGTGCACCGGCAGGTAGCCGATTTCGCCCGCCGCCCCGGCGGTACCCCGGTGCAGCCGCCCGCCCAGGATGGTGGCCAGGCCGAGGCCGACGCCCAGCCAGACCAGGACGAAATCGTCGGCGTCTGCGGCGGCACCGTCGGCCCGTTCGGCCATCGCGGCCAGGTTCACGTCGTTCTCGATCACCACCGGCTTGTGCCAGGCATCCGTGAGCGCGTCGAGCGCGCCCTCGTGCCAGGCGGGCAGGTTCACCGCCAGCCTCGGGTCCCCGGTCCGCGGGTCGACGACACCCGGGCTGCCGATCACCAGCGCGCTCAGCCGGGTGACCTCGACCCCGGCGCTCGCGCAGGCCTGCTCGATGGTGCCGCGGACCAGTTCGACCGGGTCGTCGGTCCCGTTCGGGTTGCCGCTCACCTCGGCAACCCGGCGGCCGGTGACGTCGGCCACCGCGGCGCTGACCAGGTCGAAGTCGACGTACAGGCCGGCCACGTAGGCACTGGACGGGACGACCGAGTACAGCGCGGCGTTGGGGCCGCGGCCCCCGGCCTGCTCTCCCGCGATAGCCACCAGGCCGCGCTCCTCCAGCCGGGCCAGCATCTGCGACACGGTGACCTTGGACACCCCGGTGTACTCGCTGATCTGGGACCTGGTGAGCATCTCGCCGCCGAGCAGAAGGTCGAGCGCGGCCCGGTCGTTCAGCACGCGCAGCAGGCTCGGCGTGCCTGGCCGGCCCCGTGGCGCGGGTTGAGCCCGTGTTCCCCCCTGGTAAGACTGCATCGCGCTGCCTTCCTGTGATCCGTTGGCCCAGTGTGCCGCACCCTGCCCGGCCTCCGCATTCGGGGCGCCGGTCAGGCTGCCGCGGTGAAGACTTTAGATCTCTATACGGCAACAGAGACTATCTTATAGGAAAGTTTCCTGATAGTTTCTCCTCGATGGCTCCTGCCACACTCGGAAACCCGAGGTCACCTCCCTAAACCACCCGGTCCACCGGAAGGAGAGCCAGCAGTGAGACTCAGGAAAACACCGGCCGCGATCGCCGCATCAGTCGCGGCCGCGGCCCTCGCCATCGCAGGCTGCAGCTCAAGCGGCTCGCCATCGGCCGGGTCCACGTCCTCATCGGCTGCGCCAGCGCAGCTTACGGTATGGCGGATGGGTTCCTCGACGCCCGCGCAGGTCACCTGGATGAACAGCGTGATCAGCCAGTTCCACAAGCAGAACCCGGCCTACGCCAAGACCACGGTCAGGGTCGTGTTCATCCCCTGGACGAACCGCACCCAGGACTGGACCAACGCGCTTTCCAGCGGCAAGAACGCCCCCGACATCACCGAACTCGGCAACACCGACACGCCCACTGAGGCGTCGCTCGGCATGCTCGCCAACATCACGACCAACGTGAACTCCTGGTCCAACAAATCCAACGTGGTCTCCGGCATGCTCGCCAACGACACGCAGAGCGGGACGATCTACGCGGTGCCGTGGTTCGGCGGCGTACGCGGCATCTGGTACCGCACCGACCAGTTCAAGGCCGCGGGAATCAGCAGCCCGCCCACCAGCTGGGCGGATCTCGTCACCGACGCGAAGAAGCTGATGGCCAAGTTCCCCGGGACCTACGGACTGGGCGCGCCGACCTATGACACCCCGGCCGTGGCCAGCTTCATCTGGGGCGCGGGCGGCCAGATCGCTACCGAGCAGAACGGCAAGTGGGTCGCGCAGCTGACCTCCCCGCAGGCCAAGGCCGGCATCAAGTTCTACGTCGACCTGTACCATGCCAACCGCGTCTCCCCGGCCAAGTACATCGGCCAGACCGAGCTGGGCAACCCGGGCGCCACCTCGGGCGGCGCGAACGAGGATTTCGCCCTGGGCAAGCTCGACATGTACATCGACGGAGCGTGGGCCTCTGGCACCTTCCCGGCCAACGCCCAGGGTAAGTCGCAATGGGCCTCGTTCCCGATCCCCAGCCAGAGCGGCCCGAACCCGGCACCGGCCTTCGCCGGCGGCTCGGACCTCGCGGTCTGGTCCGGCAGCAAGTACAAGACGGCGGCCTGGAACCTGGTCCAGGTGATGGACTCGGTGCCGAACTCGACGTCCTTCGCCAACTCCCAGGGCTTCTTCCCGCCCTACACCTCGCAGCTCACCGGCGGCTCGTACTCGAGCAGCCAGCTGCTCTCCGGCTTCGCCAAGGCGGCCACCGACACCCAGATCGCCCCGATGAACGCCAAGAACTGGGCGACCGCGGACGCGACCGACCTGATCATTCCCACGATGATGAAGCAGCTGATGAAGGGGGCCAACTTCGACTCGACGGTGGCCGCGGCCAACACGAAGCTGCAGGACGTCCTCAACAACGGCAGCCAGGGTTAGCCGGTTAGTCTCCGCATGGTGAGAACCGTTTCCGGCCAGCCGGGGAGGATTCCGGGGCCAGAAGACCCCGCCTCCCCGGCTGGCCGGGCCGGCCGCCGCAGTCCCGGTCTGCGGGATCTACCCGGTGCCCGGCAGCGCGCCGCGGTGTTCATCCGGCGCCGCCGCCTGACGCCGTACGCGCTGCTGCTGCCGTCCGCGATCGCCATCGGCCTGCTGCTGTTCTGGCCGACCATCCAGATCGCGGAGTTCTCCCTGCAGAATTACGGGCTGCCACAGGTCACCGGGGTAGCGCCGACCCAGTGGGTGGGCGGGGCCAACTTCAGCGCCATCTTGTCGGATCCGGAGTTCTGGCTGTCGCTACGGATCAGCCTGATCTTCGCCGCCGTGGTGGTGCCGCTGACCCTGCTGACCGGCACCCTGGTCGGGCTGCTGCTGAACCGCCTCGGCCCGAAGATGGCCGCAGTCGTGTCGAGCGCGGCCATGCTGGCCTGGGCCACGCCCGCGGTGTCCGCGAGCGTCATCTTCATCTGGCTCACCGACCCCGACGGCGGCATCGTCGACTGGGCCCTGGCCAGGATGCCGTCCTGGCTGGGCGGCGGCGCGCACTGGGCCGGCTTCAGCTGGACGAACGCGCCACTGCCGGCCTACACGCTGCTGACGGTGCTCGTGGTCTGGCAGGGCTTCCCCTTCGTCGCCGTCTCCGTGCTCGCCGGGCTGAAGATGATACCGGCCGAGCTGCACGAATCCGCCCGGGTGGATGGCGGAGGGGCGTGGCGGATCTTCTGGCGGGTCACCTACCCG
>WNGR01007917.1_pt1 | contig 11247 bp, 10 predicted proteins | sample 5407581 | NCBI WGS metagenome assembly WNGR01 (sample SAMN13153383, study PRJNA577476) | soil metagenome | isolation source: 80 cm soil or saprolite under Garry oak tree replicate 2 | place: USA:California | collected 2016-06-15 | reverse complement strand
ACGTGGTGCCGATCGAGAAGGGCAAGAAGATGGGCGACATGCTGGCGTCAGGCGAGCTCGCGGCCGCCATCGGCGTCGAGGTCGACTCGCCCGACGTGAAGCCCCTCATCCCCCATCCGCTCGAGGCGGGCCTTAAGGCGCTGCGCCGCAACGGCCACTATCCCATCAACCACACCGTGGTGGTCAAGGACGAGCTGCTCGCGGCCCATCCCGACCTCGCCGCCGATGTCTTCAACGCTTTCGCCGAGTCGAAGCGCGTCTACGTCGAGCGTCTCAAGGCCGGCAAGATCGAGAAACCGACCGAGTTCGACGAGGTCCACCGGCGGGTCATGGAGATCACCGGCGACCCGCTCCCCTACGGGATCGCGCCGAACCGGCGGGTCATCGAGGAGCTGATCCGGCATGCCCTGACGCAGGGCATCATCACCAAGCCGGTGACGGTCGACGAGCTGTTCGCGCCGAGCACACGCGGGCTGGTGGCGTGAGGCACATCCGAGAACGCATAGATATTAAGCAGATCGGCGCGCGCTCTGACCGAAAGACGGTATTCAGCCACGGTCCGAATCGTTGCAAGAGCGCGCTTCGGCGAGAATGTCGCTCATCGTGTCGGGCGTGGCAGTCGCGCAGTCCGGGTGGGTGAGCGCAGCGCGCAGACGGCGCAGCTGCTCGTCGCGAGGCAGCGCATCCCATTTGCGGATGTCGTCCTCGGTTGGGGTCGCCGAGGGCATCACATCAACGATCTTGTCAATCGTATTCTTCATGCCGGCATCATAGCACAGGTCGGCGGTCATTGGCAGGGCAAACCTTTGTGCAATTGTGGCATGATATCGATCCCATGATGGGAGGCGCAGCGTGGGAGACTTCGTTCCAACCCACAGGCTGACCCACGAGGCCAGCCTCAAGATGCTCGCCGCCGGGGTGGCGAAGGCGAACGAGCTTGGCTGCAAGGTCAGCCTGGCGGTGGTCGACCAGAGCTGCCGGCTCATCGCCTTCCTGATGATGGACGGGGCGCGGCATTTCTCCATCATCACCACGCAAAGGAAGGCGATCACCGCGGCCTCGCAGCGCCTGCCCACCGGCTATGCGCCGGAGGAGAACGCACTGAGCATGACGGTTCGCATGGGCGACTTCACCAATGTGCCCGGCGGCTTCCCGATCACGGTCGCCGGTCAGGTCATCGGCGCGGTCGCCGCCGGCGGCGCCAAGGTCGAAGAGGACGTCATCGTCGCGAAGGCGGCGCTGGCGGCGCTCGAAATGTAGGTTGGGGTCGAGCCCTTGCGAGACCCAACATCGATCGGCATTCGCGGTTGTTGGGTCTCGCGCAGGGGTCGCGATCTCGGTGAGATCGGGCGACGCTCGACCCAACGGCGAGTGGAAAACCAGGAGATTCCGATGCGCAAGAACCTCGCGCCGCCAGCGGCGGCTTCGCCCCAGAATCCTGAGATCATCAGGCACTACCACGCCCACATCTATTACGACCCGAAATCGAGTCGTGACCGGGCCGCTCGCTTGCGTGAGCGCGTGGCGGCGACTTTCCCGGCGGCGACGATCGGACGCTGGCACGATGCGCCCGTTGGGCCACATCCGCAATCGATGTATCAGATTGCTTTCCCCCACACGTTACTGGCCTCGTTCTTGCCCTGGCTCATGCTCAACCGCGATGGTCTGACCGTCCTTCTCCACCCGGGCACCGGCAATGATTATGCCGATCATACCGCCCACGCTGTCTGGCTGGGCGGCATGCTGCCGCTTCGGCTGGACGTTTTCCAAGACGCGGGCCGAGCGTGACGGCGCCCGGTGGCGCCATGCCGGGCGCCATTGACAGCCAAACCGACGCGGGGGATCATCGGCAACGGTCCGCTCCAATACTGGGAGGAAACACATGAATATTCAGCAGACCTCGAAGAAACCTCAGGTCGCGATCATGAACGCGGTCCACGACCTGCCGGTGCTGGTCGCCCGCGACAAAGGGTTCTTCAAGGACGAGGGCTTGGACATCGAGTTCGTGACCACGCCCGGGATGGCCCAAGTCACGACCTCCCACTCGGTCAAGTTCGATTCCGTCTTCGACCGCCCCCTCGATTCGGTCTACAACGATGGCGGCATCGATCAGTATCGCATGTGCGAATGGGGGATCATGAAGCGCGCCGTCGAGGCCGAGTGCGACGGACTGCGCGGGCGCAAGATCGTGGCGCTCGGCGCCTCCATGTCGAAGTTCGCCATCGTCGTTGCCGGCGACTCCAACGTCTACGAGCCCGAGATGCTCAAGGACAAGCAGATCGCGGTGACGCCCAACAACGGCTCCCACTTCACCACCCTGAAGATGGTGGAAGGTTTTTTGACGCCGGAGCACGTCAACACCACCAACGCGGGCTCGATGCAGAAGCGGATCGAGGCCGTGCGCCAGGGCAAGGTCGCAGCAGCGAGCCTGATGGAGCCTTGGATCAGCGTGGCGCAGAAGATGGGCCTGCGCATCCTGATCGAGTCGCACTCGCCCCGCAGCGAGGCGGCCGGCGACGACCTCGACGGCAAGACCCTGGCGGCAATGTTCCGGGTCCAGGCGCGGGCGGTCAAGGAGATCGAAAAGGATCCGACGCCCTACGTCCATTACTTCATCCGGGAAACCGGCGGCCTCCTGGAGCCGCACGAGTTCCAGACCTGGCGCCTGCTCCACGCCGCGCCCCAGCCCTACACGCGCGAGCGGTTCGACGACACCTACAACTGGACGGTCAAGTGGAACATGACGGTACCCGGAGCCACGTACGAGACCGTCGTCGATAATCGGGCGTGGGAGTAGCGCGGTCTAACGGCGTGGCGACGTAGGTTGGGTCGAGCCCTTCGCGAGACCCAACATCGGCCACGTGTCCGCGAGTGTTGGGTCTCGTGAAGAACTCGACCCAACCTACGCCGACCTGGCAGAAGCGTAATCGAGGATGGCGTCGAGGTCGGCAAGGGCTGGCCGCGTGTAGCGCAGCCTCATAGGCCACGCTTTGCCCAGACGGCGCGCACCTCTTCGTCCGTGGCAAACTCGTCGCGCGCCGCGGTGGCCTTGGAATTGGCCACGGCACGACGCTCGTCCGGCGTGAAGAGGACCGGGGACGCCTCATCTGCGCCCGCAAGCTGCATGATGGCGCGCGCAATGTCGTCCTGCTCGCCCGGCGGCAATCGGCGGGCGGCTTCGATAGCTTGATCGAGGAGCTTTGTCATGAAATCAGTGTACCACGGAAGGTGAGGGCCGATTCAAGAGATATGCGGCCCGCTCTGCAAATCCGAAACGCGTTACCTTGATGCGCTGGTCGCCTTATCGAGGAATTCCATAACCCGCGCCGGCGCCGTCTCCTCGGTCTGCCCGGCGACGGGGGCGTCCCAGTAATCCGCCCGGGGCAGACATTCCTCGAGATACCGCGCCGCCGAGGTCGCGTGCGCGGCGTCCCGGCCCGGGACGACGAGGGCAGGGATGTCGAGGCGCAAGAGATCCTCGGGCTCGGCCCCTGGCGCGGTGTCCCGGTCGAACAGGGTGCGGGCCATGCCGGCCACGATGAGCTTGTATTGGTCGACGTTTTGCTTCGCATAGGCCTCGGCGAAGGCGCGGTCATGCTTGATGACCGAGGCCCAGGGCCCGCCTCTCGGGTCGGCGCCGAACGGCTTGCCATCCTTGGCGACCAGCGCGACCACCGCCTCCAGCCCTTGCTGCTGCACGAAGGCGAGATGCTCCGCAAAGCGCTGGTGGCTGCTGATGCGGTATTTGGCGCCGCCCACGGGCCAATAGAGGAGCATGCTCAGCGTGGCCTGCGGGTGGGCCACGCCGAACGCCAGCACCGGGCAGCACCCCATGCAGCCGCCCATGATGTGGGCTCGGCTGAACTTGAGGTGATCGAGCAGTGCTTTGCCCTGCGCCACGTAGTGGGCCCAGGTCACGCGCTCGACCCGGCCGCCCGACTGGCCGCACTCGCGCCGGTCGAAGACGATGCAGGTGTATTTTTTCGGCAAGTGGTCGAGCAGCTTGATCTTGGCGTAGACCCCTTGCGTCGACCACGTCTCCACGGTCGCGTTGAAGCCGCCGGGCGCGTACATCAAGAGAGGCGGTCCCGAGCCCACCACCTCATAGCGTGTCGTGATGCCGTCGATGGTCGCGGTCGCCATGGCGCGGTCCAAAAAAATCAACCTTTGATCTGGCGGCCGGCGCGCACGTCGGCGATCAGGGCGGTGAAGGCGTCGAGGCTGACCTTTGCGACATTCGCATAGGTCTCGGTCTTGGAGTCGATCCATCGCTCCGCGTAGCCGATGGCGGTGTGGGCCATGCGCATTCGCCCGTCGAGCCAGGGCCCGCCGCCGAAGCCGCCGAGAACCGGGATCGACACCGCCTTCGCGACTGCGGCGCCTGCCACCGGCCCGGAATTGGTGAAGTCGAGGAGAGAGGCGCCCGCGTCCTCCAGGAGCTTTGCCTCCTCGACGAGTTTCGCCGTCATCTCCGCCGTCGCCTGCGCTCCCGCCGTGGCCTGGGCGCTGTAGGGCACGCCATATTGCAGGGCGGTCTGCGGGGTGAGCCCGAACTGGGCGAAGACCGGGATGCCGGCGCGGACAAGGGCGCGAACCGAATCGGGGAAGTCGGCCGCGCCGTCGAGCTTGATCAGGTCCGCGCCGCCCTCCTTGACCAGCCGGATGGCGGCCCGCACCGCGCTATCGACGCCCTCCTGGAGCGGACCGAAGGGGAAGTCGCAGCTCACCAGCGCGCGGGTGACGCCGCGGCGGACCGCCTTGCAGACCACGAGCATCTCTTCCATCGTGACTTCGAGCGGGTTGGAATGGCCCCACAAATTGACCCCGACCGAGTCTCCGACCGAGACGATATCGACCCCGGCGCGGTCGGCGATGCGCGCGATCTGGTAGTCCCAGGCGACCACGCCGACACTCTTTCGCCCGTCGCGCTTCATTTGCGCAAGCGCGGGAATAGTCACCTTGGCCTCCATGATCCTTCTCTTTGGTTTCGGGGTTGGGTCGATTGGCGCTTTCGCTTTTAGCATGGCGGCGAGGCATTTTCCTCGACCACCCGCCTCGAACCGCAGGTCCGGATGGTGTAGGCTCCCCGTCGCCGGTCCGAAAAAATGGTCAGGATCATTCCGGATCCTAGGGTGAGCCACAAGGAGAGAAGCAAATGAGGTATGTTACGCGAAATCTCGCTGCCGGGATTGCAGCGGGGGCGCTGCTGATCGCCGCTCAGTCGATTGCGGCGGCACAAGACCGAGGCTCCGTGCAAGGCGTCGTGAGCGACGCGTCCGGACAGCCTGTCGCCGGCGCCTTCGTGAGATTGAAGAATGACCAGCGGCGCTTGACTTTCATGGTCGTCACCCAGGCGCAAGGCCGGTTCGAGGCCAAGGATCTGCCTCCCGGCACCTACCAGGTCCAGGGCGTCGGCGCCGGCTATCAAAGCCAGTGGTTCAACAACGTGACCGTCACCGCCGGCGGGGAGGGCGCCAAGGTGGGCCTGTCGCTCGGCGAGCGGCAGGGTCCGGCGCTGGCGCCAGCCTGGCCGCAGAGGATACCGGAGGCGGACGTTCTCAAGGCATCCATCGACCCCAAGGATCTGCCCGAAGGCGACGGCAAATCGCTGGTCGCCGAAAAGTGCAATTCCTGCCATGACCTGCGGCGGGTCGTCGTCAAGCGCTCCAGCCACGACGACTGGGATCACACCGTCACCAGGATGCGCACGCGCATGACGGTGCTGTCGATTCCCGATCTGACCGAACCGGAATTCGCCACGATCGTGAATTATCTGTCCACCAAGTTCCCGCTGGTGCAGCCCTATGATCCCAACAGCCGGTTGCCGAGAACTTTGTTGACCGGCAAGGCCGTGCACTACCGGGCGGTGACCTATGATCTCGTCAACACGCACGCCGAGCCGCATGATGTCGCGATGGATCCCCAGGGCAATGCCTGGGTGTCGGAGCGGGCCGGCAAGTTGGGCCGCCTCGACGGCAAGACCCTTGAATTCACCGAACGGGATACGCCGCCCGGCCCCGCGCCCAAGAACCGTCAAAGCTTGGGCAACCCGCAGATCGATTCCAAAGGCACCCTGTGGGTAGCCGATGGCCCCAACAACCGATGGCTGAGCTATGACACCAACACCGACAAGTTCCTCGCCTTTGCCTGGCCGAGAGGAAAAGGCAATGCCGGCGGCAACAGCATGGCTCTCCATCGCGACGGTACCATCTGGGCGACCGGCGGCGGAAAAGAGGCCCGCCAGCTGCTCCCGGAGAAGGTGGAGTTCAAGTTCTACGAGGCTCCCGCCGCCAAGACCCACCGCAATCCCGGCGCCTACGGGATCGCGGTGGCCGGTGATGAATCGGTGTGGTTCGCTGAAGACGAAGTCGATCTGATGGCGCGTGTCGACCCTGCCACCGGCAAGGTCGATGAATTCAAGATCCCCTATGAGGGCCATGCCTATCCGCGCCGCATGAACAGCGATGCGAATGGCGATCTCTGGGTGGCGCTCTGGAACGCCGGCAAGCTCATGAAGGTCGACCACAAGACCAAGCAGATGACCCTCTACACGCCCCCCACGCCCACCGGCGGCCACTACTCGGTGATCGTGGACAAGAAGAACAATTACATCTGGGTCAGCGAGCACCAGGTCGACAAGATCGCCCGTTTCGATCCCAAGACCCAGGAGTGGGTCGAGTTCCCCTTGCCCGAGGCGGAATCCGATCCGAGGCGGATCGACATCGATCCGACCAATCCGAACCGCATCTACTTCGCCGGCAACACCCCGGGCCGCATGGGCTTCGTGGAAGTTCTCCCGGAGTAGGAGCGGCAACTTGACGGGCTCGGACGTGGGCCAGGTCCTCCATGGACCTGGCCCACTGCTTTTTTCTTCCTGGCGGGAGCCATTTCGTGGAAAGGCGATGGGTTTCGCTTACACTCAACCCGTCCTACGTCTCGTGGAAAGTTGAGGGTAACGCGGATGGAGCTTTCCTATACCCAGAACCTCGAGGATTATCATCTGTCGCTCGCCTTCGCGGGGCAGAAGACCGGCACCTATATCGACATCGGCGCCGGACACCCGATCGCCGACAATGTTTCGTTCTGGTTCTATGAAAGGGGCTGGCAGGGCATCGTGGTCGAGCCGCAACCGGAGCTCGCGGCATTGTATGCGCGGTTGCGGCCGCGCGACGTGATGGTTTGCGGCCTCATCGGACGCGAATGCGGCGAGATCGATTTCCATCTCGTCGAACGCCTGCATGGCTTCTCGACGACCGTGGAGCGGCATGCGCAGCAGGCGAAGGCATTCGGGGTCGATTATCGAACCGTCCGCATGCCGGTCACGACGCTGGCCCGCCTCTGCGACGATCATCAGGTGGGATCGATCGACTTCCTGAAGATCGATGTCGAGGGCGCCGAGGCCGACGTGCTGTTCGGCGGCGACTGGCAGCGCTTTCGACCGAAGGTGATCGTGGTCGAGGCGGTGAGCCCCGGCTCCGGCGAGCCGGCCTGGGGGGAGTGGGAGCCGTTCCTGCTCGCGCAAGGTTACCGCTTCGCGCTGTTCGACACCCTCAATCGCTTCTATGTCGCGCAGGAGCATCCGGAGATTTTGGCCCGCCTTCCTTCCGAGCGGGCGCCCTGGGACTCGGCCCGCCACATGTACGAGATCGGCCGGGCGCCCGAGAACCCGCAACATCCCGATCACGCCCTGGCGCAGGATCTCGCGCGCGGATTTTGGGCGAGCCTGCCCTATCTCGATCGCGACCTCATCGCGTCGATCTTGAGTCGCGGACGCAGGGGTTCCAGCCGCGGTGAAGCGCACGCTCCTGGCGTCCCGATCGACAGCGAGGCGTTTCGCGCCGCGCTCGGCCGGATCGCCTGCGGCTACGACGGCGGACAGATCATCGACGAGTCCCGAAAGTAGGATATCGGCCCTGTTACAGGCCGAACACCGCCACGATCGCGGAGGGCTGGGTGAGGACGGCGCCTCTGAGCCCAGCCGTGCCGCCGGCCACCACCGCAATATATTGCTTGCCTCCGATGCTGTAGGTCATCGGCGGCGCCGTGATCGGTGTGCCGAGGCTGAAGCTCCACGCTTCCTTGAGCGTATCGGCGTTGTAGGCGACGAGGCGGCCGTCGTGATGCCCGCTAAACAGCAGGTCGCCGTCGGTGCTCAGCATGCCGGACTCGTTCGGGATCGGGAACTGTTCCTTCGCGATGACCTCTCCGGTGCGCACATCCAGCGCCCAAAGCGCGCCATGTGCCGTGGCCCTGCCTGTCTCTTGGCAACACATCCGCTGGCCGACCCAGTCCTTGTTCTCGTCCATCGGCTTGTTGATCACGTAGCCTGAAAAGCAGCCCTCGGCGCCCGCGACGAAGGCGATCTGCCGTTTGGCGTCGTAGGTCGGCGGAAAGAATGTCGGCGCCCCGCTATGCCAGGGGCATGACTCGGTGCCGCGCTTGCCGCGCATGGCGCCGACCCCGGCATAGAGCTGCACATCGCGTGTCGGATCGTAGTCCAGAGGCTTGCCGGTCTTCGGATCGATGCCCTTGGTCCAGGTCACCTTCTCCTGATACTGGTCGGCGCGCAGGAATTGGCCGTTGGCGCGGTCGAGCGTGTAGTAGAAGCCGTTGCGGGAGAAATTGGCCACGACCTTGCGGGCCTCGCCGTTGATCGAGACTTCGTAGAGCATCTTCGGGCTCGGCGTGTCGAAATCCCAGTGCTCGTTCGGCGTCTCCTGGAAGAACCACGCGATCTTGCCGGTGTCGGCGTCGAATGCGAGGGTGCTTGCGGTGTAGAGGTTGTCGCCCGGGCGGAACTCGGGATCGAAGGTCGGGAAGGCGTCGCCGGTGCCGTAATAGACGAGGTTGGTGGCCGGATCATACGAGGCGGTCTGCCACACCCCGGCCCCGCCGATACGCCAGGCATTGTGGTTGTCCTTCCAGGTCTCCGAACCGGGCTCGCCCGGGGCCGGGATCGTGAAGGTGCGCCACACAAGTTGGCCGGTATTGACGTCCCAGGCGCCGACCCAGCTTCTGGTGCCCTGCGAGCCGCCGGTGCTCTCGCCCGCCAGCACAAGTTCCTTTCCGCCACGGGTCTTGACTGTCAGCGGGGCGGCCGAGAACCCCTGGCTCTTGGGGGATGGCGTGCCGGTCGCGGGATCGGTGGGCGCGGCTCCTTGCACTTCCCAGACCACCTCCCCGGAATCGCGGTTGAGTGCGATCACGCGGGCATCATAGGTGGTGGCGAAAATCTTGTTTCCGTACATCGCCAATCCGCGGCTGGTGCGCGCCTTGGTGATCTTTGGATCGAAGCGCCACAGCGGCACCGCTTGCGTCCCGCTGCGCACATCGAATTTCATCACCCGGTTCCAGGTGTCGGACACGTACATGAATCCGTCGTCGACCAGCGGCGTGGATTCTTCCTTGCCGCGCATCGTTCCGCCGGTCGAGAGTCCTCCGATCGAAAACATGAATTTGAGCTTGAGGTCCTTGACCGTGTCGCGGTTGACCTCTTTGAGCGACGAGTGGCGGCTGTTGTCGTAGTCATGGTGAACCATGAGCCAGTTCTGCGGCTCGTTCGCCGCATTTTGCAGGCGCTCCTGTGTGACATCGGCGGCCGATGCCGGGACCGCGACGCCCGCAAAGGCGATCGACGCCAAGGCCGCGAGTAGTCCTTTCCTGGACATGTCTTCCCTCCCGATTGGTTTTTGACGCAGAGCATCAGACTGCGCCGATTTGGCTCTCGCCGCAAGGATTTCGAGTCTAGAGCATATTTCGTTCGTCTCCACGCAGCATTCGGTCGTCATTGCCGGGCTTGACCCGGCAATCTATCTCCTTCGCATGAATGTTTTTGATACGATGGATCGCCGGGTCAAGCCCGGCGATGACGAGGTGGGTCGGACGGCTTCAAGACGACCGGAACTTGCCTGGGCTGACGTCTGCGATCAGCGTTTGGCGCGCGACATCATCCGCAAACACGGTCGCCCGGGTGCCGGCCGTCTGTCGAGGGACTTCAAGCGCGGAAATCTTTGCAAGCGTGGCTTCCAGGGCGTTGATCAATTGCTGCAGCCCAACGGAATCAGGAACTTCTGCTTTCTCCCGAGCACAATGTTCGATGGCTTCGGCGCTTGCAGCGACTTGCACCGCGCCAATGTTGTAGCTCATCGATTTGAGAGAATGCGCCGCGCGCCCGCAGATCGTGGGATCATTCGTCTGCGCGGCTCGCACGATCTCATCGACAGCCCGGGGAGCATGCTCCCGGTAAAGATCGAAGACGCGGCGCAGGAAGTCCTGGTTGCCCCGCCTGGCCATTTGCAGAAGTTCTTGGATCACGCTCGCATCGAGCACATCGGCTGGCTTGTCCTTGTTCTTTTCGCCCGAAGCTCCCATGACACATTGCTCGCTTTCGGACACCTGTTGCACCGACCAATTCGGAAACAACCGTTGCAGACACGCCGTCAGTTGGGCCAAGGTGAACGGCTTGTAAACGACGTCATCCATGCCTGCGTCACGCCAGGCCTGGGCGCTTGTGCCCACCACGTGCGCTGTCAAGGCAACGATGGGGAGTCGGTCCCGCTGCTCGCTTGCTTCCATGGCGCGGATCTCGCGAGCCGCGGTGAAGCCGTCGACATCCGGCATGCTGCCGTCCATCAGAACAATATCGAAAACCGCATTTCGCGCCGCTTCGATCGCCTGCACGCCATTCTCGACGGTTTCCACCATGGCGCCCAACCGGGAGAGCGCTTCGATTGCAACTTCGCGATTGACTGCGCTGTCATCCGCCACCAGGGCCTTGAGGCCCGGGAACTGAAGCCGGGCACTGTGCTGGTCGCGAGCCTCGCGCAAGGCGAGGATGGACTCTCCAGCAGCAAGCCGGACCAGGAGATCCTCTATTTCCGACCGCAGAAGCGGCTTGGTGATGACCGCATCGGCGAGGCGTTCCGCGACCAGCCGGTCGCCGGAATCGTCGCCGAACCGGGCGACCGCGACCACGATCGGCTTGCGGCGACCCCGCATTCCCAGTTCGAGAGCCGGTAGTCTCTCGGCATCTACGCAAATCAAGCTGGCGTTTGCATAATCCGGCGCCGCCAAGCCCTCATCGGCGGGGATGACTGAATATCCGAACGCCGCGAAATAGCGGGAAGCCGTGCGGGCAGTCGCCTCGCCGGCGAGATCGATGATGGACAATGCCGACCCGTCTGGTCCCTGGTCGGGCCGCGGCCAGGGTCGAAACTCGGTTGCATCGCCTACGGGTATCGTGACGGC
>WNGR01007912.1_pt1 | contig 11249 bp, 3 predicted proteins | sample 5407581 | NCBI WGS metagenome assembly WNGR01 (sample SAMN13153383, study PRJNA577476) | soil metagenome | isolation source: 80 cm soil or saprolite under Garry oak tree replicate 2 | place: USA:California | collected 2016-06-15 | reverse complement strand
TGCGGAAATAAGACACGAGGCAGAGATTTTGTAATGACAGAATAACCCATTCGGACACGCTAGATCTCGATGTACCATACATAAATTTCCGACTTCCCGATGAAATGCCTCCGGGATAAACCACGTAATTGAAATTATATTACGTCATCCTTACACATGACCAAGCTCAACATGGTTGAACTCTCTGACATTGAACTCTGAGTCTCTGCCTTCCTTCGTCACTGATGAAACCATAGCTTGCCTGTCTTGGTAACACCATACCCATACTCTCTCGTGGCGTTCTATGTCCCTGGGAGCTAATGTTTACGGGTCTTCACGCAACGCGCAAGCCATTTCAGGGGATATTTTGACTGAGGCGATTTTGATTTTTGCTGGCTTATCTCGGCGGAAATGGTTGCCCGATTTCTGTTCGCGCCGTCTTTTTTTTTTTTCCCACCCTCTTGTGCCGTCTACTCCTTCCTACTGCGACCCCGCGCCTTGCTCGATAAAACAGTTATTCCGCGAGGGACCAGGAGAAACCACCCATAACGACATATTAAATTGACCCCATTGGCGAAAAACAAATGCCGTCAAGCTTTGTGTTCTCATGCTCCGATCGAGCAAAGTCGGCGCAAAGTCTGCATAAGCGACACCGCTGATGAAATTACTCGGTGATGGCGGTGTAAGTAATACTTACCGCACTGTGAGTTATCCAGCCGGATGATGTGACCTCCGAGAGCTGACGGGGACTAACTTTCTGCATTTTGATTGAAGAAACCACCCTACTACGAACAGAGCTGCTAACTTTGCATTCCGCACTAGGGCGCCGCTAGAGTACAAGGTCTCCTGCGCAATTTTGCAATGCCTGGGAACGAGCCAGGGCGCGGTGATTCCGGCACCATTCCAAATGGCATGGGAAGCTCTCGAGTGGAATTGTAGAACGTGACGGAGCATCCAGAATTAACAACAACAAAACGAAAAACAAAAAGGAACCCCTCCATCGGTTCCTTCGAACTTAATTGCTTCTGGCCACGCTCCCAGCGAAACCCAAACGAAAAAGAGACGTCCCACAAAGTCACCGTCGTGTCCACATGCAAGTAAGTTATGGTTTCGTGTTCTGAACCCGAATGGATGAAATCAAGGGGTTGGGGAGGGCGCGGGGGGTTGGAGGCGCTGGGAATCGGCTTGCGCGGGGGGGCGGACATGGGCGTTCTTTCCAGGAACTCCTTGTACTTTTCCCGCCGCACGTGAGTTTCGAAGGACGGCGGCGTACGCCTTCTGCCCCACAGGCGCGTGCTCGCACGCGCGCTCAAGACTGTAGCTCCGGGCGCATGGGAACTCGACGAATCCGAGTCCGCTTCCTGAGGCGCGGTGAGCTGAGATCGTAGGCCGCCGCCGCGGGAGATGAGACGATCACGATTCGCCCGAAGGACAAGAGAGCTCAGGCTGAGTCCATAGCAGCAGCGCCTTCGAGTTGTCGCGTCGCGTTTGCTGTCCAGAGACGACAGGGCAGCATTATTGTTATTAATTAATTAATTATTTTTTCACTCGCTGGTTGTTGTGGATTGGATTTCTGGGCATTCTTGGCGCCGGGGAAGGGAGGCACCGAGAGGTGTGCCCCGGAATTGGTCCTGGAACGGACTGGGCTTGGGTCCAAGATAAAGTGACACTCTGTCGTGTTGCGAGGATACCTTGTTAGCTCGGGACCACGGACAGCGACACGGTCGCTTGCGCTAAGCAAGAATGGAGCCAGATACTCAGGTTTGAGTATTTCGACGCGTCGTCCCTGGGCGTAAATTTCCACTAGATAGCTGTTGTCTTTGGGAGCATCTCTCTGTCAAGCGCCGTGTGGCGGACAGCGATCGAAACATATCGATGTCAACACCTTTCATGGACTATTATTAGGGTGGCTAGGAACAGTGAACATCATAAAGGGGGTCTGGGTCGTGAAGGGCTAGTGGAACTGTTGTCACAACCGTTATTAGAACAGCTCTGTTTAATGGCTCGGTGACATTTTGACGCCTGACTAAAAGAAAAAGAAAACACCCTGGGATTCTAGCCCCTCAAAACAAGCAAGGGGTCTCCGCCGGACTTCATTGACCGGCGGTCGATACTCACCATGCCTTACTATGGTGGAGCCGATGTGACCAGGACGACTTCACATTTGGAGGGCCACGGGGATCACAGGGATCACAGCGCCTCCGTGTGTGGTTAGCACTATCGCGTCGCGTTGTTTATCAGCCACTTCTAAGGAATGGTTTCATGCAGATGGTCATTCGAAATAGTGCTGCCGCTCACCGTGAAAGGGAAAACTCGAGATCGAAAGCAATGACGCCCGGCGAAAGGACTCGGCACACATTTTGATTGCACTGCATCGTTACGGTTACGACGAGGGAAGTTTCCGAGTCCACGATCGACAAGACACAGATGCGCACGATGATTGTTCAGTCGACGTCTTTCCACAGTCCTTCCACCCACTGAGAGGTGAGAATTGGGGGAGGGGGGGGAGGGGAACGTGCGGAATTGTATTTCCGAGTCCGAGGATGTCATGACACACGGCCCGGTCCAATGGGTAGAAGTGTGAAAGTCCACGAAAATGAAAAAAAGCTACATATCCTCGTGTGATTTACGGGTCCAGTGTCGTATATCTGGACAAAAGACAGGGCTAGAAGCCTGTACAATGTAATTTGGTGCGACGAAAATATTTGTGACTTGGGGACGAACGGATGGAAGGACCACCCGAGAGTGGGCATGCCATCGCGCCTCCCTGGTGCATTTTTCTCCCCCCCCAAGCTCAAGACAGGGCTGTGAGGCTCACATACGCGGGCACGGAAGTATCTCCAGACAGCCAATCGTTCCGGGACACTTCTGGTTGCGAGTCGGGTGGGTACGCATCGATTTTCTCTAAGATTAGCGGAGGAAAAATGAGCGGGGGGGGCAAGCATATGCAACGCGGAGGGGGCTAGTTGGGGGTATTATAAGCTGGAACGAGGGTCCTGCACGAGGTTGGAGCACCCTCCACACCCCCCCTTGATCGGCGAGGCGAGTGGCCATGAGGTCCAAGCAATGGCACCGCCACTTTCTCCTCGAGGCGTGTCAGACACGGATGTAGGGCACGTTCCCCGAACAGATAATGGCCATCGTCGGAGGACAGCCAATTGTCCAAGACATCTTCCGAAATCCAGAGAGCAGCCTCAAGTCACAGATTTTTTAGCTTGCGCGGGGATAAGCGGCGACGACGGCGACGGCACAGTCTTGGGGGGCGGTGGGCGAGAGTCGCTTGTAGGATACTGAGGAGTGAGCATCTGCATCACAGGTACTGTTGCGGACGGAGATGCTGGAGCAAAAGCCCAGTGGAGTGAGGCCGGACGGGTCGACACACATGGACACAGAAATTGCAATTGCGGAATTATCTCAGTGCCTGGTTCTGCAACTTCTTCCTGGAACACAGAATCCCGTCATGAAATCGAAAGTGGGGAGGCGCAAACTTTACGCTCCAGGCTCGCCATCAGAAAATTAACATGAATAGAAAAAAGAGAATAGGACCCGAATTGCCCGATAGTATTTCTGTCGAGTCCGAGTCCCGTATCGTTGGTGGTGTCCGCGGTGGACGAGTGTATTCGTCTTCGGTGCTGCGGTCGAACGTCCCTTCGAGAACAGAACGGGCGGCACACTTAACAATAAGCAAGAAGCGCGTGGGGCGTGCGTGGCAAAGTACCATGGGCGCTGTGTCCCAGATATTCCCGGCGAAGTCGGCCACGAGGCGACAGCACATGTAATTGGGAAGCAAAGAATCGTCATATGTTTCCCCCAAACGCCTTGATAACAACGCAGCAAAAACACTGATTAACGTATTCCCGTGGGCGATCCCATCAGAGTGTTCTTCTTCTCCACTTCCTCTGGAGAATAACGTGGATCAAAGTGGTAATAGTAAACCCTATGATCATGGGTCTGCGATACGAAATCTGTGTGAGAAAAGTCTCCTTTAGAGGAACCAGGTGACACACTAGCAAGTGCCGTCAACTCAACTCAAAATCCTACCGGGAGGTACTTGCGAAGAATGGCCGAATAGTACCGGAAGAACACAAAAGTAACCGGGCCCGGGTGCGACAGTCGTAAGCACCGTGGCACCCCAATCATTCCGTCACGTGACGAACTTTTCCGCTCCATGTGTCGAACAGGAAATAAGTGCACAAATGCCCACGACTGCGCAACTACTGAGAAGAAGCACCGGTCAGCAAGATCTTATCTACGTCGGGCTCCAAAGCCCTGAGGCTCGCCTACCCAGCTGGTACAACCGGCAAGATCTACCACTGCGTGTATAGAAATCCTTGTACTGTCGTTCGTCAAAGGGCACCCGCCGGGTCGGACGCGCCAACTTTCCATCTTTCGCAGTAGGCGACGCCTCACCCGGCCGCCGCGACTCAAGATGCTGCCGTGATTATTCAGTAACGTATTATCATCAGCACGTCGCTATCGCTGCGTCGAAACCACATCGAACAGAAAAGAAAACCAAACTAAAAACAAGGACTCTGACGGGGGCCGAGTACAGTATCCGTGGAGACACCGCCGGCACTGACACCGATACTGACCATTGGCACCTAGGACCGCACTAACGGAGAGAGGGTTGTTTCCCCCAACTCCGTTCGTCCGTTGCTGGGCTTGCGGCGATGCCCTTGCGCAGCAGCATCTGTGCACCAAACAAAGCACTTGTTACCCTCCTAAGCGAGTTCCACAAAATGGAAGCCAGACGTCTCACACTCAGCCGGCAGGCGCATGCGATACTATCGTGATAAGTTACTGTAGTAGCAACGTGGATCCGTCTTCCAACCATTCAGTCCTTCAGGTCGGTGATGTGTGATGTGTGGAGCTTGGCGATGTCAAGGGTCGGCTGCCATCTGCTAACTTACTGTCAGGGAATATATGGACTACTGTACTGTGTTAGCGTAACCTAATTGGATGCGAGTTGAATGGATGTGAGTGTGGCGCTGTCCAAGTGGCACTCCAATCGGAGCGAACGAGGGCAGCGATGCCCATTATGGCAATGGGTCTGTGGAAGTCAGATTATTAGTCGCTCGGCGCTCAGTACCTCCCGGACTACAGTATGATAGCCATGGGGCGGGCGCGCTCGCCACATTTGCTAAAAGTACAAGAAAGCATCGGGCGGTGCCCTGGCCACCGCCCCATTAACCAGATATACTTTTCCGATTTCACGATCGAACGTCGTTCCATGTTGACATCGTAACATGGGGCGCATTTCCAAAAGGCTTCCCTCGAAAGAACAAGGATGGCCACAAGGGTGCGGGCATTTGATGACTCGACTTTGTCCCTTGCCCTGCGCCATCCGGAGCCGCCGTCAGGCAATGCCGTACGTCGTCATATTGCGACTTGTGGATAGTCCCGACTCAAGCTCCGATTCCTTTCTGGGGGTCCTTATGCGCGACCCACAGGTGTGAGCTCCAAAGCTAAGCGCCAAGGAACGCACAAGTGCACTTTTCTTTGCACTTTCCTCTTCCTCTCCCACCCTTGTCGTAAATGTAGTGAGGGGGTAACCGAGGAATCCTATGGCGATGATATGATATGATAGCTCAGCTCGCCCGCGGATAATATGGTAAAGTTTTACCCCTGCGTCGCACCATCGTCGTCATCGTCATTCAGGTCCCCACCCGGAATAAATAAGGAAATGACATTGCGTATCGCACTGGGCATGAACCGATTGTATTGCAGGACTAAAAGCAGAACAAAACGTCTGATTATACCGAAATAGGACAGCGACACGTACAGAGACAGAGGGGGAGAGAAATAGAGACAGAGTTCCTACGAGTCGTCAACATCCATCGTGCTGCCCTCAGACGCAGCGGGACTTTCGTGTACGCCGCTCAAGGGCTGCGTTGAGCTCAGCGGCGATGGGCCGTGTTGCCTAGGCCCGGGGCGCGCGGGAGTCTGCGGGCTTGCAGGTGACTGAGTCTGGGGCGGGGGCTGGGCGCCCTTACGCTGCGAGCGCGCCGAGGGATTGAAATGCCCACACTTTGGGCAAACGTACTCTGTTTCGCCCGTCAACGCGAAAAGAAACCTATCAGAGGCGTGGGTGCTACATACGCGCGTCCTCCCACATATCCTCCTTCACAAGCCCGTTGTGCGTGAAACATTTTTGGCAGATGAGGGCGTATCGCGACGCCGCGGCGTTCACGGGCTGCTCGTCGTCCCCGAGAAGCACGTCGGCGAGCTTGTCGTACCATTGCTTGCGCGGAGGCGGGAGAGGTTGCTGCGGGGTCTCTGCACGTGGCGTGTCAGGTGCAAGGATCCATGAAAGAGACTGCCTTGGGGGCGTACGTGCAACGAGCTGGCTCTGCAGACCTGGTGAGATCGGCGTGCGCAGGTTCGCGGGTGTGTTAGGGGGCACGGCTGGTGCTGCACGCTGTGGGGTCGAAGGGGGCTGCTGGGGCTGGACACGAACAACTGGGCCCATTTTCGGCCAAGCGGGGCCCAATCCGTTGGATGGGCCATCCTCATACCGCTCGAGGAGGTCACGCGTCTCATAATAGTTGGTCTTTTTCTTGATCTCTTCGACCTTGTTGCGCCGCGCAAGCTTCAGTGCCGCGACGCTCTTCTCTGAGAAAAAAAAGCAACGTGGACGAAGTCAAAGTGAACACGAGGCTTAGGCGTGGCCATGGATGCAGGCTGACTGACCTTCGGCGTCCCCTTTGCGGTTGTACCATAATTGAATGATTCGGCGAGTGAAAAGAATTCTAGAAGTCAATGTTTTGGTCATGTAAGCAGGAGGTGCAGGCAAAGGAAGTATGACGTACATTATAGGCCCGATGATAGCTGGGAAGGCTTTGATGGCTTTATCCACCGGGCTGTTGACTCTGTGCCTGCTCGCCTGCGGAAGTAGTTGTGCATACCACAGGCCAAGATAGGCACCCCATCCGGCAAGGGTATACAGGGTGACAAGTAGAGTGGCACGTCGCTCGCGGAGGCGGATCTCGCTCAGCCGCGTTTCACGCTTCTGGATGTCAAGAGCGAGCGCAGCCAGGATCTGGCCAAAGTCTTCGGGCTCCTTCTGCAGATACGTTCTAGTTTTCATCCGCGTGAACTGAAAAATGACAATCGCGCACCTTTTTGAACCAAGCGAGGAGGCCCATGATTGAATGGTGGACAGCGAGCTGAGCCGACTCGGACGTTAAGCAAGTGACGCAGCGTGTACACCACGTGATTAATGTGGGCTCATCCTCGGCCCGGCCCGGACCGTGAACACTCTTGACAAGTCGCGCTTCGCGTTGGCGCGGCGAGGTTGGTCAAGGTTACTGTGACGCGTACTCGGATGTCGACGAGAACCGAATGTTCAAAAATGCTGGATACTCCATTAAACACCCTCTATCACTCTGCTTGTCTCCGCCATCGCCTGCTATGCTTCCCAAACGACACGCAACCACCACCATTCCGATAGACGGACGTAGACGCAAACTTCTTGACAACCAGTCCTCTGCAGAAAAAAAGAACAAAAGAGGGAAAAATAAAGACGATCCTAGTAAGTCTAAGCACACTTGTAAGCCCGAAGTTATCACTGACCGTTCGCTGGCAAAGTCAAACGCAACGAAGTCGGCGTGCAACTCCTGTCACGTCGTTTACACCGTCAGATATTCAAAGATGCCTCTTTCCCTCCCCCAGAACCTCGCTTTGTCCGTATTGCTCGAGAACATCTCGAGATGCATGGCCTCGACCCCAAAAACGGTTCCGTACTCCCCGATACAGGCTTCACTCTACCCCCCCTTCAAGGGGACAACATTGATGAACACTTTCACCGTATCGGAGTACGCGCGGCTCGTCCGTGGTCTGGCCTCGCTGTTGATCTCGTGAAAGCCCAACTCCCTCCCACCCCCGATCATTGGGACATCCAAGCTGGGTGGACCAAGTACCACTACCGCCCCGACGGCTCGAGTTACAGTGAGCATGTAGAATATCTCCACCACAATGGAAAGCCCGAGGAGATGCTTGTCTTCGACGTCGAGACAATGCCCGAATATCATCCCTACGCCGTCCTTGCCTGTGCAGCAACCCCCAACGGCTGGTATGCCTGGATATCTCCCTGGCTCCTCGACCAGAATGCCAATCCCGATCAACTCATCCCTCTCGGTGACCCGAACGTGGCCCGTCTCATTGTCGGACACCACGTCTCGTACGACCGCGCCCGCATACGCGAGGAGTACAGCCTGGCTGGCAGCCGCACGCGGTTCCTCGACACGATGTCGCTACACGTCGCTGTCAAAGGAATCTCGTCACACCAGCGCCCCGCGTGGATGAAGCACCGCAAGTCTAAAGACGAGGCGCGCGAGCAGGTAGAGGAGGCCGAGGAGGCCGTCGTTGCACTGCTGGAGGATACCACCTCGCGCCAGGCAGCCGAGCCGGACGGCACCAAGCGGGAGGAGCTGCACGCCATGCAGGCTGCGATGGAAGAGAGCCTGCTGCCCACCAGCGTGAAGGGCGTAGACGCATTCGAGGAAGGGGAGAGCAAGAGCTGGGAAGATATAACATCCCTCAGCTCCCTCGCGGACGTCGCGCGCTTGCACTGTGGCATCGACATGGACAAGGAGATCCGCAATGATTTTATGAAGTGCTCCCCGCAGGAGATCCGCGAGGGCTTGCAAGACTATCTCAACTACTGTGCGAACGACGTCTCCGTCACCCACCGCGTGTACGCCAAGGTCCTTCCCGAGTTTCTCGAGTCGTGCCCCACCCCGGTGTCCTTCTCCGGCATACTGACGATGGGCTCGAGCTTCCTTCCGGTGAACGAGGAGTGGGAGAGTTATTTGGAGAATGCCGAGCGCACGTATCGGAACTTGGAAGAAGGCGTGAAGAAGCGGCTCGTGGACCTCGCGGTAGAGGCCAAGGGTATGATGGAGAATGAAAGCTGGAAGGACGACGTCTGGCTGCGGCAGTTGGACTGGACGCCAAAGGTTGCCGGAAAGTCGAGGGGTATTGGTGTTTTGGAAGCTGTGGGTTTTTTCCCTACTCGCTCTTCACTGTCGAGGCGTGCTGACGATGACCTAGGTCGCTGCTACTAACGACAATGTGTTGGTCCCTGCATGGTATAGTGAGCTACTGTCCCTTGGCCCGTTCAACTCGAAAATTATTCATCGCACCCTCCCTCTTCTCTTCAAACTCTCTTTCGATGGGCATTGTCCCAAGTACTCCACGTCGGACAAATGGCACTTTGTCACCGATGGTCAAATTGTTCGTCCACCTGTGCCTGGAAAGTCAAAGGTCCTCAGCCTTCTTGGAAAATCGAATGGCCTCACCATGCTCCAGACAGGCCAGATGATGGCCAACGAACACAAGTTGGCTCTCTCTGTCGCCAGCGGAGACCGTTCAGAGATCGTGTCCAAACGCATTCTCCGACTCGCTAAAGACCTCTCAAGATCCCCTGCACCATCGAACGACCCTTGGCTGAAACAGCTCGACTGGACGCCAGTGCAGCATATGCCAACGGATTCGTCCGAGCAGAGGGTTTCCAAGCCACCTAAAGTACTGTGGCCCAAGTGGTACTGGGACCTTACCGGGCCGAGGAAGTATTTTCCGCCCGGAACTGTCGACCTCACGCCCCGCACGCGCGTTGCGCCGCTTTTGCTTCGCTTGTCCTGGCAGGGCTGGCCTCTCTTTCACTCTCGTGAACATGGGTGGACGTACCGCGTATCCCCCGGCGTGCCATTCAAGACGCGCCAGGCGTCACTGAACTTCCATCACCCAGCCGACGAGGTGCTGCAGGCGCTCGTACTGCACGAGGGCTTCGTATTCTACAAGTTGCCTCATAAGGACGGCGAATCAGCCAACGTCGGCAGCCCGCTGACCAAGACGTTCATCAAGTATGCGCAGGATGGGACGCTCACGAGTCCCGGGGACGAGGCGCGCAGCGCACTGGACATGAACGCGCAGTGCAGCTACTGGATCAGCGCGCGTGACCGCGTGCTGAAACAGATGGTTGTATGGCAGCGCGCGGGGCTTGATATGGGTCTGGGCGTCGGCACGGTGCCAGGCAGCAAGGCAGGCATCATCCTCCCGCAGGTGATCACGATGGGCACAGTGACGCGGCGCGCGATCGAGCGCACGTGGCTGACGGCAAGCAACGCGAAGGCGAACCGCGTCGGCTCGGAGCTCAAGGCGATGGTGCGCGCGCCGCCGGGATACGCCATCGTCGGTGCAGACGTCGACTCGGAGGAGCTCTGGATCTCGAGCGCGATGGGCGACGCGCAGTTCGGGCTGCACGGCGCGACCGCGCTTGGGTGGATGACGCTCGAGGGCACCAAAGCCGCAGGCACGGACCTGCACTCCAAGACGGCGAGCATACTCGGGCTCTCGCGCGACCAGGCCAAGGTGTTCAACTACTCGCGCATCTATGGCGCGGGCATGCGCCACGCGGTGCAACTGTTACTCCAGGCGAACGCGGACATGCTGCCCGAGCAGGCGCAGCGGCTCGCGGAGCAGCTGTACGCGTCGACCAAAGGCAAAAACACGCACCGGACGGATGTGTTCGGGCGCAAGTTCTGGTTCGGCGGCACGGAGAGCTTCGTATTCAACAAGCTCGAGGAGATCGCGCTCTCGGAGCACCCGACGACGCCCGCGCTCGGCTGCGGCATCACGCACGCCCTCTCCAAAAAGTACCTCCCCACCGCATTCGGCTCAGACTACATGACCTCGCGCATCAACTGGGTCGTGCAGTCCTCCGGCGTGGACTACCTGCATTTGCTGATCGTCGCCATGGAGCACCTGATCCAGACGTACGACATCGACGCGCGGTACCTGCTCTCCGTGCACGACGAGCTGCGCTACCTCGTCGCGGAGCGCGACCGCTATCGCGCGGCGCTCGCGCTGCAGGTCGCGAATCTGTGGACGCGCTGTCTGTTCGCGTTCCGCCTCGGCATGGACGACCTCCCGCAGGGCGTCGCGTTCTTCTCCGCCGTCGACGTCGACCACGTGCTCCGCAAGGAGACCGACATGCCCTGCGTCACGCCCTCGCAGCCCTCGCCCATCCCACCTGGCGAGTCCCTCGGCATCGAGCAGACCCTCGCACTCACAGGCGGCGGCTCGCTGTGGGCGGACGGCCGCGCGATGGAGGAGCCCCCCGCTCGCACGCGGGACCCGCTCGTCAACTACGAGCCCCCGGACTGCATGGGCCATCGCGCGGACAGCGCGGCGTGGCTCCGCGCGCAGGCGACCAACTCATTTGCGGAAGTGAAGTACCTCGCGCAGGAGGCGTCCGGCGTCAGGTTTGA